>Ga0299906_10002491_pt1 | contig 15263 bp, 12 predicted proteins | sample RVTome_14_FD_200259 | JGI IMG/M metagenome (GOLD analysis project Ga0299906, IMG submission 200259) | Soil microbial communities from uranium-contaminated site in the Upper Colorado River Basin, Wyoming, United States - RVT145D125 (version 2) ... | reverse complement strand
GCTCCGATGTCGGCCGAGCCCGACGACGTCAAACTCTTCCTGCCCCGGCTTCGCCGCGATACCCAAGGCACGGAGCGCCTGGTTGACGGCCCCGGCCCCGTCGAGCGGCCCGAGGACCACGTTCGAATCTCGAAAGACGGCGGAGCGCTCGAAGCCCTCGCCTCCGAAGTATTCCGTCTCCAGGTACGCGAGGGCCGAGCCGTCCGAAAGGGCTCGGACCCAGCTCTCCACCGGAGGGGCCAGGAACTCGAAGACGCCCGCGCCGAGCGTCGACCCCTCGGAGCCGTGCCACTCGCGCTGAATTTCCCGCAAGAGGGGCTCGGAAAGAGGAATCATGCCCAGGCCTCCCTGGAGGTCGATCACCCGGGTGCCGGAAACGGCGCCGAGACGGCTTTTCAGGTGGGAACTATCCCCGAGAAGCGCGCAGAGAGAATACACGTCGGGGGTCGAGTCTAGTCGAGAGACCCGAAAGAGGCAATCTGGATTTGCGAAAGCACACTGTTTCGTGATACTTGCATCTGGAGTACGAGGGGAGTCGGGCGCGCTCTGCCGTCCGAGACCGAACACTTCCTAAAGGGGTGGATTTCCGATGTCAGACTCAGAGATGTTCGATAAGGATCCAAACGTTTCCCGGCGCAACTTCATCAAGGGAGTCATCGCCGGAGGGGCCGCGACCTATTCCGCCGGATATCTCTTCCGCAGCGGCTCCGGCCTCATGGCGCAACCGAACGCCGCGGGGTCGGTCGAGCGGCTGATCACGCTCAAGGTGAACGGACAGGATCGGCCGGTGGACGTCTTGAAACAAGAGACGCTCGCGATGACGCTCCGCTACAAGCTGGGGCTCACGGGGACGAAGATGGGCTGCGACCGCGCCGAGTGTGGAAGCTGCACGGTGCTCATCGACGGAGTTCCGCACTACTCCTGCTCGGTGCTGACCCATAGCACGAGGGGGAAGGCCATCACCACCATCGAGGGCCTCGCCGCTCCCGACGGGACGCTCCACCCGGTGCAGCAGGCCATCGTCGACGGCGCCGGGTTCCAGTGCGCGTTCTGCGCTCCCGGCTTCATCATGAGCATGGTGGCGATGGTGAAGGAGAATCCGAATCCCACCCGCGCGGAAGCGGCCCACGCGCTATCGGGCAATCTGTGCCGGTGCTGCGACTACAACAAGATTCTCGACTGCGCCATGAGCGCGGCCGAGTATTCGCGGAGGGTTTGACGTGGCAATCGAGAAGAAGCTTTTCGGACAAGATTACTCGACGCCCGACCTCGTCGCCAAGATGACGGGGAAGGCCCGCTACGCCGAGGACTTTCGCGCGGAGGGCATGCTCTTCGCGAAGCTCCTTTTGAGCCCGATGCCCCACGCCCGCGTGAGAAACATCGACCTCAGCGCGGCTCTGGCCATGGACGGGGTGAAGGCCATCCTCACCGCCGACGATCTTCCGGCGTCGGAGAATCCGCTCGACGAGCGATCCCTCACCAACGAGCCGCTCTATCAGGGCGAGCCCATCGTCGCGGTCGCCGCGGTCGACGAGCCCACCGCGGCCCTCGCCATCGAGAAGATCAAGCTGGATCTCGAGCCCCTGCCGTTCGTGATCGATCCTTTAGAGAGCCTCCGCCCGGGCGGACCGAACGCCCGCAAGGAGGGAAACAACTACAAGGATCGGACGACACTTCAGGAGGTCAAGTGGCCCGCCGAGGTCTTCCGCGAGGCCGGCGACCACCTGCCGATGGGGACCCCGGACACCGAGTGGACGCTCGGCGACGTGGAGAAGGGGCTCGCGGCTGCGGACTACGTCCTCGACGAGACGCTCTTCCACCAATCGCAGACCCACCATCCGCTCGAGCCCCGGAGCTGCATGGCCTACTGGCAGGGCGGCAAGCTCTACATCCATCCCTCGACCCAGTCGACGCAGCGCACCGTCCCCAACGTCGCCCGGATGGTGGGGATCGATCCCTCACAGGTCGTGCTCATCGCGGAGTACTGCGGCGGCGGATTCGGGAGCAAGATCCCCGGGACCATCAACATGGCGATCCCGGCCCTTCTCTCGAAGAAGGCCAACCTCCCCGTAATGCACCGCGTGAGCCGCGCCGAGGAGAACGCCTTCGGACGCGCTCGCCCCGGTTTCCAGGGTCGGGTGAAGATGGGCTTCCGCAAGGATGGCCGCGTGGTGGCGATCGATCTCTACATCGTCCAGGACAACGGTCCTTACGGACGCCAGGGTGACTACGAGACCGCGGGCAACATCGCTCATCTTTATTACACCCCGGAGAACATGCGGTTCCGCGGGATCACGGTTCTCACCAACACCCCGCCTCGCGCGGCCCAGCGGGCCCCGGGCGGCGTCCAGATCACCGCCATGCTCGAGCCGATGATCGACAAGGCGGCCAAGGAGCTGAATCTCGACCGGATCGCCATCCGCAAGCTCAACGCTCCCGACGTCGCCACCAAGTACGGCTCCAATCAGCACAACCTCACCTCGGCCAACGTTCGCGAAGCGTTCGACAAGGGGGCGGAGCTCGTCAACTGGGAGGAGTTCAAGAAGGCGAGCGGTCAGACGAACGGGAACAAAGTCACCGGGGTCGGCGTCGCCCTCTCGGCCTACGTCGCCGGGAGCCGCGGTTTCGACGGCCTCATGGTAGTGAAGCCGGATGGAAAGCTCTACGTCCACCAGGGGATCGGAAACCTCGGAACCGGCTCCTTCGCGGATACCGCCCGCGTCGCCTCGGACCTCCTCGGGGTCTCCTGGGAGAACACCGTTGTGATCTGGGGCGATACTTCGAAGGGCGTCCCCTACTCGAGCGTTCAGGCCGGAAGCCAGACGATCCACGCTCACACCCGGGCGAACCACGCGGCGGCTACCGATCTGAAGCGCAAGCTCCAGGAGATTGCCGCCAAGGACCTGGGCGGATCGCCCGACAACTACGACGTCGGCGGCGGCCGGGTCTTTCGCAAGGGAAACCCCGGAGGCGGCATGACTCTGGCGAAAGCGGCCGAGAGGGCCGTGGCGCTCGGAGGAAAGTTCGACGGCCACGAGGTGCCCGAGGACATCAATGCCGTGACCAAGGAGGGCGCGGCGATTCTCGCGGGCCAGGGCGCCATGGGCGTCGCCAAGGACAACTACGGCGGCGAGGGCGACCTGTGGTCGTTCGTCGTGGGCTTCGCCAAGGTCGAGATCGACCGGGAGACGGGGCATATCCAGATCGTGGACTACACCGGCATCTCCGACGTCGGTGTGGTGGCGAACCCTCGAGGCCTCGCGGCGCAAGTCCACGGCGGCGCCATCCAGGGCTTCGGGCTCGCGATTAGCCAGAAGTGGATCTACGACCCCAAGTGGGGCGTCTCCGCCACCCATCGGCTCTATACGGCGAAGCCTCCCTCCATCCTCGACGTTCCTCTGGTGATGCACCACGGGAGCGTCGAGATTCCCGATCCCCAGACGCCCATCGGGTCCAAGGGAATCGGGGAAGCCCCCTTCGGCGCCGGATGCGCCGCGGTGCTGTGCGCGATCCAGGACGCCATCGGCGAGCTCGACCTGAAGCGCTCTCCGATGATGACCGATCTGATCCTGAACCAGCTCGAGCATATGCCTCAGCCTTACAAGGTCCTCGCGACCCACGTGTAGGCGTAGAACTCGCTTAAGGAGAAATGACGATGGCCGTGATTCACGACACGATAGAAGCCTTCGAGCTCTTCCAGCCGGCGAGCCTCGAAGACGCCCTGGCGCTCCGGCGCCGGTACGGTAAGGTCTCCTGGGCTTACGCTGGAGGCCTCGACAGCCTGGACTGGTTCAAGGACCGGATAAAGCGGCCCGAGGTGGTGATCGACCTCGGTGGCGTCGCCGAGCTGAAGGGCGTCCGGGAGAGCGGTGACCGCATCGAGATCGGCGCCCTCACTACCCTGACCGAGATCGCGACGAGCGAAGCGATCCGCTCGAAGTACTCTGTCCTGAGCGAAGCCGCTTCGCAAGTGGCGACGCCCCAGATCAGGAACCAGAGCTCCCTCGGCGGCAACCTCTCCCAGGACACCCGCTGCTGGTACTACCGGGGCGGCTGGCCCTGCTACCGCGCCGGGGGCAACATCTGCTACGCCGATACCCCGACCTCGGTGAACCGCGAGCACGCGATCTTCGAGGCGAAGCGCTGCGTCGCGGTGAATCCCTCGGATACCGCGCCCGCGCTCATCGCCCTCGACGCGCAGTTCGTCATCCACGGTCCCGGCGGCGAGCGGGTGGTGGACGCGGAAGACTACTTCATCACCCCGGCGACCGACATCCAGAGGATGACGATTCTCGGTCCCTCCGATCTCCTGACGGCCATCCGGATTCCCGGGACCTGGGCGGGCGCCCGTTTCCACTTCGAGAAGTCCCGCGACCGCCAGGCGTGGGACTTCGCGCTGGTGAACGTCGCCTCGGCGATGAAGCTTTCGGGAAACACCATCGACGACGTCCGCATCGTGGTAAACGCCGTCGGCCCGAGACCGATGCGGCTCCGTGACGTGGAGCGGCAGCTCAAGGGCCAGACCGCGACCGCCGACGTGGCCGAGGCTGCGGGAGAGCTCGCAGTCCTCGGGGCACGGCCGTTGCAGCACAACGCCTACAAGATTCCGCTCATGCGGAACCTCGTACGACGGGCGATCCGAGGGGAGGCGTAACCCGAATGAGCTTCTTTCAATGGGCTCAGAATCCCTGGGGGCAGGAGATCCTCGTCCGGATCTCCTGGGATCTCTTCTGGTTGGCGCTGATCGGAGGGGCGCTGTTCGTCATCGGGCATCTCGTCTGGCGCACGAAGCACAAGGAAGCCGCGCCCGCGGAAGCGCCGCCGGAAAAGGCGGCGGCGATCCCCGAGCGCATCCTCCGCCACTCGCTCGGCTCCCGCTTCTTCCACTGGTCGATGTCGATTGCGGTCTTCGTTCTGCTGGTGACGGGCTTCTTCCCCGTAGTCGGGATTCAGTTCGATTGGATCACCATTCACTGGATCGCGGGGATCGCCCTCATCGGGACGGTCGTTTTCCACGTCTTCCATGCTACCTTCTGGCTGGGACTCAAAAACATCTGGGTCGGCTCCGCTGACTGGAAGGAGTTCCGGCAAGGATTGGCGAATGCGCTCGGGAGCGGCCCGGCTCCGCCGAAGCCCGGCAAGTATCCCGTCGAACAGCGCTTGTTCCATCACATGGTGTCGCTCGCGTCGTTCGGGGTGATCCTGACGGGTCTTCTGATGATGGTCCGCGTCGAGAACCCGATCTTCACCCGCAACCCCTACCTCCTGGCGGACTCGACCTGGGGCTGGGTCTACGTGCTCCACGGCCTTTCCGCCGTCGGCCTGGTGGGGATGATCATCGCCCACGTGTACTTCGCCATCCTCCCGGAAAAGCGGTGGATGACGATGTCGATGATCGCCGGCTGGATCACCAAGAAAGACTACCTCGCGCACCACGATCCCGATCGATGGGTGGTGACCGAGGAAGCGAAGAATCCGTAACCTGTTCCCCTCTCCACCTCCCGGTGGAGAGGGGATTTTTGTGTCGCCCCATTCGATCATGTCACTCGAAGACCTGAAGAAACGAATCGATACCATCGAAGAGAGCTACGAGTTCATGCTGGCCTACGCCGCTCAAGGACTCGACGGCGACGAGAGCACCAAGAGCGGAGGCGAGCTCCGGCGGCTCCTTTCGAGATGCGACGAGGCCATGACCGGCCTGGCAGATTTTTTTCGGAGGGTCGTCGAGAGCGAGAATCTGGACCCCAAAGAGAGCTTCGAGCGATTCATCGACGTCCTGGAGCAGGACGTCGCGAAGGCGAGCGCCGGACTGAGGCTGACGTTGGCTCAGCCCTCGATCAGCTCCCAGCTCGTCGACAACCTGAACGCGTCGATCCACCTGAGGACGCTGCTGACGGACATCTTCCTCGTCGACGAGATCGTGAAAAAGCGCCTGCTCGACCGGGACAAGAAGCGATAGCAGTCTTGACGGGTCGACCCGCCCTATGTGCCCAGGGTGGCCGCGTCGTCCCTAGCCAAAACCCGCCCTCCAGATGTGTACCGCTCGATCCGCAAGCCGCCTCTGGCGTTGCTCGAGAAGGTCGACTGTCCACTGCTCGCGGGCGATCTCCGGGATTTGGCGCGACAGCGCATAGCCGCTCGCTGCGTACGCTCCCAGCTTCTCGGCGTAGCTCGCATTGCCAACTTCGCGGTTCTTCGCGGACTCGAGAAGCGTAAGATTCCCCAGCCGATAGACGAACGCTTCCCATTTTTCGGGTGGAATGTGAGCCGCCCACTCCTCCGATGGAGTCTCCGGAAGGACGTGCTCAATCGTGCCAGGATCGGTCTCAGGGTCGCAGGAGCGTCCGGCGGCGTCTTCCTCCAAGCGGCAAAGGACGTACTTTGCGAGCTTCCGCCGCTGCCCGCCGGTGTCGACGGAGAAGAGCGAGAAGTCGTTGCGGAACTTTTCGTCGGTCACGTAGATCGAATTCAAGCGATCGAACACCCCCGAGGGACCGACAGCTTCTGAGTCAAGAATCGCTTTCGCCGCTTCGTGATAAACGGGCTCGAGAGCATTGGGATTGAGCCCGCTCACCACCGTGTACCTGAATGAGACGATGCTCACTAGCCTCAAGACACGAACGAAGTCCTCTGGAGAAAAACGCTCCCAGGCGGCGAACAGAACCGGCGTCATCTGGCGCACGCGGAACAGATTCAGATCGCGCACGAACGGCTTGGCGGCGGCGAGATCGATCCAGTACGAGTGCCCGGGATCGGACAGAGCGGCAAAGAGCTCGGCACGCCGCTCCAAAGCGTCGAGAAGGGCAAAAACGTCTTGCGGCGTCCTGGTACGGTCACGAACGAGCTTGAATAGCCTTTGGCTCCGAACTTGGGGCTGCTCGCACAGCAGGTGATGGCGGAGGAACTCGGGAAATCGCTCCTGAGCCACCGTGGCAATGAGCTTGCGCCACCGGCGTCTCAGGGCGTTCAAATCGGAGGCAACGTTCACTCTGGAAAAGAGATAGTTCTTGAGAAGATCGGTAGTCGTGAGCTCCAGACCGCGGGCATTCAGCGTCTCGAAGACCGTGTATGCATTCAGCTCGTCATCGACAGTAATGAGGATGAACAGGAGCTGACGAGCAACCGTCTCAGACAATATCCTTGCCAGCGCTTCACCGTCGCGCTGCAGGTCGTGGACGTCCTTGAGTCTGGCCGCAAAATAATTGAAGCAGTCCCAGAGCAAGCGGTTCGATTTCGGAAGGCCTCGTGGATTGAGAGGTTGCCTTAGCTGAACGAGGTAGTCCTGGTAGAAGGCATCGTCGGTTTCGTTCAAGAATAGCCGGCTCGACTCGACGAGCGACGCAGGATCTTTTTCACCGATGAACCGGCCACGCAGTTCGTTCGCCCGCTCCCGGTTTGCCTCGGGCACGATGCCCTCTTCCGCCATTTCGAGCAACTTCCGAATGACCGCCAGCGCGAAAATGCTGAGCGTCGCCAGGCGCTGCTGGCCGTCGATAACCAGCAGATCCCGATTGCTCTTGCCTTCCACTACCAGGGCGCCCATGTAGTGGGCGTCGTCGAGCCGGTGACGAAGATCGAGGACATCGTTCCAGAGATCCTCCCACTGTTCCTCGGCCCACGAATAGTCACGCTGGTAGGGGGGTACGCGGTAGACCTTGCCGTTTCCAATCAACTCCAGATAGTTGATGGTGCGCGTATTCAAGATATTGGCCCGGCTCATCTCGCCTTCGTCAACGCGTTTTCGTCCATCCCGCATCCGAATGGGCGGGGTCGACCAGCAGTGTACAATGGAACCGAGTGGCGGCGCTCACACGGGCAACTTGTGAACTATCTGAGGCCCGCGCGGGAAGGCTCGTCCATAAGATCGTGGATAAGCATCCTTCTGAAGCGCTCAAAAAGCGGTAGCGCCCTACTCCCCCGCGAGCGGGATCACCTGCACCGCGGCGTCCCGGACCTCTTTCAGGAACCGGTCGATGGTCGACCCGCCCCAGAGGATCTCCCAGCGCGAGCGCGCCGTCTGGCCGAAGATCACGTGAGTGATTCCCTCGCGGCGGGCGAACTCGATGAGCCCGTCCGCAACACGCCCGGCTTTCACCCGCACCACCGTCGCCCCCAGCCTCTCGGCGAGCTCGACGTTTTTTCCCAGCGCGTCGCGGTCCTTTGACCGGATGCGCCCCGCACTTTCTTTGGGAGTCTCGACGTAGACCGCGTACCAGCGGGCGCCGAGCCTTCCAGCGATCCTCGCCCCGGTCCGGATGACGCGCTGGGCCTCGACGGCGGAGCTCATCGCTACCATCACTCTTTCGGGAATGAAGGCCGGCTCGAGGCCCTCGCGCTCCCGGTAGGCCGCCGCTTTCTCCGAGACTTCCTCGGCGACGGCCCGGAGCGCGAGCTCCCGGAGCGTCGATAGATTTCCCTTGCGGAAGAAGTTCGAGAGCGCCTGCTCCACCTTCTCCGGCTTGTAGATCTTCCCCTGCCGGAGTCTCGTCCGGAGCTCCTCGACCGAGACGTCGACGTTCACCACTTCATCGGCCCGGTGGAGGAACGTGTCCGGGACGGTTTCCCGCACCCGCACTCCCGTCACCCGGCTCACGGCGTCGTTCAGGGTCTCCAGATGCTGGATGTTCACCGCGGTCATCACGTGGATGCCGGCGTCGAGGAGCTCGACGACGTCCTGATAGCGTTTCTCGTTCTTCGAGCCGGGAACGTTCGTATGCGCGAGCTCGTCCACGATCGCCACCTGCGGCTTTCGCGCGACCACTCCCTCGACGTCCATCTCCTCCATCTCGACCCCTCGATATCGCACCTTTCGCCGGGGAACGACCTCGAGATCGCCAATCTGCTCCTCGGTCTCCTTTCGGCCGTAGGTCTCGACGAAGCCGATCACCACGTCGAGCCCGTTTCGCTTCAGGACGTGCGCTTCCTCGAGCATGGTGAAGGTCTTCCCCACCCCGGGTGCCGCGCCGATGTAGATCCGGAGGCGCGCGCGCTCCTGGTCGTCGAGCCGGGCCAAAAGCGCCTCGGGGGACGGCCGGCGGTTCTCTGCCACCCGCCGATTCTACGGGAGTTCGTTCCCCGGACCCCGTTTCTTTATGAACTTTTAGCGGATCCTTTAGCCCATTTTTTCGCGCGGGTCGCCAAGCTCGAGTCATGTCGAACGCATTCGTCGCGGTCGCCCTCCTGGCGGGCGCCGTGGAAGAGCCCGCGAGCGAGACACCGGTCTCCTGGACGATGAACGCGACCCTCGAGGGGTACTACGAGTACAACCTCAACTCGCCCTACGACCGCGTAAACCCCCTTCGGGCGTACGATACTCGAGCCAACTCGTTCAGCATCCAGCAGCTGGGACTCGTGTTCGAGACTCCCCCCGAAGTGGAGCAGCGCCGGCGCTTCGGTCTTCGCGTGGATCTCCAGTTCGGGCAGGCGACGGAAACGGTCCAAGGCTCGCCGGCAAACGAGCCGAGGCCGGACGTCTACCGGAACTTGTGGCAGGTCTACGGATCCTACGTCTTTCCCGTCTCCAAAGGGCTTCGCGCGGACTTCGGCAAGTTCGGCTCGATGCTCGGATACGAGACCAACTACGCGAAGGACAACGATGCGCTCATGCTCGTGATGGGAATCGGCGTGTTCGCGCTGCTGCTGGGATTCATTTCCCTGTGTGAAAAGGCGTAGTCGCCATGAACCTGATTCTGCTTATCCTGAGCTTGCTCACCGGAGCGTACCTGCTCTATGCGATGCTGCGGCCGGAGAGATTCTGATGGTGGAGATCGTCGCACTCGTTTCATTACCCATCGCGACCAGCATTCCCCTCGGTCTCTATATGGCGCGGGTGTTCTCGGGTCAACGAACGTTTCTCGATCCGGTTCTGGTGCCGGTGGAGAGAGCGGTCCTGAAGCTCGCCGCGATAGACGCGGCCGAAGAGATGGACTGGAAGCGCTACTCCCGGGCGCTTCTGCTCTCGAACGGCTGCATGTGGATCGTGACCTTCTTCGTGGTCTCGCTCCAGGGAATTCTCCCTCTGAACCCGGACGGCATCGCGGGCATGGAGCCGACTCTCGCGTTCAATACCATCTCGAGCTTCGTAACCAACACCAACCTCCAGCACTACAGCGGAGAGACGGGCCTTTCCTATCTGTCTCAGATGATCGCCATCACCTTCCTCCAGTTCGTGACCGCGGCGACGGGCATGGCGGCGCTCGTCGCCATCCTCCGGGCTCTCGGCGGAAGCGGGCTCGAGAAGCTCGGGAACTTCTACGTGGATCTCACTCGCGCCGCGGTTCGGGTTCTCCTGCCTCTCGCCGTGGGGGTCGCCCTGGCGCTGATTTCCCAGGGAACACCGATGACGTTCGAGGGCGCCGCCCGGGCCACCACCCTCGAAGGCGCCGAGCAGGCGATCGCCCGCGGCCCGGTCGCGGCCGAGGTCGCTATCAAGCAGCTGGGAACGAACGGGGGCGGCTATTTCGGGCCGAACTCGACGCATCCCTACGAGAACCCCACACCCCTCTCGAACCTCCTCGAGACCTGGGCGATCACCTGTATCCCCATGGCGATGGTGGTGACGCTGGGGGCCATGGTTCGCAGGCGTCAGTTCGCGCTCACAGTCTTTCTCACCATGCTGGCGCTCTACATTCCGCTCGTCGCCGTGGCCGTCCACCAGGAGCTCCGCGGCTCGCCCGCCATCGCCGCCATGGGAATCGACCAGCCCTTGGGCTCGATGGAGGGGAAGGAAGTCCGATTCGGCGCGGGCGCGAGCGCTCTCTGGGCGGTGACCACGACCGTGACCTCGAACGGCTCGGTAAACTCCATGCACGATTCGTTCACGCCCATCGCCGGGCTCATGCCGATGATCGGAATGTGGCTCAACAACATCTTCGGCGGCGTCGGAGTCGGCTTCATCAACATGCTGATTTACATCGTCGTCACCGTATTCGTGGCAGGAATGATGGTCGGACGCACCCCCGAGTTCCTGGGAAAGAAAGTCGAGGCCTACGAGATGAAGCTGGCGAGCCTCGCGCTCCTCCTCCATCCGCTTCTGATCCTCGGGGGAACCGCCATCGCCTGCTACGTATGGGCCACGACCGCCGATCCCGGTAGCGCTCTCGCCTGGCTCAAGAACCCGGGGCCCCACGGTTTTTCCGAGATGCTCTACGAATTCAGCTCGGCCTCGGCCAACAACGGCTCGGGCTTCGAGGGACTGGGCGACAACACTCCGTTCTGGAACGTCTCGACGGGGCTGGTCATGCTCCTCGCGCGCTACATCCCGATCGTAGCGCCTCTCGCCCTCGCGGCCTCGCTCGGCCGCAAGAATGCGGCGCCCGAGACCGAGGGTTCTCTGGGGGTGGACACGTTCACGTTCGGGTTCACCCTGTGGGCGGTGGTGGTGATTCTGGGAGTTCTCATGTTCCTGCCGGCGGCGGTGCTCGGACCCATCGCCGAGCATCTTTCCATGGTCGCCATGCCGAGGTGACGTCATGCTCAAAGAAATCAAAGAAGGGTTTCTGTTTACTCTGGTGACCCTGGTTCTGTTCGGTGCCGTCTACCCGCTGCTCGTCTGGGGAGTCGGAAGCATCCTCTTCCCTCGACAATCCGAGGGGAGCTTCATTCGGAAAGCCGACGGAACCCTCCAAGGCTCGGGGCTCGCGGGACAGAACTTCACCCGGCCCGAGTACTTTCACGGAAGACCATCGGCGGTCGACTACAACGCCGCCTCGACCGGAGGATCGAACTACGGTCCCTCGAATCCCGATCACCTGGCGGCCGTCCAGCAACGGGCAGCGGCCATCGTCGAGAGGGAGGGGCTTTCCCTCCACGAGATTCCATCGGAGCTGGTCACGGCGTCGGGAGGCGGGCTGGACCCCCATATCTCTCCCGCGGCCGCTCTCATCCAGGTCGAGCGCGTCGCCCGCGAGCGCGGCGTTGCCGTCGAACTCGTCCGGGAGCTCGTGGAGGCGCACACCGATGGCCCCACGCTCGGCTTTCTGGGCCAGCCGCGGGTCAACGTTCTCGAGCTGAACCTGGCTCTCGATGAGGCGGAAACACAATGACCGCGCAGGCTCGCAAGATCTCACCCTGGGATCCGGAGATTTTCCGGAGCGCGGTGCGCGACTCGCTCGTCAAGCTCGACCCCCGCGTCCAGATCAAGAACCCGGTGATGTTCATCGTGGAGATCGGAAGCCTCCTGAGCACCTTGGTCTTCGTGAATCAGGCGGCAACCGGAACCGGGAGTCTGCTCTTTACCGGCCAGGTCAGCTTCTGGCTGTGGTTCACCGTTCTCTTCGCCAACTTCGCCGAAGCGATGGCCGAAGGGCGTGGAAAAGCCCAGGCGGCGACGTTGCGGCGAACCAAGGCTGAGACCATGGCCACCCGCCTTCTCGAAGACGGCACGTCCGAGGACGTTCCCGCGGCCTCGCTGCGAAAGGACGACGTCGTTCTGGTGAGCGCCGGCCAGGTCATTCCCGGAGACGGTGAAGTGATCGAGGGCGTCGCCAGTGTCGACGAATCGGCCATCACCGGCGAGTCGGCGCCGGTGATCCGCGAGTCGGGCGGCGACCGTTCCGCGGTCACGGCGGGCACCCGCGTCCTCTCCGACTGGATCAAGGTTCGCGTCACTTCGAACCCCGGCGAGACGTTCCTCGACCGGATGATCGCTCTCGTGGAGGGAGCGGAGCGCCACAAGACCCCGAACGAGATCGCCCTCGCGATCCTCCTGGCGGTTCTCACGCTGGTTTTTCTGTGCGTGGTGGTGACGCTCCAGCCGTTTGCCCTCTACAGCGGCGAGTCGGTCTCTGTCCCGGTGCTCATCGCCCTTCTCGTCTGTCTCATCCCCACCACCATCGGCGCTCTGCTCTCCGCCATCGGCATCGCCGGAATGGACCGCCTCGTCCAGCACAACGTTCTCGCGATGTCCGGACGTTCGGTCGAAGCGGCGGGAGACGTCAACACCCTACTCATGGACAAGACCGGCACCATCACCCTCGGCAACCGCCAGGCCACCGCCTTTCTTCCCCTCCACGGCGTTTCCGAGTACAAACTGGCGGAGGCCGCCCAGCTCGCCTCTCTCTCCGACGAGACCCCGGAAGGCCGCTCGATCGTGGTCCTGGCGAAGCAGAAGCATGGAATCCGGGCGAGAGAGTTCCGCTCCCACGAGGCCACGTTCCTACGCTTCTCCGCCCAGACCCGCATGTCGGGGGTGAACCTCGACGGCAGGGAAATTCGCAAGGGCGCCGTCGACGCCGTCACCAAGCTGCTCCCGGAATCGGAAAGGAAGGCGGTAGACGACCTTCGCGCCATCGGCGACCGGATCGCCCGCTCCGGCGGCACTCCCCTCGCCGTCGTCGAGAACGGGCGGGCTCTCGGCATCGTTCACCTGAAGGATATCGTCAAGGGCGGCATACGGGAGCGCTTCTCCCATCTGCGCGCCATGGGGATCCGCACGGTCATGATCACCGGCGACAACCCTCTCACCGCGGCCTCGATCGCCGCCGAAGCGGGCGTCGACGACTTCATGGCCGAGGCCTCTCCCGAGGACAAGCTCGAGCTCATCCGCAAGGAGCAGGCCGCCGGGCGCATGGTGGCGATGACCGGAGACGGCACCAACGACGCTCCGGCGCTCGCCCAGGCCGATGTCGGAGTCGCGATGAACACCGGAACCATGGCCGCCAAGGAAGCGGGCAACATGGTGGATCTCGACTCGAACCCGACGAAGCTCATCGAGATCGTGGAGATCGGAAAGCAGCTCCTCATGACCCGGGGCGCCCTCACCACGTTCTCCATCGCCAACGACGTCGCCAAGTACTTCGCCATCATCCCGGCGATGTTCATCCTCGCGTTTCCCCGGCTCGCGGTCTTGAACGTCATGCGACTCGCGACGCCGGAGTCCGCGATCCTCTCCGCCGTCATCTTCAACGCGGTCATCATCATCGCCCTCATCCCCCTGGCGCTCCGAGGAGTCCGTTACCGGCCGCTCGGCGCCGCCGCCGTCCTGCGGCGCAACATGTTGATCTACGGGGTGGGGGGCATCGTCGCTCCGTTCCTGGGGATCAAGGTCATCGACCTGTTGCTGACGGCCGTGGGACTCGCATGAGTGGGCCCTCGACGGCTCCAGTTGGCCATGCTAGGCTCCTCTACCGTGAAGGGGATCCTCGCAGGTCTCGGCGCCTCTTTCGTCGCCTTCGCGTTGTTTTTTCTGCGCTGGCCGTTGTCCGGGATGGAGCTGGCATTCTACGACCGGAACTTCCAGTGGTTCTGGGCCGAGCCCTCCGCTCCTTCCGAAATCGTGATCGTTTCCATCGACTCCCCTTCCCTCGATGCCCTGGGATCGTTCCCCTGGCCCCGAGCGCATCATGCCACGGTCATTCGAGAGGTGGCCCGCGGCGGAGCAAGGGCGATCGGCGTCGATATCGGGTTCTTCAAGCCCGATCGTTAACGCTTATGGAGCCGGCGTTTCAGAACCCCGCCCTTCTCTGGCGCAATCCCAGCCCGAAGCCCGCCTACGACGTTGTGATCGTCGGGGGTGGCCTCCACGGCCTGGCAACCGCCTACTACCTCGCGAAAACCCACGGTATCCAGAACGTGGCCGTTTTGGAGCGCGGCTGGCTCGGGAACGGCAACGCCGTCAGGAACACGACCATCATCCGTTCCAACTACCTGCGCGACGAGAGCATGCCGCTCTACGAGCTCTCCCTGAAGCTCTGGGAGACGCTGGCGGCGGAGCTCGACTACGACGTCCTCTTCGACCAGCGGGGGCTCTTGCAGCTCGCTCACACCACCGCCGAGGCGAACGAAGCGAGGCGGACCGTGTACGCCAATCGGCTCGCGGGGATCGACGCGGAATGGCTCGAGCCCGAGGACGCCAAGGCGTACTGCCCGATTTTGAACATCTCGTCGAGGGTGCGTTACCCGGTGGTCGGAGCCCTGCTGCAGCGGCGGGGCGGCATCGCGCGCCACGACCTGGTGATGTTCGCTCTCGCCCGGGCCGCGAGCGCCAGAGGGGTCGACCTCCTCCAGGGCTCTGAGGTCACGGGCTTCCGAATCGAGAACAACCGCGTCCAGGGGGTGGAGACGTCACAGGGAACGATCGCGGCGGGGAAGGTTGCACTCGCGGGCGCCGGACGCACACCGCTTCTGGCGCGGATGGCGGGATTCGACCTTCCCATCCAGAGCACGCCCCTCCAGGCCTTGGTGTCCGACGGCCTCGAGCCGGTGCTGAACTCGGTCGTCATGTCCGGACTCCTCCACGTCTACGTGAGTCAGGCCAAAAACGG
>Ga0299906_10002490_pt1 | contig 15265 bp, 16 predicted proteins | sample RVTome_14_FD_200259 | JGI IMG/M metagenome (GOLD analysis project Ga0299906, IMG submission 200259) | Soil microbial communities from uranium-contaminated site in the Upper Colorado River Basin, Wyoming, United States - RVT145D125 (version 2) ... | reverse complement strand
GGGCGTCCGGAAGGTGTCGCCGACGATGAGGAGGTCGCCCACGCGCGCGATCCTACCCGGCGGATCGCCGCCTCTTCGAGGCAGACCGCCACCGGCCCGCCGAGCCGCCCCGCCCAGGAGTCGCCCCAACTACCCCCAGGGGCACTCCCGTGTCCCTACGAACACGCTACCGCGGAAGCGCTCACCGCTGTGTGCCGGATCGGTGCCGGATCGTTCACTTCGTCAGACCGGGCGAACCCCTCCATCTATAGAGTCCTGACAGGTGGACGCCGACCTGCGCACGCTTCGCGAGCGACTCGCCGAGGTGATGGACCTCTACCGCGCGATGGGCGTCCTCGGCTGGGACCAGCGCGTCACGATGCCGCCCCTCGGCGCGCCCGCGCGCGCCGAAGCGATGGCGACGCTCAGCCGCATCGCACACCAGAAGTTCACGGACGACGAGATCGGCGCGCTCCTCGAGAAGGTACGCCCGCTCGAGGAGTCGCTCGACTACGACTCGGACGACGCGAGCCTGATCCGCGTCGCCCGGCGCGACTGGGAGAAGAACCGGCGCGTACCCGCCGAGCTGCGCTCCGAGATGACGCGCGCCAGCTCGCAGGGCCAGGCCACGTGGGCGGAGGCGCGGAGAAACAACGACTTCGCCGCGTTCCTCCCCGTCCTCGAGCGGAATCTCGAGCTGAAGAAGCGCTACGTCGAGTGCTTCGAGTGGGACGACTCGCCGTATACGCCGCTGCTCGACGACTTCGAGCCGTTCATGAAGACGACCGAGGTCGCCGAGATCTTCGACGCGATCGAGCCGGAGCTCGCGGAGCTCGTGAAGTCGGCGCCCGACGTCGACGCCTCCTTCCTCGACCTCTCGTACGACGCCGACAAGCAGCGCGAGTTCTGCCAGCGCGTCGCCGAGACGGTCGGCTTCGAGGAAGGCTCCTGGCGGATCGACCCGACCGTCCACCCGTTCTGCACGTCGTTCTCGACCCGGGACGTGCGCCTGACGACGCGCTACCAGCCGACCGGGCTCGGCTCGCTCTGGGGGACGCTGCACGAGTCGGGACACGGGCAGTACGCGCACGGGATCGCGTCCTCGCTGGAGCGCACGCCGCTCGCGAGCTCGCCGTCGCTCGGCCTGAACGAGTCGCAGAGCCGGACGTGGGAGAACCTCGTCGGCCGCAGCCGGCCGTTCTGGCTGCACTGGTACGAGCCGCTCCAGTCCACCTTCCCCGACCAGCTCGGCGACGTCTCGCTGGACGCGTTCCTCGCCGGGATCAACCGCGCCCGGCCCGGCTTCATCCGCGTCGAGGCCGACGAGACGACGTACAGCCTCCACATCATCCTCCGCTTCCGCCTCGAGCGGCAGCTGATCGAGGAGACCCTCGAGCCGAAGGACGTGCGCGAGGCGTGGAACGCCGGCATGCAGGAGCTGCTCGGCCTCGAGGTCCCGGACGACGCGAACGGCGTCCTCCAGGACACGCATTGGTCGAGCGGCGGGATCGGCTACTTCCCGACCTACGCCCTGGGCAACGTGCTCTCGCTCCAGATCTGGGCGGTCGTCCGCGAGGCGCTGCCGGATCTCGACGCGCAGCTGGAGGCGGGCGAGCTCCTCGAGCTCTCCGCCTGGCTCCGCGACAACCTGTACTCCCTCGGCCGCAAGTTCAAGCCGATGGAGACGCTCGAGAGGGTCACCGGGTCCTCGCGCATCGACCCGCAGCCGTACCTGACGTATCTGCGCGAGAAGCTCGCCGCTCTTTCTGCCAGTGCCTGACCGAGTCTCGCTCGTCGTCAACGGCGAGTCGCGGTCGCTCGAGGTCGAGGGGCGCACGCTCCTCGTGGACGCGCTCCGCGACGGGCTCGGTCTCACCGGAGCGCACGTCGGCTGCGACACGAGCCAGTGCGGCGCCTGCACGGTGCTCGTCGACCGGCGGGCGGTGAAGAGCTGCACCGTCCTCGCCCTCCAGGTCGAAGGAGCGGAGATAACGACGATCGAGGGGCTCGCGGCCGGCGACGGGCTGCACCCGCTCCAGCAGGCGTTCGTCGAGCACCACGGGCTCCAGTGCGGCTTCTGCACGCCGGGGATGATCCTGACCGCGAGCGACCTCCTCTCCCGCGATCCCGACCCGGACGACGAGACGATCCGGCGCTCGCTGCGCGGCAACTACTGCCGCTGCACGGGGTATCAGCCGGTGGTCGACTCCGTGCGCGCGGCCGCGGAGGCGCTGCGGGAGGCCGCCGCGTGATTCCGGCCGAGGTGCGCTACGTCCGTGCGTCCTCGCTCGACGAGGCGCTCGACGCGCTCGGGGAGCCGGACGCGAAGGCGCTCGCGGGCGGCCAGTCGCTGCTGCCCGTCCTGAAGCTGCGGATCGTGCGGCCGTCGGTGCTCGTCGACATCGGCGGCCTCGGTCTCGCCGGCATCGAGACCGTGGGCGACGAGGTGCGGATCGGTGCGCTGACGACCTGGGACCGTCTCGCTTCGGACGCGGCGCTCGCGCGGCCGGCGCTCGCGGCGCTCGCGGAGTGCGCGGCGGGAGTCGGCGACCTCCAGGTGCGCAATCGCGGGACGCTCGGCGGCAGCCTCGCCCACGCCGACCCGGCGTCGGACGTCCTCGCCGTCGTGCTCGCGCTCGGAGCACGCCTCGAGCTCCGCTCCCCCGAGGGCGAGCGCTCGCTCGCCGCCTCGGACTTCGTCCTCGGACCGTTCACGACTGCGCTCGGCGAACGCGAGCTCATCACCTCCGTCGTCGTCCCCGTGCCCGAGCCCGGCTCTGGCTCCGCCTACGTCTCGGTCGAGCACCCCGCGTCCGGGTTCGCGCTCGCGGGCGCGGCCGCGCTCGTGCGTCCCGGCGGGTCGAGCTCGGTCGCGCTCACCGGAGTCGGCGCTCGCGCCTCGCTCGTGCCCGAAGGCGGTAGTCTCGACGACGTCGAGATCTACGGGGATCGGTTCGCGCCGGAGGGGTACCGGCGACATGTGGCCGTCGTGGTCGTACGCCGTGCGCTCGAGCGCGCGCGAGCGCGCGCGGAGGAGGACATGTGAGACGCCTCGTGTCATCCCCTTACCTCTGCGCGTTCCTGGGGCGACGCGCGTGAGCGCGATCGGCGTCGCGCGGCCGCGACTGGACGCGCCGGACAAGGTCACGGGCGCGACGCGCTTCGCCGCGGACGGCCACGTCCACGGCCTCCTGCACGCGCGGCTCGTCCTCGCGACCGAGGCGCACGCGCTCGTCACCGGCATCGACGGGAAGGAGGCGCTCGCACTCCCAGGGGTCGTCGCGGTGCTGGCCGCGGCCGACCTCCCGCTGGAGACGAGCGGCAACGACCGCACCGCGGAGCCGCTCGCCCGCGACGAGGTCGTGTTCGCAGGGCAGCCGGTGGCGATGGTCGTCGCCCAGAGCGCGGCCGCCGCCGAGGACGCCGTCGAGCTCGTGTCCGTCTCGTACGAGCCGCTGGCCGCGGTCGTCGACGTCGAGGAGGCGATGGCTCCCGGCGCCGCGCTCGCGCGCACGGTCGAGGACGAGGAGTCCGGCGGCGACCTCGAGTCGATCCACGCAGGCGTGGACAAGGGCTCCGAGGACGAGGAGGAGCCTCTCTCCGGCAACGTCCTCGACACGATCACGCGGAAGGAGGGCGACGCGGCCGCCGCGCTCGAGTCGAGCGACGCGGTCGCGGAGGGCACCTTCCGGACGCCCTGGGTCTACCAGGCGTACATCGAGCCGCAGGTCGCGACGGCCTGGCTCGAGCCGGCGGGGACGCTCGTCGTCTCCACCGCGACGCAGGGATCGTTCGTGACGAGGAACGAGCTCGCGCGCGCGTACGGGCTCCCGCTCGAGCGCATCCGCGTCGTCGCGGAGCCGCTCGGGGGCGCCTTCGGAGGGAAGTTCGCGCTCATGGAGCCGCTCGTCGCCGGCGCCGCCCTCGCGCTCCGGCGGCCGGTGCGCCTCGCGCTCACGCGCGCGGAGGACTTCCAGGCGACGAACCCTGCCTCGGCGCAGGTCACGCACCTTCGCGTCGGCGCGCTCGAGGACGGGACGCTGACCGGGATCGAGGCGCGGATGATCGTCGATCGGGGCTCGAACGCGGGCTGGGGAGTCGAAGGGATCACGTCGGCTCTCGTCGTCGGGCCGTACCGCTGGCAGGCGCGGGACATCCGCGGCTACGGCGTGCAGACGAACCGCTTCACGTTCGGGGCCTACCGGGCGCCGGGCGCCCCGACCGCCGCGTTCGCGCTCGAGTCCCTGCTCGACGAGCTCGCGCAGAAGCTCGACCTCGACCCGTTCGAGCTCCGGCTGAAGAACGCGGTCGTGCAGGGCGACATCGGCATCAGCGGGAACCCGTTCCCGACGATCGGGGCCGTGGAGGTGCTCGAGCGGTTGCGGGAGCATCCGCTCTGGGGGATGCGCGACTCGCTCCCCGACGACGAGGCTGTCGGCATGGCCTGCGGGTACTGGCCGGGAGGGAACGAGCCGGCGGCGGCCGTGTGCCGCGTCGACCCGGACGGGACGCTGACCGTCGTCACCTCGGCCGTGGACATGAGCGGCGTGTCGACGGGGTTCGCCGCGATCGCCGCAGAGGCTTTCGGCCTGTCCGCCGACAACGTCCGGGTCGTCTCGGCGGACACGGCCACCGGGCCGTACTCCGGCGCGAGCGGCGGCTCGAAGGTGACCTACACCGTCGGCAAGGCCGTGCTGCGGGCGGCCGAGGCCGCGCGCCGGAAGCTTCTCGCCGCCGCCTCCGAGGAGCTCGAGATCTCGCCGGACGACCTCGAGGTCGTCGACGGGGAGGTTCGCGCCGTGGGCGCGCCGGACCGCTCGATCACGGTCGAGGAGATCGCTCGCAGGACGCTCCGCTTCGGCGGCCGTCACGAGCCGATCGAGGGCCACGGCGGCTCGGCACAGACCGTGGGCGCGCCGTCCGTCGCGGCACACCTCTCGCACGTCCGCGTCGACCGCGAGACGGGCGAGGTCGAGCTGCTGCGGCACGTGATCGCGCAGGACGTCGGCCGCGCGCTCAACCCGGCGCTCGTCGAGGGCCAGATGCGCGGCGGCGCGACGCAGGGGATCGGCTGGGCGCTGTACGAGGAGCTGGCGCACGACGAGGACGGACGCCTCGTGACGGGCTCTTTTCTCGACTACGCCATCCCTGTCGCAGAAAAAGTGCCCGAGATCGACACGCTGATCGTCGAGGTGCCGGCGCCCGACGGTCCGTACGGCGCCAAGGGCATCGGCGAGGCGCCCGTGGTCGCGGCGCCTGCGGCGATCGCGAACGCCGTCGCGGCGGCGGCCGGCGTCCGGCTCTACGAGCTGCCGATGACGCCGCCGCGCGTCTGGGCGGCGCTCCGCTCCTCGGCCGGGGAGAGCGCATGACCTCGTTCGAGCGGGCGCGTGCGCTCGTCGAGACGTACGCCGCCGATCTCGAGGACGAGCTCCCGGAGGGCGTGCGCCTGTTCGACGCGCACACGCACCTGGGCGCGGACATCGACGGGATGCACGGCCGGTACGAGGAGCTCGAGGCCGTCCTCGACCGCTACGGGTTCGAGGGCGCCTTCGTCTTCTGCCTCGACGAGCACGACCGCGAGCCCGGCTTCTGCGTGCCGAACGACCGGACGCTCGCGTACGCCGAGCGCTCGGGAGGAAAGCTCGTCCCCTTCGTCCGCCTCGACCTGACGGAGCGCCCGCTCGAGGAAGCCGTTCGCGCGCTCGACCGCGGGGCGAGAGGGATCAAGCTCCACCCGCGAGCGCAGGCGTTCGCGCTCGACGACGAGCGCCTGCAGCCGATCTTCGCGCTCGCGAACGAGCGCGGGGTGCCGATCCTCATCCATGGCGGCCGCGGCCTCCCGCCCATCGCCGAAGATCTCGAGGCGCTCGTGAAGCGGAACGACGGCGTACGCCTGATCGTCGCGCACGCGGGCATCGCGGACATGGCCGGGCTGGCGGGGAGGCTGGGCGGCATCCCCGGCGTGTTCTTCGACACGTCGGTGTGGAGCGCGCTCGACCTGCTCGACCTCTTTCGGCAGGTGCCGCCCGAGCAGGTCGTGTACGCGTCGGACTACCCGTACGGGCGGCAGCCGAACTCGCTGCTCGCCACCACGCGCGCGGCCAAGGTCGCCGGCTTCGGCGACCGCCAGTTGCGCAACATGCTCGGGGAGACGGCGCTCCGCATCGCGTCCGGCGGCGACCAGCCGACGCTGACGGCGCCGACGGGTGGCTCGGCCCTCTCCCAGCCGCTGACCTTTGCCCGCATCCACCAGTACATCTCGATGTCCGTGCCCATGCTCTGGACGCGGCAGCGCGACGCGATCGGCGCCCTCGGGCTCGCCGTCAACGCCGCACGCGAGCGCGACGGGCACGAGGAGGCCTCCGAGCGGATCCAGGAGCTCCTGTCCACGGCGGACCAGCTCTGGCGGGAGGGCGGCGAGCTGGCGGCCGACGACGAGCGGGTGTCCGCGATACGGACGGCGATCCAGCTCGTGAACCTCGCGGACCTGATCGCGGTCACGACCCGCGCCTAGAGCGCCGCGAAGACGCGGCGGCGCCCTTCGACGCCCTTCAGCACCTGCTCTCCCCGGTCGTCGAACTCGAGGCCGGAGCCCGCGACGAGGTCGTGAGTGGTCGCGCTGACGAGAACCTCGCCGGCGCCGGCGAGCGACATGACCCTGGCGCCGACGTGCACGGCGATGCCGCGCGGCTTGTCGCCCGCCGGTCGCTCCACCTCGCCCGTGTGCACGCCCGCGCGAACCTCGAGGCCGAGCTCCCGCACGGCATCGCAGACGGCCAGGCCGCAGCGGATCGCACGCGCCGGACCGTCGAAGAGGGCGAGGAAGCCGTCGCCCGCGGTGTCGATCTCGTCCCCGGAGAACCGCGCGAGCTGCTGCCGCACGGCGTCGTTGTGGCGCGCGAGCAACGAGGACCACGATGCGTCGCCGAGCGCGGAAGCCGTCTCGGTCGAGCCGACGAGATCCGTGAAGAGGATCGTGGCGAGCACGCGGTCGGTCCCGGCGATAGGACGGACGCCGGTCAGGAACTCCTCGACCTCGTCGACGATCTGGTCCGGGTCGACGAATGGCACGTGGTCGTCGCCGCTCAGCTCGACGAAGCGGGCGGACGGGATCCTGCGGGCGATGTAGCGGCCCTCCTCGACCGATGCGTCGAGATCCCCGGAACGGTGGAGCACGAGCGTCGGGCACTGGACGCTCCCGAGCACGTCCCGGACGTCCGCCTGCGAGTTCATGAGGATGAGGTCGCGGGCGCCCGCCGGGCTGAGGCCGGCTCTCCCGCGCCGCCTCATCCAGCTCTCGAGCGCAGCGTCCGCATTCGGCGCCATGGCCGCGACGTCGACGTTCTCGCCCCACGTCCGCTCGAGCTCCTCCGCGACCTCGACCCGCTCCTCCCACGTCGGCGCCCACGGGTAGTCCTCGTCCGGATGCGAGCGCTTCGCGTAGGTCCCGTACAACACGAGCGCACGCAAGCGCTGCGGGAACGTCGCTGCGAAGAGGACGCTCATCGGACCGCCCTCCGAGTAGCCGAAGATCGCCGCCGACTCGCTCCGCGCGGCGTCCATCACGGCGCGGATGTCGTCCATCCTCGTCTCGAAGTCGGGAAGCCCAACGCCTCGATCGGAGAGCCCCGTGCCGCGCTTGTCGAAGACGATGAGCCTCGCGAACGCCGCGAGCCGGTCGAGCAGGTGCGCGTTTGCGGGGTGCTCCCGATCGATCTCGAGATGCGAAAAGAAACCGGGGATGAAGACGAGATCGAACGGGCCGTCGCCCGTGACCTGGTACGCGATGTTCACCTCGCCGCTGCGGGCATAGCGGATCGGAGAGCTCATCCGCGCACGCCGAAGCGGAAGCAGCCGACTGTGTGGTCGTCGACCATCCCCACCGCCTGCATGAACGCATAGACGATCGTCGGGCCGACGAAGCGGAAGCCGCGCTTCTTCAGGTCCTTCGAGAGCGTCTTCGACAGCGGCGTCTCGGCCGGAAGCTCCGAAAGCGAGCGCCAGCCGCCGACCAGCGGCTCGCCGTCGACGAAGCCCCACAGGTACGCGTCGAAGCTCCCGAGCTCCTCCTGCACCTCGAGGACGCGGGCGGCGTTCGCGATCGTGGACTCCACCTTGAGGCGGTTCCGGACGATGCCGGGATCGGCGAGCAGGCGCTCGACGTCCCTGGGCCCGAAGCGCGCCACCGCGGCAGGGTCGAAGCCGGCAAACGCCGTCCCGTAGCCGTCGCGTTTGCGCAGGATGGTCGACCAGGAGAGGCCCGCCTGCGCGCCTTCGAGCGTGAGCAGCTCGTACAGGTGCCGGTCGTCGTGACTCGGCACGCCCCACTCGTCGTCGTGGTACGCGAGCATCTCGGAAGAGCTCCCCGCCGCCCATTCGCACCTCGCGCGACCCTCCACCTCGCTAGGATCGCACGCCATGCGCCGGCTCGTCCTCGTCCTCGCGTTCCTCGCGCTGGCCGGCCTGGCGACGGGCTGCGGCAGCGGCGACGACGAGGGCTCCGAGGCGACCGATGTCGGGTGCGAGGAGGTCGACGCTCCCGATCGGCGCGAGCCGGGGCAGAACGACGCGCCGTCGAGGGCTCTGGATCCGGCGAGCACGTGGGCGCTCGTCTTCGAGACCAGCTGCGGATCCTTCACGGTGACGCTCGACGTCGAGGGCGCGCCCAACACCTCGGCGTCGCTCGTGGGCCTCGCGCGAAGCGGCTACTACGGGGACACGATGTTCCACCGGATCGTTCCCGACTTCATCATCCAGGGCGGCGACCCGACGCAGTCCGGAAGCGGCGGTCCGGGCTACCAGACGGTGGACGCTCCGCCGCAGGATGCGCGTTACGTCAAGGGCGTCTTCGCGATGGCGAAGGCAGGCGCCGAGCCACCCGGCACCGCCGGCAGCCAGTTCTTCGTCGTCACGGCGGGGGACTCGGGGCTCACGCCCGACTACGCGATCGTCGGCGAGGTGACCGAGGGGCTCGACGTCGTGGAGCGAATCGGGACGTTCGGCGATGCCGCGACGGAGGCGCCGACCATGCCGATCGTCATCTCCAAGGTCACGGTGTCGGAGACCCCGGCGGGCTGATGGGACGGATTGCCGCGGTCGTCCTCGCCGCCGGCGAGGCGACGCGGTTCGGCGCGCCCAAACAGCGGCTTCTGCTCCCCACGGTGCTCGAGCGCCTCGCGCGCGCGCCGGTGGACGAGGTCGTCGTCGTCTCCGGCGCGTACGAGCTCGACTCACCTGGTGGCTCAGAGCCACAGAGTCCGCCGGTCCGCCTCGTGACCTGTCCCGAGTGGGCTCGGGGGCCAGGGGCGTCGCTCCGCTGCGGGCTCGCGGCGCTCGCAGAGGACGTCGAGACCGCCGTCGTCGTCCTCGCCGACGGGCCGAACCTCGCACCCGAGGCCGTCGCGCGCGTGCTCGGAGCACGGCGCGAGCGCGGAGGGGTCGTCGCCGCCTCCTACGCCGGTGCGAGGGGGCACCCACTCGTCCTCGGCCGCGAGGACTGGAGAGACGTCCCGGACGAGGGGCTGCACGACCGGCCGGTCCGCCTCGTCCCCTGCGACGACCTCGGCGAGCCCGGCGACGTCGACCGCCCGGAGGATCTGCCGCACCCCGTGTAGCCGAGCCCAGGCCGTGTGAGGCCGTGGTTTCCAACCAGGCGACTTCACACCTCGACGCTCCAGCCGGTTCGGGCAGCCCATGAAGGGGTCTGCTTCGCGAGACCGGAATCGGCGCCGGCCGATTCCGGTCAAGCGCACGATCAAGCGGTAGCGTCGAGCCCGCGCAGCTCGTTCAGCTTGTCCATGAGGCCCGCCGGCATCCGCTCGACGGCGCTCGTCTTCACGTAGCGCCGCAGCGTCTCCTCGAAGCGGTAGCGCCGCCGGCAGTAGTCGCAGCCCACGAGGTGCGACTCGGCCTCGGCCCACTCCTCGTTCGTCAGCGTGCGGTCGAGGAACTCCTGCAGGATCTCCTCGCACTTGTCGCACGGATCCCGTGTCATGTCAGTGCATCCTCCGCGAGCTTCTGCTTGAGCGCGCGCCGACCGCGATGGAGCCGCGACATGACCGTCCCGATCGGCACGTCGAGGATCTGGGCCGCGTCGGCGTAGGTGAAGTCGCCGATGTCCACGAGCACGACCACCTCCCGAAACTGCGGTTGGATCTCGGCGAGCGCGTTCACGATGGAATCTTGCGACATCCGCTCGACGACCTGCTCCTGCTCGAGCGCTTCCTCGCCCGCGGCCGAGGCCACCTTGTTCGCGAGGTAGTAGTCGCCTTCCTCGAGCGGCTGGGTCTGCGGGCTGCGCTGGATCCGGCGCCCGCGGTCGACGTTCAGGTTCGTGAGGATCCGCAGCAGCCAGGCGCGCATGTTCGTGCCCGGGGTGAAGGAGCGCCAGCTCCGGAATGCCCTCGCGTACGTCTCTTGCACCAGATCCTCTGCCTCCTCGCGAGAGCCGACGAGCCTCCGCGCCACGCGGTAGACCTGGTCGGCGAGCGCGAGCGCCTCGTCCTCGAAGCGGGCCCGGTCGCGGGCCTCGGCCGCGATCCGGCGCGCTTCGGTCGCGGGCTCGGGCTCGCTCACCGGTCTACCGTACCCTGTTGCGGGTTGTGTTACGGGAGGCTGCAACGAGGCTCCCGCCACCGCTATTCCCGTCCCGGCGCAGCCTCGGGGAACCCGGAGCGCCGGAGCAGGGCGACGAGGTCGGCTCGCGAGGTCCGCTCGTCGTCCCACGCGAGCGTGACGTCGCCGACGAGGCTCGCGCTCGCGGCTTCGAGGCCGTCGTGCCCCTGGAGCGCGGCCGCGAGCCGGCCGACGCAGCGCTCGCAGCGGATCCCGTCGACCTTCACCGTCTCCGTCACGGTCGGCATGTCCTCGATGCTACCCCCGCTTCCGCGTCCGCTTGCCGTGCACGGGGCGGCCCGCGGCCTCCCACGCGTAGTAGGACGCGCTCGGGCCGAAGCTCGCCGCGTACTCCACGATCCGCGGGTTCCGCCCGACCTCCTTCGCACGCTGCGCGTGCCAGAGGAGGTTCGGGTCGTCGCGCTCCTCCCAGACGAGGACGAGGTGCGCGGCCGTCATGTACTGGGCGACGAACGTGCAGCTCTCGGCCGGGCACGGGAAGGGATCGGTCTTCACGCAGAACCAGCCGCTGTGGTCGTCGTCGTCGTCGCGCCAGCGCTCCTCGTCCACCTCGACGCCGAGTTCGGAGAGGATCGCGGCTCCGCGCCGGAGCTCGGGTTCCACGGGGGCACAATAGCCACGTGGACTGGGGACGACGCGACGTCGCGGTGGTGCTCTCGGGCGGCGGGATCAACGGCGTGCTGCTCGAGCTCGGGTTTCTCAGGCGCCTGCGCGAGAGCAGTCTCTGGGAGCGCCTCGGGTGGGTGTACGGGACCTCGGCCGGCGCGCTCTCGGGGACAATGGCCGCGCTCGACCGGCTGGACGACCTCGAGGAGTTCGTGGTCGAGCTGCAACCGGCGGACGTGTTCCGGCCGCGGCGCCTGTGGCAGTTCCCCGGAGGCCTCCACGACTACACGCTCCCCGCGACGATCGCCGAGCGGCTCGGCGGAGCGGCCGAGCTCGGTGCGGCGCTCGCGTCCTCGCCCGTCGAGCTCGTCGTCTTCGCGACCGACGTCTCGATCCACGCGGAGGAAGAGGGCAGCCGGCACTACGAGCTCGCGTATTCCTCCCGGTCGGCGAGCCCGGAGACGATGGGGCACGCGATCCTCGCCTCGGCCGCGGTCAGCGGGCTCGTCCTTCCGCTGAGCATCGACGGAGTGATCGCGACGGACGGCGGCTGGGTGCGCAACTTCCCGCTCGAGCACGCCTACCGCAACCCGGACGTGGCCGCGATCGCCGCCTTCCGCTTCATCGCAAGCTACCCGCCGACCGACCGCGCGTTCCTCGAGCGGATGCGAGAACGGCTGGAGCGCTTCCGGGCGGTCCCGCCCGTGCGGGCTCTCCTCGCAGAGCTCAGGCTGGCCGAGGAGCGCGTGGAGCGCGGCGAGCCGGCTCACTACGGCGAGCTCGTGGTCAGGCTCATGCGCGTCGCCGTCGCGCGGAACACCGTGCTCGAGGAACGGCTCGCGGGCGACCGGGAGACGTCGGTCGCGGAGCTGCACCGGTTGCGGGAGGACGTCGTCAGCGCGGCCGTCTCGGCAGCGCCGCGCCGCCAGCGGGAGCGGCTGCGCGCCGAGCTCGACGAGATCTTCGCCTCCGCCCGCTTCCCCTTCCGCCACGACCGCCATGTCCCGACCCTCCTCGTGCGCGCGACCTCGGGAGAGGACGGCCTCGACGCGACGTTCCGGGCCGAAGAGCGCTGGCCGGAGGACCGCAAGCAGGCCCTGATCGAGCGCGGCTACCGCCTCACGGACGCCGTGCTGGCGACCACGCCGGAGTTCGGCGAGCCGGGTGCGCTGCGGCCGCGAAGCGGGCGCCTCTAGGTCGGCAGGGGCCCGGGCAGGCGTTCGGGCCCCGTGCCGGAGTGCGAGGCCCCGGGGAGCTCCCGGGTGGCCTCGCGTTGGCGACTACCCGCCCGGGGGTCTGGGGGGACGTCGCCCGAGCGTGACAGTCACGCTCGTTCTTTCGCCGTCGCGGTAGATCGTCAGCTCGACCTCGTCGCCGAGCTCGCGCTCGGAGATCGCGTCGCGCAGCTCCTGCTGGGTGACGATGCTCGTGTCGTCGACCGCGACGATGATGTCGCCGCCGAGGACGTACGTCACGCCCGCGAGGACCACGCGGGTGTCGCCGGCCCGGAGCCCCGCCGCCCGAGCGCCGGTGTCGTCGTACACCTCCTCGACGAGGACGCCCGCGCGCACCGGGAGGTTGTAGGAGCGGGCGAGGCTCGCGTTGACCGCGTGCGCGTCGATGCCGAGCCACGCGTGCTCGGCTCTGCCCGTCCGGAGGAGCTGCGCGACGACGTCCTTCACGGTGTTGGACGGGACGGCGAAGCCGATCCCGACGTTGCCGGCTGCTCCGCCCGTCTCGATCTGCGTGTTCACGCCGATCACCTGCGCGCGCACGTTTAGGAGCGGCCCGCCGGAGTTGCCCTGGTTGATCGGCGCGTCGGTCTGGATCACGTCGCCGATCGCGAACGTGGCCGGTGACGTGATCTCGCGTCCGAGGGCGCTCACGATGCCGGCGGTCGCCGTCCGGTCGAGCCCGAAGGGGTTGCCGATGGCGACGACGGGGTCTCCGACCTCCACGCGGTCCGAGTTGCCGAGCGGGAGCGGCGTCAGCGCGTTCGCGCTCGCCTCGACCTGGAGCACGGCGAGGTCCGTCGACTCATCGCTTCCGACGAGCCGGGCGACGACGGTGTCGCGATTCGAGAAGCTGACGCGGATCTGGCTCGCTTCGTCGATGACGTGGAAGTTCGTGACGATGTGGCCCGCCTTGTCGACGACGAACCCGGAGCCGAGCGCTTCGGCGTCGCCGAGCCCTCCGACGTTGCTCGTCGACGCGATCTGGACGACGCCGGGAGCGGCATGCTCGTAGATCTCGCCGACGGTCATCCACCGCGCCGGAGTCGTCGTGGTCCGGGTGGCCTCGGTCGTGCTCGTCTCCGTGACGACGGTCGTCTCTCCGGGTTCGAGCCCACCCAGGAGCGCGACCGCCCCGACCGCGACGCCCCCGCCGAGCGCGGCGGCGGCGACGAGCGCGAGATACGGCCGGGCGGTGCCGAGAAGCGCCATGCCCGTCCCTTATAGACCCGCGCGCATGAATGGCGGGTAAGACCGGGTTAAGTGCCGGTTGTGCGGCTTGGCTCTCAGCCGGCGAGGATGCCGGTGAGATACATCGCGGCGATCCCGGCCACGAAGCCGCCGATCGCGTATCCGGAACGGAGCCCACCGGGCGCCTGCCGGGCGACGTACCGCCCCACCTCGACGACCACCTGGAAGGCTGCTCCCGCGGCGATCGCGAAGAAGAGCGCGGCGAGGACGTCGCTCGAGGCATAGCCGCCGAGCCAGGCGCCGAGCACGGTCGGCGCGCCCGCGACGAGCGCGAGCCCCGCGAGGGCGAGCAGCGTCACGCGCGTCTTCGCGACGGGAGCGGCGATGCCGAGACCCTCGGTCACGTTGTGGATCATGAACCCGACGATCAGGAACGTCCCGAGCTGGAGCTCCCCGAGCGCGAACGAGGCGCCGATCGCGAGCCCCTCGCCGAAGTTGTGCACGCCGATGCCGATCGCGACGAGGAGCGCGAGCGCGAGGCCGGTCGCGGCCGCGCCGCCGCCGAGCCGGGCGGCGAGGGCCGTCATCCCGAGGAAGCTGAGCGCGACGCCGAGCAGGACGAGCCCGCTGCCGCCGAGCCCCGCCGGCAGCACCGCCTGGAGCTCGAACGCCTCGCTGAGCGCCTCGACGCCGAGGAACGCGAGCAGCCCGGCGGTGAAGGCCATGAACGCGGAGAGCCAGGCGGCGCTGGCCTGCCGCAGCGCGGGCAGCCACAGGAGCCCGAGCGTCACCGGAAGCACCCCCACGAGCACGCCGATGAGCGTGTAGCCGAGGAACCCGTCGACCGACGGCTCCGGCGTCGCGATCGCGGCCGGAATCTCCTCGACTGTCTCGATCCCGGTGGAGCTCGTCACGCCCACGGTCAGCGGGTCGCCTTCGACCCAGTCGAACGGCACCTCGATCGTGCTCGAGCGCAGGCGCCCGAGCGTCGTCGGCCCGTCGACGGTGTACGGGACGATCGCGTCGTCCACGTTCACGTTCGCGATCGTGAGATCGTCCTGCTGCGGGTTGCGGACGAGGATCCGGATCTCCCCCGGCTCGAACTCGACCCGGCGGATGTCGAACTCGTCCGCGGGCGGCGGGTTCGTTCCGACGAGGTCGGCGAGCGAGGACCCGTACTCGACGACCGCGCCCACCGCGATCGCGAGGAGCACCACCGGGACGACCGCCCACAGCCGCCAGCCCATGCGCCCGCGGACCGTGGCCGAGCCGGCCTCCACTAGTCGCTCACCTCGAAGAAGCCCATCCAGCCGAGCTCCGCGAACTCGGACTGGTGCGCGTGGAACATGAACCGGCCCGTGTTCGCGAACTGGATCTCGATCACCCCGCGCTGGCCCTGGCACTGCATCACCGTGTCCGTGTACTCCCAGTTGTCGCCCGTGCCCGTCGGCTGGTACCTGAAGAAGTCGCCGTGGAGGTGGAAGGAGTTGATCAGGTCGAACTCGGTGAGGTTCGCGAGGTAGATCCGGACGAGCTGCGACCGCCTGACCTTGATCGGGTACTTCGCGTAGTAGAACGAGCGCCCGTTGACCGTGTAGAAGTTGTTCCCGCCGTCGGCG
>Ga0299906_10002489_pt1 | contig 15269 bp, 16 predicted proteins | sample RVTome_14_FD_200259 | JGI IMG/M metagenome (GOLD analysis project Ga0299906, IMG submission 200259) | Soil microbial communities from uranium-contaminated site in the Upper Colorado River Basin, Wyoming, United States - RVT145D125 (version 2) ... | reverse complement strand
GCAACCTCCCCCTGCTCGCCACCGGCCTCGCCCTGACCCTCGCGCTCGCCTTTCCGGTCCGCGCCCAGACGGGCGATGCGGCGGATGCGGCAGCCACCGCTGCCGCCGCGGCCGTGACGCCCGCCCAGCCGCTCACCCCCGAGACGCTGTACACCTTACTGCTGGCGGAGATCGCCGGCGCGCGCGGGCGAATCGCGGTGGCGGTGGAAGCTTACGTGACGCTCGCCCGCCATACGCGTGACCCCCGCATCGCCCAGCGCGCCACCGAGATCGCGCTGTTCGCCCGCGACCTGGCCGCCACCGCGGAGGCCGCGCAGATCTGGTCCGAGACCGACCCCGCGTCGGAAGAGGCGCGCCGCGTGCTCGCCGGCGCGCTGGTCACCGACGAGCGCCGTCTCGACGAAGTGCAGACCCAGTTCGCGCGCGTGCTCGCGAGCTCGCCGGAGCAACTCGAACCGAACCTGATGAGCCTCAACCGGGCGCTTGCCCCGGTCGCCGACAAGCAGGCCGCGCGCAACATTGTCGACCGCCTGACCGAGCCCTACCTGAATCGCCCCGAAGCGCACTTCGCGCGCGCCCAGGCGGCGCTGGCTGCGCAGGACGCCAGCGGGGCGCAAGCCGCGATCGAGGCCGCACTGCGGGTGCGCCCGGACTGGGAACCCGGCGTGCTGCTCAAGGCGCACCTGCTGCTGCAGTCCGGGGCGATCCGGGAGTCGAACACCCTGCTCGACGAGTATCTGCTGCGCCACCCGGAGAGCCACAACGCCCGTCTCGCGCATGCCCGCGCGCTGGTTTCCGCGCGCCAGTTCGAAGCCGCGCGCAGCCAGTTTCGCACCCTCCTGGAGGCAGCGCCGGACGATCGCGACCTGATGTACGCGGTCGCCTTGCTGTCGACCCAGCTGAACGACCTCGACACGGCGCATGCGTTGTTCGAGCGCGCGCTCGCCGCCGACCACCCGGAAGCCGACACCATCCGCCTCAACCTCGGCCAGATCGCCGAGCGCCGCAACGATACCGACGGCGCGCTGCGCTGGTACGCCGCGGTAGCCCCGGGCCGCCACTATCTCGATGCGCGCTGGCACACCAGGGCAAGCTGCAGCAGGCGCGCGAGCACTTGCACGGCGTGAGCGGCGACGAGGACACGCGCAAGCAGCTGTTGCTCGCCGAAACGCAGCTGCTGCGTGATGCGGGGCGCGAGACCGAAGCCTTCCAATTGGTCGACGCGGCCCTGCGCAACAGCCCCGACGACGGCGAGCTGCTCTACGAGTCGTCCATGCTCGCCGAGCATCTCGGCCAGCTCGACGTCATGGAGAGCCGCCTGCGCAAGCTCATCGCGCTCAGGCCCGATCACGCGCATGCGCACAACGCGCTCGGCTACTCGCTGGCCGACCGCGGACTGCGCCTCGATGAGGCCGAGGCGATGATCGCCCGCGCACTCGAGCTCGCCCCCGACGATCCGTTCATCCTCGACAGCATGGGGTGGGTGCGCTTCCGACGCGGCGCCGCCGCCGACGCCCTCGATCACCTGCAGCGCGCCTACGGATTGCGTGCCGACCCGGAGATTGCCGCCCATCTTGGCGAAGTGCTGTGGAGCCTGCAGCGGCGCGACGATGCGGCGCGGATCTGGGACGAGGCCCTGCAGGCCCATCCCGACAACGATGCGGTGAAGCGCACCGTCGAGCGCCTGCGCGCCCGATGAGGCGGCCGCTCGCCAAGCGCGCCCGACGTGCGCTCGCCGGCGCCGCGCTGGCGTGCGTGTCCGGCTGCACGGCCCCGCTGCTCGCGCCACCGGCCCCGCTGGCCGCGCGCGCGGTGGCCCCCGCGTTCGAACTCGAAGGCCGGCTGTCCGCCACCGACGGCGCGCGCGCCGCAAGCGGTCGTCTCGCGTGGACGCACGCGCCGGGCACGGACGAATGGACGGTGTTCAATCCGCTCGGACAGATTGCCGCGCAACTCGTGAGCACCCCGCGCGGGGCACAGCTCACCACCGCGGACGGGCGGCGGGTGGAAGCACGCGACATGGACGCGCTGCTGCCGCAACTGGTCGGCGTGCCGGTGCCGGTGGACGGCCTGTCGCACTGGGTGCAGGGCGCCGCGCGCGCCGGCGCCCGCGTGCTGGCGATGGATGCAGCCGGCCGCCCGGTGCGCATCAGTGACGACGGCTGGCTCATCGATTACCAGGAATACGCCGACGCGACCCCCGCATCGGCCCCTCGCCGGATCGACGCGCAGTGGGGCGACGCGCGCCTTCGGCTCGTGATCGATCACTGGGCGCCACTGCCGTGAACCACCTCCCCGACTGCCCGGCTCCGGCCAAACTCAATCTCTTCCTGCACGTCGTGGGGCGCCGTGCGGACGGCTACCATCTGCTCCAAAGCGCGTTCCGCCTGGTCGACTGGGGCGACCGCCTGTCGTTCGAGCGGCGCGCGGACGGTGCCATCGTGCGCCTCACGGCCATCCCCGGCGTGCCCGCGGAAGCCGATCTCGTGGTGCGCGCGGCGCGCCTGCTGCAACGCGAAACGGGCTGCCGGCACGGCGCCGCCATCGCGCTCGAGAAGCGCCTCCCGATGGGCGGCGGGCTGGGCGGCGGCAGCTCGGACGCCGCCACCACCCTCATCGCGCTGAACCGCCTGTGGGGCACCGGGCTCGACCGGGCGCGGCTCGCCACGCTCGGTCTGCAACTGGGCGCCGACGTGCCGTTCTTCATCTTCGGAGGCGATGCCTTCGTCGAAGGGATCGGCGAACGGATCGCGCCGCTTGCCCTGCCACCGGCCTGGTACGTGATCGTCGCGCCGGGGGTGGCGATCCCCACCGCGCAAATTTTCGCGGCCGGGGAGTTGACGCGGGATACCGTTCCCATCAAAATTGCGGACTTCGCAGCGAGCACCACCCGGAATGATTTGCAGGCCGTAGCCTGCGCGCATTACCCTGAGGTCGGTGCGGCAATCGACTGGCTGACGCAGTACGCGCCGGCCAGAATGACCGGATCGGGATCTTGCGTGTTTGCGCAGGTCGCAAGCGAAGCGGATGCGCAGCACATCGTCGGGGCCTGTCCTTCTCGGTGGCGCGCGTGGAAGGCCAAGAGCCTTTCCCGGCACCCGCTTCACGACTGGCTGGATTGAGCGGGCGAAACGGTTTCATTGGGGAGTCGCCAAGTTGGTCAAGGCACCGGATTTTGATTCCGGCATTCGAAGGTTCGAATCCTTCCTCCCCAGCCAACAACAACACGGGCAGGCCGCGCGCCTGCCCGCGTCGTTTTTGTCGTCATCATCCTATCGGCATCGGAGATTCGGTCATGCCCCATGGCAGCCTGATGGTCTTCACCGGCAACGCCAACCCCAAGCTCGCCGCGGATGTCGTGCGCAGGCTGGGCATTGCCCTCGGTTCGGCCACGGTGGGCCGCTTCTCCGACGGTGAGGTCAACGTCGAGCTGCTCGAGAACGTGCGCGGCAAGGACGTGTTCGTCCTGCAGCCGACCGGCTCGCCGACCAACGAGAACCTGATGGAGCTGGTGATCCTCGTCGATGCGCTCAAGCGCGCCTCGGCCGGGCGCATCACGGCCGCGATCCCCTATTTCGGCTATGCCCGCCAGGACCGCCGCCCGCGCTCGGCGCGGGTGCCGATCACCGCCAAGGTGGTGGCCAACATGCTGCAGGCGGTGGGCGTCCAGCGCGTGATGACGATGGACCTGCACGCCGACCAGATCCAGGGCTTCTTCGATATCCCGGTCGACAACGTGTATGCCGCGCCGGTGCTGCTGGCGGACCTCGACAAGCAGAAGTACGACGACCTGCTGGTGGTCTCCCCCGACGTGGGCGGGGTGGTGCGCGCGCGCGCTTTCGCCAAGCGCATGGAGTGCGATCTGGCCATCATCGACAAGCGTCGTCCGAAGGCCAACGTGTCCGAAGTCATGAACATCATCGGCGAGGTCAAGGACCGCACCTGCGTGATCATGGACGACATCGTCGACACCGCCGGCACGCTGTGCAAGGCGGCCACCGCGCTCAAGGAAAGCGGCGCGCGGCGCGTGCTGTCCTACTGCACGCATGCGGTGCTGTCGGGCACCGCGGCGGCGCGCATCGGCGAATCGGATCTGGACGAACTGGTGGTCACCGACACCCTGCCGCTGCGCCCGGACGCCAAGGCCTGTCCGCGCATCCGCCAGGTGTCGGTCGCGTCGCTGCTGGCCGACACGGTGCTGCGCATCAGCAACGAGGAATCGGTCAGCTCGCTCTTCATGGAATGATCTTTCGCCTCCGGCGCTGCCGGAGGTTCAACCCTTCCGCCTGGTCGCGGGCGGAAATGCTTCAACTCAGGAGTCATGCAATGGAAATCCAATTCAAGGCCACCAAGCGCGTGGAACAGGGCACGGGTGCGAGCCGCCGCCTGCGTCGCGCCGGCCAGGTCCCGGGCGTCATCTATGGCGCCGGGCAGGACGCTCAGGCCATCACGATGGACCACAACGAGCTGTTTCACCTGCTCAAGAAGGAAGCCACCCACGCCTCCGTGCTCGCCATCGACGTCGAAGGCGCCCGCCAGACCGTGGTGTTGCGCGATACCCAGTGGCATCCGTGGAAGCAGCAAGTGCTGCACCTGGATTTCCAGCGCGTCGACGCCGAGCACAAGCTGCACCTGAAGGTGCCGCTGCACTTCGTGAACGGCGAAATCAGCCCGGCCGTGAAGCTCGCCGGCGGCATGATCTCGCACGTGGTCAATGAAATCGACGTGCAGTGCCTGCCGGCCGACCTGCCCGAGTTCATCGAGGTCGACCTCAAGGATCTGGAAGCCGACCAGTCGATCCACCTGTCGCAGCTGAAGTTGCCCGAAGGCGTCGAGCTGGTGGCTCACGGTGAAGGCGACCCGGTGCTGGCGACCGTGCTCAAGACCAAGGGCGGTGCGGAGGAAGAAGGCGCCGAAGGCACCGAAGGCACCGAAGCCTGACACGGGCCGTCCGCATGACGCCAGCGAGCGAGCGCCGATGACCGCCGCGCCCCCGCGCCTGGTCGTCGGCCTCGGCAACCCCGGCGCCGAATACCGCGAAACCCGGCACAACGCCGGGTTTTGGCTTTGTGAGCGGCTCGCCGACGAGCTCGGCGTGCGCTTCTCGCACGAGGCGCGGTTTCACGGCTTCGTCGCCAACGCCCGCGAGGCGGGCGTGTGGCTGCTGATGCCGCAGACCTTCATGAACCGCTCCGGCCAGGCGATCGGCGCGCTGGCGCGCTTTTATCGCATCGCGCCGGCCGAGATCCTGGTCATCCACGACGAACTGGACGTGCCGCCCGGGCAGCTGCGCCTGAAGTTCGGCGGCGGTCTGGGCGGCCACAACGGTCTCAAGGACACCTCCGCCCATCTCGGCACCAACGACTACTGGCGGCTGCGCGTCGGCATCGGACACCCCGGCGACCGCAACGAGGTCGTCAACTACGTGCTCAAGCCCGCCCGGCGCGAAGAGCAGACGCTGATCGACGAAGCGCTCGATCGCGCGCTGGCCGCCTGGCCGACGATCGCGCGCGGCGACTGGAATGCCGCCGCCACCCGACTCAACGCACGCCCGGCCGCGCCGAAGCCGGCGCAACCCAAGGACGAAACGCCATGAGCCTCAAATGCGGCATCGTCGGCCTGCCCAACGTCGGCAAGTCGACCCTTTTCAATGCGCTCACCAAAGCCGGCATCGAAGCGGCCAACTATCCCTTCTGCACCATCGATCCGAACGTCGGCATCGTCGAAGTGCCGGACCCGCGGCTTGCCGCGCTGTCCGAAATCGTCAAGCCGCAGAAGATCCAGCCGGCCATCGTCGAATTCGTCGACATCGCCGGCCTGGTGGCAGGCGCCTCCAAGGGCGAAGGCCTCGGCAACCAGTTCCTCGCCAACATCCGCGAGACCGACGCCATCGTGCATGTGGTGCGCTGCTTTGCCGATGACAACGTGGTGCACGTCTCGGGCAGCATCGATCCGCTGCGCGACATCGAGATCATCGACACCGAACTCGCCCTGGCCGACATGGCCACCGTCGAGAAGGCCATCAACCGCTACAAGCGGCCCGCCGCGGCTGGCGACAAGGAGGCCAAGGCGCTGGTCGCGGTGCTCGAGAAATGCCTCGCCCAGCTCGACCAGGCGAAGCCCGTGCGTGCGCTGGATCTCGGCAAGGACGAGTGGGCGAGCATCCGCCCGTTCTGCCTGATCACCGCCAAGCCGGTGCTCTACGCGGCCAACGTCGCCGAGGACGGATTCGAGGGCAACCCGCATCTGGACGCGGTGCGCGCCCATGCCGCCGCGGAAGGCGCCGGAGTGGTGGCGTTGTGCGCGGCGATCGAGGCGGAGATCGCCGACCTGGACGATGCCGACAAGAAGGACTTCCTCGAGTCGATGGGGCTCGAAGAACCGGGGCTGGATCGCCTGATCCGCGCCGGCTACCAGCTGCTCGGCCTGCAGACCTACTTCACCGCGGGGGTGAAGGAGGTGCGCGCATGGACCATCCACGTCGGCGACACCGCTCCGCAGGCGGCCGGCGTGATCCATACCGATTTCGAGCGCGGCTTCATCCGCGCGCAGACCATCGCCTACGAGGACTTCATCGCCTACAAGGGCGAAGCCGGAGCCAAGGAAGCCGGCAAGATGCGCGCCGAGGGCAAGGACTACGTGGTCAAGGACGGCGACGTACTGAACTTCCTGTTCAACGTCTAGTCCCGACGACTGTCACCCCCGCCCTGCCGATCCCCGTAACTGGTCGTCGTTGCGGGGATTTTTTATTGGCGCCGAGCGCGCTCTGTGCGTCCCCGTACAGACCGCGCAGGTGGCGCCCCGTTAAGCTCGACCCATCGGAGCCGGTGGACGTGAAATGTCTGCGCCGTGGCCCAGCCTGATCGCTGGAAGCGGCCCGGCCCTGGCGACGAGAAGTGGAGGCCCGGCCTGCCTGGCCGGAGCGCCACTCCCAAGTGACAACAAAAAGAGGTACGCCATGAAGACGACTCGAAAAATCATCTTCGCAGCAGCGCTGATTGCCACCAGCGCCCCGGCCGTTGCCGCCGATGTCGGTGTATCGATCAGCATCGGAGACCCCGGCTTCTATGGCCGCCTCGACATCGGCGATTTCCCTCAGCCACGCGTCATCTATCGCCAGCCGGTCGTGATCGAGCGGGTTCAGGTCGTGCGCCCGCCGATCTATCTCCGGGTAGCACCCGGCCATGCCAAGAATTGGCGCAAGCACTGCGGCCGGTACGACGCCTGCGGCGAGCGGGTCTACTTCGTGCAGGACACCTGGTACAGCCAGGAGTACGCACCGCGTTACCGGGAACGCCATGGCAGGCGCGACCATGACGGCGGAAAAGATCGCGGCAGGAAGTCGAAAAACGACCGCCACGACGATGATCGCGGCCGTGGGCGCAATCACTGAGCGGGTGGCACGGGGCGCGGCGCGAGGCAACGGCCACCCGCGCGGTTCATGCCTGGACTGAGCGCAGGGTCCGACGGGCGCGGGCGCCTGCGAGCGCCGTTGCCAGCAGCGCGATGAGGCCACCCAGCGAGAACAAGGGGTCGATGAGGTAATCCCACAAATTGGGCGACTCGAGCGCTTGCAAGCGCCACATCACCAGGCCGAGGGCGAGCGCGGCGGCCAGCACCCAGCGGCCGGCGAGGCCGCACAGCAACGTGAGCGCCCCGGTGCCCAGCGCGAGTCCTGCGCCGCCATAGCCCCACGCATAGGGATCGAGCGGCCCCAGGCCGAGCGCAAGGGGGTAGATGAGGATGCCCACCGCAGCGGCAACTCCTGCCATCAGGAGCGCCTCACCGCGCGCGAAGAGCGGGCGCTGCGCGCAGCGCGCCGCGAACAGCACCGCCAGCACGATCAGCGTGGTCACCGCCGGCGTGGCGAACATGCCACGCAACACCGCGAGCGCGGTGGTACCGGCGACCGGCAGGTGCAGCAGGAGGGCCGCCCCGAGGAGGGCCGCGACGCCGCGCCCCGGGCGCGTGTCGAGCCCCGGCACACACAAGGCGAACGCCAACGCCCACACCACCGCGTCGTAGACGGCCGCGCTCATAGCCGTTGCTCCAGCCAGGCGCGGTTGAAGCGCAGGTGGCGGATGAAGGAGCGATTCCACGTATACACCAGATGGAAATCACCACGCGTGTCGCGAATCAGAAACGGGTAATCGTACTGCCAGCTGCAGCTCTGGTGCCGGCACAGATTGCGCTCGGTGTTGCGCGCGATGGCCTCGGGCGCCGGACCCGGCCCGAGGGCGGCCAGATCCGCTGCGAGCAGCGGCCGGAACGCTTCGGGCGCGAGCGGGCGGTCGAGGAACGCCTGACGGTCCTCGAATCGGTGGATGGGCCGCCAGCGCGCGCCACGGTCCTCGCTCACCAGCAACGACAGGCGCAGCCGCTCGTCCTCGGTATCGTTGGCGACCGCCAGCAGGCGACCGTCCTCCAGCGCCAGCGCGGCGAGCGCCGAGTTCGGATTGGGGAGATCGGTGGCGGCCACCGGCGTCCAGTTCGCGCCGCCGTCGTGCGTCTCGCTGCGCCACGCACGCGGCGGGCTCGTGTCCGCGGCAAAGCGCTGCAGCGCCACCGCGCGGTCGGCATCCTGCACGAGAATGACCGGTTGAAGGGAGCGGCTGCCGTGATCGAGGCGGATCTTGCGCCGCACGTCCCCGGTCGGCGACATCACCAGCAATTCGCCGAACTTGCCCGCCATCTCGTGATACACCGGCAGCCCGATGTCCCCATTGGCATAGAACACCGGATAGCTCTTGGCCAGCGTGCTGAGATTGAGGAAAGGCGAGGTGACCAGCCGTGTGGCCGGTAGCCAGCTCTCCCCCAGGTCGGGCGAGCGCAGTAGATTGAGCTGGCTCGTCGCCCAGCCGCCGAGGGAGACGCTCACGTACACCACCCACAGCTCGCCGGCCGGCGTGACGAATGCCACCGGGTTGCCCATCTTGCGCACGAAGCGGCCCAGGTCGCGCGAGGTCTGCTCGGGCGAGGCGACGACCACCTGATCGCTCCACCGATCGCGCGCAGCGTCGTGGAAGGCGCCATAGATCTTCACGTCGCTCGAGCCCTCGCGCGCCCCGCCGAACCAGGCCGCGAAAAGCCGCCCGTCGGGCAGCGAGGCGACCGACGCGGCGTGTACGCGCGGGGGCTCGGCGGCATTGACAAGCGCGCTGGCGAGGCGTGGCGTGGCGTCGCCCGTGGCGGGCGCCACAGGCGGCGGGACGAACTGCGGCACGGGCGCGGGTTGGAGCCCGGGCCACGCCGCCCACGCGGTGATCGCCACGATCGCGACGAGCCCGACCCCGCGCACCTGGCGCCGGACGGCGTTCACTTGCGCCAGGCGGGGCGCCCCGGGCAGTGCGCTCACTGGCCGCCCCCGGCGTCCACGCGCAAGATGAAGTGCTCGTCGATCACCGCGTCGCGCCGCTTCGGATCGAGAAAACGGGCGTTCAGGCGGGTCACCCGAAACTCGGGATTGCGCGCCAGCTCTTCGACGCGCAGCCCGGCCGCCTCGATCGCGCGACGTCCGCTCGTCGACGTGTAGATCAGCGTCGGCGCCGTGCGCGCCCGGAGCTCATCGAGCTCGATGCTCGGCGTGAGGCGGGCAGTATAGAAATCGAAACTGCTCGCCCGCCCGTGTCCGGCCAGGTAATGCACCGCGTCAGTCGGCACGCCCAGGCGGTGCACCGCCGCGGCGAGGTTGTTGCCCGCCTGATGGCGCAGCAGCTGCGGATAGAAATTGAAGGCGAGCAGAAAATGAAACACGGCCGCCACGACCACCGACGCGGTGATGACGCGCGGCAGGCCGCTTGCGGCGCGCGCCACCAGAACGCCGCCGATGAGGGCCAGCGCGGCCGCGCCGAGCGCGACGGCGGCTCGCTCGACGGGAAATGCCCAGCCGTTGAGCGCGACGGCGAGCACGGCGAGCAAGCCCCACACCAGCGCCTGCGCGATCCTTACGCCACGCCCGACGGGGTGCGCCATGCGCGGCGCGAGCCACGCGGCGAGCAGCACCGAGAAGAGCGGCAGCAGGATGTTCAGGTAATGCGGCAGCTTGAAGCTGGAGCTCGAGATGATCACGAACATCACCGCGATGGTGCCGAGGGTGAGCATCTCGAGCCCGGCTGCCGGGCGTAGCCGCGCGCGGAGCACCGCTCGGGCGTGCTGCCACACCGCCGCGGCCGCGAGCAGCGACCACGGCAGGAACGCCCACAAGAACGTATGGAAGAAAAACAGGGGGTCGCTTCGGCCGGCCGCGCCGAAGCGCTCACCGGCCAGGCGCTCGAAATTCTGCGACCACAGGATGAACGTCACGCCGTGTGTACCGAACTGCTGGTGGTAGGCAACCAGCACCGGCGCCGCGAACAGTGCCGTAATGAGGGCGAGCACGAGCCAGGCCGGGCTGAACAGCGTCCGCCAGTCGCGCCGGTAGGCGAGGTGCAGGAAGATCGCGATGCCCGGCATCGCCACCCCGATCATGCCCTTGGTGGCGAAACCGAGCGCGAGCCCGAGCCCGGCCAGCACCAGGTTGCGCGCGCGGCGAAACTCGACGAAGTCCGCCATCTGCCAGATGGCGAACACGATCGTCGCGGTGAGCACCGCGTCCATGCGAACGTCGTTGTTGGCGAGGATGAAGGCAAGCGAACTGGCGAGCACGAGCGCCGCCAGGCGGCCCACCGCGGGCGAGTACAACAGTCGCCCCAGGCGCCACGTCGAATATACCGCGAGCACGCTGAACAGCAGCGACGGCAGCTTGTAGGCGAGCGTGGTCACCCCCAGCACGTGGTAACCGGCCGCCGCCAGCCAGAAGAGCAGGTGCGGCTTGTCGAGGTAGTCGCGGCCTTGCGTCACCAGCGCAGCGTAGTCGCCGGTGAGGTACATCCTGAGCGCGATGACGGCATGGTGTGCCGAGTCGTTGTTCATCAGCGGCACCAGCAGCCCGCCGACGTAGGCCGCGGCCAGCAGGAGATAGAGGCCGAATTGTGGTCTGGTGTCAGGCGGCACGGGGAGGCGGGGAGTCTGCTTGCGCGGGTGGCGGCGGCCGCCCCCGGGCGGGGCGGCGCGCAATGTTATCATGTGCAGCCACCCGCCCGATGCGCGCGCCAGCCAGTTGTCGCGCCGTCTGCGGCACCCGCTTCGCATTCCATGACCGACGCATCGCCCCTCTACCGCGGCCGCTTCGCGCCCTCGCCCACCGGACCGCTGCACTTCGGTTCGCTGGTGGCTGCGGCCGGCAGCTATCTGGATGCGCGCGCGCAACACGGGCGGTGGCTGCTGCGCATCGAGGATGTCGACGCGCCGCGCAGCGTGCCGGGTGCGGCCGCCGACATCATCGCCACGCTGGCGCGCCTGGGCTTCGAATGGGACGACGAACCGGTGTGGCAAAGCCGCCGCGCGGACGCCTACGCCGCTGTCTTCGAGCGCCTGCGCGCGGCCGGGCATGTGTTCGCATGCGCCTGCTCGCGACGCGAAATGGCCGATTCGGCGCTCGCCCGCGATGGTTCGCGGATCTACCCTGGCACCTGCCGCAACGGTCTGCCGCCCGGGCGCAGCGCGCGCGCGTGGCGGGTGCGGGCCGAAGGGCGCGTCGCTTTCGACGACCGGGTCCAGGGGCTCCAGCGCGAGGACCTCGGCCGCGAGGTGGGCGATTTCGTGGTGCTGCGCGCCGACGGCCAGTTCGCCTACCAGCTCGCGGTGGTGGTCGATGACGCCGAGGCGGGTATCACCCATGTCGTGCGCGGCGCCGACCTCATCGGCTCGACCGGCCGCCAGATTCACCTGCAAGGCCTGCTGGGCCACGCGACGCCGGTCTATGCGCACTTGCCGGTGGTCGTGAACGCGGCGGGCGAGAAACTCTCCAAGCAAACGCTGGCGGCCCCGGTGGGCGACTATGCCCCCGAGGCCGCGGTGCTGGCGGCGCTCGCCTTTCTCGGCCAGAATCCTCCGCATGCGCTGCACCGGGCGGCCCTGCGCGAAGTATGGCGTTGGGCCCTCGAACACTGGTCGCTCGTGCACGTGCCGCGGTGCCTGCAGGCGCCGGCGCCGGGGGGCCGCTTCGCCCTGCCGGGCCCGGGCCCGGGCACGTGAGCGCACCGCGCACCCGTTCAACACAGGAATCCGCAAGATGATCGACGACATCGCCGGCCTGCGCCGGCTGCTGCAGGACACGCGCAGTATCGCGGTGGTGGGCGTATCGGCCAACTGGCACCGGCCGAGCCATTTCGCCGCCAAGTACATGCTCGACCACGGCTACACCGTCCTCCCGGTGAACCCGGCATACACGGAAGTGCTGGGCCAGAAATGCTACCCGAGCCTGCGCGACATTCCCGGCACGGTCGATCTGGTCGACGTCTTCCGCCGCCCACAGGACGTGCTCCCGGTGGTCGACGACGCCATCGCGATCGGCGCGCGGGCCATCTGGTTCCAGCTCGGAGTGATCAACATGGAAGCGGTGCGCCGGGCCGAAGCGGCCGGCCTGCTGGTGGTCATGGACCGCTGCGTGAAGATCGAGTACGCCCGCCTGTTTGGCGGACTCAACACGGTCGGGGTGAACACCGGCGTGATCAGCGCGAAGCGCGCGCCGCTCGTGCGCTGACCCGGGCGAGGTGCGCGGCGCAGCGGCCATCCGCATTGCGCCGGAGAAGAGACGGGGGTCCGCCTGGCGCGGCCTTGACTGCGGCGCCCCGGACCGGGTCCGATGCAATCCGCTTCACCAGGGTCGCCCGACGGCGTGTGCTACCAGGGAATCGGCTGGCGGTCGCGAAAAAACCCGCCGGTGGGGCCGTCCGCCGGCAGGGTTGCAAGCCAGATCACGGTGTCGATGCCCTCTTCCGGCGAACGCGAGGCGTTGTGCCCGCCCAGATCGGTGCGGCACCAGCCGGGACACACGGCGTTGACCTTGATCGGGGTATCGGCGAGTTCGACCGCGAGGACGCGGGTGAGCGCATTGACCGCGGTCTTGGAAATCCGGTAGGCGGGCGTGCCGCCCTCCATGTCGGCGAGCTGGCCCATCCCCGAAGACAGATTCACCACCCGCCCGGCGCGGCTCGCATGCAGCAGGGGCAACAGCCCCTGCGTGACGCGCAGCACGCCGAAGAGATTGGTCTCCAGGGTCGCGCGCACGACCTCCAGCGGCACCTCGGCAACACGCGTGCTGTAGCGGTCGAGCAGAATGCCGGCGTTGTTGATGAGGACGTCGAGGCGCCCGAAGCGCTGCTTGATCCAGTCGCGCAGCGCGGCCACCGAGCCGTCGTCGGTCACGTCGAGCGGGTACGTTTCGATGCGGTGCCCGCCGACTTCCAGCTTGGCGGTGAGCGAGGCGAGATCGCCGACTTTGCGCGCAGTGGCGATGACGCAGTGGCCGTCCATGGTGGCAAGCCGCAGCGCCGTGGCACGACCGAGCCCCCGACTCGCGCCGGTCACGACGCTGATGGTGGGTGTGTCCATGTTCCCCGACTCCTCGCGGTGTCCGCTCCCTGCCCGGCGGGCGCGGCGGGCGCCGCCGGGGCGGGGCGCGCCGCCCGAATCGGCTGCGGCCCCGCTTTACACTTGGCGGTTCAGCTGTGCAGGCAGACGTTGAGCTGATCGACGACTTCCGCCCAATCCGCGTCCTCGACGATCTCGTCGCGCAGGAAAGCGGCCTGGGCCGCGCTCCAGAACGGCGCATCGGCCAGGGCCACCGCGGCGGGCAGCGGCCCATGGGTGGCGATGAATCGCTCGATGGCCGACTCGTCGGACGGCAGACCGAGCTGCGCGAACAGGTTGGGCATCGAATGCAGGGGTGGTTCCATGACGGACCTCCGGTGTCGGGGCTGGCATCGATTGCTTGCGCAGACTACGCCGGGTGCGGCATGGCGTACCCGGATATAGAGTAGCCGGCCGCGTGAACAGTTCGTGCCGACCGGCTTTCTCAGTGCTTGCCGCCGTAGCCGGCCAGGCCGATGGCCAGACGGACGAACTGGTAGGCGAACCAGCTCGCCACGCGCCGCACGGTCGGCAGCCGGTGCCAGTCTTCCCGGCGCAACTCGCGCGCGCCCTCCTCCATTGCGCGTGCGAGGCTGGCGCGCAGCCGGCGGGCGAAGGCCGCGTCGGCGATCACCACGTTGGCCTCGCGCGCGAGCAGGAGGCTGAACGGGTCGATGTTGCTCGATCCGATCGTGGACCAGCGCCCATCCACGACCGCCACCTTGGCATGCAGATAGCTGTGATGGTATTCGTAGAGGCGGATGCCGCGCTCCAGAAAGAAAGGGTAGAGCGCGCGCGTCGCGTAGAACTGCGTCGGGTGGTCCGACACCCCCTGCAGCAGCAGGATGACGGTCACTCCGCGCGCGGCCGCATCGATCAGCGCCTGGCGGAAGCGGCGCCCCGGGAAGAAATAGGCGCAGGCGATCACGATCTCGCGGGTCGCGGCGTCGATCGCCTCCAGGTAGGCGTCCTCGATGTCGCGCCGATGGCGCAGGTTGTCGCGGGTGAGGAATGCGGCACGCACCGTGCCGGCCGGCGTGATGCGCGGGGGCGCGAGTAGCGGCTGGTGCAGGCGGCGGCGCAGGCTCGCCCACGACACGAGCCGCCACAGGTGCTGGGCCGCGCCGGCGATCGGTTCGAGGAGCGGCCCCTCGACGCGCACCGCGTAATCGTAGCGCGGCCGGTCGGGCCCGCTGCGCGGCATGTCGTCGATGATGTTGATGCCGCCCACGAAGGCGACCGCGGCGTCGATCACCGCCAGTTTGCGGTGCATGCGCCGCAGCCGATGACGACGCAGCGAGAAGGTGCGCAGCTCGCGCCGGAAGATCATCACCTGGACGCCATCGGCGACCAATCCCGGCATGAGCGCATTCACGAAGCCGCGGCTGCCGAAGCCGTCGACCAGCAGATGCACCTGCACCCCGCGCCGCGTGGCTTCGCGCAAGGCGACCGCGATGAGGGTGCCCGCGGCGTCGCTCTCGAAGATGTAGGTCTCGAGATAGACCTCGTAGCGCGCCGCATCGATCGCATCGCGCAGGGCGGGAAAGAATTCCCTGCCGCTTTCGAGCAGGGTGATCTCATTGCCCGCCAGGAACGAACTCACCCGATGGGCTCCAGATCGGCAGTCAGCGCGGCGTGATCCGAGATGCGCGACCACGGCGGGCCGCAATGCACCTGCGCGCGCCGCACCGTGAAGCCCCGGACATAGATGCGATCGAGCCGAAACACGGGGACGGCGCTCGGAAAACTGCGCGCGGGCAGCCCGCGCCCGGTGTCGAACGCCTCGCGCAGCCCCAGTCGCCGCGCAAGCAGATTGT
>Ga0299906_10002488_pt1 | contig 15278 bp, 11 predicted proteins | sample RVTome_14_FD_200259 | JGI IMG/M metagenome (GOLD analysis project Ga0299906, IMG submission 200259) | Soil microbial communities from uranium-contaminated site in the Upper Colorado River Basin, Wyoming, United States - RVT145D125 (version 2) ... | reverse complement strand
GCGTAGAGCCGCGTCGCCGCCGAGAGCACCACGAGCACGATCAGCGTCCAGCAGAAGAACTCGAGCAGGTGCCGCGCCCACGGTGCCAGGGCGATCACACCGATCCCGCCCGCCAGCCCGAGAATCCAGATTCCGAACAGCGCGACGTCGTTCCAGGCGGTGCGCGAGAGGACCCGGCGCTCGAGCTCGCCGGCCTTGTGCAGCGTCATGATGAGGACCGCGCCGAGGCCGAGCGCCAGGACGCTCGCGATCGTGAAGAACCAGCCGACGAACGGCAGCGGCAGGTCCACGCGCTACCCCTGGCGCTTGGCCGTGATTGCGGTGAGGATTCCCTGCAGGATCGCGACCGGCGTCGGCGGGCAGCCCGGCACGGCGACGTCGACCGGAATCACGTTCGCGACGCGCCCGCAGCTCGCGTAGCTCTCGCCGAAGATCCCGCCGGTGCAGCCGCAGTCGCCGACGGCGACGACGAGCTTCGGCTCGGGCGTCGCCTCGTAGGTGCGCGCGAGCGCCTCTTCCATGTGGCGCGAGACCGGCCCGGTCACGAGCAGCAGGTCGGCGTGCCGCGGGCTCGCGACGAACCTGATCCCGAGCCGCTCCAGGTTGTAGTAGGGGCTGTTCGTGGCGTGGATCTCCAGCTCGCAGCCGTTGCACGAGCCGGCATCGACGTGCCGGATCGCGAGCGCGCGGCCGAAGTGCTTCAGCACGACCTCGTCGAGCCGTTGAGCGAGCGCACGCAAGGCCTCGTCGGGCGCGGGCGGCGCCTCGCTGACGAGGCCCGTCTTCACGACTTGCTTGAGCAACTGGTACATCTACACGTCCTGGCCGCTGTACGACAGGTTGAACGACTTGTTGATCAGCGGGAAGTCGGGAACGATGTTGCCGAGCACCGCGCGCTCGAGCAGCGGCCAGTTCTGCCACGACGGGTCGTGCGGGTGCAGGCGATGGATGCGGCCGTGCTCGGCGGTGTCGAGCGCAACGAGCACCTCGCCGCGCCAGCCCTCGACCCAGCCGACGCCGAGCCGGCCGGGCGACGAATCCTTGACCGGGACGCGGACCGGCCCCTCGGGCAGCCCCGCGAGGAGCAGGCGCAGGAGCCGCGCCGACTCGAAGAACTCGTCGAAGCGCACCGCGGCGCGCGCCGCGACGTCGCCGCCGTCCTGGGCGGCGATGCGGACCTCGAGCGCGTCGTAGGGGGCGACCGGATGGTCCACGCGCAGGTCGTGACGGATGCCGCTCGCCCGTCCGGCGAGGCCGCTGAGCCCCAGCCTCGCGGCGAGCTCCGGCGCGACCTCGCCGGTCGTCATGAACCGGTCCTGCACCCCGGCGTGCTCGTCGTAGATCGCGCGGAGCCGCCGCACCTCCGGCTCGATGCGGTCGAGCGCGGTCAGGATCCGCGCCGCGCCGCCGACCGGCAGGTCGAGGCCGACCCCGCCCGGCGTCACCGCGTCCATCAGGTACCGGTGGCCGAAGAGCTCGCCGTTCAGGCGCAGCAGGTCCTCCTTGAGCCGCCAGAACTGGAAGAACCCGAACGAGAGCGAAACGTCGTTGCCGAGGTATCCGAGGTCGCCCAGATGGTTCGCGATCCGCTCCAGCTCGAGCGCCACGCCGCGCAGCGCTGCGGCGCGCGGCGGCGGCTCGGTCCCGGTCGCGCCCTCCACCGCCATTGCGTAAGCCCAGGCGAAGGCGACCGTCGAGTCGCCGCTCACCCGGCCAGCGAGGCGCGCACCCTCTGCGAGCGTCATCGCTTCGAACCGCTTCTCGATCCCCTTGTGCTTGTAGCCGAGCCGCTGCTCGAGCCGCAGGATCTTCTCGCCCACGATCGAGAAGCGGAAGTGGCCCGGCTCGATCGTCCCGGCGTGCACCGGCCCGACCGGGATCTCGTGGACCCCTTCGCCGTCGACCTTGACGAACGGGTAGTGGTCCGCGGCGCGCGGGAAGCGGCGCGCGGCGTCGAAGTCCTTGCGCAGCGGGAAGACGCCGCCCGGCCAGGCGCCGTGGCGCAGCCACTTCCGGTGGTCGGGATTCTCGTCGGCGTGGATGCCGAGCAGGTCGTACGCGGCCCGCTGCATGCGGTTCGCCGCGGGAAAGAGGTCGGCCATGCCGTGATAGCGGGGATGCTCGCGGGCGAGCGGGACGGTCAGCCAGAAGAGGCCGCGCGGCAGGGCCAAAGCGACGTGCAGCGCGAACCCGCCGCCCCGCGGGGTCTCGTCGCTGCCCCAGAGCGCGACGAGACGGGCGTTCTTCGCGCGTGCCTGCTCGCAGACCTCCCGCAGCCGGCCCGGCTCGATCGCCGAGTGGTACGCCGGCATCGCGCCGGGGATCCGCCGGGTCTCGATGGACAATGCTTGCGACGGCACGCGGCGTTCCCCTTCAGCCGATGAGCGCCGCGGCCTGCCGGTACCAGTCCACGAGGTACGGCGGGATGTACAGGCCGAGCATCAGCACGATCGCGAGGTGCACGAACACCGGGACCAGCGCCGGCGGGTGCGGCAGCGGCCGCGCGGTCGGCTCGCCGAACACCATCGGCTGCACCTTGCCGAAGACCGCGGCGAACGCCACCCCGAGCGCGACCAGCAGGAACGGCGTCGCCCACGGGTGCTCGTGCATCGCGGTCGTGAGCACCATGAACTCGCTCGTGAACACGCCGAAGGGCGGCATCCCGAGGATCGCGAGGGTGCCGATCGCCAGCCCCCAGCCGATGGTCGGGCTCTGCCGCATCAGGCCGCGGATCGAGTCCATGTTCTGGGTCCCGGTGGCGTGCGCGGCGTGGCCCACCGTGAAGAAGATCGCGGACTTGGTGAGCGAATGCACCGTCATGTGCAGCAGCCCCGCGAACGCCGCCACCGGCCCGCCCATGCCGAACGCGAACGTCATGATCCCCATGTGCTCGACCGACGAGTAGGCGAACATCCGCTTGATGTCCTTCTGCCGCGACAGGAAGAACGCCGCGACGACCACCGACACGAGCCCGAAGCCCATCATCAGGTTTCCGGAGAACCCGGTGTCGAGGGCGCCGTCCACCAGCACCTTGCTGCGCACCACGGCGTACAGCGCCACGTTGAGGAGCAGACCGGACAGCACGGCGGACACCGGCGTCGGCCCTTCCGCGTGGGCGTCGGGCAGCCAGTTGTGGAGCGGCACGAGCCCCACCTTGGTGCCGTAGCCCACGAGCAGGAACACGAACGCCAGCGACACCACCGTCGGCTCGAGCTCGCCGCGCACCTCGTGGAGGTGCGTCCAGAGGAGCGCCGTTCCTCCCGGCCCGAGCACCTTCTCGGCCGCGAAGTAGAGCAGGATGGTCCCGAACAGCGCCTGGGCGATCCCGACGCTGCAGAGGATGAAGTACTTCCAGGCCGCCTCCAGGCTCGCCGGCGTGCGGTAGAGGCTCACCAGCAGCACGGTCGAGAGCGTCGCGCCCTCCATGGCCACCCACATGATGCCGACGTTGTTGGTGAGAAGGGTGAGCAGCATCGTGAACGTGAACAGCTGGTACATGCTGTGGTAGAGGCGCAGGCGCCCGGCGCTCAGCCGGCCGTCGTGCCGCTCGGTGCGCATGTACGGCCGCGAGAAGAGCGAGGTCGTGAACCCGACGAACGCCGTGAGCGCGACCAGGAAGACGTTGAACGGATCGACGAAGAACTGCTCGTCGAGCGCGGTGATCGGCCCGCTGGCGATCACGTGCGCGGTCAGCACCGCGGCCGCCGCGAGCGTCGCGCAGCTCATGAGCGCGTTCAGCTCGGGGGCCCAGCGCCGGTGGCCGACCAGGCCGAGGACGAGGCCGCCGAGCAGCGGGATGCCGAGGACGGCGAGGATCTCCACGCTAGTCCTCCTTCAGCTTTTCCATGTGCCGGATGTCCAGGCTGTCGAACTGCTCGCGGATGTGGAAGAAGAAGATGCCGAAGATGAACGTGGCCACCAGGACGTCGAGGGCGACCCCGAGCTCCACGACCAGCGGCATGCCGTAGGTCGCGCTGGTGGCGGCGAACAGCAGGCCGTTCTCCATCGCCAGGAAGCCGATCACCTGCGGGATGGCCTTGCGACGCACGATCATCATCAGGAACGACAGCAGCACGCTCGCCAGCGCGATGCCGAGGGTGCTGCGCGTGAGGGCGCCCGCCATCTCGGAGATCGGCGTCGCGAGCGCGAACGCGAAGATCACGAGCGCGATCCCGGCGAGCATCGTGGTCGGGATGTTGATCAGCGTCTCGACGTCCCAGCGGACGTCGAGCCGGTCGATGAGCCGGTGCAGCGCCCACGGGATCAGGATCACCTTCAGCCCGATGGTGAGCGCCACCGAGACGTAGAGGTGCGGCTGCGCGGTGCTGTAGGCGACGACGAGGGTCGAAGCGGCGAGCGCCGCCCCCTGCCACGCCAGCAGCCGCACCAGGCTCAGGACGCGGCGCTGCGAGAGCATCGCGAACGCCACGAGCAGCAGGAACGCCGCGAGCAGGTTGACGATCTGACCGGGGAGCGAATCGGCCACCGCTAGCCCCGGACGAGGAAGTGGGTGAGCATGCCGAGCACCGCCAGCAGGAATGCGGTGGAGAGGAACTCGGGCGCGAGGAACAGGCGAAACTTCGCCGAGACGGTCTCGATCAGGGCGAGGCCGGCGCCGGCGAGGGCGAGCTTCACCGCGAGCGCGGCGACGGCGAACGGCAGGCCCGCCCAGTCGCCCGCCTCGGCGATGCCCCAGGGTACGAACAGGGCGAAGCCGATGGTCATGTACGCGAACAGCTTGATCGCCGCCGCCCACTCGACGAGCGCCAGGTGCCGCGCGGAATACTCGAGGATCAGCGCCTCGTGCAGCATCGTGAGCTCGAGGTGGGTGGTCGGGTTGTCGACCGGGACGCGCGCGTTCTCCGCGAGCAGCACCATCAGGAACGCCACCGCGGCGAACGCGAGGCTCGGGTAGAGCGCGAGCTCGCGGTGCGCGAGCGTGTCGACGATCGTGGTGAGCTGGGTCGAGCCGCTGATGAACGCGGCGGTGAACAGCGTCATCAGCATCGCCGGCTCGGCGAGGAAGCCGATCAGCATCTCGCGCCGCGCGCCGAGGCCGCCGAACGCGGTGCCGATGTCCATCGCGGCGAGCGACGCGAACACCCGCGCCAGCGCGAACACCGCGACCAGCGCGATGATGTCGGCGGCCGGGGCGAACGGGAGGCTCGTGGCGAGCACCGGCACGATGCCGGCCGCGAGCCACATGCAGCCGAACAGGATGTACGGCGTGAGCCGGAACACGGGCGACGCATGCTCGGCGATGACCGCGTCCTTGTGGAACAGCTTCGCCAGCGTGTAGTAGGGGAGGCAGATCGACGGCGCGGTGCGGTTCTGGAGCCACGCCCGGCACTGGTTGACCCAGCCGAGGACGAGCGGCGCGGCCAGCACCACGAGGACCGATTGCAGGATCTGGAACGCGATGTCGGGCACGTCGCTCATCGCACGAACACCAGCAGCGCGATCAGGGTGATGAAGCTGTAGAGCAGGTAGATGCTGATCCGGCCCCGCTGCAGCAGCCCGACCCGCGACGACACGAACTCCACGAGCCGGGCCACCGGCAGGTACAGCCAGTACCAGTGCCGGTCCTCGATCTTCAGGGTGAACCTGGGCGCCGGGTCGTCCGGGCCGGGGAGGTGGCGCTTCATCAGATAGAGCGGGCCGAAGACGTGCCGGATCGACTGGCCGAACGCGTCGGCGGTGTCCTGCATCCGCGGGGTCTGCTCGGGGAAGCCGCAGTCCCAGGGGTGGGAATAGCGGACGCGGCCGTGGTAGAAGCGCCGCACGAGCAGGATCGTGAGCAGCACCACGCCGACGATCACCAGGAGGAAGATCACCGGGCTGTAGCTCGCCTGCGCCGGGGTGGTCGGGACGAGCCACAGCCACCCCGAAGCGAGCGCCTCGTCGGACAGCCCCCACCCGGTCAGGGACGTGCCCACGCGGTTGAGCAGGAGCAGCATCGAGGCGGGGAAGAGGCCCAGCACGAAGCAGCCGGCCGCGAGCCACGCCATGCCGAGCCGTTCCATCGGCCCGCAGTCGCCGGCCTGGTGCGCGGCCGGCGCATGGACCGGATGACGCGGCTCGCGCGGCTGACCGAGGAAGGCGATGCCGAATACCTTCACGAAGCACATCGCGGTGAGCGCGCCGGCGAGGGCGAGCATCGCCGCGAACAGCGGCAGCAGGCTCCGCACCACCCCGTGCTGCAGGATCGGCGCCTGCAGCGCGGTCTGGAAGGTGAGCCACTCCGACACGAAGCCGTTCAGCGGCGGGAGCGCCGAGATCGCGAGCGCCCCGATCAGGAAGTAGAACGCCGTGCGCGGCATGCTGCGGATCAGGCCGCCCATGTCGTTCAGGTCGCGCAGGCCCCTCCGGTGGAGGATCGCGCCCGCGCCGAGGAAGAGCAGGCCCTTGAACACGGCGTGGTTGAGCGTGTGGTACAGGGCGGCGACGAGCCCGAGCACCCCCGCCGCCGGGTGGCCGAAGCCGAAGAACACCATCGACATCCCGAGCCCGAGCAGGATGATGCCGATGTTCTCGACCGAGTGGTACGCGAGCAGCCGCTTGAGATCATGCTGCATCAGCGCGTAGAGCACGCCGAAGAGCGTCGTCGCGGCGCCGATCAGGAGCACGATCACGCCCCACTCCCAGCGCACGCCGCCGATCAGGTCGTAGATGACGCGCACCATGCCGTAGATGGCGGTCTTCAGCATGATGCCGCTCATCAGCGCCGACACCGGCGACGGCGCCGCCGGGTGCGCCTCGGGCAGCCACGCGTGGAGCGGCAGCATGCCGGCCTTCGCGCCGAAGCCGAAGAACGCGAGCAGGAACGCGACGCTCGCCCAGAACGGCGTCAGCTCGGCGTCGCGCAGCGCCGCGAAGCTGTAGTCGCCCTGTCCGCCGTGCAGGATCCCGAAGCAGAGCAGGATCGCGATCGCCCCGAGATGGGCGATCAGCAGATAGAGGAAGCCGGCGCTGCGGATCGCGGGCTGGTGGTGATCGGTGGTGACGAGGAAGTACGACGCGAGCGCCATCGTCTCCCACGCCACCATGAAGAGGTACGCGTCGTCGGCGAGCGTGACCAGCGCCATGGCGGCGAGGAACACGAAGTACTGCAGGCCGATCAGCGTCAGCCGCTCGGGCGCCTCGTCGTGAAAGTAGCCGGCCGCGTAGACCGAGATGCCGGCCGACACCGCGCCGAGCAGGAGCAGGAAGAAGCCCGCGAGCGGGTCGAGGCGCACATGGAACGGGAGATCAGGGAGCCCGAGCAGGAGCGTGAGGCTCTCGGCGGGCTCCCACGCCGCCTGCAGGCCGAAGACGGCGAGCGCGAGGCCGACGAGCGCGCCGAGCGGAAAGGCGATCTTGCGGGCGAAGGCGGCGTTGCCCGCGGGGACGAGCGCGAGCACGCCGATCGCGAGCCACGCCGCGGTGGCGGCAAGGGCGCCGATGAGGGGCGAAACGGTCATGCGCCGCGGTCCCGTAGTCGGGGCGCGCGTGCCGGCAGCATCGGGAGGTGGGTCGTCGGCCGCGCCGAATCGTGGTTGTTCTCGGAGCCGGCGGACACTGAAAAGATCAACTGAGCGTGATGAAGGCGGCCGCTCGAAGCGGCGATAGCATCGGCGATGATAGCACTCGCGACGACGAGCGGGCTCCTGTCGCGCCCCTCTCGCTCAGACCAGATTCAGCTGCTTGAAGCGCAGATACAGCTCGCGGCACGCCCAGGCATCGGTCGCCGCGTAGGCGATCTGCTGCGGCGTCAGGCGGCGCGCCGCCCAGTTCGTCGTCTTTGCGCCCTTGGGGATTCGCGTGCCGAGAAAAATCCCCGCGAGATTGCGCACGCCCGTCTGCTCGAGGCCGTGGCGCTTCGCGACCTTGCCGAGATCCACCACCGCGCTTTCCTCGAACTCGAACAGCTTCTTCAGGTTGCGCAGATCGTCGGCCACCGACACGCCCGCCTTTATGACTTTCGCCGACGCGAAGATCTCCCGCATCGCGGCCGAGTAGTCCTGCTGCTGGACCTGCAGGAGGTACACCGCGCCAGCCGTGGCGAACTGCACGAGGGAGGGGAGGTAGCTCTCGCCGGGCCGGAAGGCGGGCCGGGTCTCGGTGTCAAAGCCGACTACGCTCTCCTGGCCGATGTCCTGCAGCGCGCGCTCGAGGTCCGGGGGCGCCGCGACGAGGTGCACCGGACCCGCGTAGCGCCGGATGGGCAGCTCGATCATCTCCTCGCGCGAGATCCGTTGCGCGGTTTCGGGCGGCAGCGCGGCGGCGGGGTCGCGACTCATGCGTCGCATGGCAAGCTGCCTCCGGGTTGCGCCTGGTTGATATGCGACCGCAGCGCCGACCGCCTACTTCACGCGCATCCCGGGCTGGGCGCCCGAATCGGGTGCGAGGAGGTAGACGCCCGGGCCCTGGTCTCCAGACGCGGCGAGGACCATGCCTTCGGAAGTCCCGAAGCGCATCTTGCGCGGCGCGAGGTTTGCGACCACCACGGTGAGGCGGCCGACGAGTTGGGCCGGGTCGTACGCCGAGCGGATGCCGGCGAAGAGCGTGCGCGTCTCGCCGCCGAGGTCGACGGTGAGCCTGAGCAGCTTGTCGGCGCCCTCGACCGTCTCCGCGCTGACGATTTTCGCGACGCGGAGGTCGAGCTTCGCGAAGTCGTCGATGGAGACGATCGCGGGCTGCGCCGGCGTCGTCTTGTCCTCGGCTCGGGCCGGCGAGGGCGCGTGCCTGGATGCGCTGGCGGACTCGTCCTCTTCCGCACCGATCAGCGCTTGGACCTGCTTGGGATCGATCCGGGTCATGAGGTGGTGGTAGGGGTTGATCGTGTGCCCGGGAGGCAGCAACGAGGAGGCATCCTGCCACTGTAGCGAAGGGACACCAAGAAACGCCTCAACATCGGCCGCGATCCTTGGGAGTACGGGCTTCAGGTAGATCGTGAGGAGCCGGAACAGTTGCAACCCGTAGGAGCACACAACGTGGAGTTCGGGGTCGTTGCCCGGGTGCTTCGCTAGCTCCCAGGGCTTCTTGTCGTCCACGTAGCGGTTTGCGACATCCGCGAGATCCATTATTAGTCGCAAGGCCCGCCCAAACTCCCGGTTCTCATAGGCCTGAGTGATCTGTACTTCTTGACCCCGAACCCAATCGACGATGTCTGCCAGACCAGGATCGGCTGGAGTTATCGCTGCGCGAGCGTCAATGAAGGAACCGGATTCCCTGCCTCGCCTGCGGTCAAGCTCGCGCTGCCTCTCCTCGTCTCCCTGCTTCACGTACTTGCTCGCGGCGACCTTGGGCACGTTGGCTAGCTTTCCGCCAAAGCGTTTCACGATGAACCCCGCGCACCGGCTCGCGATGTTCACGTATTTGCCCACCAGGTCGCTGTTGACGCGCGCGATGAAGTCGTCCGGGTTAAAGTCAACGTCCTCGACGGCCGCGTTCAACTTCGCGGCGATGTAGTAGCGGAGCCACTCCGGGTCCATCCCGAGCTCGAGGTAGCGCAAGGGGCTGATCCCGGTGCCGCGCGACTTGGACATCTTCTCGCCGGTGAACGTGATGAAACCGTGCACGTACACGTTGTCGGGCACGCGGTACGGATGCCCCGCGAACTTGAGCATCGCCGGCCAGAACAGCGTGTGGAAGTAGATGATGTCCTTGCCGATGAAGTGGATCTGCTCGGTGTCCGGGGCGGACAGGAACGCTTCGAACGTCCGGTGCTCGCCGTTCGCTTTCGCCTTGCCGGATTCGAAGTAGTTCTTGAGCGAGGCGAGGTAGCCGATCGGCGCGTCGAGCCAGACGTAGAAGTACTTTCCGGGCGCGTCCGGGATCGGGATGCCGAAGTAGGGCGCGTCGCGCGAGATGTCCCAGTCGGCGAGCGCCCGGTCCCCTTCGCCTTCGAGCCACTCCCTTGCCTTGTTGGCGACCTGCGGTTGCAGCCGGCCATCCTGCGTCCACGCTTTCAGGAACGCCACGCACTTCGCGTCCGAGAGCTTGAAGAAGAAGTGCTCGGACGACTTGAGCACCGGCGTCGCGCCGGTCAGCGTCGAGTACGGGTTCTTCAGGTCGGTCGGCGCGTAGACGCTGCTGCAGTTCTCGCAGGCGTCCCCGTACTGATCCTTCGTGCCACAGACCGGGCACTCGCCCTTGATGTAGCGGTCGGCGAGGAACATCCCCTTCACCGGGTCGTAGAACTGCTCGACCGAGCGCGCATACACGAGCCCGGCGTCCTTGAGCCGGCGATAGATGTCCTGCGACAGCGCGACGTTCTCCGGCGAATCGGTCGAGTGCCAGTTGTCGAAGGAGATGTGGAAGCCCTCGAGGTACCGTGGTCGCTCGGCGGCGATGCGCGCGACCAGCGCCTGCGGGGTGATCCCCTCGGCCTCGGCCTTCAGCATGATCGGCGCGCCGTGCGCGTCGTCGGCCCCGACGAAATGCACCGCGTGCCCTTGCATCCGCTGGAAGCGCACCCAGATGTCGGCCTGGATGTACTCCATGATGTGGCCGATGTGGAACGAGCCGTTTGCGTACGGGAGGGCGGTGGTGACGAAGAGGCGGCGGGGCATCGAGCGCTCTTGGTAAGTCCCTGATTCTAGCGTGGCCAAGACGCCGCACCCACTCTGCTAGACTTTGCCGCCACAGGAGCCCGGCAATGCCCATCACCGAACAGGACGTCCAGTCCGCGCTCAAGGAAGTCGTCGACCCGAACACCGGCAAGGACCTCGCCACGACGCGCTCGGCGAGGAGCGTCAAGGTGTCCGGGAGCGACGTCGCGGTCGACGTCGAGCTCGCCTATCCCGCGAAGACCCAGCTCGAGCCGATCAAGAAGCTGGTCGCGCAGAAGCTGCGCTCGCTCCCGGGCGTCGGCGCCGTCCACGTCAACGTCACGACCAAGGTCGCCCCGCACGTCGTCCAGCGCGGCGTGAAGCTGGTCCCGGGCGTCAAGAACATCATCGCCGTCGCCTCCGCCAAGGGTGGCGTCGGCAAGTCCACCACCGCCGTGAACCTGGCGCTCGCGCTCGCCGCCGAGGGCGCGTCGGTCGGCGTGCTCGACGCCGACATCTACGGTCCCTCCCAGCCGATGATGCTCGGCATCAGCGGCCGCCCCGAGTCGAAGGACGGCAAGTCGCTCGAGCCCATGGTCGGCCACGGGATCCAGGCGATCTCCATCGGCTTCCTCATCGACGTCGACACGCCGATGGTCTGGCGCGGGCCGATGGTGACCCAGGCGCTCGAGCAGCTGCTCAAGGACACGCGCTGGCGGGACGTGGACTACCTCGTCATCGACCTGCCCCCCGGGACCGGCGACATCCAGCTGACGCTCGCGCAGAAGGTCCCCGTCACCGGCGCGGTCATCGTCACGACGCCCCAGGACATCGCGCTCATCGACGCGCGCAAGGGCCTGAAGATGTTCGAGAAGGTCGGCATCCCGATCCTCGGCGTGGTCGAGAACATGTCGACCCACCTCTGCTCGGCCTGCGGTCACGAGGAGCACATCTTCGGCGCCGGCGGGGCCGCGCGGATGTGCAAGGACTTCGGCGTCGAGCTCCTCGGCGCGCTCCCGCTCGACATCCGCATCCGCGAGCACGCCGACTCGGGCAAGCCGACGGTCGTCGCCGACCCGGACGGCCGGGTCGCCGAGATCTACCGCCAGATCGCGCGGCGGGTGGCGGTCAAGCTGGGCGACCTGCAGAAGGACATGACCTCCAAGTTCCCGAACATCGTGGTGCAGAACACCTGACGGCCTGTCCCGTCGGTTACGCGCGGCACGCGCCGTCGCTGCGGTCCTGGCCCCGCCCGGGGGCCTCACCGACCGCTTTCTGAATCCTGATTGCCCGAGAGGCTCAGCCCGTGAGCCAGCGGGGGCGGCACACTGGCGTCGCGCAGCGGTACGGGCGTGACCGCCACAGGTATCATCGCACGCGCCCCCGCCACCGGCGGGCGCTTCTGCTTCGAGGGCCCGCAAAATGACGATCAAGTCCGACCGGTGGATCCGCCGCATGGCGATCGAGCACCGCATGATCGAACCGTTCGAGGCCGATCTCGTGCGCGAGGTCGAAGGCCGGAAGGTGGTGTCGTTCGGCACCTCGAGCTACGGCTACGACATCCGGTGCTCGAACGACTTCAAGCTCTTCACCAACCTGAACAGCACCATCGTCGACCCGAAGAACTTCGACGAGAGGTCGTTCGTCGACGTGAAAGGCGACCACTGCGTCATCCCGCCTAACTCGTTCGCGCTCGCTCGTACCGTGGAGTACTTCCGGATCCCGCGGAGCGTCCTGGTGCTCACCCTCGGCAAGTCGACGTACGCGCGCTGCTTCCGCGGCGACACCCGGGTGGCGCTGGTCGACGGCACCGCGCCGACGCTCGAGGAGATGGCGCGGCGACACGACCGCGGCGAGATGTTCTGGGGTTACAGCATCGGCGTGAACGGCAGGCTGATCGTCGCGCTGCTCGATGCCCCTCGGTTCATCGGTCGAGATGCGCTGATCGAGGTTGTTCTGGACGACGGAACCGCGATCCACGCCACGCCCGATCATTTCTTCATGCGGCGCGACGGCCGCATGGTCAGGGCGGACGCGCTCCGACCGGGGGATGCACTGATGCCGTTGTACCGGGAGGTTCGCCGCGGCTACGAGATGGTCTACCAGCCGATCAACGGCCACCTGTACCCGACGCACCGCCTCGCCGACGAGTGGAATCTGCGCAACGAGATCTATGCCGATGCGCCCGCCGCGCACCGCCATCACATCGACCGCGACCGTTCGGTGTTCCGCCGGTTCTCCGAGGTGATCGCCGAATTCCGGGGCGCGGGGGCGCATCGTAACCACAAGGTCGCAAGGGTTCGGGCGCTGCCGGGTGACCACGACGTTTTTTGTCTGACGGTGCCGGAAGCGGGCAACTTTGCGTTGGGCGCGGGCGTCTTCGTGGAAAACTGCGGCATCATCGTGAACGTCACGCCGCTCGAGCCGGAGTGGGAAGGGCACGTGACGCTCGAGTTCTCGAACACCACGCCGCTGCCGGCGAAGATCTACGCCAACGAGGGCGTCGCGCAGGTGATCTTCCTCGAGTCCGACGAGGTCTGCGAGACCTCCTACCGCGACCGCGGCGGGAAGTACCAGGGCCAGCAGGGCGTCACGCTGCCGCGGATCTAGGCGCGGGCGCCCAAATTTCCTCCGCAACGGTATTGACCCCCCGGGGGGTGGGGGGTATATTCGCGCGCATCTTTTTGGGCGGAAAGGCCTTTTCTTTGATGCCGGTACGTGCCGTTGCCCCCAAGAAGACCACCGCACCCCGCGGCCGGGCACCCCAGCCCGAGCAGCTCTTCGACACCCACCCCGAGACGAGCCTCGACTTCGAGGTCGTCCGGGCCGCCGCCAGGAACGGCTACACGCGGCCATTCCTCCTGATCGACGCCGGGATCATCCGCGAGAAGACGCGCCGCTTCCTGGCCGCGATGCCGCGGGTGCGCCCGCACTACGCGGTGAAGGCGAACCCCGACCCGCGGGTCGTGCGCGTGCTCATCGAGGCGGGCACCGGCTTCGAGATCGCCTCCACCGCCGAGCTGGACCTCCTGCTCGAGCTGGGGGTGCCCGCCGCGCAGGTCATCTACTCGAACCCGATGAAGTCGCGGGAGTGGATCGAGTACGCCGCCGCGAAGGGCGTGGAGTGGTTCGTGCTGGACGCGGTCGAGGAGCTCCGGAAGCTGCACCGGGTCAAGCCGGACGCCAAGCTGTACCTGCGCATCGACACCCCGAACATCGGCGCGGACTGGCCGCTCGCCGGCAAGTTCGGCGCCCACACCGGGGAGATCGCCGAGATCATCGCGACCGCGGCGGCGCTCGGTGCCGACCTCGCGGGCGTCACCTTCCACGTCGGCTCGCAGTGCCGCAATCCGGAGAACTGGCGGGTCGGCATCGAGCGCTCGCGGGCGGTGTTCGACCAGCTGATCGCCGCCGGCCTGAAGCCGAGGCTCCTCAACATCGGCGGCGGCTTTCCGGTACGGCACGTGAAGCCGATCCCGTCGATCGAAGTGATCGGCGACGTGGTCAATCGCGCGCTCGAGGCCTTCCCGCCCGAGGTCGAGGTGATCGCCGAGCCGGGCCGCTACCTGGTGTCCGACGCCGGCTATTTCGTGTGCCAGGTCGTCGGCACGGCCACGCGCAACGGCACGCGCTGGATGTACTGGGACGCGGGGCTCTTCGGCGGCATCATCGAGACGGCGGAGGGGCTCAAGTACAAGATCCGTACCGACCGTTCCGGGCCCGACGCGAAGTGGACGATCGCCGGTCCGACCTGCGACTCGGTGGACGTGATCCTGCGCGACGAGGCGCTGCCCGGCGACCTGCAGGAGGGTGACTTCATCTACATCCGGAACGCCGGGGCGTACACGACCGCTTATGCGTCGCGCTTCAACGGGTTCCCGCTGCCCGAGGTGCGGGTGATCTGACCGCCGGCGGCGAGCGGAGCATGGCGGCGGCATGCCGCCCTTGCTTTTTGCGCGGGCCGGAGCGGTTGACAGCCGCCCGTGCTTGGAGGACGCTTCGCGGTGGTGGGGGCGTGCGCAGACTCCCCGCCCGTCCAAGACGCTCCACTCGCGTCCAAGCTCTGCTTCGCTTCAGGGTTTTCCTTGGAGGAAGAGCCATGGACGCGTTCATTTCCCCTTCCGACCTTCGCGCCGCGGCCACCGCCGGCCGGGCCGGCCTCGTCATCGACGTTCGGCGTGACGCGGCGTTCCGGGCCGCGCCGAACATGATCGCCGGAGCGCTGCGCCGCGACCCGGAATCGGTCGTCCACTGGGCGCCCGAGCTGCCGGCCGCGAGCAGCGTGATCGTTTACTGCGTGCACGGCCACGAGGTCAGCCAGACTGCCGCCGCCGAGCTCCGGCGGCTCGGGATCCGGGCGCGGTACCTGGAGGGCGGCTTCGCCGGCTGGGCGGAGAGCGGTTTTCCGCTCGCGCGGAAGCCGGTCGGAGCCGCGACGCGCTGGGTCACCCGCGCGCGGCCCAAGATCGACCGGATCGCCTGCCCGTGGCTGATCCACCGCTTCGTCGACCCCGGGGCCGAATTCGTCTACGTCGCGCCCGACCAGGTCCTGGCGACGGCGGAGCGGACGCACGCGATCCCCTACGACGTCCCGGACGTCGAGTTCTCGCACGACGGCGAGCGGTGCAGCTTCGATGCGTTCCTCGCGGCCTATCGCCTGCAGGACCCGGCGCTGACGCAGCTCGCCGTGATCGTCCGCGGCGCGGATACCGCGCGGCCCGACCTCGCGCCGCAGGCCGCCGGCCT
>Ga0299906_10002486_pt1 | contig 15288 bp, 10 predicted proteins | sample RVTome_14_FD_200259 | JGI IMG/M metagenome (GOLD analysis project Ga0299906, IMG submission 200259) | Soil microbial communities from uranium-contaminated site in the Upper Colorado River Basin, Wyoming, United States - RVT145D125 (version 2) ... | reverse complement strand
CCTGGTCATGTACGGCGCCAGGACCGCTGCCCACAAGGCCATCCAGGGGCTCGCACGCGCGGTGTCCCAGGGATGCCGTCTTGCTTCCTTCGCCATCGCCGGCCTCCAGACCCGACTCGCGGAACGGAACCGTGAGGTGCTGCTGAGCAGTGGCCTCGACAGCACGGAACGTCAGATCGAGCAGGAGTTCCGGCGCATCTCGGCGACGGTCGACAGGGACCTCGCGACCTATCCCGGCCTGCACCGCAAGCTCGCCGAGCAGGTCACTCGCATCGACGAGGACTACCGGGCCTCCGCGGATACCCCGCCGGAGCCGGAGGCTTGGACCACCACGCTCAAGGCCGCCCAGGAGCTGCTGAGCCACCCGGCTCTTCAGAGCGCCGCGGGCAAGGCCGTCAGCGCGTTGCACGAGGGCCTTCAGGAGGCCCACGAGATCTCCGTTGCCGAATACCGCGCGGCCAGCAAGGAGCGCCACAGGCTCCTTTCCAGGATGGTGCCGGTCTGGCGCCGGATGGACGGCACGCTGAACCGCATCGACAAGTCGGTGAACAGCATCTTCGAGCGCGCCCGTCACATCGACAATCTCATGGAGAGCTACAAGGAGATCTCCACGAGCTCCGAGCGCGCGGAACGGATGCTCTCGTCGTCGGCGTTGACGCAGTTCTTCATCGCCGGGTTCGTGCTGATCATCGCCTTGCTGGGAGGCTTCATCAACTTCCAGCTGATCGCCCTCCCGATGTCGGAAATGGTGGGCGCGACCAGCCGGCTGGGCAGCATGCAGACCTCAGACGTCGCCGCGTTGGTCATCATCATGGTCGAGATCACCATGGGGCTCTTCCTCATGGAGTCGCTGCGCATCACCAGGCTCTTTCCCGTGATCGGCAGCCTGGACGACCGCACGCGCCGGAAGATGGCGTGGGTGACGTTCGGCATCCTGTTCACGCTCGCGTCCATCGAGGCGTCGTTGGCCTACATGCGCGACCTGCTCGCCGCGGACAGGGCGGCGCTGACGCAGTCTCTCGCGGGCGTGGCGGTCGAGCGCCCGGAGTTCGTGTGGATCCCGGCGGTCGGACAGATGGTGATGGGCTTCATCCTGCCGTTCGCGTTGACCTTCGTGGCGATCCCGCTCGAGTCGTTCGTGCATTCGGCCCGTACCGTCGGCGGGCACGTCGTCACGGGCATGCTGCGCGCCATCGCGTTCCTGCTCCGTCTGGCGAGCAACCTGGTGCGCGGGATCGGGCAGGGGCTCGTGAACGTCTACGACATCGTGATCTTCCTGCCGCTCAAGCTCGAGGAGCTCGTGCTACACCGCCGTGACGGCCCCGTCGCCACGGTCAAGCGGAAGCCGGGCACCACGACGGCACTCCTGATCAGCCTGATCATGATGGGGTGCTCGCCTCCGCCGGCCCCCGGGACGGGAGTGTTCCTGTTGCTGGACACCTCGGGGACGTACTCCGAGGAGCTGTCCAAGGCGCAGCTCGTCACCAACTACCTGCTCGGCGTGCTGGACCCGGGCGACTCGTTCGGCGTGGCGCGCATCGACGGGGGCAGCTTCAGCGAGAAGGACATCCTCGTGCGCATGACCTTCGACGAGCGGCCGACTATGGCCAACTCGCAGAAGCGTCAGTTCAAGGCGGCCGTGGACCAGTTCACGGACACCGTCAGCACGGCGTCCCACACCGACATCACCGGTGGGCTGTTGCAGGCGGTCGAGTGGCTCAACGAGGTCGGACCGGGGCAGAAGACCGTCCTGATCTTCTCGGACATGGCGGAGGACCTGCCGGCCGAGTTCATCCGGGACTTCCCGATCGACATGTCGGGCGTCCGCGTCCTCGCGATCAACGTCACCAAGCTGAATCAGGACAACGTCGACCCGCGGGAGTACATGGGCCGGCTGGACACCTGGCGGCTGCGGGTGGAGTCCGGCGGCGGTGAGTGGGACGTGGTCAACGACCTGGTGCGCCTGGACCTGGCTCTGGGGCTGTAGCAAGGCCTCGCCAGCGAACCCCCACGGGTCATCCGCCTTGTTCGGTCGGGGTGGGTGACCCGTGGTGCTTTCCCGGCCCCCATGGTGGGCACCCCGTGCTCGCGGCTCACCCCCCGCGCGTGGGAGGCGCCGCCTTGACCATCTTAGGGGTGCCCGGTAGACTCCCTTGACCACTTTATGGGAGTCCGATGTCGAACCTCGACCTCATCCAGGGCACCTTGCACGTGCTCGTGCTTCGCTCGCTGGCGGGCGAGTCCCGCCACGGCTATCAGATCGCGCGCTGGGTGCGGGAGCGGACGGGCGGTGACCTCCGGATCGAGGAGGGTGCCCTCTACCCGGCCCTCCATCGCCTGATTCGTCGCGGCTGGGTGGCTTGGGAGTGGGGCACGAGCGAGAACAACCGCCGCGCCAAGTTCTATCGGCTGACGCCCAAGGGTCGGCGGCAGCTCCAGAAGGAGGTCGAGCGGTGGCGGCGCTACGCCACCGCCATGGGCGCGGTCCTGGCCGAGGACCAGGCGTGAGCCGGGAGCGTCCGAGCGGGCGGGGACCAGAGCCTCCATGGCTCGATCCGGACCGGGAGGGCGAGGAGGAAGTCGCGCTGCACCTGGAGCTCCTGGTGGAGGAGCTGGTTGCCGAGGGCCGCACCCCGCAGGACGCCCGTCGGGAAGCGCGGCGGCGCTTCGGGGACGTGGATTCCGCCCGCCATGCCAGCCGGGCGATGACGCGCCGACACAACGCGAGACGAGGGAGGGCGAGGATGTGGGGGGGATTCCGACACGACCTTCGCCAGGCGGTGCGGCGGCTGGCGTCCGACCGGATCTACACCTTGGCGGTCGTCGCCACGCTGGGACTCGGGCTGGGAGCCGTGGCGCTGATCGCTTCGCTCGTGTGGGGGGTGCTGCTTCGGGCGCTGCCGTTTCCCGGCCCGGACCGGCTCGTGGCCGTCTGGCAGGACAACCGACTGGAGGGCCGGCCGGAGGACCTCTTCAGCCCTGCAAACTTCCTCGATCTGCGTGCGAGCGCCACGACCTTGGAGGAGCTGGGCGCGCGGCTGTTCTTCGCCAACGCGCTCGTTCTCGAGGTCGACGGCGTGCCGGAGACGGTCCTGGTCCAGAGGGCCACGCCTTCGTTTCTGCGCGCGCTGCGTCCCGAGCCCGTGGTTGGGCGGCTGTTTGCCGAGGAGGAGGGAGAGCCGGGACGGGACGCGGTCGTGCTGCTCACGCACGCCTTCTGGCGGGAGCGATACGGGGGCGACCCCGGCGTCGTGGGTCGCTCCCTGACCCTCGGCGGGCGGGCGAGCACCGTGGTCGGCGTCCTGCCTCCGTCCATGCGCTCGCTCAATCCGGAGGTGCACTTCTGGATGCCGCTGGCCTGGGATCCGTCCGTCCACTTCAGCATGGCCGCAGACCAGCGGTCGGTCGGAATCCTCCACCTGGTCGGCCGGCTCCGCGCGGATGCCAGCGTGGATCGCGCCCGCTCCGAAATGGTGGCGCTCGCCGCTGGGCTCGCGGAGGAACATCCCGAGAGCAACACGGGCAAGGGAGTGACCGTCCGGGGCCTGCGCGACGAGCTGGTCCGCGAGGCCCGACCCACGCTGCTCGCCTTCGCGGGCGCGCTCTCGCTCCTCCTCGTCATCGCCGCGGTCAACGTGACGACGCTTCAGATGTCCCGTGCCAGCGTCGAAGGGCCCGCGGCCGCGGTGCGGAGGGTGCTGGGCGCCGGCCGGCTCCGGCTGGTGCGCCTGTCGATCCTGGAAAGCGTGCTGCCCGCTGCGGCCGCTGCGGCGCTCGCCCTTCTGGCGGCGCGTTGGGCGGTGCAGGGGCTCCTCGCCCTGGACCCGGTGGCGCTTCCCCGCGAGCAGGAGATTCGTGTCGATCTGCCCGTGGCCGTGGCGACCATGGCGCTCGCGCTGCTCCTGGCAATCGTGAGCGGCATCCCTTCGGCGGTGACCAGTCTCAGGGCAACCGCCAAGGACCTTGCCCGTGCGCGCGGGTCTTCCGGTGGACGAACCGCACAGCGGATCCGGTCCACGCTCGTGGCGGCGGAGCTGGCGCTGTCCGTGACGCTCCTGGTCGGCGCGGGGCTGCTCATCCGGAGCTTCGGCGTCGCCACCGAGGAGGATCCGGGGTTCCAGCACGAGACGCTTCTGTCCAGCTACCTCGAGGTGCCGGAAAGCCGGCGGGGGTCCGCGGAAGACGTGATCGTGTGGTACGGCGAGGCGCTCCAGGATCTTCGGCGCCTTCAGGGCGTGGAGGGCGTAGGCTTGGTTTCGCGCGTGCCGCTCCAGGCGCGCTCGGTGCTCACGCGTCTGGCGGTGGAGGGCCGGGATGTGCCCGAGGGGGAGCGCCCCGACGTCGAGTTCCGGCGCGCGTGGCCGGGGTACTTCGAGCTGCTGGGCGTACCTCTCCTCGAGGGCCGCACCTTCGACGCCGGCGACTCGTCCCAGGGCGAGCCCGTGGCGGTGATCAGCGCAGTGGCCATGAGGGAGATCTTCCCCGAGGGCGATGCGGTCGGCCAGCGTGTGCGCTGGTCCGCCGACCCCGCCGTGCCGCCGGCGCGAATCGTGGGCGTGGTCGGAGACGTCCGGCACTTCGGCCTCGACCGCCAGCCGGTTCCCGAGCTCTACATCTCCTCGAGTCAGGCTCCCTCCACCTCGACCAACGTGCTGGTCCGCGCCGAGGCGGATCCGGCCACGCTCCTGGCGCCCCTGAGGAGTCGCCTCGGGGCCCTCATGCCGGGCCGCCCGGTGCCCGAGGTGGAGCTCGTGGCCGAGCTCGCCCGCGCGTCGATCTCAGATCGTCGCTTCAACGCTGTCGTCCTGGCGACGTTCGCCGCCGCCGCGCTCGCCCTCGCCCTGGTCGGAACGTACGGCGTCTTCAGCTACTGGGTCTCCAACCAACGCCGCGAGCTGGGCATCCGGATGGCGATGGGCGCCGCGCCCGGGCACATCTTGCGGCTCGTGCTGGGTAAGAGCGCCGCGACGGTCCTGGCGGGGCTGATCGCGGGCGCCGCCGCCGCGGTGCTCCTAGCTCGCGCGGGAGCGTCCCTCCTGTACGGGGTCTCTCCGACGGATCCGCTCGTCTTCCTTTCCGCCTGCACCCTGCTGGCTGCCGCGGCCTTGGGCGCCTCATGGTTGCCCGCCCGTCGCGCTGCGGCCGTCGAGCCGGTGGAGACGCTCACCTCCGACTGACGTAGGCAAAACGCCAGGGGGTGGCCTGTCACGGCTCGCGCGCGCGGCCCGTCTTCGGCGCGGTCATCCGATAAGCGCCCTCGAGCACATCCTCGACGGCTGGCCACACGACCCCGAGCGGTGTCACCCGTCGCAGCGTCCCCTCGGCCGTGTGGAGCCATGCCTTGGCCTCCCGGTGCCGGACACCGTCCGTAGGGTGTTCGTGAAGCCCTCGCGCGCCGTTCTCGCACACGTACGCCGCCCGGCGCCTGAAGGTTGCCGCCCGCAGAGCGCCGGCCGCGCATGGCGCGGCGGCGGCGCGGGTCGCAACATGTCCCTCGAAGCCCGTCCCGACGCCCGAGCGGAACGTCCCCCGGGTCCGAACCGACAAAACCAGGAGATTGGCCGAGATGAGAGGCCCCGCAGTCGCTGCAGCCTTCCTGTCGATCCTGCTCACCTCGTGCGCTCCCGCCGCCGAGCCGGAGCAGGTTACGCGGCGGGTCGCGCAGTTCGAGAACGAGCACGTCGAGGTATGGAAGAGCGTGATCCTGCCGAACCAGCCGCTGGAGATGCACAGGCACGACAACCCGCGCGCCATCATCGCGCTCCGGGGCGGAACGCTGACCGTCACCAACGATGCTGGCGAATCGCACGACATGACGTGGGAGACGGGCAACGCCTACTGGCTCGAGGCGGACCCGCCGGGCGAGCTCCACGGCGACGTGAACGAGGGGCCGGAGCCCGTCGAGGTGATCGTCGTCCAGCTCAAGACCGGGGTCGGCGAGCCTAGCGGCGGGGGAGGCTGATGGAGCATCGCCTCCGGGTCGCCCTCGCGATCGGGTGCGTCGCCGTGGCCTGTCAGGTGCCGGGCGGGGACGCACCGCCCGACGAGGCCGCGCGCGCGACCACGGCGGACAGCCTCCCCGCCATGGCCGACTCCGGCGGACCGCCGCAAGCGCCGGCCGAGCAGGAGCGCGGCCCGCGGGCGCAGCCGGGCACGGGCATGGGCATCTACACGCCCGAGCAGCACCCGCTCTACGACGGACGGTTCATCATCTCGGCCGGCCGCGTCTACCAGGTGGGGAGCCTGTCCGACGAGTCGCCGTGGGACCACATGGGCGACGACGGCACCACGGCGCAGCCCGTGGAGGGAACCGTCGACCTCGACGTCAACGAGATCACCGACAGCGGGCTGTTCCGGGCCGACATCCAGCTGCCCGAGGGGCGCTACGTGGTTGAGCTCGACCGCTTCCAGGAGTTCTCGCCGTGCCAGCACGGGGGCGTCGCGGCCTTCCTGTTCGAGCACGGCGACTCGGGCTGCGGCGACGCCAACTGGCCCAAGAGCCTGCTCTATCTGGCCGGATGGGGCATCGGCAACGCCACGCTCGACGGCGAGCCGCTCTACGAGGACTATGAGATCCACTTCATGGTCACTCAGGGCATGCGGCACCGCGAGACCCTGGCGGTTGCGGCCACCAACGGCGACGCAAACGCGGGCGCGGTGAACCCGGGCGCGATGCAGCTCGACTTCTACATCCGCAGCCCCGAGCCGAACGAGGCGAACCACCCGGGCCGTGAGGTCTTCGACCACTTCTTCGCGATGGAGGTGACCTGGCGATAGCGCGCACGGGCGCCCGCGCCCGGGCCGCGGCCACGCCGGTCCGCCTCCGACAGCCGCCTCTTTCCGCCGGGGGGCGGCCAGAATACCCTACCGGCCGACTCATCACCCCGAGGACCGACAGATGATCAACGGATCGAGACTCGCAGCCGCCGTGGCGCTGGCCATCGCCGCCGCGAGCCCGCTCGCCGCGCAGGAGCTGCCCGAGACCTGGCAGGAGCAGATGAACTTCCGGTCGGGACCCACTCCGTTCGAGCCGCTCATGGAGTTCTGGTTCGAGCTGGACGCCAGGAGCGAGCTCGTGCACATGCAGCCGCTCACGCGCACGCTGCTCGGGCGCGAGATGCCGCTGATCACGATCGCCGACCCGCCCATCACGAACCCGGAGGACGCGCTGCGCTCCGGAAAGACGATCGTGCTGCTGGCGCCCTCCGTCCATGGTGGCGAGGTCTCCCCCAAGGAGGCCGTCCAGCTCGTCGCGAAGGAGCTCATCGCCGGTGAGATGCGTCCCTTGCTGGAGAACGTCATCGTGATCGCGCTTCCGCTCATCAACCCGGACGGCGGCGAGGTGCGCCGGCGGACCAACGAGGCGGGCTACGACATGAATCGCGATTACCTGAAGCTCGAATCGCAGGAGATCCACGCGCTCGTCACGCAGGTGATGAACGAGTGGACGCCCGACATCCACGTGGACGGGCATCACGGCGGCTCGGCCCCCTACGTCATCACGTACCAGGCCACGCTGAACCCCGCGGCCGACGCGGCGCTCAGGGCCTATCCCTACGAGGAGATCTTCCCGCGCATCCGCGAGGCCGTACGGCAGGAGGACTACGCCGCGTTCGACTACTCGGGCACCAGGACCGAGGGCGGGGTGCTCGGTTGGGGATCGACCTCGGTGGAGCCGCGGAAGCACCACGTCTACACGGGCCTCACCAACTCCATCGGCATCCTGCTGGAAACGCCGAACAACTCCCGCCGGGTGATGCGGGACGGCACCGTGCGGGAGATTCCGCAGGAGGAGCGGTACTACCACCAGATCCGCGGCGGCGTGATCGCGACGAGCACGATCCTGCGGGTGGCCGCGGAGCAGCGTGAGGAGATCCGCGCGCTGACCACCGCTTCGCGATTGCGCGCCATCGAGTCCGGGCTGCGGGGGGGCGACCAGATCGTCCTCGAGTACGAGGTGGCCAATCGAGGCAACGAGCCGGTCTGGATGCCCGATGATGGCGCGCCCCTTGGCTACACGCTGAGGGACGTACCCGTGTATCTGCGCTGGGAGCCGACCCGGGCGACCACGCGTCCGGTCGGATACCTGATGCCGCCCGCCATGGCCGCCGTCGTGCCCATCCTTCAGGACCACGACATCGCCGTCTATCGCTTCCGCGAGCCCACCTCGCTACAGGCCGAGGTCTACTACGCCACCGACGTGAGGACCGACAGCTACTTCCAGGGTCACTACCTGAAGTCGGTCGAGGTCGAGAAGGAGACCGAGCAGATCGAGGTCGCGCCGGGATGGTTCTGGATTCCCACCGCGCAGTCCAGGGCGAACCTGATCAGCTACATGATGGAGCCTGAAACGGACGACAACCTCATCACCTGGGGCTGGGCCGACCACGTGCTCGAGGTGACCGAGGAGACCCAGACCGGTGAGGATCGCCAACGCGTTCCGATGATGCGCGTGACCACCCACCGGCCCATCCCGGCCGTGCAGGTGCAGCCGTTCAACATGTACCAGCGGAACCGATACTTCCGCGGGGGCTGAGACGCCGCCCGCCGCGGCCCAGACCGGAGTCGGCCCGATTAGTGGAATCGTGGCCTTCTTCGCAACCCGATGGCGGGGCCTGCGGCAAGGGTCGGTCGCTCGAGACCGCGCGGTGGCTCACTGCCGCACGATGTGGCTCACTGCCGCACGATCAGGAACGTGAAGTACCCCGCGTAGGTGAGCAGGAAGATCCAGCCCTCCCAGCGCGCGATCGCGTTGGGTCGCCCGATCACGACCCCGAACATGAACAACGTGCTGGCCAGGATGATCATGGCTATGTCCGTGTTGCTGACGACGTCGAACGGCAACGGGCTGATGACGGCGCTGACTCCCAGAACCCAGAGCAGGTTGAAGATGTTGGATCCGACGACGTTGCCCACGGCGATGTCTCCCTTGCCCCGGTACGCCGCGATGGCCGAAGCCGTGAGCTCCGGGACCGACGTGCCTATGGCCACGATGGTCAGGCCCACGAACGACTCGCTCACGCCCAGCTGCTCGCTCACGCCCAACGCCCCGTCGACGACCCACTTGCCTCCGAGCGCCAGGCCCGCCGAGCCGATCACGAGCTCGAGGACGTGGACCGCCGTGGAGCCCTCCCCGACCGGCGCCGCGAGGCCCACCCTGGCGATCCGGAAGATGTAGAGGAGGAACAGCACGAAGAACGAGAGGAGGATCGCGCCGTCCATACGGCTGATGCTCAGCTCGCGCAGGGGACTGAAGAGCGCCGCGTTGGCGAGGAAGCCCACCAGCAGCGCGGCGGCCAGCGAGAACGGAATCTCGGAGAGGAGCGTGCTGTCGCGGATGGGCAGCTCGCGGATGATCGCGCATACCCCGAGAATCAGCAGGACGTTTGCGATGTTGCTCCCGAGCACGTTGCCGATGGCCAGGTCCGCGCTGCCCTGCATGCTCGCCAACAGGCTGACCACCAACTCCGGGAGCGAGGTGCCCATGGAGATCACCGTCAGTCCGACGGCGAGCTCCGACACGCCGAGCCGCAGCGCGAGCGATCCCCCGCCCTCGATGAGGAGATCGGCCCCCTTCAGGAGAAGCACGAAGCCGGCCAGGAACAGTACGTAGGTCATCGGTGATGTCGTTGATGGGCGTGTCCGTGCGTCGCGCGCTCTTCGATCGCCGCACGACCCGTGCGGCGACCTATCTGTTCGAGGGCCACGGGAAGGGCTCGAGACCCTCGTCCAGCGGCAGGCGCCCCTGCCTCTGCAGCTCGGGCACCCGGCCGTCCAGATACTCCTTCCACTCCACGATCCTGCCGTCCCGCACCGAGCCGATGATCGCGTCGCCGACCGCGGTGCGGGTGCCGCTCTCCCGCTCCGTCGCGGCGAACTGCCACTCGACCGCGAATCGGTCGCCGTCGACCACCACCGTGTGAATGTAGACGCGCGTATCTACGTGCTTCCGGGAGAACTCCGCCAGGTCTTCGATCCACTCGGCTTTTCCGAGGCGCCTGCCCGGGTATGCGAGCCGCGCCTCCGGGTGGAGGATTCGATTCACCAGGGAGGTGTCTCCATCCTCCCACGCCATCGCATGCCGGCGCACGAGCGCGACGACCTCACGACGATCGGGTGTTCCACGTTCCTGGCGGTCCCGCTCGTTCTGGTCCCGGCGGGTCGCACCGGCATCATCGACAGCGGGCGAGCAGGCCGGCAGGACCAGGAGCGCGGTGGCCAACGCGCGCCGCGGGGCGCGCCCGCGGCGCTTGCGCGTCCCTCCGTGCCGGTCCCGCCTCCGCAGCGCGCTCACGGAGCCCGTGACGGCGTGTCGCTCAGCGCACGCGCGAGGCGCGCGGCCTCGCGAAGCCTGCCGGGCAGGCCCGGCCGCGACCACCAGCTCGCCGCCACGTGCACGCCGCGGGGTAGCCTCAAGCCTTGGATCCGGCGCCAGCTCACGTCCCAGGCCGGCATCGACTGACGCCCCACGGCCAGCGCTCGGGCCCGGTAGCCTGTGCACGCGGCGAACTGAGTCTCGGCCAGGTCCGCCAGAGCGTCGTCGGGCAGATCCACCACGTCCGGCCGCCGCGCGCCGCCCAGGTAGGCGGTGTACAGCCGGTCTCGCCCGAACAGGCTGTGGTTGTAGGTGACGCCGCGGAGCGCGAGCGGCTCGGTGAGCGCCACCTGGAAGCCGAGCCCACTCAGGTTCGTGTCCGCCTCGAGATGCACCACGGCAAGCGGGTTGTAGCGGAGCGCCTTCAATGCCCCCGCGGCAGCGGAGTCCGCGGCGTGGAGCAGCTCGCCGGCGGCGGGTGCCGGCAGCGTGATCGCGACCGTCCGCGCCTCCACCGGGCCCCCATCCGTCTCCAGGCGCCAACCGCCGCCGCACGTCCGCATGCCCCGCACCGGCGCGCTCAGCCGCAGCCGCTCGCCCAGGGTCGTGGCGATGGCGTCCGGAAGCGCCTGCATGCCCGTTCGGAAGGTGCAGGCGGGCGGCGGCTGGATGCCCCCGCCGCGCCTCAGGAGCGGCAGCAGCAGGCTGCGCCCCACGCCCAGCTCCGCGAGAACGGGCTGGAGCGAGAGGCCCATCACCATCTCGGCGGGATCCGATGCATAGAGCCCGCCATAGAGCGGCGCCACGACGGCCTCGTAGAGGTCACGTCCGATCTTGCGCTCGAAGAAGCTGCTCACGCGCTCCTGGGGATCGGGCCCCCGCGTGAGCGGCTCGAGCAGCAGCCGCAGCTTGGCCGCCGGGCCCACCAGGCGCGACGTCAGCAAGCGGCCCAGCGAGAAGGGAACCGCCCGTAGGCTGCCGTGGTGGTAGACGAACAGGTCCAGTCCCTCGCGTGCGGTGACGAGCTCGTCCTGGAGCCCGAGCTCCCGCACGAGCAACCCGACGGCGGCTGTCAGACGAGTGCGCTGAGGACCCCAATCGACGACGTGACCCTCCACGGTGCCGCTCCGGATCACCCCGCCCGGCCGCTCACCGGCCTCGAGCACCACGTAGTCGAGCCCGCGTCGTCCCAGCTCGAGGCCGAGCGCGAGCCCGCTGATGCCGCCGCCGACGACGGCGATCACCCGGCGGCCGCCCTCACGTAGGGGCTGGGGGGGAGCGTCCGGTCCCCGTTCGTGCACCAGGTCCCCTGGCCCCGACGGCAGCCGCAGGACGTCAGGATCGGAGCCTTTCGCGCGACGGGTGCGAGCGCCTCTGTGACCAGATCCGCCAGGAGGTGGGCGAAGCGCGGGTCGTCGTGCGGCACGGGAACGCGGTGGAACTGCTTGCCGAGGCCCTCGGTGTAGGCGCGCAGCTCGAGGTCCAGCTCGGCCAGCGTCTCCGACTGCTCGTGCATGAAGGAGATCGGTACGACGACGAGCCTGCGCTCCGGGGCTTCCCGAATGCGCACCTCGTTGTCCGGCCTCGTCCAGTCGACGCTGCGATTCGTGTGGTTCTGGAAGCCCACCGCGTAGCGCTCCGCGCCCAGCGCGCGTGCCACGTCCCGGCAGTGCTCCTCCACGTACCTGTCGTAGCGGTTGCCCTCGTCCAGGTACTTCACCGGCGTCCCATGCACCGAGAAGTAGAGGAGGGTATCCGCATCACGGATATCGAGGAGGTTGCGGGCGAGGTACGCGCGTACGCCATCGACGCGCAGGCTCAGGTACGACGGATGGTGGTGCCACCCGGCGATGCCGGAGAAGCGCGGGCGCCACTCGAGCGCGTGAATGGCGCGCTCCACGGAATCCAGCGCCGCCACTGTGGTGGTGCGGCCGCACAGCGGGTACACGGGCAGCGCGACCAGCGACTCGACGCCGTCGACGCACGCCCTGGCCACCTGCGCCTCCACCGACGGCGACGTGAACTGGAAGGCCGAGTACGTCCGCGCGTCCCACCCTCGCGACCGCAGCGCCCACTCGAGCGCGCTCGCCTGCGCGTCCGCCTGGGCGTTGAGCGGCGAGTCTCCCATCAGGCGATAGGTCTCCAGCAGCGTGGGCGCCCGGGCCCGGGCGAGCTGCCGCGCGCGCGCCGCGCCGGCGGAGCGGGAGGCCGCCGAATCGGCAGTCGCGGCGTCGAGCTCCTCGAGCGCCCGGTTCTGCAGGAAGATGCGCTCGAGGTAGTCCTCGACCTCAGGGGCGTCGGCCCTGGACGACGGCTCCCCGAAGTTGAGAACCACCACGCCGAGCTTGCCTTCGGGTGCGTGCGTAGGGCGCTCCCGCTCGTCGCGCGAGGTGGGAGGACGGCGCTCGCGCTCGTTGCGCGAGGTGGGGCGACGCTCGCGCTCGTCGCGTGCCGTGGCGCGACGCTCGCTCATGCGGCTCCGCCGGGAGCCGGGGACGCGCGGACCCTGTCGACCAGGAACGCCACCTGATCGGGATCGGTGGTGCTGTGGATCCCGTGTCCGAGGTTGAACACGTGCGCCGCGGCCGCGGTACCCTCCGCCAGGACCGTGTCGATGGCGGAACCCAGCTCGTGACGGGGCGCGAACAGCGCGGCGGGATCCAGGTTGCCCTGCAGCACGACCTCGGGGCCGAGCTCGGCGACCGCTCTCGACAGGGGAAGCGTCCAGTCGACGCCGAGCACGTCCGCGCCGCACTCCCACGCCGCCTCCAGCAGGCTCGAGCCACCGTTGGCGAAGTAGATCACGGGCCGGTCCACCTCCGCCTTGATCGCGGAGATGGTGCCCTGAAGCACCGGGAGCGCGAAGCGGCGGTACGAGTCGACGCCCAGCAGGCCGGCCCACGAGTCGAAGAGCATCAGGACGTCGGCCCCCGCGCGCGCCTGGGCCGCCAGGTATCGCGACATCGATTCACCGAGGGTCCGCAGGAGCGTGCTCGCCGCCTCCGGCTCGGAGCGCAGGAAGCTGCGCGCCTCCATGAACGTTTTCGACCCGGACCCCTCGACGAGGTAGCAGAACAACGTGAACGGCGCGCCGGCGAAACCGATCAGCGCGGCATCGGCCCGCAGCTCGGCGCGCACCAGGCGGAGCGCCTCGAGCACGAACGGCGTCGCCTCCTCCGGGTCGAGCCCCTGCAGCGCGCGGGCACGCTCCGGCGTGCGCACGGGGTCGTCGATCACGGGCCCAGGGGCGAAGCGGATTGGCACGCCCATCGCCTCGAGGGGGGTCATGATATCGCTGAACAGGATCGCCGCGTCGAGCTCGAACCGCTCGAGGGGCTGGAGCGTGATGCGGGCCGCCACGTCCGGCGTCTTGGTGGCGGTCAGGAAGTCCACCCGTTCCCGCAACCGCCGGTACTCCGGGAGATAGCGACCGGCCTGACGCATGATCCAAATCGGTGCGCGCGCGCCGCGCTCGCCACGGCACGCGCGCTCGAGCAGCGTGCGCGATTCGCCGCCCGCGGACCGGCCAGCCACCGCCGCAAGAGCCGAGGCGCCGGGCCTGGGGGCACCGTCCGCCGTCAGCGCGGTCCCGTCCGGCCCCGGGCGGCGCCCGGCGGCGGCGTCAGGCACGGGGGAACCCCTCACCGCCCACGATCTCCTCGACCGCCTCCAACGTGCGCCCGACGTGGTCCTCCGTGTGCGTCACCGACCAGAACCAGGCTTCGAATGGGCTCGGAGGGAGGTGGATGCCGCGCGCGAGCAGCCCGTGGAACAGCGCGACGAACCGCTCGCGCGACGCGGCCGCCGCCGACGGCCAGTCGACCACGTCGCCCGGGCAGAAGAACAGCGAGCCCATGGCCCCCACGCGGTTCCAGCGGAGCGCCACGCCGGTCCGCTCGGCGACTAGGGCGAACCCCTGGTCGAACGCGCGCCCGAGTGATTCGAGCCGGTCGTACAACTCGGGCTGCTCCTTCAGGACGCGCAGCGTGGCCAGGCCCGCGGCGACGGCGAGCGGGTTGCCGGACAACGTGCCTGCCTGGTACACCGGTCCATCCGGGGCGACCAGGCGCATGAGGTCCTCGCGCCCGCCGTAGGCGCCGACCGGAAGGCCGCCGCCGATCACCTTGCCCAGCGTGGTGAGGTCGGGCGTCACCCCGTATCGCCCCTGGGCGCCACCGAGCGCAACCCGGAAGCCGGTCATGACCTCGTCGAACACGAGGAGGGCGCCGGCGTCGCTGCACAGCGTCCGCAGTCCCTCGAGGAAGCCCGGCAAGGGTGGAACGCAGCCCATGTTCCCCGCCACCGGCTCCACGATGACGGCCGCGACCGCTCCGGGATGCGCGGCCAGGAGCGCTGCGACGGAATCGAGGTCGTTGAACTCCGCGACGAGCGTGTCGGCGGCCGCGCCGGCCGGCACGCCCGGGCTCGACGGCACGCCGAGCGTCGCCGCGCCCGAGCCCGCCTCCACGAGGAAGGCATCGGCGTGGCCGTGATAACCTCCGCGGAACTTCACCACCAGCGCACGCTCGGTGGCCGCTCGCGCCACTCGGATCGCGCTGGCCGTCGCTTCCGTTCCCGAGTTGACCATCCTCACGACCTCGACGCTGGGAACCAGCTCGACGATGGCCTCCGCGAGCAACACCTCGCCCTCCGTGGGCGCGCCGTAGGATGTGCCGCGATCGAGCGCTTCCGCCAACGCGGCTCGCACGGTGGGATGGGCGTGACCCAGGAGCATCACGCCCCAGGAGCCCACGAAGTCCAGGTAGCGGCGGCCGTCCACGTCCTGGAGGAACGCCCCGCCGGCGGACGCGATGAACCGTGGTGTGCCGCCGACGCCCGTGAAGGCGCGGACGGGGCTGTTCACCCCGCCGGGGATGACGCGTCGCGCGCGCTCCATGAGCGCCTCCGCCCGATCCGCCCGCTCGGCGGTGCTCACGGGCACGGCGACGGGCGCTCCGCGCCCCGGTCTTCGA
>Ga0299906_10002484_pt1 | contig 15291 bp, 12 predicted proteins | sample RVTome_14_FD_200259 | JGI IMG/M metagenome (GOLD analysis project Ga0299906, IMG submission 200259) | Soil microbial communities from uranium-contaminated site in the Upper Colorado River Basin, Wyoming, United States - RVT145D125 (version 2) ... | reverse complement strand
GGCCGGCGGGGAGGGGGGAGAGGACGCGCGCGTGGAAGAGGCCGTCGACTCGCGCGTGGTCGTCTTTCGACCCGGCATGACGATCGAGGAGATGGAGCGCAAGGCCATCGCCGCCGCGCTCGAGGAAGTGCGCGGCAACCGGCGCAAGGCGGCCGAGCTACTCGGCATAGGAGAGCGCACCCTCTATCGCAAGATCGCCAAGTACGAGATGGAGGCTTAGGAGCCCGTGGTAGAAATGCAGCGGCCCGCGCGACCCACGCCCTGCGGGCGTGGGTGCCCCGGTCTTGCGAGACCCAGACTAGGAACGACGACGAGGGGCGGGCTCCCGAGGGTCGCCGATGCCGGCCCGTGCCCGCGCACGCGCGCGCTCGGCGCGGATCCTGGACAGTATGGTCTCCCATGCGCTCGTCTCCTCGAGGCCGTAGGCCAGGACGAGGCTGGACTCCAGGTCGACCTCCGTGGCGAAGCGGTAGACGGCCATCTCGGTCTGGCGCTGGCCGACCCGGCGTTCGCCCCAGCTCGGCGTCACCGGCTCGATCGTGCCGGGGCGCACGCGGATGCCGTGCGAGATGAGCTGCACCTCCTCGGGGACGAAACGGACGTCGGGCTGGTCGGAATAGAAGGACACCAGAAACAGCGAGCTCGTGCCGGCGCCGGCCTCCATGCCGTGCCGCTCGACGAGTCCCGAGAGGCGGCGGTAGGTGTCGGGAGCCGTGACGTGCGTGACCGACGGATCGAGCGGCGTGACCATGAGGTGTAGCGCGCCGCTCGACAGCGTGATCGATACCTCGTCCTGGCGGAGCGTGCCGTACCCGGGTGGGGGGAGCTCCCCGAGCGGCTCGCGACCGTTCGCGCGCGGTGCCAGCGCGCACCCCGCCGGTGGCAGCAACGCCACCGCGACGGCCAGGGCGCGCCACGGCATGCGTGTGATGGCGCGCGGAGCGGCGGGGGCGTGCGTCACGACGCTGCGCCCTCGGCCGCCGAGATCAGATCGTCCAGAGCGTCGAGGAGCGCCTCGCGCCCTTCCCCCGTCTTCGACGAGAACGGGAGAATCTGCGACTCGTCCAGCCCCAGGCTCTCCTGTGCACGGGCGACGGAGAGCGCCCGCTCGCTTCGCTTGAGCTTGTCCATCTTCGTGAGCACCACGAGTGTGGGGAGCGCCGCTTCCGCCAAATACCCGACCATGCGCAGGTCGTGCGTCGTCGGGGGATGGCGAGCGTCGACGAGGTGCACGACCCCGCGCACGCGCCCGGGGTCGGAGAGGTACCACTCGATCAGCTCCGCCCAGGCGGCGCGCACCGCGTCCGGCACGTCGGCGTATCCGTACCCCGGCAGGTCGACCAGGAAGAAGCGGTCGTCGACGCGGTAGAAGTTCAACCCCCGGGTCTTGCCCGGCGTCGAGGAGACGTGGGCGATCTTTCGCCTGGTCCGCCTGAGGAGCGTGTTGATCAGGGAGGACTTTCCCACGTTGGAGCGCCCGGAGAACGCCACCTGAGGCAGACGCCCGGGCGGTGAGCCTCCGGGTGCCGCGATGGTTCCTGCGTACTCGACGCTCCCGATCTTCATCCGTGCGGAAGGGGAACGCCTACGCCGGTCTCCGGTACCGGCGGGGGCTTCCGCGGCGACCTGCGCGCCAGCACCGCGTCCATCACCTCGTCCATCGTGCCCACCAGGTCGAACGCGACCGAGTCGAGCACCTCCCGGGGCAGGAGCTCGAGATCAGGCGCGTTCGCGCGCGGGAGCACCACGCGCCGCATGCCGCTCCTCAGCGCGGCGACCGCCTTCTCCTTCACGCCCCCCACGCCCAGCACCCGTCCGCGGAGCGTGATCTCACCCGTCATGGCCACGTCCGCGCGCGTCGGCGCGTCGGTGAGGGCGGAGATGAGCGCCATGGCGATCGTGATTCCCGCCGACGGCCCGTCCTTCGGCGTCGCACCCTCGGGAATGTGGATGTGCATGTCGATCTTCTCGTGGAACTGCGGATCGAGCCCCAGCCGCTCCGAGCGGGATCGGGCGTACGTGACCGCGGCCTGGGCCGACTCCTTCATGACCTCGCCGAGCGTGCCCGTGAGCCTGAGGTTCCCGCTGCCTGGCACGATGGCCACCTCGACGTCGAGCACCTCTCCGCCCGAGGCCGTCCAGGCGAGCCCGTTTGCGATCCCCACGCGGTCCGAGTCCTGGTCCCTGTCCGGCGGCTGGTAGGGTGGCGGGCCCAACAGCTCCCGGAGGTCCACGGCGGTGACGGTCCGGGTCGCGTCGTCACCGCCGGCCACCGACCGGGCGAGCTTGCGCGCGATGCGCGACAGACGCCGCTCGAGCTCGCGCACGCCCGCCTCGCGCGTATAGCGCTCGATGATCGCGTGCACGACGTCGTCGGCCAGCGTGACGCGTCCCGACCCGAGGCCGTGCCGCTCGGCCTGGCGGGGCCAGAGGAAGCGCGAGGCGATCTCGCGCTTCTCGGTGTCGAGATATCCCGGAAGGCGGATAACCTCCATGCGGTCGCGCAGCGGCTCGGGGACTCCCTGCAGCGTGTTCGCCGTCGCGATGAAGAGCACGTCCGAGAGGTCGAACTCGAGCTCGAGGTAGTGATCGGTGAAGGTGCGGTTCTGTTCGGGATCGAGCACCTCGAGGAGGGCGGCCCCCGGGTCCCCGTGGAAGTCACGGGCGAGCTTGTCCACCTCGTCGAGCAGGAACACGGGATTACGCGTGCCGCTGCGCCGCATGCCCTGTATGACCCGTCCTGGCAGCGCGCCGACGTAGGTGCGGCGGTGACCGCGGATCTCCGCCTCGTCGCGCACGCCTCCCAGGCTGACGCGCACGAACTCGCGCCCCAGCGCGCCCGCGATGCTGCGGCCCAGCGAGGTCTTGCCCACGCCGGGCGGGCCGACGAGGCACAAGATCGGTCCGCGCAGCTCCCCGACCAGCGAGAGCACGGCGACGTGATCGAGGATGCGCTCCTTCACCTCGCCGAGCCCGAAGTGCTCGGACTCCAGAATGCGTGAGGCGTGGTGCACGTCGAGGTTGTCCTTGGAGCGCCCCGACCATGGAAGCGCCACGATCCAGTCGAGATGTGTGCGGATCACCGCGGCCTCGGGCGCGACCGGGTTGAGCCTGCGCAGGCGGGCCAGCTCCTTCTCCGCACGATCCATGGCGTGCGGCGGGAGGTCGGCGCGCGCGATGGCCTCGCCGAGCTCCGCCCACTCGTCGGGCTCCTCGTGGGCCGGCTCGCGATGCACCGCCTTCATGCCCGCGCCGAAGTCGACCAGGTCGCGGCCGCCCAGCTGAAACTGGATCTGGCGATCGAGCTTGCGCTCGATGCGCAGGATCTCGAGCTCGCGCACGAGCACCTCGCGGAGGACCTCCAGCTGCGCGCCAGGGTCGCCCGCCTCGAGGATCTCCTGCTTCTCCACCGCGGGCACGAGGATGAGTCCCGCCACGAGGTGCGCGACGCGCACCAGGTCCCCGCCCGCCGTCACGACGCCGGACACCTCGTCGGGAATCCGCTCGTGGAGCCGGGCGTACTCGGCATGGAGGCCCACGACCGCGCGGGCCAGCTCGACCAGACGCTCCGGAGGCGGGTCCGGTCCCTGCGCCTCGCGGTTGGTCAGCAGCTCTACGCTCCCCCGCAGCGCCTCGGTGCTCGTCGTCAGCCGCCTGACCCGCGCTCGCCCGAGGCCTTCGAGCACCACCCGGGAGGTGCCGTCCGGAAGCCGGGACACTTGCACCACCCGCGCAACCGTGCCCACGCGAAAGAGGTCGGCGCTGCCCGGATCATCGACGCCCGGGTCCCTCTGAGCGACGAGCAGCACGAGGCCGTCCGACTGCTGAGCCTCCTCGACCGCCGCGACCGAGCGGCGGCGGCCGACCAGGATCGGAAGCACGACGTAGGGGAAGAAGACCAGGTCCCTCAGCGCCACGACCGGCAGTCGATCGGGGACCTCGATCTGGTCTTCGGCCCTGTACAGGATGGCCATGCGCCGCGGCGGTGGCGAGGAGTCGTCGGCGCGTATCGTACGTGGTCGAATGGCGGACCGACAGGGACAGGCGGGCGGGTGGCGAGGGCTCGCGGCGAACTGTCGCCTAGCCGACAACTACGCTTCGCGCTTCCGTTCCGTGGCGTTCAGGACCAGGAGGGGAGGCACGCCGCTCTCGATCGACTCGGGGGTGACGACCACCTCCCGCACGTCGCTGCGGGAGGGGATCTCGAACATGACGTCGCGCATGACTCCCTCCAGAATCGAGCGCAGCCCGCGCGCGCCGGTCCCCCTGTCCAGCGTCTTCTTGGCGATCGCGCTGATTGCTCCCGGGTCGAAGGTCAGGCCGATGCCGTCCAGGTCGAACATCTTCTCGTACTGCTTGACGAGCGCGTTCTTCGGCTCCTGGAGGATCCGCATGAGCGCGTCCTCGTCAAGGGTGTCGAGGTGCACGGTGACCGGGAGGCGCCCGACGATCTCGGGAATCAGTCCGTAGCGCTGTAGATCCTCGGGCTCGACCCACTGGAGCACGTTGCCGTCCTTCTTCTCGGCGTCACCTCCCGCGAAGCCGATACGGCGCTTTCCGAGGCGGCCCTCGACGATCTTCTCGAGTCCGTCGAACGCGCCGCCGCAGATGAACAAGATGTTTCGCGTGTTGATCTGGATGTACTCCTGCTGGGGGTGCTTGCGGCCCCCCTGGGGCGGAACGCTCGCGACCGTTCCCTCCAGGATCTTGAGGAGCGCCTGCTGCACACCCTCACCGGAGACGTCCCTCGTGATCGACGGGTTCTCCGACTTGCGCGCGATCTTGTCCATCTCGTCGATGTAGACGATGCCGCGCTCGCACTCCGCCACGTTGAAGTCGGCCGCCTGGAGCAGCCGCACCAGGATGTTCTCGACGTCCTCGCCCACGTAGCCGGCCTCGGTGAGCGTCGTCGCGTCCGCGATCGTGAAGGGAACGTGCAGGATCCGGGCGAGCGTCTGCGCCAGCAGGGTCTTGCCCACGCCCGTCGGGCCGACGAGCAGGATGTTGGACTTGTCGATCTCCACGTCGTCCAGCACGCCCTGATGACTCACCCGCTTGTAGTGGTTGTACACCGACACGGAGAGTGCCCGCTTGGCGAGCTCCTGTCCGATCACGTACTGATCGAGGACGGCCTTGATCTCTTCGGGCCTCGGGCTCGGGACGATCTGTTCCTGGGCCTCGCGCTCCTCCTCTTCCGCGAGGATCTCGTTGCACAGGGAGATGCACTCGTTACAGATGTAGACGTTCGGCCCGGAGATGAACTTCTTGACGCTCTCCTTGGACTTGCCACAGAAGCTGCACCGAAGGTGCTTGTCGCTCGTCATGTCGTCATCCTCGGTTGGATCCTACTCGTCGCTGTCCGAGACCGCGGGCTTCCCGTTGGGGCCGCCCATCGGTCCCTCCAGGACGCGGTCGATCAGGCCGTACTCGACGGCCTCCTCGGGCCCCATGAAGCGATCCCTGTCCACGTCGTCTTCGATCCGGCTGACCTCCTGGCCGGTGTGCTCGGCCAGAATGGCGTTGAGCCGCAGGCGGAGGTGCAGCACCTCCTTGGCCGCGATCTCGATGTCCGCGGCGCTTCCCTGATAGCCTCCCGAAGGCTGATGGATCATGATGCGGGAGTTTGGAAGCGCGTTCCTCTTGCCCTTCGCGCCGGAACCGAGCAGCACGGCACCCATGGACGCCGCCATACCGACGCAGAACGTCGATACCGGCGCCCGCAGGTGCTGCATCGTGTCGTAGATCGCCAGACCCGCGTATACGATCCCACCCGGAGAGTTGATGTAGAGGAAGATGTCGCGCTCCGGATCCTCCGCATCCAGGAAGAGGAGCTGCGCCACGATGATGTTGGCCACATTGTCGTCGATCGCGCTACCCAGGAAGACGATCCGGTCCATGAGCAGCCGGCTGAAGATGTCGTAGCTGCGCTCCCCGCGGCTGGTGCGCTCGATGACGTACGGTGGGTAGATCGGCATGGATGCCCTTTCGCGCGGAGCCGTCAGGCGGCGGGCGCGTCCGTGATCTGTGACTGTTCCTTGAGGAAGTCGAATACCTTGCGCTCGGTCAACTCCCGCTCCAGCGACTCGAGGCGTCCCGCCTTCTGCAGGCTGGCGTAGACCTGGGCGGCCGTGCTGTCGTTCGCGGCCGCGATCTCCTCCACACGGGCGTCGATCTCGTCCTCGCCGGCGGCCAGGTTCTGCGTCTCGGCTATGCGCTCGACCACGAGGATCCTCTTGACCGCGCGCTCCGCCTCGGGACGCAGCTGTTCTCGGATCTCCCTCAGCCGGTCTTCAGGGATCTCCTTGCCGTCGCCGATGATGCCGCTCGCGTAGCGATCCACCATCGACACGGGAACCTCGAACGGATTGGCCTCGATCACGAAGTCGAGCAGACGGCCACGCACGACCGCCTCGGCGCGTTGAGCGGCTTCCCGCTCGACGTCCTCGCGCACCTTACTCCTGAGCTGGTCCAACGACTCGAAGGGTCCCACCTGGCGAGCGAAGTCGTCTTTCAGCTCCGGCACCTCCAGCTTCCGCCACCCCTGGAGCGTGACGCGCACGCGACCCGCCTCACCCCGCCGACTCTCGTCCGGGAAGTCCTCGGGGAAGGAGATCTCGAAATCCCCCGTACGACCGGGATCGAGGGTCTTGATCGCGGCCTCGATGTCCGGGATGGCGTCGCCCTGGCCTATGACGATGTCGTACTCGCGGGCGTCCGCCTCTTCGTCGCCCTCGAGCTTGATCAGCTTCACCGAGACCAGGTCGCCGTCCTCGGGGGCTCCCTCCTCGACGGGCCTCCAGACGCCGTTCTGCTCCTGGATGCGAGCCAGGACCCCCTCGACGTGCTCCGCGGTGACGGCGGGGATGGACCGCTCGACAGCGAAGCCGCCGAGCCGCTGCAGATCGATCACGGGCTGTACGTCGAACGTGATCGAGAAGCTGAGGTCCTCGTCGGGCTCGTAGCGCAGGTCCTCGACCTCGCCCTCGCTGATGGGGCGCAGCCGCTCGACCGCGAGCGCATGGCGGTATGCCTCGCCGATCAGCCGGTCCAGCGCTTCCCGGCGTAGCGCTCCTCCGAAGCGCGACTCGATGACCCGCGCGGGGACGCGGCCCTTGCGGAAGCCCTTCATGCGCGCCTTGGACGCGAGCTTCTTGGCGGCGCGCTGCTCCTCCTGCCTCACTACCGATGCGGGAACGGTTACGCTCATGCGCCGGCGCCAGCGCTCCTGCTCCTGCACGGAGACCTGTAGAGCCGATGCGTCGAGAGTCATATCACGCGGTAGGGGATTCCCGTTCGTGAGAACGCGCGAGTGCGAAAGGGGGGACTCGAACCCCCACGGCCGGAGGCCACGGGATCCTAAATCCCGCGCGTCTACCAGTTCCGCCACTTTCGCGTGGCTGCTGGAAAGATAAACCCGGGGCGAAGAGCGGTTCAATCTCGCCCTTCCTCCCCGGGCCACGGGCGCGTGGGCGGCGGACCCGCCGTTCGCTCCGGATGGGCGCGACCACCCGTGGGCCACGCGGTCGCGCCCCAAGACGTGGCCGGGAGGGTCTGGGAGGCGCTCGACCTCTCCGGAGCGGCCCCAGCGCACCGCCCCGTCCCGAGGGCGGGGGGCGCCCCCCCGGCCCCGACGCCCGTCAGGAGGGCTGGGGGCCGGCCGGGGCCTCCCGGGACCGCCGCTAGGCCGGCATGCGCACGTTCACCACTCGCTCTTCTCCCTGCGGGCTCTGGAAGTGCAGGGAGACGATGTCGCCCGCCTCGACCCGCTCGAGCGCCGCACGGACGTCCTCGGGCGTCTCCACGCGGGCGTCGTTGATCCGGACCAGCTTGTTCCCCTGGTAATTCGCCACGCCGCGACGCGCGGCCGCGCTTCCCGGCGCCACCTCCGTGAGCACCACGCCGGGATCCGAAAAGCCCGCGCGCTCCGCCGTGGTCTCGTCCAGCGCCTCGACATTGATGCCGAGGCGGTCGGCGGCCAGCTCGCTCCGCGCCACGGTGGCCTCCGGCGTCTCGTTGATGGGCGCCTCGTCCAGACGGATCGTCACCTCCACGGGCCGCCCGTCGCGGTACACCGTCAGCTCGACCTGCTCGCCCGGATGGCGCTCGGCGATCTTCGCCTGGAGCTCCGCGACGTAGCCCACACGCTGACCGTCCAGCTCGACGATCACGTCCTCCGCCTCCAGCTCGCCGGCCGAGGGACCGCGCGGGTCGACGTTCTGCACGAGCACGCCCGAGACCGACGGGAGGCCGTACACCGCGGCATCCTCGGCCACCACGTCCTGGATCTCCACACCGATGCGGGGCCTGCGCACGTGCCCGAACTCGATGAGATCCTCCATCACCCGGCGCGCCAGGTTGATGGGCACCGCGAAGCCGTAGCCCTGGTAGACGCCCGTGGTCGATGCGATGGCGGAGTTGATGCCGATGACCTGGCCGCGCAGGTTCACGAGCGGCCCGCCCGAGTTGCCCGGATTGATGACCGCGTCCGTCTGGATGAAGTTCTCGATGGCCCACCGCGAGTTCTCCGGACCGAACTGCGGGTTGTTGAAGAGGTCCCGCTGGAGCAGCCGCAATCCGCGTCCCTGCGCGCTGATGATCCCGGCCGTGACCGTGAAATCGAGCTGCGTGGAGGAGCCGAACCCCGGATTGCCGATGGCCAGCACCCACTCCCCGACCCTGATCTGGTCGGAGTTGCCGATAGCCATGGCGGGGAGCTCCTCCTCCACGTCGACCTTGATCACCGCCACGTCCGTATAGGGATCCGCGCCGACGACCTCCGCCTCGTAGTAGCGCCGGTCCGGGAAGAACACGCGTACCTGGTTGGCTCCCTCCACCACGTGGTTGTTGGTCATGATGTAGCCGTCGCCCGACACGATGAAGCCGCTGCCGCCCGAGATCTGGCCCTGCGAGGGCGGCTGGTCCTCGGGAGCGTCCGGGAAGAAGCGCCGGAACACGTCCGGGACCTCCTGCCTGGCCGCGGAGACCTCACGGCGACTCTCGATGCGCACGACCGCGGGCGTAACCGCGTTTGCGAGCGTCGTGAAGGCTTCACTCAGATCAACCGCCGGCTGGATGGCCTCCGTCGGGATCTGCGGCGATTCGATGATGGCGGGCATGGCGTGTGACGGGCTCGTCCAACCGAGACCGCTCGCCATACCCATACCGAAGACGAACGCCACGACGCTGTACACGGCCACCTTGGCCTTCGCTCTAAGGGGATCGTACATCTTTCCTCCCGTAACACGCTTGATTGATCGGCCGTTCTACCCCGCGTTCGGCCGCGGGGTCGACCGGGCCATTGGACGCGCCGGGCAGGTCCGGCGGTTGGCCGCCCCTCCCCGGCGTCGCTGTTGGTACCGCTTTGCGCGCCTACTTTTCCTCGTCCACGATCTCGTAGTCGGCCTCGACCACGTCCTCGTCCACGGGCTCGCGCTCCGGCGCCGCCGCCTCTTCGGCGCCGCCGGCCTCCGCGTGCGCGGCCTCGCCCGATTCGGCCGCCTGAGACTGGTACATCTCCTGGCCGGCCGCGCTGAACGCCTGCATGAGCTCGTCGCGCGCCGAGTTGATCGTACCGAGGTCGTCGCCCTTGAGGGCCTCCTTGGCCTTCTCGACCGCCGCCTTCAGCCGCTCCCTCGTGCTGTCCGCGACCTTGTCGCCCCACTCCTCGGTGTCCTTCTCCACCTGGTAGACCAGGGAGTCGAGCTGGTTGCGCGCCTCGACCTTGCCGCGCCGCTCCTCGTCCTCGGACGAGTGCGCCTCGGCGTCCTTCACCATGCGTTCGATCTCGGCATCGGACAAGCCGCTCGAGGCCTCGATGCGGATCTTCTGCTCCTTGCCCGTCGTGCGGTCCTTGGCCGATACGTGCAGGATTCCGTTCGCGTCGATGTCGAACGTGACCTCGACCTGGGGCATGCCACGGGGCGCGGGCGGTATGCCCGTCAGCTGGAACTTGCCGATGGTCTTGTTGTCCATCGCCATCTTCCGCTCGCCCTGGAGCACGTGGATCTCCACGGTCGTCTGATTGTCCTCCGCGGTCGAGAACACCTCGGCCTTCTTGGTGGGGATCGTCGTGTTGCGCTCGATGAGCGTCGTCATGACCCCGCCGAGCGTCTCGATGCCGAGCGAGAGAGGCGTCACGTCCAGCAGCAGGACGTCCGTGACGTCACCGGCGAGCACGCCACCCTGGATGGCCGCGCCGACGGCGACGACCTCGTCCGGGTTGACGCCCTTGTGCGGGTCCTTGCCGAAGAAGTCGTTGACGATCGCCTGGATCTTGGGAATGCGCGTCGAGCCACCGACCAGTATCACCTCGTCGATTTCGCCCGTGGTGAGGCCCGCGTCCTTGAGGGCTTTTTCCATGGGCGGAATCGTGCGGCCGATCAGGTCGTCCACGAGCTGCTCGAACTTCGCCCGGCTGAGGCTGTAGTTCAGGTGCTTCGGACCTTCCTGCGTCGCGGTGATGAAGGGCAGGTTGATGTCCGTGGTCAACGTCGTCGAGAGCTCCATCTTCGCCTTCTCCGCGGCCTCTTTCAGCCGCTGAAGCGCCATGGCGTCCTTCGACAGGTCGATTCCCTGGTCCTTCTTGAACTCGCTCACGAGCCAGTTGATGATGCGCTGGTCGAAGTCGTCACCGCCCAGGTGCGTGTCACCGTTGGTGGACTTCACCTCGAAGACGCCGTCGCCCAGCTCGAGGATCGAGATGTCGTACGTTCCGCCTCCCAGGTCGAAGACGGCGATCTTCTCCTCCGCCTTCTTGTCGAGTCCGTACGCCAACGCGGCCGCGGTCGGCTCGTTGATGATGCGCAGCACCTCCAGGCCGGCGATCTTCCCGGCGTCCTTGGTGGCCTGCCGCTGCGCGTCGTTGAAGTACGCCGGAACGGTGATCACCGCCTGGCTCACCTTGGTGCCCAGGTAGTCCTCGGCGGTCTGGCGCATCTTCTGGAGGATCATCGCGCTGATCTCGGGCGGGTTGAACGTCTTGTCCGCGTTCGGGATCTTCACCTGGACCCTGCCGCCCGCGTCGTGCTCGACCTGGTACGGGACCAGCTTCTCCTCCTCCTGCACCTCGCCGTGCTTGCGGCCCATGAACCGCTTGATGGAGAAGACGGTGTTCTCGGGATTCGTGATCGCCTGCCGGCGCGCCACCTGACCCACGAGCCGCTCGCCGTCTCTCGTGAAGGCGACGACCGAGGGGGTCGTGCGCCCTCCCTCCGAATTGGGGATCACGACGGGCTCGCCGCCCTCCATGACGGCCACGACCGAGTTGGTCGTGCCGAGATCGATCCCGATGACTTTGCTCATTGCTGTCCTCTATGCGTTCGAGGTGTGCTGCGTCACGCGCAGGGGGCGACCCCGCTCGCGAGTGCTGGTGTGCATGTGTTCTCCGTAGGGCGTCGGTCGGCGCCGCGTCGGTCGTGACGTCACCAGGGGCCTACAGACGGCATGGGAAATGCAATCGCTGTGCCGGTAGATTGGGTGAGAATCCGCCGCTTTGGCGTGATTTCGGTATTTGGGCCTGTCACAGTGGCAGGATGAAAGCACCCGACGGCAAGGGGCCGGTTTGTTTCCGCTCAAGGACGACAACCCCACGGAGATCTTCCCGCTCGCCACGATGGTCGTGATCGGGGCGTGCGTCCTCGCATGGTGGTACCTCCAGGGTGCGGGCGTCTCGGAGCGCGCGCTCGCCGATTCCATCTGCGCGCTCGGTGCGATACCCGCGGAGGTGACGGGCCGCTTGCCGGAGCGAGGCGCCGCCGGACCGTGCGCGTTGGGCGGGCTCACGTGGCAGGCCGTCCTCACGTCGATGTTTCTGCACGGCAGCTGGATGCACCTCATCGGTAACATGTGGTTCCTGTGGATCTTCGGGAACAACATCGAGGATTCGATGGGGCACCTTCGCTTCGTGGTCTTCTATCTGCTGGCGGGCGTCGTGGCGGCTATGGCGCACGTGATGACCGCCCCCGACTCCGCGGTACCGATGGTGGGTGCGTCCGGCGCCATAAGCGCGATCATGGGCGCGTACCTCGTGCTATATCCGCGCGCGCACGTTTACACGGCGTTCTTCTTCGTGATCTTCTTCAGGGTGTTCCCGCTGCCCGCGTGGGTCATGCTAGGGTACTGGATCTTCATCCAGGTCGCCTCGTCCGCGCTGACGCCGTCGGGAGAGGGAGGCGTCGCCTACGCCGCGCACATCGGAGGCTTCGTGGCCGGAGTCGTGCTCATCTTCGCCTTCCGCAACACCAAGCTGGTAGGCGCCAAGCGCCGTGGTGTGGTGCTCCCGCGCGGGGAGCTCGACCACCGCGGCTGGTGGTAGGCCATGGCGGGTCGGGTGGCTCACAACGAGGGGGCCACCCGGTGCGTCACCCGACGGGGACGAAGTGATTTACCGGCCCGTGGCCCCGCCCGAGGCCCGGGGCCCCCGCGATGGCGCGCGCGACGAACGTGATGGCGCGCTCGACCGCCTCCACCGGCGGGTCCCCGCGGGCCAGGCCGGCGGTGATCGCGGCGGAGAGGGTGCACCCGGTTCCGTGCGTGTGTCGCGTTTCCATGCGCCGCCGCCTCCAGATGCGCTCCTCGGCGCCGTCCCAGAGCAGGTCGACGGCGTCCCCCTCCAGGTGGCCACCCTTCACCAGGGCCGCGCGAGCACCGAGGCGGACCAGCGCGCGGGCCGCTTCCCGCATGTCCGCCAGCGTCACGACCGCGCCGCCCGTGAGGATGGCGGCCTCCCGCAGGTTGGGGGTGACGATCGCGGCCAAGGGCAGGAGCTCGCGTGCCAGGGTCGCCTCGGCGTCGGAGTCGAGCAGTCGGTCCCCGCTCGTGGCGACCATGACGGGATCCATCACGTACCGATCGAGCGCGTGCTCCCGAAGCGCGCTCGCAACCGTCGACACCAGCGGGCGCGTGGCGAGCATTCCCGTCTTGAGCGCCGCCGGGCGGAGGTCCTCCATGAGGACCTCGATCTGCGCCCGCACGTGCTCCAGCGGAACGGCGTGCACGGCGCGCACGCCCAGCGTGTTCTGTGCCGTGACCGCCGTGACGACGCTGGTTCCGTAGACCCCGAACGCGTGAAACGTCTTGAGGTCGGCCTGGATGCCGGCGCCGCCGCCGGAGTCGCTGCCGGCCACGGTCAGGGCGATCGGGAGCGGGGTGGTGTCCATGGGCCTGGAAGGTGGCCTCCCGCGTGGGCCTGAGCCAGCGTCGCGCGCGGCTCCTGAGACGCCTGCGCGCGCGAAGGAGCCGTGCCCGGGAGGGCCTCGTGCTCGTCGAGGGCGCGCGCGCGGTGGCGGAGGCGCTCGCGGGCGGCGCGGCCGTCTCGTTCGTCGTGACCTCTCCCAAGCTCCTCGCGTCGGACGCGGGCGCCGCGCTCGCGGCGCGGCTCGAGGGCCTGGACGTCGATCGGGTCGGTGACGACGAGCTCGCCGACCTCGCGGATACGGAGAACCCACAGGGTATTCTGCTCGTCTGCAAAGAGCCCGGCGCCGGCCTCGAGCGGGTCCGGGAGGGCGGGCGTTACCTGGTCCTCGACGGCGTCCAGGACCCCGGTAACGCGGGTACCCTGCTCAGGGCCGCGGTGGCCTTTGGCCTCGACGGAGTGGTGCCGCTGGACGGCACGGTGGATCCCTGGGCTGCCAAGACGGTACGCGCCTCCGCGGGAATGGTGTTCCGGCTGCCTGTGATCGCGGGTAGCGCGCAGGACGTGGTGGCGCGACTCGGCGCGGCGGGCGTGCCGATTCTGGTGGCCGACGCCCGGGGCGAGGACGTGGAGCGGCTCAGTGGCGCGGCGTCGTTCGCGCTGGTCGTGGGTAACGAAGGGGCCGGAGTCCGTTCGGACCTGCGCCGGGCGGCCCGGAGCGTTGTCGCAGTACCGATGGCGGGGCCCGCGGAGTCCTTGAACGTGGGCATGGCGGGCTCGATTCTGCTCTACACGCTGACGAGGGGGATGACCGATTGATGGAGCCCTGGTTCGTCCCGACGGTCGCGGGCCTGTTCGGCCTGGCGATCGGCTCCTTTCTCAACGTCTGCTCCCTTCGGTGGCCCGCGGACGTCTCCGTCGTCACCCCCGGCTCGCGCTGTCCCAGCTGCCTCGAGCCGGTGCGCTGGCACGACAACGTCCCGGTCATGAGCTGGGTGCTGCTGGGCGGCCGGTGCAGGCACTGCGGCGTGCGCATCTCCATGCAGTACCCTCTGGTGGAGCTCGCGACCGGCCTCATCTGGGCGGGCGTGTTCTCCGTTCACGGCGCGTCGTGGGAGGCCGTCCGGGGCAGCGTCTTCCTCACGATCCTCTTCGGCATCTCGATCTCGGACGCGCGCTTCTACATCATCCCCGATCAGTTCTCCATCGGCGGTGCGGCGCTCGGCTTCGGCCTGTCCTTCCTTCCGGGCGGGCTCGGCTGGAGCGAGTCGCTGGTCGGCGCCGTGGTTGGCTACGCCGTCTTCTGGCTCGTCGGCACCGGGGGCACGTGGATCATCAAGAAACTCTCTCCGCGGCGGTTGGAGGAGGCCGGAGTCGACCAGGCGATGGGAGGCGGCGACGTCAAGATGATGATGATGGTCGGAGCCTACGTGGGGATCTGGGGCGTCGCCGAGACGATCTTCCTGGGGTCGCTGCTCGCGCTCCTGGTGTTCGGTCCCGTGGCGTCGCTGTCGAAGCGGCTGATCCCACTGGGTGTGTTCCTGGCGGCTGGGGGAGGCGTCGCGTACGCCTGGGGCGATCAGATGCTCCGGTGGTATCTCAGCTCCGTCGTGGGGATCGACTAGCAGCCCGCGCGGGCCCCGGATGCGGGCGACGGCGCTCCCGCACAGCCCGCCCCGGCGACCCCGGTCGCGCCATGGCGTCCCCCGGGGGCTCCTGCGAAGTGCTGGTGGCGCACAAGCTGCACCGCTGCCGTGGCCTCTCAGGGATCCGAGCAGTCCCGCTGATATCCGCAGTTGAGGCAGACGAGCTTGCAGTGCCTGTCGGTCATGGGCCCGCCGCACAGATCGCAGGTGGCGCGCCCGATGTCCAGCGAGAGGTACCGTCTGGAGAGCTCGACGTAGTGTTGTCCGCCACCCTCGATCCACCGCGCCGCGGAGCCCTCGATCTGCTTCTTGATCACTCCGGGCACGCCGGCGACCAAGCTGCGGTCCGGGACCCTTGCGCGCTCGAGCACGACCGTGTTGGCGGCCAGCAGGCATTCCGCGCCGATCGTCGCTCCCTGTAGGATCACCGCGTTCATGCCGATCACCGATCGGTCGCCGATGACGCAGCTCTCGAGCTTGGCGCCGTGGCCGACCGTCACGTCACGTCCGATC
>Ga0299906_10002479_pt1 | contig 15314 bp, 13 predicted proteins | sample RVTome_14_FD_200259 | JGI IMG/M metagenome (GOLD analysis project Ga0299906, IMG submission 200259) | Soil microbial communities from uranium-contaminated site in the Upper Colorado River Basin, Wyoming, United States - RVT145D125 (version 2) ... | reverse complement strand
CAAGGGGATTTGCAGATTGAGCGGCAGGTTCAACTTCCCGACCAGGGCCGGCAAATCGGACGTGTCACCCCAAGCGTAGACCACCAGGATCGCTACCAGCATCAAGGCGCTGCCGGCCACGGTGTAGATCATAAACTTGATGGCGGCATAAACGCGCCGCTCGCCGCCCCAGCGCCCGATCAATAAAGCCATCGGGATCAGGCTGGCTTCCCAGAACAGGTAAAACAAAAACAGGTCCAATGACACAAAGACGCCGAGCATCGCGGTTTCCAGGAACAGCAGCAAGGCCATGTATTCTTTGACAGCCTCGGTTATGGCGGTCCAGGAACTGAGCACAGCAATGGCCGTGAGGAACGTGGTCAGCAGCACCAGGAACAGGCTCAGCCCATCGAGCCCGACGTGGTAATTGATATTGAGCGATGGAATCCAGGCGGCAAATTCCTCAAACTGATAACCGGCCGCCGTCACATCAAAATTGAAATAAAGCGGGACTGAGATGACCAGGTTGATCAGCGCGGTGAGCAAGGCCAGCCAGCGGGTCAACTCTTTTTGGTCGCGCGGTACCAAGGCCACCAGCACCGCGCCAACGATGGGTATGATCAATATCAGGGAGATGATCATTCAATACTCCAGATCAGGAGCCAGCAGCTGTCTGTAATACAGCCGGCAAGGGTCGCTTCAGATCTTGATAAGCTTCAATCAGTGCTGCTAAAGCATCGGCTACATTGGGCAGCACTTCATCCAACGTATCAGCCTCGGTAACCAGATTAGGGACCAATGGGCAAGTGATCGTATAGCCACCTTCAGGTTGTGGTTCCAATACCAAAGGCAGCTTGTATATATTTTCCATTTTCAACCTCGTTCATCAACCGCATTCGCTCAAATCCTTACCGTAAGAAGAAATAGCTTACCATGATTAGCACCCCAATAAAAGTCGCCAACGCATAATGCCGCAGATAGCCGCTTTGCAGGTGGCCGGCGAGCCCGCCGATCCAGCCGACCACTCTGGCCGAGCCATCGACCAGAATCAGGTCGATGATATATTTATCGACGCCTTCGGACAGCCCTCGCGCCAGGGCCGCAGCGGGCCGGACCAGGATCAAGTCGTACAGTTCATCGACGTAATATTTATTGGCCAGCAGGTTAAAAATGGAGCGGGTGCTGCGGACCAGGTTCTGGGGGATGGCGGGCCGGGCGACGTAGAAGAGATAAGCCACAATGATTCCGGCAATGGCGACCACGGCCGAGGTCGACAGCAGGCCCAGTTCCGCCCCAAACGACAGATGGGGCGCTGCGCCGACGCTGTGTTCGGCTGTCAGGTAAATCGGTTCCAGGGTGTTTTCCAGCGCGTGTGGCAGGTCGAGCCCGACTTCGTGCAGCAGTTCAGCCGGCAGACCGAGCAGCCCGCCCAACAAGGCCAGGATCGCCAGGACCACCAGGGCAAAGGTGATCGGGGGCCGGCTTTCGTGAGCGTGCTCGTAGAGATGCTGATCGCGCGGTTCGCCGTGAAAGGCAATGAAGATGGCCCGGAAGGTGTAGAAGGCGGTCAGCCCGGCCGTGACGATGCCAAAGGCCCATAAGGCCGGCGAGGTGGCAAAGGCATCGGCCAGAATCTCGTCTTTGGAGAAAAAGCCCGAAAACAGCGGGAAACCGGCCAGAGCCAACCCCCCGATCACAAAGGTCCAGTAGGTGACCTTCATTTTATTTTTCAAGCCGCCCATGCGCCGGATATCGATCACGTCGTGCAGGGCGTGCATCACCGAACCCGCACCCAAAAAGAGCAGAGCTTTAAAGAAGGCGTGCGTGACCAGGTGGAACATCCCGGCGGTGTAAGCCCCCACGCCCACAGCCATGAACATATAGCCAAGCTGGCTGACAGTAGAATAGGCCAGAATCCGTTTCAGATCGACCTGAACCAGGGCGATGGTCGCCGCAAAAAGCGCCGTACCCGCGCCGATACCGGCCACAAAGAGCGACACGCCGGGTGTCAGCGAGTACAGGGCGTTGCTGCGCACGATCATGTATACCCCGGCGGTGACCATCGTAGCGGCGTGGATCAGGGCCGAAACCGGAGTGGGGCCGGCCATGGCATCGGGCAGCCAGACGTAGAGCGGGATCTGGGCGCTCTTGCCCATCGCGCCGATAAACAGCAGCAGCGTAATCCAGGAAATAACGCCCGGCAGCGTGGCATCCACCGCCGCTGCCCTGACAAAGACGCCGTTATCACCCAAAAATTGCAGCGTGCCGAACACGTTCCAGATCAAAAAGATGCCCAGGGCAAAACCGACATCGCCGATGCGGTTGACGACAAAGGCCTTCATGCCGGACGCCGCCGGCGACAGCAAGGGCGCTAACTTGACCGGTTCCTGATCCGGTCCGAGATCAATCGGCTGCTGCTCTTCCGCCGGGCGATCATACCAGAACCCGATCAGCAGGTAGGAACACAGCCCGACCAACTCCCAGCCGACGAACATGAGCAAGTAATTATCGCCCAAAACGAGCACCAGCATCGAGGCGATGAACAGATTGAGGAAGGTAAAGAAACGAGCATAGTCTCGATCCGGGTGAGCCTGTCCGGCCTCATCATGATGGATCATATAATCGGTGGCGTACACAAGGATCAGGAAGCCCACGCCCGTAACAACCAAGACCATCAACATCGACAGCGGATCGACCAGCAGGCTGACCTCGATGTTGAGCGTACCGATGGTCGCCCAGGTCCACAGCGGCCTGGTCACAGCCTCGCCGCCGCGCCCCAGCAGTTCAAGAAAGGCCCCTAGCCCCATGACGAAGGCGGCCAGAACGGCCAGCGGCCCGACGACGGCCACGACCCGGTGGCCCAATCGCCGGCCGAAAATCCCGTTGACCAGGACGCCGATGATAGGTAAAGCGATGACAAGCCAAATGAGTTGGATCATAATGGCGGTTGTTACTTACCCCTTCAATGAATTAATCTCATCCACATTGACGGCACGTTTGTGACGGTTGAGTTCGACCAGCAGGGCCAGCCCAATGGCGACCTCGACGGCGGCGACAGCCATGATCATGAAGACGAAGATCTGGCCGGTGGCCGAATTCAAAAAGCGCGAGAAGGCGATAAAGGTCAGATTGACGGCGTTCATCATCATCTCGACGCACATCAGGATGATGATGGTATTTCGCCGGATGAGGACGCCGCCCGCCCCAATCGTAAACAGCATGGCGCTGAGTAGTAAATAATATGAAACCGGGACTTCGGTCATTCCTTCTCTCCCGCTGCCTCGCTTTTCACCTGCTGTCGGGCCAGCCAGACGATGCCGATAATGCCCACCGACAGCAGCACCCCAACCAACTGAAAGGCAAGTACATAATCCGTAAACAACACCGATCCAATCAACTCGACCTGGCCGAACTCGGCGATCGCTTCCGGCGTGAAATCACCCTGGGCACCCTGGATCAAATTCTCAAACACAGCCGTACCGATCAGAGTCAAGAGCACCAGGCCCAGGGCGATCAAGAAACCGTTGCGCAGCGTCAGCCAGCTTGGCACGGCCTCGCCCAATTCTGCGCCCAACAGCATGACGACGAACAGAAACAAGACGACGATCGCCCCGGCATAAACCAGGATCTGCACCACGGCCAGGAATTGAGCATTGAGCATAAAGTAAAACACGGCCAGGGTGCCAAAGTTGACCAGCAGCGCCAGCGCACTGTGGACGACATTGCGATTGAAGATAACGCCAAAGGCCGAGACGAGCATGATGGCGGCCAAAATAAAAAAAAGGTTCAGACCCATAAACAATATCTCACCAGCAAAAGCGGTTCAGGCACGATAACCGTTCCGGTTACTTACGTCCCCACGGCGTGTCCTCAAAGACCTCGTCACTGCGTAGGGCGATGTGGTCAGGATTGTGGGGTTCGAGTAGGCGTTCCTTGGTATAGATGGCATCCCAGCGATTGTATTCGGCCAGGGCGAAATCGTGTTCCAGGACGATGGCCTCGGTGGGGCAGGCTTCGGCGCAGTAACCGCAGAAGATGCAGCGCAGCATGTTGATTTCGTAGGTTTTGGCATAGCGCTCGCCCGGCGAGTAGCGTTCCTCATCCGTGTTTTCGGCCGCGCCTACGTAGATACAGTCGGTCGGGCAGGCCGCCGCGCACAGCGAACAGCCGATACATCGCTCCAGGCCGTTCTCATACCGTTTCAAAACGTGCCGCCCCCGAAAGCGGGGATAGACCGTGACCGGCTCGCTGGGGAACTGATTGGTCACCGGCTTCTTGAAAAAATATTTCAACGTGATACCCATCGACCGGGCAATCTCGACCGAACCACCGACGATTTCTTTGACTTCGCTAATCATAAACTCTCTTTCACGACAAGCTAACTTGTAATGTCAAGAACAATGTCGACAAAATTTACACCTGGTTAGCACTTACGGAATCGCAATGTACTCGGCAAAGGAATTTGAGAGTGGCACCGGCAACCTATCTTCAAGCAGTCCTCGAACATGCATTTGAACAGCCTCATACATATTTTGCTCAACTTCTTCACGGGTTTCCCCTGTTGCCACACAACCCGGCAAATCGGGCGAGTATGCCGAGTAGTTGTTATCACCCGTCTCGATGACAATAAGAAAACGATACATCTTATTTTTCCCTTTTCTTCCTATCCAACTGTGCTTGCTTCAAAATACTGTTTAAGGTTCCGGGGGCCAAATCGTGGCTGGGATGGCCCGCAATGGTAACTCGTCCTGGCTTGGTAGGATGTTTATATTGTCGATGGCCTCCTTTTGTAGCAGCTAAAAACCAGCCATCCTTCTCAATCAGCTTTACGGCATCACGGACCTTCATATTGGCCACACATAGATTATTATAGCTTTGTTTTTCAGAAATTAAACACCGCAATGACCAATGCCGTCACCGCCAGGTTCAGCAGCCCTAACGGAATGAGCAGCTTCCAGCAGAACTTCATCATTTTATCGAAACGGACACGGGGCACGCTGGCCCGCACCCAGATCACGACGAACAGCAAGATGGCGACTTTGATCGAGAAATAAATAAGACCCAGGAACGGCGCCTGGTTGACCAGGGGGCCACTCCAGCCGCCCAGGAACAGGGTCGTCGTGATGGCGCAAAACACGATGGTATGGACATACTCGGCTCCGAAGAACAGGCCAAATTTCATCCCGCCGTACTCGGTCACAAAACCGCCGATCAATTCATTCTCGGTTTCCGGCAGGTCGAACGGCGCTCGCCCGGCCTCGGCCAGGCCGCTAATAAAAAAGATGAGAAAAGCCAGCGGCTGCACAAAAATCAGCCAACCCAGGCCGCCAAAACCGCTCTGCAACCTGACGATCTCATTCATGCGCAGCGTGCCGGCAATCAGCACCACGCTCAACACGGCCAGACCCATCGGCAGCTCATAGCTCAACATCTGGGCGCTGGTCCGCAGCCCGCCCAGCAGCGAATATTTGTTGTTGCTCGACCAGCCACCCAGGATCACGCCATAGGTACCCAGGCTGCCAATCGCCAAAACATAGAGCGCGCCGACGTTCACATCGGCAATCCAGGGCGAGATGACAACCGCTGTCCCCAAGAGTTGCTCGCTGAACGGCACGGTAAACGGTTCGCCGGCAATCGGGATCACGGCGAAAGCGATCAGGGCCGGAACCAGGGCCAGACCGGGGGCGATCACGTAGACCAGCTTATCGACCTGGCCGGGGATCACCTCTTCCTTGAAGAACATCTTGAACATATCGGCGATGGGCTGCAGCAGACCAAATTTCCCGACCCGGTTCGGCCCGTAACGCAGAGTAAAGCGCGCCACCAGCTTCCGTTCGACCAGGGTCATCGCCGCAAAGCCGAGCATCAAGATGGTCGCCAGCGCGCCGGCCTTGATGATTTCAACAATGATCGTTAGCAGTACCGGGTCCATACCTAGTCTTTCTTCACCTTGACTGTTGTATGCACACCAGCGGGGCCGACCAATTTCTCGGCCGGACGCGCCGCCAGGTTGCGCGGCAGCAAGACGATACCTTCGCTCATCTGCCGGTCGATCTGAACCGGGAGGGTAACGGCATGGCCGTTCTGAGAGACGGTCACCGCTTCGTCGCCGCTCACGCCCAGCCGGTCGGCATCCACCCGCGATAGCCGCAGATGGGACGTTTGAAGGCGGTTCTCCAGCAATGTTGTCTCGGCCAGCAGCCGGCCCCCGTCATACAACATCCGGGGGGCAGCCAGAGTCAGCCCGTCCTGGGTCCGGGGCGGCTCGGCCGGGGCGATAAAGCGCAGTGGTATCGTTGGGCCCGCCTCGCCTTCGGCCAGCGTGGGCCACTGCAAGCCTTCGCGCACGTCAGCGGTGAAGCTCATACCTTCGTAAATGTAGTGCGCCGTCTTGCGCTCCAGCGAAACGGGGGCGATCAGGTTTTCAAATTCCATCCCGGCGTAGAGTGGCACAGCCCGGGAAATTTCAGCCATAACGCCATCCGCCGAGGCATAGCTCCAATCGTCCGCGCCCATCTGGCCGGCCAGCGCCGTCAGAATCAACCAATCGGCCCAGGCCCGGCCCGGCGCAGGTATACCCGGATCAAAGGCCTGAACCCGCCGTTCCACGTTGGTGAAGGTGCCGTCTCGCTCGCCGACCGCCCGAGCCGGCAGCACCACATCGGCCAGTTGCGCTGTTTCGGTCAGGAAGAGTTCCTGCACCACCAAAAAATCGAGCTTCTCCAGCGCCGCCCGATACGCGTCGCTCTCCGCCGCCGGATCGGACCCGGCGATCAGCATGGCCTTCAACGGCGAGTCCGCCGCCAGCATCGCCTGGGCCGGCAGCCCCTGTGCATCTGCCTCAACCGGGGCGTAGCCGGGCAGCCGGTCGGGCCGCACGCCCATATCGGCGGCTCCCCGGCTGTTGGCGTGGGGCAGGACGGCGATTACACCGTTGTCCGGCTTACCGGCATGGCCGGTGACCAGGGCCAGCGTTTCTAACGCGGCTCGAAGGGCCGGATCGTTGCCCGCTTCCAGGCCGAACAGGATGAGCCCGTTCTCGGCTTCGGCATACGCTTTGGCCGCCGCGTCGATCTCATCGGCAGATACGCCTGTCATTTTGGCGATGTTATCGGGTGTGTAATCCGCCAGGGCCTGCTCCAAATCGGCCAGGCCCGTGGTGCGGTTGGCGCCCCAATCTTGATCGACCCGCTCCTGCTTGATGACCGATGCCAGCAGTCCCAAGGCCAGGTGAGCCGCCGTGCCATAACGATATCGCAGCGATGTTTTGGCCTGGGCATCCAGCTTAGTCGGCCGCCCGCCGGCATTGATCACATGCGCGCCACGTTTGGTCGCCGCACCCGCCACGCGCAGATACAAGATGGGCGCTTCCTGGTCCAGGTCCGACCCGATGACCAGAATAGTCGAACCCTGCCGGACCCGGCCCAGATCGGTCCCCCGGCCCACGCCCACGGTGTAGGCCGTCTCGTCTTCCAATACTGCGCTCAAGCCAACACGATGATCGATGTTATTTGTGTCGATGACCTGGCGGAAGAATTTCTGAAATAGATACAGGTCCTCGTTCGACAGGCGCGCGCCGGCGAGGCCGCCCAGCGCGTCCGGTCCGTCAGCCTGCTTGATGGCCTTGAATTTGTCGGCGATCAGAGTCAGGGCCTCATCCCAGCCGGCTTCGACTAACTCGCCCTCGCGCCGGATCAACGGCGTCGTCAGGCGGTTGGGGCTGCCGTTGAAATGATGGCCGAAACGACCTTTGTCACAAAGCCAAATCTCGTTGACCGCCTCATTCTGGCGCGGCATAACCCGCAGGATGTCGCCGGTCCGCGTGCCCAGGACGGTGTTACAGCCCACGCCGCAGTGATTGCAGATGCTGGGCACGTTGGTCAGTTCCCAGGGCCGCGCCTTGAAGCGAAAATCGCGCGAGGTTAGCGCTCCGACCGGGCAAATGTCGGTCGTATTGCCCGAATAGTGACTATCGAAGCGGGGGTTGGAGTAGCTGACGATGTGGGCATAGCGGCTCCGCTCTTCGATGGCCAGCACCGGATCATGGGCGATCTCATCCTGAAAGCGGGTGCAGCGGGCGCAAATAATGCAGCGCTCCATATCCAGCATGATCAAATCGCCCAGCGGGTATTTCTTGGGAAAATGCTGCTTTTCCTCATAGTCAAAGCGGCTCCGGCCCGGACCGTGACGAACGGTCAGATCTTGCAGGGGGCACTCGCCGCCTTTGTCACAGATGGGGCAGTCCAGCGGGTGGCTGGTCAGCAAAAACTCCAGCACGGCCTTGCGGTCGTCCAGCGCCGCCTCGGAGTTGACTTTGACCACCATGCCTTCGGACACCGGCGTCGTACAGGCCGTCATCGGCTTTGGGAAAAAGCGGATGACCGGGCTGCCGCTTTCATCCAGTTCGGGCTGGCCCGTTTCGCGGTTGATCACCGGCGTCCCGATCTCGACCAGGCACATGCGACACATGCCGACCGGGTCCATTTTGGCGTGGTAGCAAAAGACCGGAATTTCGTTTTGAATACGCTTGGCCGCCTCGACAACCAGCGTTCCCTTGGGAACGGTCGCCTCGACGCCATCGATGGTTAAGGTTATTTGATCTGACATATCGGCCTATATAAGCGATAAGGGCTTAGGATTAAATAACTTACCCATTTGCAGGTAGATATGGCGAGCATTTGGACTTCATTTGAGCAAGTTATTTAATTCTCAATCCTAAGTAACTAAGAGACGATTGGCTAATGTGCCTGATGGTTATAGTTTTGAAACTGTAACCCGATCATTGGCCGAGTTAACTCGGTGGATGACCCGTTACAGTTGAATAACTGTAACGATCCTCTCTAATTAGCTAAAGATGCAACTGGATCAAATTCTGCTCCGGCCGGGCCACTTCATTGGCTTCGTCGGCCAGGGCCTCGTATTCGTCCCGGAAGAGCTTGAGGCTCGAGCGCACGCCGGGCACAACAAACTCGCCCAGCAGACAAAAACAGTTGCCTTCCATCTGATCGACGATGGTGTTCAGCATTTCGACATCATGTTTGGTACCGCGACCCTCACGCAGCTTTTGATAGACCCCGGCCAGCCAGTGGGTGCCTTCGCGACAGGGGCTGCATTTGCCACAGCTTTCGTGCTTGAAGAACTTGACGTTCTTTTCGGCGGCCCAGACCGCATCGACGGTTTCATCCAGGATGATGAAGGAAGCGGAGCCCAGCATCGCGCCCGCGGCGGCCATCGATTCATAATCCAGCAAGGTATCGATCAGGTCGGCGCCCATAATCGTCGACGACGCGCCCGCCGGCAAAATGCCTTTGACCGCTTTGCCACCGATGATGCCGCCGCCGCACTCATCGATTAAATAGCGGATCGGCAGGCCCAGCGGCAGTTCATAATTGCCGGGTCGATTCACCCGCCCGCTCAGGCAGAATATCTTGGTGCCGGGACTCTTCTCGGTCCCAAATTGGCGGTACCAATCCGCGCCGTGCAGAATAATCGGCGGGACATTGGTCAAGGTCTCGACGTTGTTGATGACCGTTGGTTTGGCGTACAGCCCCTGCACCGCCGGGAACGGCGGCCGGCTGCGAGGTTGGCCCAATATGCCTTCCAGGCTGCTGAGCAGGGCGGTTTCCTCCCCGCAAATATAAGCGCCGGCTCCCAGGTGCAGGTGAATATCCACCGAGAATTCGGACCCCAGAATCTTCTTGCCCAGGAACCCTTTGGCATAGGCGTCGTCGAGCGCTTTTTGCAAAACGGTTTCAAACGGCCCCTTGAATTCGCCCCGCCCGTAAATATAAGCCGTTTCCGCCCCCACGGCAAAGGCGCACAGAATCACGCCTTCGATAAACTGATGGGGGTTATACTCCATGATCTCGCGGTCTTTGAAGGTGCCGGGCTCGCTCTCGTCCGCATTCACGACCACGTATTTGGGGAAGATATCCTTGGGAATAAAACTCCATTTCACCCCAGCCGGAAAACCGGCCCCACCACGCCCGCGCAGCCCGGCATTCCTGACCTCAGCGGTCACGTTGGCCGGTCCCAGCTCGGTGACCGCCTTCTTGAGCGCCTCATAGCCGCCGTTGGCCATGTAAACCTCGATGTCGTGAATATTCTCAATATCGCGATGTCGCAACAAGACGTGTTCTTTTAGCGCTTCGTTTGTCATGGACTCTGCTCCCCTGCTCTCAACCCGGCAATGACCTGATCGATCTGCTCATCGGTCAAACTTTCGTAATACGCCAGGTTGATTTGCAGACAGGGGGCCTTGTCGCAGGCCGCGATACAGACCACGCCTTCGAGGGTGAACAGGCCATCCGTGGTGGTTCCGCCGCCCGGCCCGACGCCCAGCCGCTCACACAGCCGGTGGTAAAAATCTTCCGCGCCGCGCAGGGCGCAGGGCAAATCGGTGCAGACCTGGACCATATATTTCCCGACCGGCTCTTTGCGATACAGGGTATAGAAGCCGATGATCGAATGCACGTGGGTCACGCTGATATCCAGCGCCCCGGCCACCGCCTCGATGTCGTCGTCGTCGAGCCAGTTTTTCTCCCGCTGGGCCAGGTACAGCGCCGGCATCACGGCCGAGAGTTTATTGGGATATTTCTTCAGGATTTGATCGAGTTCTTGTTGTTCTTTTTCGGACCACATTGGCTGTTCTTATTTTTAGAAGTTAGACACCGGCCTATCGATCCACCTCGCCCAGGACGACGTCTATCGAGCCGATGATGGTTACCAGGTCTGAGACAAAGCCGCCCTTCGCCATCGTATGAGTGGCTTGCAAATTCACAAAGGACGGGCCGCGCACCCGCAGCCGGTGCGGCGTGGCCGTGCCATCGCTGATCAGACCAAAACCGAGCCAGCCTTTGGGGTTTTCGGCCACGGTGTAAAGCTGCCCCTGTGGCGGGCGGTAGCCTTCGGTGACCAGCTTGAAATGGTGAATGAGCGCCTCCATGCTGGTCGAGATCTCTTCGCGCGGCGGCAGGGCCACTTTCCGGTCGGCGGTGCGATACGGTCCCGGCTCGAGCTTGGCCAGCGCCTGCTCGACGATACGCACCGACTGCTGCACCTCATTGACTCGCAGCTCATAACGAGCATAACAGTCGCCGTCGGTCGAGGTCGGCACATCGAACTCGAACTGATCATAGCCGGAGTAAGGTTGCTGCTTGCGTAAATCGAGCGATACACCGCTGGCGCGCAGCATCGGGCCGGTGATGCCAAGCTGCACGGCCTCTTCCGCCGACAGATAGCCCACACCCTTCAACCGGCTCAACCAGATCGGGTTCCGGGTGAGCATGCCTTCGTAATCCTTCATATACTCCCGAAATTCGGCCAGGAAGGCGTTGACCGCAGCTTCAAACGCGCCGGGCAAGGGCCAGCGCAGCCCGCCCACGCTGAAGTAACTGGTGGTCATACGCGCGCCGCAGACCATCTCGAAAATATCCAGAATGCGCTCCCGGGCCTGGAAGCAGTACATCAACAGCGAGTGGATGGTCCCGCTGACGTCCATGGCGTGGGTGCCCAGCCAGACCATATAGCTGGCGATGCGATTTAGCTCGGCCAGCAGGACCCGGGCGTATTGGGCATATTCCGGGACCTCGACCTCCAGCAGTTTTTCCACGGCCAGGACAAAGGCCAGATTATTGTTCATCGGGGCCGTGTAATCCATCCGGTCGCAGTAGGGGATGAACTTCTCGTAGCGCTTGTTTTCGCCCGTTTTCTCAAAACCCGAATGGAGATAGCCCAACTCGGGGCTGACAGCCAGCACGGTTTCGCCGTCCAACTCCACGGCCAGGCGCAGCACCCCATGGGTTGCTGGATGCTGCGGCCCCATATTGACGACCATATGCGCCTCGCTGTCCATCTCGGCCGGCAGTTCGGTCAGGAAGGACGGGCCGACCATAATTTGCCGGCCCAGGTGGGCAAAGCGCGGATTAGCCTGATCGTGGCTAAAATAAACCGGCTCGCCGCCCAGCGGATAATCCTTGCGCAGGGGGTGGCCGACCCAGTTGTCCGGCATCATCATCCGGCGCAGCCAGGGATGCCGGGTGAACTCGATGCCCATCAGGTCATACGTTTCCCGCTCCAGCCAGTTGGCCGTGGACCAGACATCGGTCACGCTGGGGATGCTGGGTAGATTGCCATCCGGCCCGCCTTGACCGTTCGCCGCCGCCGGATCAACGGCAGGGACGATCACGCTCAAGAACGTGTTATGGGGGATGGAGTAAAGCTCGTAGTTCGCGGCAAAACGCGGCGACTGCCCCAGCTCGAGCCGGTCGGCGCCGTAGACATCGACCAACAGATCGAACCGGCAGTCCTCGTCATCGCGCAAAAAAAGAGCCACTTCGTGAAACTGCGCCGGGTCAACGGTTACCGTTGTCTGGTCGCGGAATTGAGAGTGCCCCTTTACACCATCCGAAAACCTGGTCTTCAGTTTTTCAACAATCGTGTCGACCATGTCGATTCGCTAACGCTGCTCCCCATCATTCTTATATAGAGCGAAAACCTGACAGTTTTCCAAAGTTTTGTCATGCCAAACCTGTCAGGTTTGGCTGCTACTCCCGCACGCCGAGTTTTTCTTCGGCCTTGATCTTCTTTTGCAACATGGTCAGGGCATAGAACAGGGCCTCGGGACGCGGCGGGCAGCCCGGCACGTAAACATCGACCGGCAAAATCTTGTCAACGCCCTGAATGATGGCATAATTATTGAACGGTCCCCCGCACGAGGCGCAGTCACCCATAGCGATGACCCATTTGGGGTAAGACATCTGATCATACAAACGCCTGATGACCGGGGCCATCTTGTTCGAGACCCGGCCTGAGACAATGATCAAATCGGCCTGGCGCGGCGAGGCCCGAAACACCTCTGAGCCAAAGCGGGCAATATCAAAGCGCGACATCCCGGCCGTAATCTGCTCGATGGCGCAGCAGGCCAGGCCAAACAACAGCGGCCAGACCGAGTTGGATCGCCCCCAGTTGACCACATCTTCCAACCGGGCCACGGCGACCCCCAGGCTGCCGGTCTTACCCTGCGCCTGGGCTGCTTCGATTTCCTGCGGCGTGGGCCTACCGCCGGCCGCTACTCCCATTCCAAGGCTCCCTTCTTACGGATGTAAACGTAACTTTCAACCAGTAACAACGTAAAAATGCCGATCTGGACCATGCCATACCATTTCAAATCCCAAAAGAGCACGGCCCACGGATAGAAGAACAGCACCTCGATGTCAAAGACGATGAACAACATCGCGACCATGTAATACTGGATCGGGATCCGCCGCCGGGCATCGCCGTAGCTGAGCTTGCCCGATTCGATCACCTCTGATTTGGCTTTATTGGGCCGGCGTGGGCCCAAATAGTGAGGCAAAATAAGTGTGGTGGCCGCAATGACCGAGGCAATCAAGAAAAAGATAAGAATCGGCGTATAATCTGCAGGCACAAACGGACCTTTCGGCTTGATTAAGAGGTTAGAAAACGGTTAGAAAAAATAGGCGCATTAATTCGTTAAGTTTATCACAATGCCATACGCTTGTCAAAACAGACCCGGATTGCGCCGGGCGGGTCTGTCCCAAATATTAGGAGCATCCTGAGTAGGCCGAAGCGGAGCGGAGGCCGTATCGAAGGGTGCGGCTCAGGCAACGATGCTGTTGGTTACAGTTTTGAAACTGTAACCCAATCATTGGCCGAGTTAACTCGGTGGATGACCCGTTACAGTTGAATAACTGTAACGATCCTCAAGAATTTGGGACGCACCGCGCACCTGACACATACTGGCAACTGAGGCTGGCCGGTAGTATAATAAAAGAAACCGTCCTGTCCATCGCAACCGAATGACGGGTTTTAAGAAAATGGTCGAATAACCCAATGGTGATGTGTGCCCCATCTCCGCCCGGACATAAATGATCCGGGCTAAGAGGTAACGCCCGCTAAAGTCGGGCTTAAGACGCAGCTAAAGCCCTTTTGAAAGGGCGTCGTTGAGTAGCCCGGTCGATTTATCGCCGGGCGGAGGCGTCAATAATCCAAGCTGATGGGGATAGGATGGTTCCATTAAGTTGTTAACTTTCATTATTCACAACCATTCACAGACAAGGCCAACCCAGCATGGACATTCTCCGCAAAGCCGAAACTCTGGCCGAAGCCTACGTCGTCCTCGACCCGGATCGCCCGCTCGAAGGCGACTGGTTCGATAAATTCTATGCCGAGCGCCCGGAAGAGGCCAGTATTACGCCTTTGCTGGACGAACTCCTGTTGGACCAAAGCGACGATGACAAGACCCTCTTCACCGGCCACCGGGGCAGCGGCAAGACCACCGAACTGGCACGTCTGGAAGCCAAACTCGGTCACGATCACACTGTTGTTCGTTTCAACGTCGAAGACCTGCTCAACCTGGGGGACGTGAACTATGCCGACCTGCTGGTCGTGCTGGGGTTGCAAGTCTTCCAGCGTGCCCAACAGAGCGGCGTGACACTAGATCAGGAGAAACTCGACAATCTCCTCTTCTGGTATCGGGAAACCATCCTGGAAGAGGACGAAAAACGCAAACTCAAAAGCGAAGTCGGGGGCGAACTCAACGCGGTCCTGGCCAAGGTCAACGTGAAGCTGTCCACCGATGCGCCCCGGCGCAGAACCGTGCGGGCGCAGGCCGAGGCCAATCTGTCCGATCTGCTCGAACGTCTAAACCAACTCCTGGAGGCGCTCCAAGAGAAAACAAATCGCCGCACGCTGGTGATCGTGGACGGCCTCGACAAGATGTATAACCTCAATCAGGTCAGCGACCTCTTCGTCCAGGGGGCGAATGCCCTGATGCAGCCGCTCTGCCGGGCCGTCTATACCGTGCCGCTGGCGCTCTACCACACCAACGATTTCCAGCAGGTCCGCATGTCCTTTACCCGGACCTTTTCCCTGCCCAACATCAAGACGATTGAACGGGACGGGGCTGCTTGTGAAGCGGGCCAAACGGCGCTGCTGGACGTGCTAAACCACCGGCTCATGCCGGGCCGGTTGTCGGCTGAAGCATCCAACAGCCTGGTCGCCAATTGCGGCGGTCTGCTCAAAGAACTGATGACCCTGGCCCGCAGCACCGTGGCCGTGGCCCGGCGCAAACAGGGCGACAGCGGCGCCGCCCAGCCCGACGACGTCGAATACGCCGCCCGGCGGGTGCGCAACACCTACCGCGGCAGCCTGACCCGGGAGCAGTACTGCGAACTCTGGCGGCTCGATCGAGGCGGTCCCTTTACCAACAGCCCGGTGGCCCGTGATTTGCTGCACAACCTGAGCCTGCTCGAATTCGACGGCGGCGACTCCTGGTGGCGCGTCCACCCCATCGTGCAGCCGCTGCTGGAGGAGCG
>Ga0299906_10002478_pt1 | contig 15314 bp, 12 predicted proteins | sample RVTome_14_FD_200259 | JGI IMG/M metagenome (GOLD analysis project Ga0299906, IMG submission 200259) | Soil microbial communities from uranium-contaminated site in the Upper Colorado River Basin, Wyoming, United States - RVT145D125 (version 2) ... | reverse complement strand
CACGCGGCTCGATCCGTCATCATGGGCGCCGGTGACCTCCCGCGACGAGTTCGTCCATCTCCACGTGCACTCGGAGTTCAGCCTGCTTGATGGCCTGTCGCGGCTGCCCGAGCTGGCGAACCGGGTGGCGGAGCTGGGCATGCCGGCGGTGGCCCTCACCGATCACGGCGCGCTGTACGGCGCCATCGCGTTCTACGAGGCGGCGACGGCGGCTGGCGTCAAGCCCATCCTGGGCGTGGAGGCCTACGTCGCGCCGCGCCGGCACACCGACAAGGAGGGCAAGGCCGATTCCGACTACTACCACCTCATCCTGCTGGCCAGGGATGCGATCGGCTACCGGAACCTGCTCAGCCTGGTCACCACCGCCCACCTCGACGGCTACTACTACAAGCCGCGCATCGACAAGGAGCTGCTGGCCGCGCACAGCGAGGGACTGATCGGCACCAGCGCCTGTTTGAGTGGCGAGGTGCTGCGGCGCCTGGCCGAAGGCGATGAGCGGGCCGCGGCCCAGGTGGCGGATGACTATCGGTCCATCCTCGGCGATGGCAGCTACTTCCTCGAGGTCCAGGACTCGGGGGTGCCCGAGCAGACGCGCCTGAACCAACAGCTGGTGGAGCTGGCTCGACGCACGAACATTCCGCTGTTGGCGACCAATGACACGCACTACACGCTGGCCGACCAGGCCGAGGCGCACGACCTGCTGCTGTGCATCCAGACCGCGGCCAACCTCGACACGCCGGGTCGATTCCGGTTCGACACCAACGAGTTTTACGTGAAGCCGCCGGCCGACATGCGTCGCCTGTTCAATGGGGAGCTGTCCGAGGCCATGGACAACACGCTCCGGGTGGCCGACATGGTCGACCTGCGCCTGGAATTTGATCGCCTCCGGCTGCCCGACTACCCGGTCCCGGACGGCGAGACGGCCGCGTCATGGCTGCGCCGCGAATGCGAGCGCGGACTGGCGGATCGGTATCCGGACGTGACCCCCGAGATCCACGGCCGGCTGGACTACGAGCTGGGAATCATCGACCGCATGGGGTACTCGGCCTACTTCCTGATCGTGGCCGACTTCACCCGGTTCGCCCGCGAGCAGTCGATCATGACCACCTGTCGGGGATCGGCGCCGGGGAGCATCGTCACCTACTCGCTGGGGATCACGCCGGTCGACCCGCTCGAATACAGGCTGCCGTTCGAGCGCTTCCTGAACCCGGACCGGGTGACCCTGCCCGACATCGATATCGACTTCCAGGACAACCGTCGGGGCGAGGTCATCGACTACGTGACCCGCAAGTACGGCACCGACCGGGTGGCCCAGATCATCACCTTCGGGACCCTGGGCGCGAAGGCCGCCATCCGCGACGTCGGGCGCGCGATGGGCCTGACCTACGCCGAGGCCGATCGGGTCGCCAAGGCGGTGCCCAACGAGCTGAACATCAGCCTCGAGCGGGCCGTGGAGACGAGCCCCCAGCTGCGGGAGCTGATGGCCGGCGACGACCGCGTGGATCGGCTCCTTGGCGCCGCGCGCCAGCTCGAGGGGGTGGCCCGCCACGCGTCCACCCACGCGGCCGGGATCGTGATCAGCCGCGACCCGCTCACCGACATCATGCCCCTCCAGCGCGCCACCGACGGCGAGACAACCATGACCCAGTTCGAGATGCATGCCTGCGAGGCGCTGGGCCTGCTGAAATTCGACTTCCTGGGGCTCATCAACCTGACCATCCTGGCTGACGCAGTCGAGCTCATCCAGCGCCATCGGGGGATCGCCATCGACGTCGAGGACCTCCCGCTCGATGACGCGGCGACGTTCCAGCTCCTCTCCACCGGCGAGACAACCGGCATCTTCCAGCTGGAAGGCTCCGGCATGCGGCGCTACGTCAAGGACCTGCGCCCCACCGAGGTGCGCGACCTGGCAGCCATGGTCGCGCTCTTCCGCCCCGGACCCATGGCCAACATCCCGGCCTACATCCGGCGCAAGCACGGCGAGGAGCCGGTGACCTACCTCCACCCCTCGCTCGAGCCCGCCCTCCACGAGACGTATGGGATCTTCGTCTACCAGGAGGACATCATGGCCGCGGCCATCGCCATGGCCGACTACACCGGCCCCGAGGCGGACAACCTGTGCTACGCCATCCGCAAGAAGAACGCCCAGGTCCTGCGCGAGCACGAGGCCAAGTTCAAGGCCGGGGCCAAGAAGAAGGGCATCCCGCCGGCGGCCGTGGACCTGGTCTTCGCCGCCTTCGAGCCCTTCGCCCGCTATGGGTTCAACAAGGCCCACGCCACCTGCTACGGGTTGATCGCCTACCAGACGGCCTACCTCAAGGCCAACTACCCGGTCGAGTTCATGACCGCGGTCCTGAACGGGTTCCGCGAGCGGTCGGACAAGGTGGCCGCCGTGGTCGCCGAGTGCCGGCGGCTGGGGATTCAGGTCCGCCCGCCCGACGTCCAGCGTTCCGGCTCGTTGTTCGAGGTCGAGGCCGATGCGGACGGCACGCGCGCCATCCGGTTCGGGCTGGCGGCGGTCAAGAACGTCGGCGAGGCGGCGGTCGAGACCATCGTGGCTTCTCGCGAAGCCGACGTGGACGCCGAACCCGCCGGGGGACCGTTCCGCTCGCTGGATGACCTGTGCCGCCGGGTCGACCCGCAGCGCGTCAACAAGCGGGTGTTCGAGTCGCTGATCAAGGTCAACGCCCTGGCATCGCTGGGCAGCATGGGCGCCATGCTGGATCGCCTGGACGGCGCGCTGGACGCGGCCGCGCGCCACCACCGCGACGTCGCCGCGGGGCAGTCGACCATGTTCGACCTGTTCGCGGTACCGATGGCCGCCGAGGCGGCGGCCGACCCCGAAGGCGGCGCCGGCGCGACCGACATGGTCCGAGGCGAAGTCTCGCGCCGCGAGCGGCTGCGGTGGGAGAAGGAACTGCTCGGGCTGTACCTGACCGAGCACCCGCTGGGGGATATCGCCGATCAGCTGCCGGACTTCGTGACCGCGTACACCGGTGATCTGGCCGAGGAGTCGGACCAGGCGCGCGTCACGCTGGGCGGGATCATCCAGGGCACGCGCCGGGTCATCACCCGGGCCGGGTCCACGATGCTCGTCGCGCAGCTCGAGGATCTCCAGGGCAGCGTCGAGGTCGTCGTCTTCCCCAAGGTCTTCGCCGAGACCGCCAACGCCTGGGCCGATGACGCCGTGGTCCTGGTCAACGGCCGAGTCGACCATCGCGATGAGGAGGCCAAGCTGCTGTGCGAGACGGTGCACGCGTGGGACGACGCGCAGCGCATGGGCGCGGCTGAGTTCAGCGCCGAACGGGACCGACTGCAGCGCGGCCGGGGGCAGCGCGTTGGGGGAGTGGTGGCGATCGGCAACGGGAACGGTGGAGCCGGTGCCGGCGCCCAGCCATCGCCGGTCCCGGTCGCCCGGCCGCGGGGCGCCGAATCGCCAGTTGCCACCGTCGAGGAAGCGCCGCCGGCCGCCGGGTCGCTGCCCATTCCCGCGGTGGCGGAGGGCGCCGCGGGGTCGCTGTGGATCTCCTTCGCCCCCGACCTGTCGGTCGACGCTCTCCTCGACGCGATCGAGGCGGTCACGACCATCGTTCGGCGCCGCCCCGGCACGCTGCCGGTGGTTCTGGCCGTCCCGGTCGCAGGCGCGACCCGCCAGGTCCGCCTTCCCCAGGCCACCGGCTGGGACGAAGACCTGGAGGCTGTCCTCCGGCGCGAGGTCCCGGCTGCGCTCAGCGTGGAGCGGAGGCTGAGCGCGGTGCGACCGGGGATATCATCCGGCGCGTGACCAAACCGACACGCCAAACGCCCCACGGAGACGAGCTGACCGCCGCCATCCTCCGCCATCTGCGGCGCGCGCCGAACCAGGACATGGCCCTCGACACGCTGGCCGCGGAGCTGGTCGTGGAGCCGCAGGCCCTGCAGCTCGCGGTCGAGCGGCTCCACCGCCGTCGCCTCCTGATAGCCCCCTTCGTGGAGCCCGGCCAGGCGGGTGGCGCACAACTGACCCAGGTCGGCCTGGCCTGGCTCGTTGCGTACGAAGGCGGTACCCCCCGAGACGTCCCGGTCGCCCTTCAGCCGGCCAGCGGTCGGGTCCGGGCGGAGGACGAGGCTGCTCGCCTGCCCCGTGCCGAGGTCTACGGGATCAGGACGCGGACGCCTTCGGACTAGTCAGGAACCGGCGCAGGAAACCTCGCGTCCGGTCGTCGTCGGGATTGTCCAGCATCTTCTCCGGCGGCCCCTCTTCGATGATCCGGCCTTCCTCGAGAAAGATGACCCGGTCGGCCGCCTCACGGGCGAAGTGCAGCTCGTGGGTGACGACGATCATGGTGGCGCCCTCGTGGGCCAGGTCCTCCATGACATGCAGGACCTCGCCAATGAGCTCCGGGTCGAGGGCACTGGTCGGCTCATCGAAGAGCAGGACCTTGGGCTCCATGCACAGGGCGCGGGCGATCGCTACGCGCTGCTTTTGGCCGCCGGACAGCCGGGCGGGGTACTCGTCCCGTTTTTCGGCCAGCCCGACCTTGCCGAGGTAGGCCTCGGCCCGCTCGACGGCCTCGGCTCGCGGGACCTTGAGGATCTTGGTCGGTGCCTCGATGAGGTTCTGGAGGACGCTCATGTGGGGGAATAGGTTGAACTCCTGGAACACCATCCCGGATCGGATCCGGATCTGCCGGATCTGCTCGAGGTGCTCCCGGCTTCGGGCGTGCAGCGGATCGGCAACAACCCGCACGCCGTCGATCTCGATGGATCCCGCCGAGGGCTCCTCCAGAAAGTTGACGCATCGCAGAAATGTCGTCTTACCGCTGCCCGAGCGGCCGATGAGCATGACCGCCTCTCGGGTCTGGACCTCGAGGTCCATCCCGCGCAGGACGTGGTTGCGCCCGAAGTACTTCTCGATCCCTTCGGCGCGCACCATCGGCGGGCCGAGGTGGGCGGCGGTCACCGGATGCGAGATGTGGGAGGCAGGCTCCATCGGTCCGGTCATCGGTCACCCCTCGCCATCCGCTTCTCGAGCCGCTCCTGGACGAAACTGAACACGATGGTCAGGCCCCAGTACACCAGCCCCGCGATGATGAACGCCTCGAGTGTGTGCAGCGTCGGACGGCCGGCGTTTTCAGCGCGCCACAGCACCTCCTGGACGCCGATCGTCGAAACGAGCGCCGAGTCCTTGATCATCGATATGAAGTCATTGCCGATGGCGGGCGTCACGATTCGGATCGCCTGCGGCAGGACGATGCGACGGAAGATGAGATTCTCGGGCATTCCAAGCGCCCGCGCCGCCTCGGTCTGTCCGCGGGGTACCGCCTGGATGCCCGCCCGGAAGATCTCGGTCATGTACGCGCCGTAGTTGAAGCCCAGGGCGAGTACGCCACCTGCGATCGCGGGCAGGATCAAGAGCGGGGAGATCTGCGGCAGCGAGAAGAAGATGATGTAGATCTGGACCAACAGGGGGGTGCCTCGCACCAGCGAGACATAGAACGAGGCGACCCCGTAGGGCACGGCACGGCGTGAAAGGCGCCCGATCGCCCCAATCAGGGCGAGGACGGTGGCCAGCGCGATGGACAGCACGCTGACCAGAACCGTGATGCCGGCTCCGCCCAGGATGTACGGAGACCACTCCGTAACGAAATCTGCATCCAGGTTGTCGGTCGCCGCGAAGGCGGCGAACAGGGCAGCCATGATGACCACCCAGACGAGCGCGAACTTGGCGCGAAACCACCGCCGGGAGGCGGCCTCCGCCCGCTCGATCTGTTCGAAAAGCGCCGGACGCATGCCTACGGCCTCGATCATGGTTGTCTCCTTTCTGGACCAAGCACGGAAACGGGGACGCCTGCGCGGCGTCCCCGTTTCGCTGGGTGGTGGCCGGGTACGACTACTCGACGGTAGTCAGATCGAGCCCATCAAACCACTGCTCGCTGAGCGCGGTCAGCGAGCCGTCGCTGTGCATCTCGGCGATGATCCGATCCAGTTCGGCCTGCAACCCGGCGTGCGCCGGTCCAGCCTTGTCGGTAGCCACCGCCAGGGCCTCGTAGAAGACCGGATCCCCAACCGAAACGAACGCCGCGTCGTTCGCAATCGCGTTCGCGAGCGTCGTGGACGAGGTCAGCCATCCCTCGAAATCGGTACGGCCCGAGGCGATCGCGTCGGCGCACTCGGTATCGGTCGAGAAGGTCGTGACCTGGGCCCCTTCAGGCACCGCTGTCGGTTCCGGGGAGCCGACGAGCTCGAGCGTCCCTTCCAGCCAGAACTGGTAGGTCGTCTGCTCGCCGACGCAGATCGTCATGCCGGCCAACCCGTCAAGGGTTGTGATTCCGGAGGCCGTGGTGGCAGCCATCTGGGCCGGTGTGTAGTAGTAGGCCCCGGTGAAATCGAGGACGCCTTCGCGCTCGGCGGTCACCGTGACGGACCCCACGCTGATGTCCCAGCGGCCGGCCCAACCCCCTGCCACGACCTCAGAGAAGTCGGGCGTGATGTACTCGACCGTGACGCCGAGCTCCTCGCCGATCCGCTCTGCCACGTCGATGTCGAATCCCTGGTAGGTGCCGTCCGACAGCAGCTCGGACTGCGGCGGGTACGCCGGGTCGGTGGCGACACGGATGACTCCGGCCGCCTGAATGGCGGCGAGGAGGTCATCAGGATCGCCCGAAGCTTGGCCGGAAGGCTGGCAGGCTGTGATCAGGACGAGCAGTCCGGTGAATAGCAGGGCGCTGGTTCGCATGGGCTTCATGTGGTCTCCTCCGTGGGCGGGCGCACGGCTGCGGTATCCGCGGGCCGCGCTGCCAATTGGGATCGTTGTAGCACCTTGACGCCTTCGGCGGCAAGGTTTTGGGCCTCGCCATCGGTACACTGCGGCCATGACCTCGACCCTGTCGCGCCCCGACCGGCCACCGCTGGCCCGCGCCGCCACCCTGCCGTCGCGGTACTACCTGGATCCGGCTCTGCTGGAGCGCGAGAAAGATCGGATCTTCTATCGGACCTGGCAGCTGGTGGCCCGTGGCGAGGATCTCGCGCGGGTGGGGGACTTCGTGCCTGGGAGCATCGCCGACGAGCCGATCGTCATCACCCACGGCCTCGACGGGGAGCTGCGCGGCTTCTACAACGTGTGCCGCCATCGGGCGGGGCAAGTGGCGCTGGCCCGGGGCAACCGGAAGAGCCTCCAGTGCCGCTACCACGGCTGGACCTATGGCCTGGATGGAACCCTGCGCGCGTGCCCCGAGATGGAGGCAACCGAGGAATTCCGGAAGGAAGACTTCGGCCTGGTCCCGATCCGGGTGGAGCGCTGGGGGCCGTTCGTCTTTGCCAACCTGGATCCCGAAGCGCCGCCGTTGACGGAGGTGCTGGGCGCCATCCCGGCCGAGGTCGCGACGGCCGGCTTCGACATCGACCACATGCGGCTGGTGGAGCGGCGGGAGTACGTCGTGGAATCCAACTGGAAGGTGTACGTCGACAACTACCTCGAGGGCTACCACCTGCCCATCGCCCATCCCCAGCTGTTCAAGGAGCTGGATTACGACGCCTACCGGGTCGAGGAGTCCCGCTATTACTCCAAGCAGCACGCTCCGATTCGCGAGCTGAAGCCGGGCGAGGAGCCCGGGCGGGATCGGCGCTTCGTGCGCGCCGAGGGCGAGGACAGCGCGCTGTACTACTGGGTCTTCCCGAACACGATGTTCAATATCTATCCCGACAACCTTTCTTCCAACGTCGTCCTGCCGCTGGGGCCCGAGCGCACCCTGACGATCTTCGAGTGGTTCTTCGCCGAGCCCGGCACCGGCCCGGGCTGGGAGTCCATGCAGCAGGGGATCGCCTTTTCCGACCAGATCCAGCAGGAGGACATCGTGCTGTGCGAGCAGGTCCAGCGCGGGCTGCGGTCGCGGGCCTACGACACCGGCCGGTTCAGCGCCCTGCGGGAGAACGGGGTGTACCACTTCCAGAACCTGGTGCGCGAGTACCTGGGCGAGACCTGAATCCATGGTCGCGCTGTCCTATGCGGAGCTCGTGGCCCTGGCGCGACGGTTCGAGGGCCGGACGCTCGAGACCGTGACGGGCAAGAAGTTCATGGTCGGGGTTGCCCTGGACTGCCCCTTTTTCACCCCCGCATCGAGCGGGTGGGGGCAGAGCGACGGTCGCAAGGCGGCCGAGCGGTTCGTGGAGCGCTACAACCAGATCGGCAGCCTGCGACCAGGCGACTACGCCGATGTCACGCGCAACTCCTCCTACTACGTCGGGCTGCTCCTGGCGGCCGGGCGCCGGTGATCGGATAGGCTGGCTTCGTGCCCGAATCGAAACCCCGACGCGCCGATGGACGGCTGACGGTCGCGCTCGTCAGCGAGGTCTTCTGGGAGCCCGACGGGCTGGGCCGGCTGGACGAGCGCCTGGACGAGGCCGCCCGCCGGGGAGCGGACGTGGCGCTCCTCCCCGAGCTCCCGCTGCATCCCTGGCGACCGGCCACCACCGACGTCGTGGAGGAGGACGCGGAGCCGATGGGCGGGCCAAGGATGACGGCCCAGGCGGCGGCGGCCCGGCGGGCCGGGGTCGGTCTCGTGGGCGGGATCATTCACCGCGACTCCGATGGGCGCCGGACCAGTCGAGCGCTTGTCTTCGATGCGCAGGGCGAGCTCGTGTCCACCTTCGAGAAGCTGCACCTGCCCGAGGAGCCCGGCTTCTGGGAGACGAGCCACTACGAGCCCGGCACCGCCGTGGCGCGACCGATCGGCGCCTTCGGCTTGCCGATCGGGATCCAGGTCTGCTCCGACACTAATCGGCCCGAGGGCTCGCACCTGCTCGGCGCGCTCGGGGCCGAGGCCATCCTCATTCCCCGCGCCAGCGAGGAGAAGACCTACCAGCGCTGGAAGGTCGTCTTTCGGGCCAACGCCCTGACGTCAGCCGCCTACGTCCTGTCCGTCAACCGACCGTATCCCGAGGTCGGGGTTCTGCTGGGCGGGCCCTCGGTGGCCATCGACCCCAGCGGATTCGCGTTGGTGGAGACCACCGATCGGCTGGCGCTGGTCACCCTCGAGCACGACGTGATAGCCACGGCCCGTACCGCGTATCCGGGCTACCTGCCGGTTCGAGCCCGCCTGTACGCCGACGCCTGGGCGGAGGTCGAGGCGACGCCTACTCGGCCAGGATGAACGTCCCCTGGGCCAGCAACTCCGTCCCCCGGTACACCCGCATCACGTAGGTCCCCGCGCCGAGCGCATCCAGGAGGGCATTGGTCGGCACCGTGAAGCCGTCCACCGTGGCGTTCGGGTCCTGCAGGTCGACCTGATTCTCGGTCGTGATGACGATCGTCTCGGTCCCGTCCCCGTTGATGCGGGCCACCTCCTCGCCGAGTTGCGTCACGCCGAACGGCGCCGTCAGCTCGATGGAGTGCGCGAACGTCGTACCCGGCGTAAATGTGTCGGTCGGGTTGGTCACGCGCTGGGTTTCGACGTTGAGGCCCAATCCGAAGGTCAACGTGCCGGGCAGGACGGGCCCGACGCTGGCCGACGGGTCGGGAGAGCCGCCGCTGGGATCGGGCGTGGGTTCGGCGGTCGGCTCCACGCTGGCCGAAGGGGTTGGCGTGGCCGCCGCCACCGGGGGCGCCGGGGGCAGGATCCCGCCCAGGACGAGGCCGATCACCACCGCCAGCGCGATCGTCCCGAGCGCCGCGCCAATGGCCGTCAGGGAGCCCTCGGTGATGACCGATGCCTCAGCCGCGGCTGCCACGGCGGCGGCGGTCAGGGGCGCGCCGCAGGAGCGACAGACCTGCGCCCAGGCCGGGTTGGCGTTACCGCAGTTGGCGCACTCCAGCGTGTCCTCGGTCATCGGCGGGGAGCCTAGCACGCAGCCCCGGCGGGGTCGGTCAGTCGACGACGAACTCCGCGTGGCGCAGGTTGACGATGACGACCTCCTGGGTCTCCGGGGTGCCGTCCGGAGACCACATCGTGACGTCGGTCAGGGGCAGGAATGGGTGCGTCGACAGCAGGAGAGCATCCTGCTCGGCGCCGGGCTTGAGATGCGCGATCCCAGCCACCTGCCAGCCGCCAATCCGCATCCGGACCTCATGGCGGTCGCGCTCGGCGCGCCTCTCGGGCGGGCTCACGTGTCGCGGTGGAACGACCATTTCCAGGTCGTCGATCTGCACCGACATCCAATCCTGGGCCTGGAAGCCCTCCGCGCCACGCGGCAGGACAGCCAGCTCGCCGCCGCGATTCAGGATGTCGGTCATCCGATCGTCGCCGGGGCTGACCGATGCCACCAGGACCATTTCGGCCAGGTACAGGCGAATTGGCTGCAGGTCCTGCGCGTCGGGGACGCCCGGCGCGGGCGTCATCGAGGTGCGCACGCGGTCAGGCTACTCCCGGATGCGCTCCCGGCCGCCTAGCCCGATCTTCCTCAGCAGCAGGTACATCCGGCCACGTCCCAGACGTTCGCGTTAACGCTCGCTCTTGCCGCGGTACGCCACGTGGGCGCCGAGGGACTTACCGGGATCGGGGTCCGCCTCGAGCTGCTCATAGAGCCATTGCCACCATTCGCCCACGTTGACGTTCCGAGTCTCAATTCGTTCTGCGGCGATCCAGCGGCGCAAACGCACCCACGAGGCGCGCACCCAGCCACCCACCATCCGGTCGAGGGTATGGAGGTCGACGACGCCCTCATAGACGATCGAGCCCCACATCTCACACGCGAAGTAAACGAGCATCGCGGCTTCGAGCAGGGCCGGGTCGCTGCGAATGACGTCTGGGTCGGCGTCGTCGGGAAGCTTGAGAATCCTCCCCACGGCCCGATGGCTCTCCTGCGTCTGGACCGAGCGAATGACTTCGACGGCCTGGCGATCGCGCCGGTCGCGCACCGCCCGGCGGAGCTCGGCAAGCCCGAAGACCACGGCCACGACGACCGCCAGAGTCGTCGCGACGTTCGCCGCCGTATCGAAACTCATCCGGGCGAGTATGGATCAGGCTCGCGGGCTAGGCGACCGAGGTGGTGCCGGAGGAGGGGGTCGAACCCACACGGGATTGCTCCCATCGGTGTTTGAGACCGACGCGTCTGCCTGTTCCGCCACTCCGGCCCGCGGGGATGTGATTATAGGTAGCCGATGTCGGATCCCGACCCGAGTCGCCCGGCCACGCGGACCGGCCCGTTGGCCGAGGAGGCCGCAGTGGTGGCTGCCGCCGCGCGGGGTGATCGGTCCGCCTTCACGCAGCTCATGGAGCACTACCAGGGCGCCTGCTATGGCCTGGCCTGGCGCCTCCTCGGCGACCCGGACCTCGCGGCGGACGCCACCCAGGACGCGTTCATCCACGCCTACGACCACATCCGCGCCTACCGGGGAGGCATCTTTCGCTCATGGCTGCTCCGGATCACGGCCAACGCCTCGTACGACATCCTGCGCCGGTCGCAGCGGCGCCCGACGACCGCGCTCCCGGAGCCCGAGGAAGGTGAGGCGGACATTGCCGACCCACGGGCCGTGAACCCGGTCGCCGAATCGGCCCGCGCGGAGCTGTACCGCGCTCTGGACGCGGCGCTCCGCCTGCTGCCCGAGGACCAGCGCGTTGCGGTCGTGCTGGCCGACGTTTACGGGATGGACTACCAGGAGGTGGCCGAATCCATCCAGTCACCCATCGGGACGGTGAAGTCGCGGATCCACCGCGGGCGCCTCCGGCTGCGGGTGCTGCTGGCCGACCAGCGGGAACTGTTCGAGGGTTGAGGGCGTCTGACCGATGTCCATGACTACGCCTGCGCACCCCGATCCCGAGCGCCTGGCCGCCCTGGCCGGCGCCGATCCCGACGCCCTCTCCGACCGCGAGCTGATCGCTCACGTGGCCGAATGCGCGGCCTGCGACGGGCAGGTTCGGGACCTGTGGGTGCTGCGCGCGGCCCTGGCCGAGCTCCCCGATCTGGTGCCGTCCCGGCCGTTGCGGCTGCTGCCGCCCGTTCCGGAGCCGACCCAGTCCGCTGGGTGGCGGATCGGCCTGCGACGCGCATTCGCCCCACTTGCCGTGGCAGGCATGGTCCTGCTGTTGGTCGGTGGCGTGGGCGCGACCGGAGCGCTCGGGCCAGCCGATGCCGGTTCCTTCTTCCAACGGATTCAGTTCTCGGCCCCGGCCATGGAAGCCGCCACGGGTCAGCCCGAAGAGACCGCCGCCGACGTGGGCATGGCTCCCGACGAGGCGGCATCGCCGGAGGGCTCGCGGGGACAAACCGGCGCCATCGCAACCGATTCCCCTCGCGCGGCAGACGCAAGCGCGGCCCCCGCCGAGAGCCTGGCCGAGATGACCGCGGGACAGGATACGAGTCGGGACGGCGACCTGGCGATGGTCGAGGACCGCGTGGGCTGGATCCTGGCCGCGTTGGCCGGGATCGGCCTGCTGGCCCTGGCCCTGGTCCTTCGCCGATCGGCCGTCCCCGTCGAGCGGGGTTCGTCGGGCCGCTAGGCGGCCGTCACTCGCCGATCGCACGCGCCGATCAGGCGCCGATCAGCCGCCCCGCCACGATCGCGGCGGTCAGGATCGCCAATCCCACAACGCCGGCGATCACGGCCGCCCAGGGCCCCTCGAGGAATCCTTTGGGTGGAGCTTCCTCTCGAGGAGGCCGGGGCCGAACGCGGAGGGTTCCGCGGCGGGCGCTGCGAGGATCGCCGGAGGCCGTGCGCCAGCGCGTCGACACCTGGGCCCGGACCGCGGCGCTGGCCGCGACGGGTTGGCGCCCGCCGCTCCAGTGGCTGCCACCGGCCGGCGTCCCGCTCCATGGATGCTCCAGGTCCCATGTCGCGCGGCGTTCAGGCGAGGAGAGCACCTCCCACGCCTCGTTGATCTCGCGCATTCGTGCGACGGCATCGGCGCCGCCGGCGTGAAGGTCGGGATGGTGCGACTTGGCCAGCCGTCGATGCGCCGATGCGACCTGCGACGAGGTCGCCTCACGGGGCACGCCGAGGATCGTGTATGGGTCCCGAACGGCGGGCGGGGGCATCACCGGATTCTAGCGGCCGCCCGCGCCGGAGCAGCGGTCTAGACTCAACTCGTGCCGGAACGCCGCCCGATCCTGATGCTGATCGATGGGCCCAGCCTGGTGTATCGGGGCTATTTCGCCCTGCCGCCGCTGACCACGTCGGATGGGACGCTCGTCAATGCCGTGTTCGGCTTCCTGCAGATCGTGCTGCGCGGGATGGCGGACCTGAAGCCCGACTACGCGATGGTCGCCTTCGACCTCGGCCGGCCCGCGTTCCGGTTCGCGGCCTACCCCGACTACAAGGCCGGCCGGCCGTCGATGCCCGACGACCTGCGCAGCCAGTTCCCGATCGTCCGCGAGGTCGTCACCCGGCTCGGCATGCCCGTCCTGGAGGTGGAGGGCTACGAGGCCGATGACGTGATCGGGACCCTGGTCAAGCAGGCCACCGCGGCGGACGTGGACACCGTGATGGTGTCCGGCGACCTGGACGGCCTCCAGCTGGTCGACGACCACGTCCGGCTCCTGACCACCCGAATGGGGGTGGCCGCCACGGTGGTCTACGATCCCGCCCGGGTGATGGAGCGCTACGGGCTGCGACCCGACCAGATGCTCGACTACAAGGCCCTCAAGGGCGATACCTCGGACAACCTGCCGGGCGTGCCGGGGGTGGGGGAGAAGACCGCCATCAGCCTGCTGCAGGAGTTCGGGACGCTCGACAACCTGTACCAGCGGCTGGACGAGGTAAAGGGTAAGCTCCGCGACCGGCTGGCCGAGCACCGCGACGACGCGTTCACCAGTCGGGAGGTCGGCCGCATCGTGACCGACCTGCCGATCCAGCTGGACCTCGACTCCGCGCATACCGGACGCTACGACCGCCGCGCCATGGCACAGCGCTTCCGCGAGCTCGAGTTCCGCTCCCTGATCGATCGCCTGCCGCCGACGATCGGCGGCCCGGCGGGTCCGGAGGAGGACGACGGATCAGGTGGTGGCCTCCAGCTCTCCCTCGACCTGCTGGGCGGCAGCCGCGCCGCGCGCGCCGGCGCCCCGGACGCCCCCGCCAAGCAGACGGCGCGCCCGCCGACACAGGGGCGGGTGGCGCCCGACGCCCAGGCCGATCCCAAGGGCGCCATCGAGCACGCCGACCCGCGGATCGTGGGTGACGACGCCGATCGCCTGGAGCTGGAGGCGTGGCTGGCGGCGCACGGCGACAGGGTGGGGCTGGGCTGGGCGGCGGGCAGCGGCCGCCCGTTCGGGCGCTCGCTGTTGGGCATCGCCATGGCCGGCTCGGACGGGTCGAGCTGGTACCTGCGCTGGGACGGCGAGGCGTCGACTCTCCCGCGCTGGTTCGCCCGCACCGACCGTCCTCTCATCGGTCACGACCTGAAGCCGCTGGTGACCACGCTCCTGCAGCAGGGGATCGAGCTTGCCGGCCCGGCCGTGGACACCTCGGTGGCCGGCTACATGCTGAATCCCGCCCTCCGCGCCCAGTCAGTCGACGACCTGGCGGCCCAACGCTTCGGCGCCGAGCTGCCGGCGCGGGCCGTTTCCGGCGAGAGTGGTGCCGAGGAGGTGACGCTTGGCCGGCGAGCGGCGGCCGAGGCCCTCACCGCCGTCCTGGTCGCCCCGACCCTGCTGGCGGAGCTCGACCAGGTGGGCCTCGGCGACCTGTTCCGCGAGGTCGAGATGCCGCTCCTGCCGGTCCTGGCTCGAATGGAGGTTGCCGGCGTCCTCATCGATCGCGAGGCGCTGACGGGGATGGCCGAGGAGTTCGCGGCCCACCTGGCCGATCTGGAGGCACGCATCACGGAGGCGGTCGGGCATCCATTCAACATCGGCTCACCCCGCCAGCTGGAGCAGGTGCTATTCGACGAGCTGGGGCTGCCGTCCACCAAGCGAACCAAGACCGCTCGTTCGACCGATGCCTCGGTCCTGGAGGAGCTTCGCAGCCAGCACCCCGTGGTGGCGCAGATCCTGGAGCACCGCCAGCTGGCCAAGATGAAGTCGACCTACGCCGACACGCTGCCGAGCCTGGTGGATGCCGACGGGCGCCTGCACACGACCTACTCCCAGGCGGTGGCGGCCACCGGGCGGCTGTCGAGCACCGACCCCAACCTCCAGAACATCCCGATCCGGACCGCCCTCGGGCGGCGTATTCGGCGCGTGTTCGTGGCGCCGCCCGGAAAGCTCCTGCTGGTGGCGGACTACTCCCAGGTCGAGCTCCGGATCCTGGCCCACGTGTCGGGCGACCCGGGGCTGAAGGCGGCCTTTGCGGCGGGCGAAGACATCCATCGCTCGACTGCAGCCCGCGTGTTGAACATCCCCCCGGAGGAGGTCACCGCCGCGCAGCGCTCGATCGCCAAGATGGTGAATTACGGTGTCGCCTA
>Ga0299906_10002477_pt1 | contig 15317 bp, 10 predicted proteins | sample RVTome_14_FD_200259 | JGI IMG/M metagenome (GOLD analysis project Ga0299906, IMG submission 200259) | Soil microbial communities from uranium-contaminated site in the Upper Colorado River Basin, Wyoming, United States - RVT145D125 (version 2) ... | reverse complement strand
CAAGGTGACGCCCGCCCACGACCCGAACGACTACGCCTGCGGGCAGCGCCACGGGCTCGATCAGATCAACATCCTGACCCCGGACGGCAAGATCAACGAGCAGGGGGGACGGTTTGCAGGACTCGATCGTTACGAAGCGCGCAAGCAAGTCGTCGCCGCGCTCGACGCCGAGGGTCTGCTGGAGAAGGTCGAGGACTACGAGACCGACATCGGGCATTCCGACCGCAGCAAGACGCCGATCGAACCGTACCTCTCCGAGCAGTGGTTCGTGCGTATGGAGGATTTGGCGGGCGAAGAGGCAAGCCGGGTCGAAGGTCTGCGCGGTGCTCCGGGGCTCGCGCAGCTCGCGATGGACGCCGTGACCGACGGACGGGTGAAGATTCATCCCGAACGGTACGCCAAGAGCTATCTCGACTGGTTGAAAGAAAAGCGCGACTGGTGCATCAGCCGCCAACTCTGGTGGGGACATCGGATTCCCGTTTGGACAGGACACTGGCCCGGCGTTGATCATGCTGTTACAGGTTTTGGTGCCGCACACCTTGAGCCACTCAAGAAGTTGTCCGTTGAATACTATGTTCCGGATTACATACAACCGATTCCAGAAGGCAATGTAATTCGGTCGCATAGTGCCGATGCCGCGCCGCGCAATGTTTACGTATGTCTGAAAGACGAACCTAGCGAAGAGGATCGGGCGATCCTAGCCGAATGCAACTTTAGCGAAGACCCCGACGTGCTCGACACCTGGTTCTCGTCGGCGTTGTGGCCGCATAGTACGTTGGGGTGGCCGGACGAGAACGCGGCGCTGTCGTGCTTCTATCCGACTAGTTTGCTGTGCACGTCGCGGGACATCATCACGCTTTGGGTGGCGCGGATGGTGCTGACCGGGCTGTACAACATGGGTGACGTGCCGTTTCGCGACGTGTACATCCACGCCAAAATCCTCGACGGGTTCGGCGAGACGATGTCCAAGAGCAAGGGCAACGGCGTCGACCCGGTGGACATCATCGAAGCGTTCGGGGCCGACGCGCTGCGTTACGGCATGGCGGCGATCACCACCGAGACGCAAGACGTGCGGCTTCCCGTCGAATACCGGTGTCCGCACTGCGAGCACCTGACGCCGCAGACGCGCAAGAACATGACCGCGACGCAGGCGACGTGCGACGGTTGCAACAAGGAATTCGCCACGCAGTGGGCCGACGCCGAGACGGCCGAGCGACTCGGCAAAGCGTTGTGCGTCTCCGACAAGTTCGAGGCGGGCCGGCACTTCTGCAACAAACTGTTTCAGGCGTGCCGATTCGCGTTCATGAACCTCGAAGGCAGCCAAGCCGGTCCGCTCGACGTCGCGTCGCTGCCGATCGAGGACCGCTGGATTCTTTCGCAGACCTCGCAGATCGCGGCCGCGGTCAACGAATCGCTGTCGAGCTTCCAATTCGGCCGGGCGATCAACGAACTGCGCGAGTACTTCTGGGGCGACCTTTGCGATTGGTATCTCGAGTTGATCAAGTCGCGCATGCGCGACGACAACCAGGCGGCCGAGGCCAAGCAGGTGCTCGCGTTCTGCATCGACGTGACGCTGCGCCTGCTCGAGCCGGTGATCCCGTTCCTGACCGAGCAGTTGTGGCAGCAACTCAACGAGATCGCGCCGCAGCGCGGCCTACCCGGCGTGGCCGAGCTGTCGGTTGAAGCGTCGCTGGCTACGTCGGCCTTCCCGCCTGTTGACGGTTGGCCGGCATTGCTCGACGCCGAAACGGTCGCGGTGTTCACCGACATCAGCGACGCCACCCGCGGCGTGCGGCAGGTGCGGGTCTCGCGCGGTCTGTCGCCGAAGCAGACGGTGGAGGTGACGATCAAACCGCCGGCGGCGCGGGTCGCGACACTGCAAAACGAAGCGCATGTCGTCGAGCGACTCGCCGGCGTGGCCAAGTTGACGATCGATCCGCAGGCGTCCCGACCGGCCAACGCGGCCACGGTAGTGACGGGCGACATGCAGATTTACGTGCACGACGTGATCGACGACGCGGCTGAGCGATCCCGGCTCGAGAAGGCGAAGGCGGCAATCGACAAGCAAATCGCCGGCAAAGAGAGTAAGCTGGCCAACGAAGGCTTCACCGCGCGCGCCCCGGCCGAGGTCGTTCAGCGCGAGCGCGACCGGCTCGCAGAGTTGCGGCAGGAGCGCGCCACCCTGGTCGCGAGCCTCGACGAACTGGCTACGTAAACTTGTATGGGTAGGTTCTGGACTAGCCCGAAGCGCAAGCGAGCGTGTTTCCCGTTCCGTGCACTTGGATGTAACCCCCTCGCTTGCGCTTCGGGCTGGTAGGTCACATCAACTCGACGAGGGCGTATCGCGTCGCGAAAGGATGCGTGGTGATCGGGGGACAGATCCTCTTGCTGGTCATTCTTTTGTTCGGCTCGGCGTTCTTTTCGGGCGGCGAGACGGCCTTGTTCTCGCTCACGCTGCATCAGCGCGACGAGTTCGCGCGTTCACGTCACCGGCCGCAGCGTTGGGCGGCGGCGTTGATCCGCCAGCCCGATCGGTTGCTCGTCACGCTGCTCCTCGGCAACATGGCCGTCAACGTACTGTTCTTCGCCACCGGTTCTCTGCTGGCGTTGAAAGTGGCCGGCGTGTACGGCGGAGGACTGGCGGCGGTGGCGGGGTTCGCGCCGCTGTTGGCGATCATCCTGTTCGGCGAGGTTCTGCCCAAGGTGGCGGCGTTGTCGCGTCCCGGCGTGGTGGCGACGCTGGTGGCGGGTCCGATCCGGGTGCTGACCACCGTGCTCACGCCGGTCCGCGTGGTGCTCGAGCGATTGTGCATCCGCCCGGCCTTGCGCATCCTCGCTCCCCAGCCGCGCATCGAAGGCGACGACGGACCGATCACCCACGAGCAGCTTCAATTGCTCTTCCAGCATTCCGCGCATCGCGGCATCATCGACGTGAGCACACGTACGCTGCTGCACGAAGTCGTCGAACTGCACGACATCAAGGTGCGTGAGGTCATGGTGCCGCGGGTCGACATGGTCGCCTTCGATCTGGCGGGGACGCGCGACGCGCTGATCGCCGAGCTGCGTCGGTCGCACCTCAAGCGCATGCCGGTGTACCGCGGCGACTTCGACCACATCGTGGGCATCGTCCACAGCCGCGACGTACTGCTGAATCCGGATCAGCCGGTCGAGCAACTGGTCAGGCCCATACTGTTCGTGCCGGAATTGGCGACGCTCGAACGTTTGCTGGAGCAATTGCGGGTCGGCGGTCGGCAGTTGGCGATCGCGGTCGATGAGTACGGTGGGGCGGCCGGGTTGGTGACGCTCGAGGACGTCGTCGAGGAGATCGTCGGTGAATTGCACGATCCGAACGACAAGGCGGACGAACCGTACCGGCGGATCAGCGACGACGAGTATCGGGTTCGCGGTGATCTTTCGATTCGCGATTGGTCCGAGCTGTTCGGTCACCGGATCGGCACGCCGCGGGCCGACACGCTTGCCGGACTCGTCGCCGCCGAACTCGGTCGTGTCCCGGTCAAAGGCGACCGTGTGTGCGTGCGCAATCTCGAACTGACCGTCGAAGCCATGCGACGTCGTCGGGTCGAATGGGTCCATTTACGTCGTCTGAATCATGCCTCGGTCGACGGAGCCGAGGGATCGGAAGAGCATTGATACTCGCGGACACCTCATCCTTCTGGTGGTTGACCTGGCTGGCCATCGGGCTGGTCTCGGTGCTTTTGTCCGCGTTGTACAGCGGGCTCGAGACCGGGGTGTATTGTCTGAATCCGGTGCGACTCCGTTTGCACAGCGAGCGCGGGCCGGGGCCGGGTCGCTGGCTGACCGGCATGCTGATGCGGCGCGAGCGATTGTTGGTGGTGTTGCTCATCGGCAACAACGTTTCCAATTACGGCTCGACCGCCGCCGCCGCCATCCTGTTCGCCCAGGTTGACGGCATCGATATCCATCAAGCGGAGCTGTTCACCGTGTTGCTGGTTACGCCGGTGCTGTTCGTCGTCGGCGAGATGGTGCCGAAGAATCTGTTTCAGCGATTCGCCGATCAGCTCGTCTACCGCTGGACGTGGCTGCTGCGCGCCAGTCATGTGTTGTTTCGATTGACCGGGCTGGTCACGTTGATCGGCGCGTTCACCGGCGCCATCGTGCGGATCGGTCGGCGGGGTGCGACGTCCGCCGACGTGTTCAGCGCCCGCGAGCAGCTTCACTCGATTCTGCGCGACACGGCCGCGGTCGGCGTGCTCTCGGGCTACCAGTCGCAGATCGCCGAGAACGTGCTCAACGTCTCCGGCGTGACCGTCGCCGACGTGATGACGCCGCTGCGTCGCTGCGCGATGCTGCCCGCTGACGTCACCGCGAGCCAGTTTCGACGTTTCGCCGAAAAGAATACGTACTCGCGCTGGCCGGTCTACCGCCGCGGACATCGTCATGACGTGTACGGCGTGGTGAACGTGCAGGAGGTCCTGCTCGCCGAGGAAACCCAGTGGGACCTCGAGAGCCATATCCTCCAAGCGGTGGACCTTCCGCTTGATTTGCCGGTCATGCACACGTTGGTCCGCCTCCAGCGCGCACATCGGGCGATGGGCATCGTCATCGACTCCCGCCGTCGCGCCGTCGGCATCGTGACCATCAAGGACCTTGTCGAGGAAATCGTCGGCGAACTCGCAGCCTGGTAGAGCGCGTTCATTTGTATGTGTCGATCGTCGGCGGACCGGTCAGGTATCCCAGCGACGCGAGAAAACGATCCGTCCGGCGCAGGGTGTCGACGAACGACTTGCCACCGTCCCGTCCGTAGTTGAAAAAGCCGTGGCCCTTCCCCTCGTAGGCGACCAGTTCGCACCGATTCTTCGCTTGCCGCATGACCTGATCGAAGCGCTCGATCTCGGCGAAGGGCACGGTCTTGTCCGCCGCGCCGTGGAAGATGATCGTCGGAGCCATGCCCGGCTTGACGTGACAATGCGGCGAGAGCCGTTCGGGGTCGGTCCCGAGCCGCTCGAGACGTGCGGCGACTTCCGGATCGTCCCGTCTGGCGCCGGCTGATTCGGGCCTGAAGTCCACGCGGGGATTGAACAACAGCATCGCGTTGGGACGCGAACTGACGGACTTGTCCTCGTCGGGCGCGTCGAACGCGTCGAGGGTGCCGGTGATGGCGGCCAGACAGCCTCCCGCCGACCCTCCGCCCGCGGCGATCCGGTCGGGGTCGATCCCGAGTCGCTTGGCGTGGCCGCGGACCCAGCGGATCGCGGACTTGCCGTCGGCGGCGCACTGGACCACTTTGACCTGATGCCGATCGTATACGCGGTAGTCGGCGGTCATCGCCACCATGCCCCGTGACGCCAGATATCGACAATGCTGCGCGAACTGAGCGGGCGCGCCGCGTCGGAATCCGCCGCCGAAGAAAAACACGACCGCGCCGCGGCGATCCGTCGGCTTGTGGTCGGCGGGCAGGAAGATGTACATCTTCAGTTCGACCTCCCCAATTGTCTTGTACACCTCGACCCGGGCTCCCGCCAGGGGGTCGGACCGCTTCGTCCCGGGCTCTGCCGCGCCCAAGCCGGCTGCCATCAACAACATCGCGAACTGCATACCCATCTGATCACCTTTGACATGCTGAACCGAGCCGCGCCCGTCAGGACGCGCCCGATCCACCAACTCCATCGACAACCACGGGAGAAACGGTTTCGGCCTCCATACCGCGCTCGAGCCGGGTCAGCTTGTGACGGCCCGCCCGCAGCGCCGTGACCAGATATGCGCAAGCCTTTTCCGCGTTGGCCCGTGCGCCGCAGGTCAGCACATCGGCCGCGGCGTAGTTGTATTCCGGCCAGGTGTGGATCGCGATGTGCGATTCGGCGATCAGCCCCAGGGCGGTCACGCCTTGCGGGTGAAACCGATGCGACACTTCGTGCAGCAGCGTGGCGAACCCTTCTTCCGCCGCCCGACGCACCGCCGCGGTCACGACGGCAACGTCGTCAAGCAAGTCGTGCGGACAATCGTACAAATCGACAACGCAATGAGTCGCAATCGCGGGCACGTCGGGGTCCTCCGGCTGGGTCGGGGGTTGGCCCCCTGACCTCGTATGCTCTGACCTCGTATGCATTGTGCGCGCTGCGGGGGACCCTGTCAGCCCACGGGCCGGGAATTTGTGCGAATCGCGTGTATACTCTCCGCATGACTTCACCGACGCGTGAGAACAAACACGGCCGACGCCCGGGCCGCGGGCTCCGACCCAAGCTGTTGATCCCCAAGGTCATCTGCGTCGGCACGCTGGTGGGCGGGCTGGTCTCGGCCGGGGCGTTGTGGAGCCATCGCCAACTCGGCATCTCCGGCGGAGACGGTTGCTGGGAGGTCATGGCGATTTCCGTCGTCTTCCGCTGGGTCGTCGTGCCCGCCCTCATGGCTACGATCACCCTCGGTTTGCTGTTGTTCCTGCAACACCCCCGCATTTTCTGGTCCATGCGTTGGTTTCGTGTCAAACTCCTGCTGTTGGCGGCGACATTGCCGGTCTTTCATCTGACGACCCGCCCGGTGTTCCTTAAAATCAAGACGGCCTATCAGGAACCGACCGGCCTCAACGTCGACCCGACCGGGTTGGCGTCGGCATGTCGCACCTTCACCGGGCAACTCGTCCTGACCATATTGTTGTTTCTGACCGTGATACTACTCGGTCGGCTCAAGCCGCGCCTCGGCCAGAACTTCGCCAAAAGCCGGCCGAAGCCGACGACGAAATAGAAGCCGGTTATGAGAAGTTAGAAGTGAGAAGTTAGAAGTTGCGGATATGCCCAACGATACTACATCGACGCTTTCCCTCATTCTGATCGCCGTCGTCCTGGCCGGTACGTGCCTGCTGATCTCCGCGCCGGCGGGCCAGGAATACGGCGCGCAAGCCTGGTCTTCCGATTCGATACTCAAACCCATCGTCGACGCGATGGCGTTGTACTACGAGCACCCGACGCCGGCGACGGTCGACGTGAAAGGGTTGGTGCTCAGGCTCGGGGCGAGCGTCGCGATCGGCATCGGCGTCATCGGATGGTTCGGAGCAACCCGTCGCCCGATCGACGACGATCCGCAGGGCAGCCCGACTCATGAACCCGTCGACCCTACCGGCTCACGATGGACGCATCTGGCGCAGCTCATGATGCTCGTGTTCGTCGCGGTGATGTTGCTCTCGCGTTTCTGGTCGCACGCGCCGCGTTATACCCTGTATGCGGCGTTGCTGCTCACGATGCAGGTCGGCTGGGCGCTGGCCTTGGCCCGCACCGTGAACCTTCGCGGCGTGCTGATCAGCGTCGCGGTGATCGTGGCGGTCTCGGCCGTCACCGCCGGGGTAGGCATCTGGTATCACCACGAACGCAATCCCGTCGTGGATCTCAAATTCCCGATCGGCAATCCCCTGTTTCTCGCCGCCTGCATGATTCCCAGCTTGGTACTCGCGCCGTCGCTGATCGTGGGCCTGTTCACATCGCGATCCGCGCGCGACACCTGGAAAACCTGGGTGTTCGTGGTCCTGCTCATCGCCGGCTTCTGGTCGGCGAACACGGCCCTGTCGCTGACCGGCGCCCGCAGCACGCAGGCGGGTCTGGCGGCCGGGGTTCTGGTATTCGCGTTTCTCGCCACCCGAAGACTGGCATCGTCGATACGCCGGATCATCACCGCCGGTTTGTTGATCGTGGTGCTCTTTGGCGCGACCGGGGCGGCGTATTGGGTGAAAGGGCGGTCCGAAGAGGTTGCTCACAGCCAAGGCGCCTCACTCCGTATGCGGTTCTACGCGTGGCAATACGCGCTCGAACTCTTCGCCGAGCGTCCGCTGATCGGGCATGGGCGCGGCACGGTACCGTTGCTGGTCGAAGCGAAGGCCGCCGATGAAGTGCTCGCCGATCCCATGGCGTTTTTCGGCCGGGCGGTCGGACATACCCATCATGAGTGGCTCGAGACGTTGGCCGAAGGCGGCGTGCTGGGCATCGTCTTGCTGGGGGCGGCTTATGTCCTGACGTTCCTGGCCGGCGTTCGCGCCCTGCGCCGCGACGACCTCACTCCGCTCGTGCGCTGGAGTCTGATCGGACTGCTCACCGCGCTGGCGACGATGATGGTCGAAGAGTGTGCCGACGTCGCCCTGCGAATCGAGGCGTTTCCCGCGTTCTACTTCACGGTCTTGGGACTGGTGTGGGCGTTGTTGGGCGCGATCGAGCGTGGAGAGACTCCAACCGGCGCGGACGATCCGAACCCCATCCGCGGGCGTACCTTCGGCGCGCCGGTGCGGGTTGCGGGTTTGTGCGCGGGTCTCGCCGTCTCGGCGGGCATGATTCACTACGCGGTCATGGATTGGATCGGCGCTGAGAAACTCGGCAGCGTGCGGCGGGCGTTCGATCGCGGTGAACCGATGCTGGGGGTAAGGCTCGCCGCCGACGCCGCGAACAACCGTCTCGATTCGGTACGCCGACTCGAGGCTGCGACCACCATGCTCACGGCGCAATCCGACACCGCATACGTCATCCTGCAACGCGCGAATCGCCGGTTCTTCGAACTCGCGGAGGATCCCGAACAGCGTCTTCGCCTGACCGCCGAAGATTTGGTCATGGCTCGGAATGAAGTGGATCAGGCGCTGAACCTGGCCCATTCGCTGAACCAGGTCGTGCCGGATCTTGCCCGTGTCGCCGAATCGGAATCGCGGGTCGCTCCGCTGGGCGGCATGAGTATCGAAATCGGGCAACAGCTCGCGGCACAGAGTGCGCCGTTGCGGTCCACTGCGGCGGAAGGGTCGGACACCGCCCAATTCATCGCGGGACTCGACCAGTTCATCGCCGACGGTGCCGCGCGCATCAAGGCATTTCAGGATCGCTCACTGCAGGCCCTCGACCGCCTCGTGCGCCGCACACCGTACGACGAACGATACAACCTGGCGTTCTGGCAGTTGAACGAGCAACTGCCGATCCGTGAACAAATCTCGTTGTTTCTGCGGATCGCGCGAGCCGGCTGGGTGGATCAAGGATTCCAGGCCGCGTTACCTCAACTCGCCGCACGCGACGGGTTCACCGAAATCTTCACTTCGATGGTCGACGACGCGCAGCGCCTTGCGGATCGGTCGGATGAACAACTCGGCGCAGTGGGTGACGCGCCGCAGGTGTTGCGGCTGGCCGCGCTGCTGGCCGAAAACGAGCGGCGTGACGCCGACGCGGTTGCCCTGGCCGAAGCCGCGGTCAAGCTCGGCCGCGCGCAGGACGCGCGGTTTCCCATGGCCCGGGTGGCGGCCACGACCGATTTGGCGCGGATGCGGTTGAGCGCCGATCCCGCCGATCCGACCGCGGCGGTGCGAGCGGCCCGAGAAGCGATCGCCGCGGCCGAGCCTTGGCATTTCGCTCGAGCCGACGTCGATCCCGCCCGTCATGAACTCATCGCCGCGCTCCTCGCCGCCGGCGATGAAGCGACCGCCATAGCCGAGATCGTGGCACTCACCGGACAGCCGGTTGCCGGTCCGACCGCCACCAATCCGGCCACCGCCGATCCCGCCGCGATCGGGCTCGGGATCGCGTATGCGCAACTCGCGGTTCGTTTCCTCGAGCATCGCCTCGATCGCCGTCCGCCGAGCTACGCCGGTTGGATCGAGCGCGCGGTAGCGCTCAACCCCGAATATCCGATGGTGCAGGAGGTTCGCGCTCGATGGGCGCTCCAGCAGAAAAACGGCCGCGACGTGGTCGACGCGTTGCAGCGGATCGAACAGACCGCCGGGCCGAGTCCGCAATTTGAAACCCTGGTGCAAATCGCCCGAACCCAGTTGCCGGACGACCCGGCCCTGCGGGCTTACGTCGAACAGCGCGCCGCGGCGACGCAGCCCACCACTGGGCCGTCCATTGGGCCCACAACCGTTCCGGCGCCGTTGCCGCCCAAAGATACTCAATAACGGCGCACGGTTTGCAACCAGGCTTCTTGCAGGCGCGAGATTACCCGGGGCGGGAAATGCTTGGCGGTGATGGCCATGACGTCCTCGCCCTCGCGTTTGGCCAGGTCACGCACGTAGCCCTGCAACAGCGCCTTCGCCTCGGCGTTCTGCAACATCATGTACAACAGGGTATAGGCCTCGCTGTAATGCTGACCGGCCTGCTCGCCCTCGGGGTCATGCCGCATCTGGCCGCCGTAAAACGTTTTTTGATCCATGGCGAACAGCTGATTCAACGGGGTGAGTTGGCGCGCGTCGAGCTTCCGGGCGCAGAACCGGAACCGGCCTTCATGCGGCGGGAATCGCCAGCCGTTGCGGCTGGGTCGGGCTTGTTCGTAATGCACCGCCAACCCCTCGTCGAGCCAGACCGGCGCGTCCGGCACGTACTGGAACAGGAATTGATGAAATCCTTCGTGGAAGAGCAGCGGATACGCGCCCTCCAGGCCGTCTTCCTTGAGGTGGATCACCACGGCACGTAACGAGGCGGTGAAGAAAGCGTCCACCCAGGGGAGGGCTTTGGGAATGTACTGCTGGGTCCAGGTCCTGAAGTCGTTTTCGTCGGCCAGGATCACCAGATGGTGCTTGGGCCCGACGTGCGCGGGCGCGGTGGCGGTCTGGCGCTGGTTGCCGCGGCGCTTCGACGATGGGCGGCGTTTCTTGCGACTCGACTTGCTCTTGCGCTTGTCTTGCTCAGCGTCGGGCTCGGCGAAGATGCCGCGAAACTCGCGGTCATACGCCTCGTACATGAAGTCCATGTCCCGCCCGAGCCGGAGCAGCACCGCCGGCGGGGCGGTCCCGACCACGATGTAGTGCGTGGTCTCCGCCCGATGCGGCAGGATGCGAAACGCTTCGGCCTCCGGCTCCTGCGCCAGCCCGCGATTTCCACCGACCGCCACCCCGGCGGCCAGGATCACGAACCGCATCAGCCTTCCAAAGTCCGATTCACGTCCACCACGTCGGAGCCGAGAGCGTTGATGCTTCATGCCCGTAGTATACGGCAAGTTTCGCGTCGTGCCGTTATCCGGATCGGTTCAGGCACGGACTGTCACGATTGCTTGTCGCCGTCAGGCACTGCCGTCGAGATCGCCATCAATCCCGCTCGGGTGGCGGAATACCCTGATGGTTGGCCGATGTGCCCTCAAGACTGATTGGAAATCAACGCCGCCGACATTGCGGGTTATCGGATGGCAGGGTGGGTAACAAGTTGTACTTGGGGTACACCTCCGACCGACAAACCTCCGCGTTCGCGCATGGGGCTCGTATTTGTGACATCGATTTCGCAGGCGCCCCATATTTTCACAACCAATCGGGAACTCCCCGCCCGCCGCGAGCGTCTCAACGGGTGGCGGTTCACCGTCCCGATCCGACCGGCGGGCTGGGACGCGGACCGCGATTTCGAGGGAGAACGCTCATGGTACGCAACGCTGCTTGTCTATTGTTGGTCGTGCTGGTTGGTTCGTCGTCGGCGCGGGCCACCGGGCTGCTGATCCCCGGCGATACGTCGATCCCGCCCCTGGCGATCAAGAGCCATCGCGTCAACGTCCACATCGACAATCAGGCGGCCACTACCCGCGTCGAGCAGGTGTTCGTCAACCACACCGGACGCGACCTCGAAGCGAAGTACGTCTTTCCGCTCCCCGCCGGCGCAGCCATACGCGATTTCGCGATGACCATCAACGGCAAACGGGTCAGCGGAGAACTGGTCGAGAAAAACAAGGCCAAGCAGATCTACCAGCGGATCGTTTCGCGCATGCGCGATCCGGGGCTTCTCGAGTGTATTGGCAACAACCTGTTTCAGGTCAGCGTCTACCCGGTGCCGAAGAACGGCACGCAGCGAATCGAATTGACCTTCTCGCAGGTGCTGACCGCCGATGCCGGGATCACGCGCTACCGCTATCCGCTGCGCACCGGTAAGGGGGTCTGCCGCACCATGGACGATTTCTCGATGGGGGTGACCCTCTCCTCGTCGGTGGCGCTCAAGAGCATCTATTCGCCGACCCACGACGTGGACGTCGCCAAGCGCGACGACCATCACGCGGACGCCGGCTTCGAGATCGACCGGGCCCGCTTGGATCAGGATTTCGAGCTGTACTATACCGTCTCGGACAAGGACTTCGGACTCAACGTCCTGACCTATCGCCCCGACCTGAATGATGACGGGTACTTCATGTTGCTGCTCTCGCCCAAGAGCACCGTCCACACCGACGAGCTGGTGCGCCGCGACGTCAGCTTCGTTTTCGATACCTCCGGCTCGATGAACGGCGAGAAGATCGAACAGGCCAAGCGGGCCCTTGTTTACTGCATCAGCCGGCTCAACGAGAAGGATCGCTTCAACGTGATCCGGTTCTCGACCAACGCCGAACCCTGGCGCGACGCGATGGTCGGCGTGTCCGACGAGAGTCGCAAGTCGGTGCGTACATTCATCGACGGGCTGACCGCTCGGGGCGGTACGAACATCGACGAAGCGCTGAGCGTCGCGCTGAAGCACAAGCCGTCCGAGGACCGCCCGCACATTGTTGTGTTTCTCACCGACGGGTTGCCGACGATCGGCGTGACCGACACCAAGACCATCGTCGATCATGCCCTCGCGCGACGGGCCGACTCGCTGCGCATCTTCAACTTCGGCGTGGGCAACGACGTGAACACCCATCTGCTCGACGCGATCAGCGGCAAGACCGGCGGCGTGACCGAATACGTCAAGGAATCCGAGGATCTCGAGGTCAAAGTCTCACGCTTCTTCGACAAGGCCTCCCACCCGGTCCTGACGGATTTGAACCTCAGCATGGACGCGGTCCGGAGCAAGCAGATGTATCCGCGCACCTTGCCGGACCTTTATCACGGGTCGCAAATCGTGGTGCTCGGCCGCTACGGCCGGGCCGGGCACACGCCGGTGACCCTGACCGGCCGGGTCAACGACAAGACCGAGACGTTCGTCTACGAGACGACCTTTCCCGCCAAGAGCGCCGAGCATGCCTTCATCGAACCGCTCTGGGCCAACCGCAAGGTCGGCTACCTCCTCGACGAAATACGCCTCAATGGGGAAAAGAAAGAGTTGGTCGACGAAGTGATCGCACTCTCGAAGCAGTACAGCATCCAAACCCCCTATACGAGCTACCTGGTGCTCGAAGACGACGAAGCCTTCACCCGGCACGGCTTGCCCCGGCGGGGTCGTCTCGGCGATCAGCGCGATCGATACCTGCATTCACGCAGGCTGGGGAGGGGCGAAGGACGTTCCGATCTCGACCTCGGACTTGGCGGTGCCTTCGATGCGTCCGGTGCTTCTTCGTCACCGACGACTGATTTTTTCAGTCTCAATCTCGACCAGGCCGGTATACGGGCCGAACGAGAGGAGGAAGTGGTCCGAAGTCTTCCGCACGTCGATGACTTGGCCGCTACGCCCCGACCCTCGGTGAGGCGTGAGGCGCTCCGGCCGGATGACCTCGGGCGCGAGAGCGGAAAAGACGCCGTCCGAGCGGCCGAAGTGCTGGCGGAACTGAAAGCAAGTGATCGGATCGCCGGCGCCCCGCCCGCCGATTACGCCTATCGCGGTCGGGTCGCGAGAAAAATCGGTGAGCGCACCATGGTGAAGGTCGGTGCGGTCTGGGTCGACGCCCGCTTCACCGGCGACTGCGAGCTGGTCAAGGTGCAATACGGCAGCGACGCCTACTTCGCGCTGTTCGAGCAGCACAAAGCCCTGCGCAAGCTCTTCACGCTGGGCGATCGGCTGGTCATCGTCACCGCCCGCGGCAAGGCGCTGGTCATCGGTGAGGAAGGTCTTGTCGACCCGGACGAGAAGATGTTCCGGCAGTTGTTCACCGACGCGCGCGACAAGGCCGGAAAATGACTCCGGCCGATGCGACGGTGCAGGTTCCGAGTAGGGCCGATGATTAGGGTGCCGGTGCGATTAGGGTGCCGGTGCAGCGCCGCCGGTGACGAGGCTCACGAGGAGTGACGACAGAATCGCGCCGATGGTGACCGAGACGGCTTGCGAGATGGTGAACGCGTTCGCGAACCCGATGGGCGCGGCGACGTCGGCGGTCAGTTCACAACTGCCGGCGACCAGGCACAGGGCCATCAGGGCGACCAAGAGATATTTCATTACGTAAATCCTTCGGTGTCGGGTCCTTGGGCGTCGGGCGACGAACACGCAGTTACATAGCGGCTTCATCCGGTTCGTCGCCGATCATACTCAACTCGTTGATCAGGTTCCGGTACACCGTGACCAAGGCGTTGCCGAGATCAAATGCGAGGGCGTTTCGCGTCTGGGCCAACGCCTGACCGCCGATGGTCACACCAGCAGCGCGTGTGAAATCGCAATTGCCCGCCATGAGCGTCAGCGCCAGCACCGCCAGCATCAAATGTTTCACTGTGCGACTCCTCCTGAGCACGTATTGAAACCCTTGCTCCGATTCCGTTCGCGTTGCAAGGCCCGTCCAGTGTACCTGAGCGCTGGGGACTGTCAAGCGCGCCGCGTCGATTCGTGCGTTGCCTCGAGGACGACCCACGGGATGCACCCGTGGGCTTGGCGCTTGATTCGATGCTGCGCTTCTGTAAGCGAATTCATCTTACCGCGGCAACGGTACCGAACCTTTCTTGGGCGGATCATCGCCCGCGATCGTTTCCGGTTGCGGCGGGAGGTCGAATTCGTCGCCCCGGAACGTACTCCCGAGATAGGTCCGTCTCACGAGCGGGTCGTTGATCAGGTCGCGAGGCCGGCCGTTGCGCAGGACCTTGCCCTCGTCGATGATGTAACTACGGTCGGTGACGCTCAGCGTCTCGCGAACGTTGTGGTCGGTGAGCAGGATCGCGATGTTGCGTTCCTTGAGCCTGAGGATCTCGCGCTGCAGATCCTGCACCGCGATCGGGTCGACGCCGCTGAACGGCTCATCCAGCAGAATCAGCGTCGGCTTGGTGACCAGGGCTCGGGCGATCTCGAGCTTCCGACGCTCGCCGCCCGAGAGGGTGCGGGCCTCCTGCTTGCGATTGACGTTCAAGCCGAACTGCTCGAGCAGTTCACCGGCCAGCGTTCTGCGTTCGGCCCGTGAATACTCGCGCATCGACTCCAGGATCGCGAGCAGGTTCTGTTCGACGGTCAGCCGCTGAAAGATGCTCGGTTCCTGGGAGAGGTAACCCATGCCCCGCTGGGCGCGCTTGTACATCGGGAGGCGTGTGACGTCTTCGGCGGTGAAATACACCGTGCCCGCTTCCGGGTTCACCATGCCGATGGTCATGCGGAAACTGGTCGTCTTGCCGGCGCCGTTTCGGCCCAGCAGCCCGACGATCTCGCCCGTGCCCACCTCGAAACTGACCCGGTTGACCACAGTTCGGCCACTGTAGGATTTGACCAGACCTTCAACTTGCAGCAGTGGGGTCGCGGAACTCATTTCACATTTCC
>Ga0299906_10002476_pt1 | contig 15327 bp, 12 predicted proteins | sample RVTome_14_FD_200259 | JGI IMG/M metagenome (GOLD analysis project Ga0299906, IMG submission 200259) | Soil microbial communities from uranium-contaminated site in the Upper Colorado River Basin, Wyoming, United States - RVT145D125 (version 2) ... | reverse complement strand
TCCCTTCCGGGTCGCCGCTAAACACATCCCACCAACAGATACTTCGCGCGTCGTCGGTTCCCTAACTACATCGGCGGCGGATCGGGCGGTAGTTGAGACGGTTTCCCACGAGAGTTGATCAGGGAGATGTCTGTGTCGTCGCGGCGGGCAGCACCGATGGCTCGGCCGGCTCGGGCACGAACGCGTGTGAAACCGCGCCCGCCAAGGCGACGATTCGCGTCATCATCCGTTGCTCGAGGTGCGGATCTCGGCCCAGCGGCACCCAATCGGTCGACGCGCGACGCCCCGGCACATCGCCCGACTGAACCGGGGTCACTTCCGAGAACAGGCGTCGTGCCGCCACCGCGTTGGTGACCTGGCGTTCCGGTGCGCTGAGGCGCATTTTGGCGACTTTCAGCGACAGGAGGCGCGTGTCCGCGTCGTCGGCCGGCGTGATGTTGACCGTGACCTCGCGGTTGATCGTCTGGATGCTCGACTCGAGCACTTCGTACGGCGTGGTGTTTTCTTCCCGCCAAATCTCGAACCAGTGCGCGGAAACCTCCGGCAAGGTCGTGATTACCCCGGCAGCCCGGTCCTTGCGGTCGACGACGAATCGGTAACGCCGGAGGACCTCGAGCGTCGCCTCCCACAGCGCGTCGTTGTCCGCATCGTCCGGAACCGCAACGCGAACGGATTCATACGCGATGGGTTCCATCGGTTGCTGACAGCCGGTGGCTAGGATCGAAACCAAAATACCCACGCCGAAGAAGCTACTGTGAAGACTCATAGGTTGCTCATGGTACGAACCGCCGACACGCGGTCAAGTGAATTGTCCGACGCGGATGGATTCTTAACGCACCGAGGATCGGATCAGTGATGATGCGTTCGTTACGACTGTACTGGCCGGGTGCGGCCGCAACCGCTAGAATCCGCTTGAATCGATACCTGTACCTGGTTGAGAGGAGTCGCTTGCCATGCCGACGAGAACTTCGCTTGTGAATCGTATCACGCTGTTTGGAATGATCGTTCTGTTCCCCGCCGTTGCCCTTGCCGACGACGCGGGCTTTATTCCGATCTTTGACGGCAAGACGCTGGAAGGCTGGGATGGCAACCCGGCGTTCTGGCGGGTCGAGGACGGCGCAATTACCGGCCAGACGACCAAGGACAATCCCACCCAGGGCAACACGTTCATCATCTGGCGTCAGGGCGCGCTCGACGACTTCGAGCTCAAGCTCGAATACCGCATCATCGGCGGCAACAGCGGAATTCAATACCGGAGCTTCGAGAAGCCGGACGATCCCGAGTGGAAGCGCTGGGTCATCGGCGGCTACCAGGCCGACTTCGAGGCCGGCGATACCTATTCCGGGATTCTCTACGGCGAGCGGTTCCGCGGCGTGCTTGCCCTGCGCGGCCAGAAGACCGTCATCGGGCACGACCACAAGCCCAAGGAAGCCGGCACGATCGGCGACGGCAAAGAGCTGGGCAAGGTCGTCAAGAAAGAGGATTGGAACGCCTACCACATCGTCGCCCGCGGCTACCATTTCACGCACGCGATCAACGGCCAACTCATGATCGAGGCGACCGACGAAGATAAGGCGATGCGTCTGCGCAGCGGGCTGCTGGCGTTGCAGTTGCACGCCGGTCCGCCGATGACGGTTCAATTCCGCAACATCCGGCTCAAGCGACTGCCGATGGGTGACAAGAAGAAGGTCGTGCTCGTCGCCGGCGCCAAGAGTCACGGGCACGGCGCGCACGAGCACAATGCCGGGTGTCGGCTGCTGGCCGACGCGCTGAACAAAAACGTCCCCGGCGTCCACGCATCGGTATATCGAAGCGGTTGGCCGAAGGACCCCAGCGCGTTCGCCAACGCCGACGCGATCGTGATGTACTGTGACGGCGGCGACGGACACATGGTCAACCAACATCTCGAAAGTGTCGACCGGCTGATGAAAAAGGGCGTCGGCCTGGCATGCATTCACTACGGCGTCGAGGTGCCCAAGGGGAAGTCGGGCGACCGCTTTCTCGATTGGATCGGTGGCTACTTCGAGACCCACTGGTCGGTCAATCCGCACTGGACAGCCGACTTCAAGCAACTCCCCGAACATCCGATCACGCGCGGCGTCAGGCCGTTCGCGATCAACGACGAATGGTATTACCACATGCGCTTTCGCGATGGCATGGAGAATGTCACCCCGATCCTGACCGCGGTACCGCCGGCGAGTACGCTGAACCGCAAGGACGGCCCGCATAGCGGCAACAAGCACGTCCGAGCCAAGCAAGGCCAGCCGCAGCACGTCGCCTGGGCCACCGAACGTGCGGACGGCGGACGCGGGTTCGGCTTCACCGGCGGACACGTGCACTGGAACTGGGGCCACGACGACTTCCGCAAGCTGGTGCTCAACGCCGTGGTCTGGGTCGCCGGCGCCGACGTGCCGTACGGCGGAGTCAAATCAGACCCACTGAGCGTCGAGGATCTGGAAGCCGGCCAGGACTATCCCACCCCGGACAAGTACGACCGCAAACACATCGAGAAGATGCTGCGCGACTGGACGAAACCGACGGCGGCGAAATGATCGGTACGGGTTGTCAACATCTGACCTGCATCGTCATCATCCACACCTGTCTGTCGGAGCTTGATGCATCGTGATGACGATCGCCGATCCTGAAACCTACCAACGCCACCGCCACCGCCACGACCGATCGTCTACCCGCACCGCGTGGACCGAGATCCTGCTGACCATGCTCCTGTTCGGCAGCATCGGGGCGATCACGTGGGCGGTTCGCGGCACCCGCGGCTGGGGAGGTATCGACGGCACGATTCTGCCCGGCATGACTTGGGCGTTGCTGTGGTATTACGTGTGCGGCCGAAAGGGGATCGACGCACGCGGCATCGCGTTGTGGTTGGGGCTCGGCATCGCCCTCGGAGGCGAGTTGGGCTACGGCCAATACGTCTCCTGGATTCGCGGTATGTTCAACGTGGGCGACGAGATCATCGACATCGCTCCGTGGGTCGGCTGGCTGGGGTTCATTGTCGCCGGCATCGGCTGGGGGGCGCCCGGCGGCATCGCGCTGGGGTGGGCGCTGGGCGGCAAGACCTCGCTGAACGGATGGCTGGTTCGGCTCATGATCCCGGTGGGCATCGCCCTGTTCTTGCGGATGTTCATCCAGGCGTATCCCGGGTTGTTCTTTCCGCATTGGGATCCGGTTCGCTACGCCGTCCGGTCCGACGGGATCGACCCCGCCGTGGCCGCCATATAAACGCGCATGATCGCCGCGTGGGGCATCGGCGTATTGCTGATTGCCGCCGTCTGGTTCATCAACAAGAACACCAGCCAAAAGATAGGCCGTAGTGTTGACCTCTTCGCGTTGATCTACACCGTCGCGTTCCTCGCTTATGTCAGCCAATGGCTGTTCTTCCCGCAAGATCATCTGGGCCTGTTCACCGACGCGCTGGGCAGGAATCTGCAGCGCACGACCTACACCAATGCGCAAAACAGCATCGTCGTCGCCTGGTGGGCGGGTGCTATGCTCGTGGCCGCCTTGCAACGCGATCGGTTCACGCTGATGGCCGGCGGGCTGGTCGGCAGCGGGTTCGGCATCGGCTTCGCCGCCGCGGCGCTCTGGTGCCTGTGCTACGGCTTCGCGCCGGGCTCGGTCGATTGGCCACGACTGTTCGACTGGTGGAAGGTCTGGGAACTCAACTCGGGCTTCAACCTCGGCGCGCTCTACGTAATCACGATGTACTGGGCCGTGCGGCAACTCGACAAGTCCCATGACGCCGCCGCGCCCCCATTGTCGTTATCGAGTTCGACCCTCTGGTGCGAGACGGCCGCGATGGCGGCGGCGGGTTTCCTGATGATCTATGTGATGGCCCGCGAATATTTCAGCTACATCGGCATCGGGCTGAGCGTGTTCTTCGTAGCGCTACTCTGTCTGGCCACCCTCCGAACCGATCGCGATCACGACGCGCGGACCGTTGTGGATCGACGTCGCGGCATGCTGATCGCCTACACCGCGTTCCTCTTGCTGTTCATCATGATCCGAGGCGGCACGAGTACGTTGGGCCTTCTGCTCGGTCTCTACGACGCCGCGGCTGTGAACCAGTACGCCTGGCCAAGGGAGCGCGTCATCCTGTTCATACCCGCCGGCATCCTCCTGGTCGGCATCATGCTCTTCAACGTGCCGCGAATCCTCCGCGGTCCGGGCACGCTCTTTCGCGCCGGCCCACAAGCGACCCGGCTCAGCCTGCGCCTGGTCGACCTCATGACCCTCACCACCGTCGTCGCTGCGGTCTCGATCTGGCCCGCAAAAATCGGTGCCCTGTACGCCGCCTGCCTCGGACTCGCTCTCTTCGCTTTCAACCGTCTGAACCAACGGTTCAACGACATCGACGACTCCGCCGACATTCCCCGCTGAGGTAAGTGGACATTACAGAGGGCAAGGTCGATCGGCATCCCGCGATTTCCCACGGCCACCGTTTTGTGTATACTCTCTGGATCGGTGAAGGAGGAAAGTGGCATGATACACACGTCAAAAAGCTTGATCGTAACGGCCCTCATGCTCGGCTGGGTCACCGCGCCCGCGTCGGCGAATCTTCTCAACAACGGCGGCTTCGACGACTACGGTCCGCAGGGAACCACCGGCCCGATCGACGACTGGACCGGCGGGTCGGGCAAGTACAACGGCACCACGCACATTCTGTTCGGCGGGCCGGGGTACGCCTACGGCGGCGACAACTACGGCACCGTCGACGCGTTTCTGTTCGGCCTCCAAACGACCGGCACCAGCATCGTGGCCAGTCAGTCGGTCGCGGCGGCCGCCGGGCCCGTGTCGCTCACCGGTGCGATCGCCGGCGGCACCACGCTCAGCCTCAACGACCCGCACTCGACCGATCACTTCGTCAGCATCGAGGACGGCGGATCGCTTTCGGAAACCTACGTCCTGTCCGCAAATCTCGACGGCGGGACCAACTGGGAGCCGTTCGCGCTGAACGGCGTCACCGACGGCAGCGGCGTGACCGTCACCTGGGGTTACGTGTTCACCCAGGACGTGGATTTCTTCGGCGAGCCGTTCGGCCCCAACGCCGGCATCCTCACCACCCACGTCGACGAACTGGTACTCGTCCCCGAGCCGACGACCCTGACGCTCGCGGTGCTGGGCGGTCTGGCGCTGATCCGACGCCGCACCCGCCGCGGGTAAGGCGGCGGCACGACACCCACCCAAGTCGAAAGATCGTCACCAGGATCCGAGCCGCGAGCGCCAGCGAGCGGGTTCTAATCTTTTGCAAACCGCGTATTGATTTCCATGCGCGCCAATAGCGTGTACAATCGACACCGTCGGCATCGACAATGTTCGTACGCTAACGTGGTCCGTGCCACACGCAGCCGTGAAGGATCGACACGATGCAGGGCTTGGGGCGACGGCAATTCATCAAGACCGTGTGCCCGGCCGCAATGGGGCTGAACCTGGGCGGCCTGCTTCGGGCGCAATCAGCCCGGGCGGCGCTCGCGAAAGGCCCGCGTCCGACGGGGAAAATCAAGTCCTGCATCCTCATCTTCTACTACGGCGGTCCGAGCCACCTTGACACCTATGATCTCAAGCCCGACGCGTCGTCGGAAATCCGCGGCGAATTCAAGCCGATCGCCACGTCCGCGCCCGGTGTGCACATCAGCGAGCACTTGCCCCGGATGGCCCGGGTCATGCACAAGGTGGCGTTGATCCGGAGCATGCACCACGCCAACCGCTCGCACGACTCGGCGTCGATCGAGACGCTCACCGGGCGTCCGCCGATCGGCGGCGACCGGGAGCTCTTCAACGCCACGCCCGAGTTCTTTCCCAGCTACGGCGGAACGCTCAGCTACCTGTGGCGAGCCAAGGGGTACGAGATCAGCCACGCGGCCTTGCCGTGGGTGTTTCACAACGTCGTCGATCAGCCGTGCCAGGGCGGCGGGTTCCTCGGCCGGGCCTACGACCCGTTTCGCATCACCGGTGATGCCGTTCGTCTCAATTACGGTTCCGAGATGCTCAAGCGCCCGCCGGACCTGACGATGGAGCGGATCGAGGTTCGTCTGGGTTTGTTGCGACGTTTTGACGGCCAAGCCGCGCGGCGCATCGCGCAAACGCCGTTGATGGACAGTTTGGACACCTATCAGAAAAAAGCGGTCCGCCTGCTCGCGTCGGACTCGGTGGCGAGAGCACTCGATATCGAACGTGAGTCCGAGCAACTTCGCGATCGCTACGGCCGGGGTAACGAGAAACCGTTGAGCACCGGGGTCGGAGCCGAGAACGCCTACGGACGGAACCTGCGCGGCCAGAACCTGCTGCTGGCGCGTCGGCTGGTCGAAGCCGGCGTCCCGTTCGTCAACGTGTACGACTTCAAGCAGCAGGGCCAGAACTGGGACAGCCACACGAAGAACTTCGAGCAGCATCGCGACTTTCTGCTGCCTCCAGCCGACCAGGCGTTGTCGGTCCTGATCGACGACCTCGATCAGCGCGGCTTGCTCGACACGACCCTGGTCGTCGGACTCGGTGAATTCGGCCGGACCCCGAAGATCAACGGTGTGGCCGGTCGCGACCATTGGCCGGACTGTTACTCCGTGGTCCTCGCCGGCGGCGGCGTGAAGGGCGGCTACGTCCACGGCGCCAGCGACAAGTTCGGCGCCTACCCGGACCGCGACGGCGTCACCCCCGCCGACCTCGCGGCGACGATCTTCTGGCGCTTCGGCCTCGACCCCGCCTCCGAGATCCACGACGAGCTGGGCAGACCGTACCCCATCGCCGAGGGTAAGCCGATCCGCGACCTGTTCGTCTGATCGCGAACACCCATCATCGCAGGATGAAGTCAAGCGTTCGTGTCTCATGGCGGCACGTCACCACCCGCGATATCGGACCTGTCACGTCCTCTCATCTGACCTAACGAAGCAGCCGACGGTGCGTTTTATAAGGTTTGAGAAAAAGTCGGACGTAGCGACTGCCGACACTTCCCCTGAGGACCATGAACACCGTCATCGATCAGATCTACGCGACCCGGCAGGTGCTGGACGCCGACGAGCGGCCGGTGGACGCTTTCGGTCCGTCGGTGCCGTATGAAACGGGCCGGTTGCTGTACGATTTGATCCGGGAGAAGCGGCTGACCAGGACCCTGGAAGTCGGCATGGCGTACGGCACGTCGACGCTGTTCATCTGCCAGGCGTTGGCCGATCAGGGTGCGGGACGCCACACCGCCATCGACCCCAATCAGGACGACGGCTGGCATTCGATCGGCCGGCTGAACGCCCGCCGGGCGGGGCTCGACAAGCACCTGCGGTTCATGGGGGCGAAATCGTGCGAGGCGTTGCCCGAGCTGTGCGGTCGCGACGAGCGTTTTGATTTCGCGTTTATCGACGGCATGCACCGGTTCGACTACGTGCTGGTGGACTTTTTCTACGTCGATCAACTGTTGGAGACCGGCGGCTACCTGGTGATGGACGATCTCGACATGCCGGCGATCAGCAAGGCGGTGTCGTTCATCCTGCGCAATCGCAACTACGAGCGCGTGTCGATGCAACCGGGCAAACGTGTGCCGTTGTGGAAGCGAATGGCACGAATCGGCATGCGGACCCTGCGACAACCGTTGCGGTACGACTACTCGGGATACAAGCTCGGCTGCGGCAACGCCTGCGTACTCAGAAAAACCGGCCAGGACCAACGTAGCTGGGACCACCACCGGTCGTTCTAAACGCCGTTTCGGTGTAGCCATCCCTATCCCCTGCGCCGCGTGGGCGTCATTACCTGAGGCAGGAGCCCAGTGCGGTAATTCCGCTCGCTGGGATCTGTGGAGGGGGTCATGGGCAACCATGATTCCTACTCCGACGACATTCGAATAGGTCCTTCGCTCCCTCCCCGCGAGTACAACGGGATAGGTTGTCATACGTGAGCGTCTGGTTGTCCCGACGCCGCCGGCGGCTTTGATCGTTGGGTGCAATGCCCCATCACCGGCGGCCCTTACTGCGACCAAGCGATTCCATGTACTATTTTTATATTTGTTGGTATCGTCGGTGGTCAAGTTGCTGCTGTTGTAGCAGGCGCGGCTGACGCCGGGCGGTTGCGTGGACTGATTATCTTGACGCGATTTCACCGTGCAGGTATTACCGTCATCGGGCGGCGAAGCGCCCGAGAATCTTCAACGTAGGGAAGCCAAAGATGAAATCCAGTTGTTTTATAACGGTCGTTGCGGTTGCGTGTTGCGCGTCAACGGGTGTGACCCCGAATGACGCGCGTTCCGCCGATGCGGAAGGGACGAGCGGTGAGGCGATCAGCACCGCCGATCCGGCGATCCCGCTGGATGAGCTCGAGCTCATCGTCCGTCCGTTGACCCGGGAAGAGCTGGTCGTCGAAGCCGACGCCTGGATGGCGTTGCTCAAGGCGAAGGTGCGGGAAATCAGCGACGCCGAGCTCGCGGCCAAGCAGAAGCGTACTGAAATCGCAAAGACCGAGGAGGCGGCTGAGGCCGCGCAAAAGGCGACGCAGGTGGTTTCGGAAACCAAAGAGAAAGCCGCACGAAACGAAGGGGTCAAGGCGGCGGTCCAAAAGGCCGAGGAGAAGGCCCAACAAGTCGAGGAAACGAAACCGGCGTCTCCGACTCCGGCCAAGCCGGCCGGGAACGTACCCGTCGTGCAGGGCGACGATGCCGAGAACCCGGACCAACTCGAGCTTGCGGCCGAGGCGACCAAGGCGGTGGTCGACAAGGAGGCACAACTCAGGACAACGATTCGGGAGTCGGTTGCGGATCTACGGGCGGAGCGCACCGCTTTGATCGATCGTACGCAAGTCGTGTTGGAGGAACTCGAGAACAAAGGCGGCGAGGTCACCGACTACGAGCTGTATATCACCGCGGTTTCCGGCATCACGGTCGATGTCACCGATGCCAGTGTCGCCTGGACGACGATCGTGGGCTGGCTGCGATCTCCCGAGGGCGGCATGCGTTGGGGCTGGAACCTGCTGAAGTTCGTGCTGACCCTACTCGCTTTTTACGTTTTGTCCCGGGTCGCGGCCAAAGCGACGTACCGGGCGCTCTCAGTTTCCAAACGGTTGCCGACGCTGCTGCGCGACTTCCTGACCAAAGCGGTGCGACGTACGCTGATCCTCGTCGGCTTGGTCGTGGGCCTGGCCGCGCTCGAGTTCAACGTCGGGCCGATCCTCGCGGTCATCGGCGCCGCCGGTTTCGTGGTCGCCTTCGCCCTGCAGAACACGCTCGGCAACTTCGCCAGCGGCATCATGATTCTCGTCTACCGCCCGTTTGATGTGGGTGACGTGATTGACATCGCCGACGTGTCGGGCAAGGTCGCGTCGATGAACCTGGTCTCAACCAACATCATCACCTTCGACAACAAGCTGGTCGTCGTCCCCAACAATGCCGTCTGGAACGGTGTCATCACCAACGTCACCGGCAGCCGCACCCGGCGGGTCGACATGGTCTTCGGCATCGGGTACGCCGACGACATCGCCAAAGCGCAGAGCCTACTGGAAACAATCCTCGAGAGGCACGAGCTCGTGCGCGACGACCCCGAGTCGATCGTCCGGGTTCACGAACTGGGCGACTCGTCGGTCAACTTCATCTGTCGTCCGTGGGTGAACACCGAGGATTACTGGACGGTCTACTGGGATGTGACGCGCACGGTCAAAGAAGCATTCGACCGCGAGGGTATTTCGATCCCGTTCCCGCAGCGGGACATCCACGTCTACCAGGCAGCTCCCGCCGAAGCGCAGACAACGTCATAGCCGCTTCCTCGCGTGCTGTTCAACCGGGCAACGTGCCATAAGCGGGCTCGAGGTTGCCCACAGTCTATGCACGTTGTCCTACCGAGCCGTTCACATGATTATTCACCGAAAGCCGTTGCAACAAGCGTGATCGGTGTTTTTTCATGCCGGATCGAAGTTTGGCACGGTGATTGCTCCAGGGTTCTTTCACGTGATAGGGCGGGGGTGGTTTCGCTTGGCGCCACCGCAGGAACGGAGTGATGCGGTCGTGCGTTTTGTGCACACCTGATGGTTGATCTCCTGACCTCGTAGACATTCGATTCGGTTACCACCGCGCAGCGGTGTCCAGACGTTCAGCGCGCATGGCGCGTCTGACGCACGGGATCGGTGCGCGCAACCGTCACGGCAAAGGAGCCCACATGGAGGTCCGGCACAAGGCGACTCGCATACGTCTGTTCAGCTTCAACACACCACAAATGCGTGCGTTCCACATGTCGTGGTTCGCGTTTTTACTCTGCTTCTTCGCCTGGTTCGGCATCGCGCCGCTGATGGCCGTCGTGCGTGAGGAACTCAGCCTGACCCCGGCTCAGGTCGGGAACACGATGATCGCCTCGGTGGCGATCACGATTCTCGCCCGCCTCCTCATTGGCTGGATGTGCGATCGATACGGCCCGCGGCGGACCTACACCGGGTTGCTCGTGCTGGGTGCGTTGCCGGTGATGGGGATCGGATTCGCCCAAAGCTACGAATCGTTCTTGCTGTTTCGCCTGGCCATCGGCGCGATCGGGGCTTCGTTCGTCATCACCCAATACCACACGTCGATCATGTTCGCGCCGAACTGCGTCGGGACGGCCAACGCCACCACCGCGGGCTGGGGAAATCTCGGCGGCGGGGTGACCCAGATGGTCATGCCGTTGCTGCTCGCCGGGCTGCTACTGACCGGATGCGGCACGTTCTGGGGCTGGCGGTTGTGCATGTTCCTGGCCGGCGTCATCTGCCTGTTGACCGGTGTTGCTTATTACCTTCTGACGCGGGATGCACCGGAAGGCGACTTCGCCGAACTTCGAGCGGCCGGCAAGATGGACGACGCATCACGCACGCGGAATTCGTTCCTGGCCGCGTGCAAGGACTTACGGGTATGGGCGCTGTTCGTGGTCTACGGCGCCTGTTTCGGGATTGAGCTGACCATCAACAACATTGCCGCACTTTATTTTGCCGATTATTTCGATCTCGGGATCAAGGCGGCCGGCATCGCCGCCGGTTTGTTCGGGTTGATGAACCTGTTCGCCCGCACCCTCGGCGGGTACTTCGGCGACTGGGCCGGCATACGTTGGGGATTGCGGGGTCGCGTGCTCTGGCTCGCACTGGCGCTGCTCGGCGAAGGACTCGCGTTGTCGCTCTTTTCCCAAATGGTCTATCTGCCGGCCGCGATCGCGATTCTGATCCTGTTCAGCTTGTTCGTGCAGATGTCCGAAGGTGCGACTTTTTCGGTTGTACCCTTCATCAACAAAAAAGCGCTGGGGTCGGTGGCGGGGATCGTCGGTGCGGGCGGCAACGCCGGTGCGGTCGCGGCGGGGTTCCTGTTCAAAGGAAGCATCGCCTGGCCCGAGGCGCTGTTGATCCTCGGCCTGGGGGTCACGGTCTGCGCGATCCTGCCGTTGCTGGTTCGGTTCTCGCCCGATGACGAAACCGCCGCCAAGCGGGAATTGGAAGCTCGTTTGCGCGAGCAAGACGATCTAGAGGCCGTACCGGCCTGACCGGGGAAAAGACGCGTTGGACCACTCGACGACGAGTGCCGAAGCTGTTTGTCCCTATTGCGGAGTCGGATGCCGTCTGTGGACCGAGCAGGGCTATGGTCGGATGCTGCGCGTCAAGGGCGTGACGGAATGCCGGGCGAATCGGGGACGCATCTGCGCGAAAGGCGCGACGCTGCCCCAAGTCCTGCATACGGACGATCGCTTGAAATATCCGATGGCCCGGGTTCGTCGCGACGCGCCGCTCAAACGCGTGAGCTGGTACGAAGCCATCGAGCGGATCGCGGACCGATTCACGACCCTGTCCGAACGCTACGGACCGGATGCGCTGGCGTTTTATGGTTCCGGGCAGTTGGACAGTGCAACCGCTTACCTGGTGACCAAGCTGTTCAAAGGGCGCCTGGGCACGAACAACACCGACTCGAACAGTCGGTTGTGCATGGCGTCAGCGGTGGCGGCCTACCGGTCCAGCCTGGGGAGCGACGGGCCGCCGACCTGTTACGACGACATCGATCACGCGGACCTGATCCTGATCGTCGGCAGCAACATGGCCGACGCGCATCCGGTCACGTTCGATTTCATCGCCGCGCGCAAGCGACGTGATCCGGGATTGCGGGTCGTGACCATCGACCCCCGCCGGACGCACACCGCCGAGGCGAGTGACCTGCACATTCCGATTCGTCCGGGCGGCGACATCGCGCTGTTCAACGCGATCGCCAAGCTTCTCATCGAGAGCCAACCGGCGCACATCGATGAAGCATTCCTACGCGAACACGTTTCCGGTTACGACGAACTGACTCAATTCCTTAACGCTCTCGACCTAGATGATCTGATCAATGCGACCGGACTGCCGGCCGAAACGCTGCACGACTTATCGCGTCTGGTCGCCGAATCCGAGCGATTTTTGAGTTTTTACTGCATGGGGCTCGGGCAGAGCACGGTAGGCATGTGGAAGATCAACTGTCTGATCAACCTGCACCTGCTCACCGGGCAGATCGGTCGTCCGGGTTGCGGACCCTTTTCGCTGACCGGCCAACCCAACGCGATGGGGGGACGCGAATGTGGTTTGCTGGCCCATCAACTGCCCGGCTACCGCACCGTCGACAACCATGACGATCGCGTCGCCGTCGAGCAGTTCTGGGGTGTGCCTCAAGGTCGGATACAGCCGGTGATGGGGCTCACCGCAATCGAAATGTTTCGATCGCTCGAGCAGGGTCGACTCAAAGCGTTGTGGATCGCAGGCACCAACCCCGCGGTCAGCATGCCCGACCTGTATCAGACCCGCCGAGCGCTCGACCGCGCGGACTTCGTCGTGGTTCAGGACTGCTACCATCCCACCGAAACCACTTCCCTTGCCGATCTGGTGCTGCCGGTGGCCGGCTGGGGCGAAAAAGAATTCATCAGCACGAACAGCGAACGCATGGTCAGCCTCAGTCACCCGCTCGTCGCGCCGCCGGGCGAAGCGTGGCCGGATTGGAAAATCGTGGCCGCGGTGGCGCGACGGTTGGGCTGTTCGGGGTTCGATCACGCCGACACCGCTGAAGTCTGGGACGAGTTCATCAAACTGACGGCCGGTCGTCCGTGTGACATGCGCGGCATATCCCATCGCCGGCTACAACGCGAGCGCGAACTGCAATGGCCGTGCCCGTCCCAGACGCATCCGGGGACGCAACGCCGGTACGTCGACCACCACTTCGCCACCCCGGACGGTCGGGCCCGCCTGTTCGCGCGTCGACACCGGCCACCCTGTGAATCGGTCGACCACGAATTTCCGCTCGCCCTGACCACCGGCCGGGTTGCCAGCCAATGGCATTCGATGACACGTACCGGCAAGGTGCGTCAACTGGTGGCCAAGGCGCCCGAGCCGTTCATCGAGATTCATCCGCAAGACGCGACCGCGCGCGAGATCGACGACGGCGTCCTGGTGCACGTCGTTTCCCGTCGCGGCACGGTGTGCGTCCGGGCTCGCGTTTGCGCTTCGGTCGGCGAGGGCAGGGTTTTCATGCCCTTCCATTGGGGCGATCAATTTCAGTCCAACGTGGCCGCCAACTACCTGACCATCGCAGCCACGGGGCGAGTATCCAAGGAACCCGAGTTCAAGCTGTGTGCGGTCGAGGTGCGGGCGGTGCCGGCGACGATCGCAGAGGAAGAGTATGGTCCGACCCGCGCGCGTACGAACGACACGTCGTCGAGGCGACCGGACCTGGTGTCCGTAACGGAGGCAGTCACATGAAGATGATCCGTGCCATCGTCCGGCCGGAGCGTGCGGAATGCGTGACCGAGGATCTGCAACGCAGCGGCATCGTGGCCATGACCCGCTGGGACGTCACCGGGCGGGGGCGCCACGGCGGGGTACGTATCGGCTCGGCGCGCTATGACGAGCTGGCCAAGGTCATGCTCATGGTCGTCGTCGAGGACGACCTCGTGCAAACCGTCGTCGGTGCAATCGTGGGCGGCGCGCGGACATGCAATCCGGGTGACGGCAGGGTGTTCATCTCCGATGTGTCGGTCAGCTACAACATTCGAACCGGAGAGGCGTGCTCGTGCTGAGTGTTGAAACGATAGACCCGATGATGGAGCTCATTGCGGTGGTTCGGCCGAGCGCGGCCGCCAAGACCGTTCGCGCCCTCGAGCGTGTCGAACAAATCGCGTTCACGCGCTGGCGCGCCTACGGACGCGGACGCCAGTTCGGCATCACCATCGAAAACAACGGCGACAGGGCGCAGATCGAGTGGCTGAGCAAGATCGTGTTCACCATCATGGCTCCGGCCGATCGTGGCGAGGCGGTGATCCAAGCGATCATCGACGCGAATCAAACGCAGAACGTCGGTGACGGCATGATCTTCGTCTGCCCGATCGACGAGGAAATCTCCATCCGTACCGGCGGCCGCCGTACCGTCGTCGCCGAGGCGTAGACGCATGCTGGATTTCGACAAGATCAAACAAGAAGGTCTGACGCTCGATCTGCAGGCCGTGGCCGATCGCGGTTACTCGGCCCTGAGTCCCGACGATTATTACCGCCTCAAGACCTACGGGGTCTGCACGCAGCGGCACGAAGGATACTTCATGATCCGCGTCCGCGTGCCGCACGGCCGGTGCGACGCGGATCAGCTTCGCACCCTGGCCGACGCCGCGGATCGTCACGCGAATGGTTGGTTGCATGTCACGACGCGCCAGGACGTGCAGTTGCACTCGGTCAAGCTCGACGACGTGCCCGCTTTGTTGAGCGAATTGGAAGCGGTGGGGCTGACCACGCGTTCGTCGTGCGGGCATACCTTCCGCAACATCATGGGCTGCCACCGGGCCGGTACCTGTCCGAACGAACGTACGAACGTCAGGCCCTGGGTCGATCTCGTGAGCCGGTTCGTCACCGACCACGCCGACCGCTTCAACACCACGATGCCGAGCCGGCTCAACGTGTTCTTCGGGTCATGTGATACCTGCATGGAGCATCTGCAGATCAACGACATCGGTTTGCGTGCGGTGTCGACGCCCGAAGGCGGCGGTATTGCGTTCGAGCTGTGGTTGGGAGGCAGTCTCGGTAGGGCGACACCGACCGTCGCCGTTCGCTATCCCGCGCTCATCCCGCCGGCCGAAGTGTTGCCCACCGTTTTCGCGGTGGCCGAGTTGCACGCGACCTGCTCGAATAGACACCCCTATCAGGGCCGGCTCAAATACACGCTGGCGAAACTCGGGGCCGACGTTTTCTTCGATCACCTTGGTCAAAAGATCAGCGAAGTGCAGGAAACGAAGGACTTCAGTATTTACAATCTCCCTCACGACCAGGGTGCCGAACCCCGTCAACCTGAACAGAATGCCATACCCGCTGACGACCTGCCGCCGGGTTGCGAGCCGC
>Ga0299906_10002475_pt1 | contig 15327 bp, 11 predicted proteins | sample RVTome_14_FD_200259 | JGI IMG/M metagenome (GOLD analysis project Ga0299906, IMG submission 200259) | Soil microbial communities from uranium-contaminated site in the Upper Colorado River Basin, Wyoming, United States - RVT145D125 (version 2) ... | reverse complement strand
AGGACGATGCCCGAGAGCTCCGGGTGGCTGGCGTCGAGGACGCCGTGGGTCGCGAAGTGGACGATCCGGTAGCGCCCCAGCTCGCCGCCGGTGACCCGCTCCCGGTTGGCGTCGAAGCCGTCGACGAGCAGCGTCTGTCCGCCGGACGCCAGGTCGAGGATCGCCCGCGCCTCCCGGCCTGCGAAGGGCAGGCGGTCGAAGCCCCGACCGTCCTGGTCTCGCGGCTCGGGCCGGGCGAACCGCTCGTCGCGGGCGTCGAAGACCGGGTCCGCCACCACGGCGACGAGACCGGGAGCCGGAGGACGATCCGCCAGTTGCCGGCGCAGGACCGAGAGGACCGAGGCAGAAGGCAAGGTCAGGACCTCGTGGAGGGCGAGCAACGGCCGCGGATCGGCCATCGGTTCGCCGGGCGCCGGCAACGCTGCGAAGGGGAGGTATTGAAGGGCGCCGTCGCCGAGGACGACCAGCCGCCGGCCCGGCGACGCGGCGGCGGGTCGCAGCAGGACGTCGCTGAGCCACTTCGCGACTCTCTCCCTCTGGCCTTTCGCCGATTGTTGGCGCGCCGGGTCGGACAGCAGCTCGTACCACGCCCGGGCGCGCTGCTCGATCTCGTTTCTCGGGGGTAGCTCGTGGCCTTTCGTCGTCGACCGGCCGATCACCCACAGGAAGCTACGTTCCTCGCCCAGGGCGTAGGCGAGCATCACGGTCTCGTCGTCGAGGAGCTCCCGAATCGCCGGCTCGCGGATCGGCTGCGGGAGGGCGTGGGCGGCGTATCGGGGACGGGCGCGGCGGATCTCGTGCTCGATCTGGTCGTGCTCGTTGAGCAGCCGCCGAAGCTCCCGCTCGACCGCATCCTGCTTGCCTGTCCGTGCCTCGGACTGTTCCTGGATCTTCTTTTCGATCCTGGCTTCAAGCCATCGCTGCTGGTCGAGCAGCTCGGCCGCCGCGCCCGCAGGCGCGTCGGTCCCGGCCTTGGCCAGGAGCTCCAGCAGGCTTCGCGCCCGGCCGCGCTCGCTCACCTCCAGGGCTCGAGCGTCCCATCCGGCCCCGGGCTCCTGGCGGTCGAGCTCCATGAGGAGGTCGACGTGGAGCTCGTAGAAGCGGAGGCGGTCGGCGAAGAACGAGGTCCTCAGGGCCTCTCTGCCGGCGTCCGTGCGCAGCCGCTCGACGATCCCGACGCAGTCCCGGATCTTCGCCAGCGCCGACCGGGGGCCGCCAAGCCGGCGCTCCAGGCGCGCGCTGAGATACAGGACGTAAGCTTCGGCCGGTCCGTCATTGACGGCGTGCAGGATCTCCAGAGCGCGCTCGCAGCTCTCCAGAGCCTGGACCGGCTTGCCGGAGCGGTCCTGGAGCCGGCAGAGGTTTCCCAGCGTGTGACCCTGCGACATCAGGTAGCCGCCCCGCTCGTCGATGGCCAGCGCTTGCCGATAACACTCCGTCGCCTCCTGGTACTGCCCGAGCTCGGCGTACGCGGTCCCCATGCGGTCGAGGATCGACGCGGTCGTGGCGTCGGGCTCGGCGTCGCGCCGCAGCTCGAGCGCGCGGCGGTAGTACCCGAGCGCCCTGTCGTGGCCGCCCTGGAGATGATGGAACCAGCCGATCGAGCGCAGGGTCCTGGCGACGAACACGGGGTCCTGGTCGGCCCTGACGAGCTCGAGAGCGCGGCCGAGGGCGTCGAGTGCCTCCGGCATGCTGTCGAGCAGCATGTAGCAGTTGGCCATGTCGCCGAGCACGGCGCCCTCCCGTCTGGCGTCACCGAGGTCGCTCCGGATGGCTCGCGCCCGCTCGTAGTAGCCCAGGGCCATGTCCGTCTCGCCGCGCAGGTGATGGAAGATCCCGAGGTTGTGAGAGGCCGCGCCCTCCCCCCTCAGGTGACCGATCCGCCGCGCGACGTCGAGCGCCGAGCTGTACGTCTCCGCGGCTCTCTCCAGCTCCTCGCGACCCTGGAGCGCGAGGCCAAGGTCGTTGAGCAGCCTGACCTCTTGGCGCTCCTCGTGCAGACCGCGCACGATGGTCAGCGCCTGCCGGTATTGATCGACGGCCTCGTCGAGGCGGTTGACGCGGTAGGCCATCCGACCCTGCTCCGAGAGGCTCAGGGCTTCCTGAAAGGGCTCCTCCGCGCGCCACCAGAGCTCGCGGGCATCGGCGAAAGCCACCGCGGCCAGCCACGTCTCGCCCTTCCCGTCGTGCGCCTGGCCTCGGACGTAGGCGTCCTGGGCCGCGACCCGCAGCACGTCCGACTCGCCGGCGATCCGCGGACGCGCCATCGAGATCCGGTAGGCGCCGCCGCCCTTGGGCACGCGGACGTCGACGAGCAAGTCCGCGTCCTCCGCCGCGATCCACCACAGACGCTCCGGCCCGCAGTCGCCGGTAGGCGTGTCGATCTCGCGCAGCGGGACGCCGAGATTCCCCCCCTCATTCCCCCCAAGGGGACGGTCCGCCGCCCGGAGGACGACGAGCGCGTCGACGCCGTCCTGGTCGACGGTGAGGTCGAGGAGCTCGCCGGAGCGCAGTCGCACGCGGTAGACGTCGACGGCCGGCGCGTCGACGTGCCGCTGGACGATCCGACCCGGTTCCAGCGGTTCCGGCGGCGGCGAGGGGATCTCGGGGGCGGAGGGAGCCGGAAGGGGCGGACTCGGGGATTCGGGCTCCTGACAGGCGCACAGGACCGCGGCGAGAAGGACGGCCGCCGGACGCAGCGTCATGGCTCGATGCGGACGCGATACGCCTCCAAGACCTTCTCCTCGCCGTCGAGGACGCCGAGGAGCCGGACGCGGTAGCTGCCCGCGGCCAGGAACCCGCGCGGAACCTGGACGTTGAGGTTCCCGGCGGACGTCCGCCGGCCGGCGCGTCCGCTCCACACGAGAGCGTCGCCGGCGTCACGGATCTCGACGAGGTACGCCGAGTACTCCGTCAGGTCCGTCAGGTTGAGGTTCAAGACGAATGGGTCCGCTCCCGGACGAAAGGCGTTCGGCAGGTCCTGCTCGCCGGAGCGCACGACCTCGCCTTCGGGCACCAGGTCGAAGACCTCGACGTTGAGCCGCGGCGTCTCACGGTCCTGGAACAAAAGAGAAGCGCCGGCGATCCCGAGGACGAGGCTCGCGGCCATGGCCGGCACCAGGAAGGGCGAGCGGAAGAACGCCTTCAGCGACGTGAGCCACGCCGCGCCGGCCGCCGGGGCGCCGGCCGCCGGGGCGATCCCCAGCTCGGCCTCCATCCGTCGCCAGGCGTCCTCGATCTGTCCGTCCGAGACCCGGTAGTCCTCGCTCGGCGGCTCGTGTCGGGACATGGCCGCGAGGCCGAGGACGACCTGGCGCCCCGCGGGACGCAGCGTCAGGTCGTCGCGGATCCGTTCGGCGTCCTCCTCGGCCAGCTTGCCGGCGGCGTACGCGGCGAGCTCGTCGGTGGCCGGCGCCGGACCCAACCGGCGGCGCTCGTCGTCCGTCGCCACCCGGACCAGCTCCGCCAGCGATGCTCTCGTGCCGCTCATCTCGTCTCCTTCGTTCGCCTCACAGGTCTTCGCCTGACAAATCCCTGTCGTTGAAGTAGTCCCCCAGAAGGTCACGGAGCTGCTCGCGGGCCTGGAAGAGATGGGAACGTACGGCCTGGAGGGAGATGCCCAGGAGGTCGCCGATCTCGCGGTACTTGAGGTCTTCGAGACGGAGGATCAGACACCGGCGCCGCTGCGGCGGCAGGCGGGCGAGCGCGTCGCGCACCAGGGCCACCTGCTCGGCCTGCAGCAGCCGGCCTTCGGGTCCGAGGCTCGCGGAGTCCGGCGGATCCACGCCCGACTGGTCTTCGGCGTCGTCGAGGGAGACCTCCGGCCGCTGGCGCTTGGCCGCCGCGAGCTCCCGCCTCCGGTTGAACAAGACGTTCCTGGCGATCCTGAAGAGCCAGGTCTTGACGCTCGCCTCCTGGCGATAGTCGTCGATCCCGCGGTGGGCGTTGACGAAGGTCTCCTGGGTGAGGTCGCGGCACTCCTCGGGCGCCAGCTCCTGGCTCGCGAAGTAGTAGAAGACCGGCCGGTAGTAATCGTGGAAGAGCTGACGAAGCTGCTCCTCGCGGCTGACCGCCGGAGCTTCGAAATGGCGGGGAACGTCCTGGACCAGCGGCCGCAGCATCGGATGGCCTTCCGCAGGCCTCCAGCTTATAGCAAGGCCGGAGCGGATGGCCACCCGCTTTGCGGGGAGGGAACGTTTCAGCCCCCCTTGCGGCGGACGGTGAAGGAGCGGGTCACCGTGGTCCAGTCGTCGGTCGGGACGCGCCGCTGATCGCCCCGCTTCGGCCCCGCCAGGGTACTGCGCAGCAGCCGCTCCAGAGGGTGGGCGGTGCCGCGCACCGCGGTCTGCGTCAACCATCGGAAGTCCGCCTGCCGGGTCGTGGCGAAGACCTTGACGAATTCCCGGCCGCCGGCTTGTGCCCGGCGGGCGAATGGGAAGCCGGCCGGCAGGAAGATCGTGAGCTCGTCGCCGGGCCGGGTTCCGATTTCCAGGGTTCGATCCACGGCGAGGGCCTCGGCGGCGCCCGCCACCGGGTAGACCTGGCTGACGGCGCCGCTCAGGCCGAAGTCGAGCACGGCCACGTAGATCGGCGCGTCGTGGCGGTTGGTGACGGCGAGGGCCAGGTCGTCGCCTTCCTGGAAGACGTCGTCGTTCTCCTTCGACGGGTCGACGTCCCGCCAACCGTCCGGGCCGCGGCGCATGAGGGCGACGTCGACCTCCTTGTCGAGGGCGCTCCACGCGTTGGGGTTTCCCAGACGCAAGGCATGGTGGAAGCGGCACCAGCCCTCGAGGCCGGCGACCAGCTTCCCGTAAGCTCTGTCGTCTGCGGCGACCGGCGCCATCAGGAGCTCTCCGACGTGATCGACCGCCGCCCAGCAATCGGCGCGGGTGGGCTCGAGCTGGGGAACTTCCTCACTCGTGCCGCCGCGTTCGACAAAGAAGATCGCGGCGTCGCCCGTCTCGGCGGAGGCGGCGCGGCGCAGCAGCAGCGAGTCGTCCAGCGACTGCTCGAGCGCCGCGCGCGATGCCGAAGGCGGCTCGCCGCGGTTCTCGACCGTCCACCGCACCTCGCCGAAGACGTGGTTGAGCTCCACCGCCCGGCCGCCGGCGACCACGGGCTCGGCGAGGACTTCGGCCCGGGCCGACGCGGCCTCCAGGGCGCTCACCCGCACGCGCCCGGGCTCGACGTCCTCCGGGAAGGCGCGGCGCGTCCCCGCCGGATAGACCGCCCATTCGGAGCCGATGGCGAGACCGTGGGCCACGCCCGCGCCGAGAACGACGTGGCCGTTCGTCCGCTCGCGGACCGCCACGTAGCGCATGGGCTCCAGGTCATGGATGCCGAAGATCTCGCGGTCCCAGGCCCCTTCGAGCTGCGGGCTCTGGTCGCGGAAGTGGGCCATGACCTGCGGCGCGAAGCGCTCGAAGAGGTCGCGGTAGGTCTCCCCGGGCTCGGAGCGCTGCAGCTCGCGGCAGAGGAAGTAAGTGAGGGCGCCGTGGCCGACCTCCTTGTGCTCCTTGGCGGTCTGGTCCGCGCGGCAGGCGGCGATCAGCACGTGGCGGTCGCCGAACCGGGTCCGCCGTTCTCCGCGTTTCGTCCCGGGCCTCGGCGGCCGTCGCCGGTCGTCGACGGGCCGCTGCTGCTCCTCGACCGGCCGGTCGTCGAGGGGGACGCGGCGGACCCGGCCGCTGGTGCGCGTGATGGTGCCGGCGTGGCACGAGTCGAAGACCAGCGTCACGTGCGGCGTCTGCTCGTTCAGGGCGAGCAGCCAGTCGTGGATCTTGCCGTCCGCGACGTCGCGGTTGGGATAGGACACACCATCGAACTTGCGCCCGCTGTCGTAGGGCACGATGGTCTCGTCGAGTCCGTCCGCCTCCCAGGGGTCCCGGGTCTTCCGCTGCGACCCATGGCCGCTGTACTGGATCACGACGACGTCGTCCTTGCCCACGTGCCCGATCAGCTCTTCCATGGCCGCGCAGATGCCGTCATAGGTGGCGTCGGCGTTCAGCAGCCGGCGGATCCGGTCCGCCGCGAAGCCGAAGCGTTCCCTCAGCACCGCCGCCATGAGCTCGACGTCGGCGACGCAGGTCGTCAACTGGTTCTCGTCGGGGAAGAGGGGATATCGGTCGATGCCGATCAGGAGCGCGTGCTTGCGTGGTTGCCGGTCCGGTGTCTCGCTCACAGGTTCGGCCTCCTCGAGAGTACTGACACGCTTCGGCGTCCTTTGTTCAGCTCCGGGACCCCACATCTGGCCTTCCTCGAACGCTGCCTCGACCTCGAGACCAGGGGCCAGGAGCACGTCCGCCGATCCGGTGGCCGACGCGCGGCTGACGGCGCGGGTGCTCCGCGGTCAGTGGATCAGCTTGAAGGCTTGACGTGCAGGCACGTCATGCATACACTGCATGCATGCAGTACACGTTACGGAAGATCCCCCACCACCTTGACACGGCGCTACGGCAACGCGCTCGGAACCAGGAACGGAGCCTCAACGAAGTGGCGATCGAGGCACTGTTGAATGGTCTGGGGCTCACCGGCCAGGCGATCAGGCGTCGGGACCTGGGAGACGTCGCCGGGACTTGGATCGACGACCCCGAGATCGACGAGGCCCTGGCGGATCAACGACGTATCGAGCCCGAGCTGTGGCGATGAGAGTCGCGCTGGACACGAATCGCTACCGCGACCTCTGCGACGGCGACCAGGAGCTGGTGCGTCTGTTGGAGGAGGCCGAGAGCGTTCACGTCCCATTCATCGTGCTCGGGGAGCTGCGTGCCGGCTTTTCGCTGGGGAATCGGGGACGCGAGAACGAACGGGTGCTCCAGCGCTTTCTCACGAAGCCAGACGTAGAGACCCTGTACCCGGGCGATGCCACAACCCGTTCATACGCCAGCTTGTACCGTCAGTTGCGGCGACAAGGGACGCCGATTCCGACGAACGACCTGTGGATCGCGGCGCTCGTCGTGGAGCATGACCTCGCGCTGTGCTCGCGGGATGAGCACTTCCGCCGCCTGTCGCAGCTCAACATCATCTGAGGCAGCCGGCAGAACAGGATCCGTCCCTGCGGGCCGAGGATCCCGCTTCGCGGGACGATTCCTCTATGCTCCACCGCATCGGCGCCGTCCTACGTTGGTCATCGTGCCATGGCCGCGCAGATGCCGTCATAGGTGGCGTCGGCGTTCAGCAGCCGGCGGATCCGGTCCGGAGCGAAGCCGAACCGTTCCCGCAGCACCGCCGCCATGAGCTCAATGTCGGCGACGCAGGTCGTCAACTGGTTCTTCTCGGGGAAGAGGGGGTATCGGTCGATTCCGATCAGGAGCGCGTGCTTGCGTGGGTGCTGGTCCGGTGTCTCGTTCACAGGTTCGGCCTCCCCGAGAGTACTGACACGCTTCGGCGTCCTTTGTTCAGTCCTCCAGGCCCGGAACGCTTTCATGGACGCGTCTTCCTGCCGGAGGGTCAAACCTGTAGGATGCACACTGAAGGAGGAGGCTGGCGCTGGCGCAAACGGCTCGTCTCCTGGCGGTGGCTGGCCGCGTTCTACCGGCTGTTGTCCGGGGCGAGGTCGAAGGACCGCCGCCGGGATTGTGCAACCCCAGAACCCCGGCCTTGAAGATGCCTGAGCTGCGGATCGAGTTTCACCCCGTCTATCTGGAGGAGCTGAGGCCTCGTCATTACCACCTCGAAGCCGTCGTCGCGGAAACGATTCAAGAAACGGCTCAGAGCCTCCTTCCGGCATTGAGCCAGGAGAGCGGGGTCGAGCGGGTGCTCGAGCGCCATCTGCCGCGGCTCGAGGACCCGGATGTCCAGCTCCGAGCCCATGTCATCTGCGAGATCCTGCGCTCGGAGCTGGCGCTCCATGAGAGCTGCCGCGCCGTCTGCCGGCGACTGGCGCAGGTCGCGTTGAGCGATGGTGGCCGCTACCAGTTGGCGAAGTGCTATAGCGAGCTTGGCGTCGCCGCGCGTCAGGCCGGCGATCACGCCACCGCTATCGGCGATCTCAAGCAAGGTCTTCGGATCCTCGGACGTCTACCCGTGCGCGTGGTGACGGCGAACCTCTATTACAGCCTCGGTATCGCCTACGAGCGCCAGGCCGACATCCGGGCCGCGCGCGACGCGTTCCGCCGATGCGCAAGAATCGAGAAAAAGCTCGGTCGCAAGAAGGAAGCCGAGCAAGCGAAGCAGCGCGTGAAAGCACTCAAGCCATTCATCCGAATGACCCTCGAGCAGCTTGCCATCGCCTTTTCGAATCAAGGGGTCGAGTCGCGCCGTCAGGGAGACATGATGGGGGCGCTAACCGCTTATGAGCTGGCTCTGAAGGCCGCCCAACGCGCCGACCGCCCTGACCTCCAAGCCAAGATCTGCCACAACCTCGCCTCCGTTTACTTCAATCAGGGCGACTCGGAGAGGGCATGCGCAATCCTCGAAACGGCGATCGAGGAGCTGGCTCCGCAGGCGGGCCCGGGCCTGTTGGTCGAGCTCGAGACAAGCCTCGCTTCGAGCTATTCGCAGCGTCAGCAGTGGTCGGAGGCCGCTCGCCATTTCGAGCGTGCGCATCGGCTGGCGGACGAGTTGGGAGATCGCGCTGCTCAAGGGAATTGTCTGCATGGCCAGGGCGAGATGCTGATTCGACAGGGCAGGCTCGATGAAGCGCGCCGGTTCCTCGAACAGGCGCGCGCGATCCGCGAGGAGATCGGCGAGCCCGTTCGCCTGGCGAACACCCTCAACGAGCTCGCCGTGATCGCCTATCGACAGGGCGATCCGCCGACGGCCGAGCCCCTGTTGCGTCGCTCATTGCGTTTGCGAATCGACGCCGGAGACCGTCGCGGCATCGCCGAGAGCCTGGGCAGCCTGTCCGACGTCCTCGACGCGGCCGAAGGAGAGCCCAGGCAGGCGCTGGCCTTCTGCCTGCGGGCAGCCCGGCTTGCAGACCGAATCCGGCAGCGGGTCGGCACCGGCGAGGCCTCACGGATCGCATTCATGGAAAAAGTCAGCCGCTACTATCAGCAGGCCACACGCCTCGCCTGTCAGCTCGGGCGGCCCTTGCCAGGATTCTGGGCGTTTCAACGGGTGCAGAATCGGGCGCTGATCGAGTACGTGGCAACCGCGGACGTGCCCCGCCCGTCGACGCTGCCGTCTGCGCTTTTCGACGAAGAGCAAGCGCTTTTCCGGCGACTGCGCAGAAACCGGGACAAGCCCCACCAGGTGAGCGAGACGTTGTCCCTTCTCCAGTCCTTCTATGCTGGGGAGACGATGCATCACGCACCGGTGTACTCGCGTTGGAGGATGGGATGGCCCATCCGTCGCGGCGAGCTCGAGGGCCACCTTGCAGCGGCGGGGAGGGGCGCCGCCTATCTCGAGATCGCGGAATGGGACAAGGTGCTCTACGGCGCCCTGGCCGGCGGACCGGCGGCGAAGCCTCTCACCGTCTTCGCCGTCCAGCTCTCCTCCGACGACCGACCGCCCACGATGATCGACCGCATCGGCTTCTACAAGGATCGGGTGGAAGAGACTCTGGCTCCCTTTCTCCGTCAGATCCTCGGCGGCCCAGGCCCGCTGCTCCTCGTGCCCCACGGCCTGCTGGCGAGACTACCCCTCCACGCGCTCGCGGTCGATGACGAGCCGATCGTCGCCGGGCAAGCCGTCCGCTATCTGCCGCATGCCGCTATCTTGCAGCGACGACTCTTCCAGGCCCGGCCAACGTCCGTGGACGACCTCGTCGTGATCGGAGATCCGGGCGACAACCTGCCCGGAGCGCGGCGAGAAGCGCAACGGCTCGGCGAGCGTCACCGTGCCAGGGTGGTGCTCGGAAAGCACGCGACCCGCGACGCGATCCTGGCGGCCTTGAAAGGGGCCGACGTGCTGCATTTCGCGGGCCACGCCTACTTCGATCCCCAGGAGCCCAAGCGCTCCGGCCTGCTGGCCAGCGACGGCGTCCTGACCGCGGAGGACGTGCTGATGCACGAGATCCGGACCAGCGTGGTGGTGCTGAACGCCTGCGAGAGCGGAGTGACGGGCGTCGGCCTGGGCATGGAGCTCGAGGGTTTCATCCGCAGCCTCCTGATGGCCGGCGTCGATCATCTCGTCTGCACCCTGTGGCGGGTCGACGATCTCGCCGCCGAGTATTTCGGCGAGAGGTTCTATCAAGCCCTCGGCACCGAGCGTGACGTCGTCCGCGCGACACGCGAGGCCCAATTGGCTCTCTGGGGATCTCATCCGGAAAGTCTCGAGCGCTGGGCCCCGTTCATTCAGGTCGGCTAGCTGGTGTCGCATGCCCCAGGGCCGAGCTGGCGCGGCGGGTTCGCCATGGCATCGAACCTCCGAAAGAGACTTCCGTCGGCTTCGGTTCTTCAAACGTGGCCCACCATTTGCCCACCGTCTCCCGAGGGCGGTAACCTCTTCCGGCCGCGCCGGTATGCACGAAGAGACGCGACAGGAGGCCGACATGGAAACGCTCGCTCAGGACGTCCGCTACGCTCTTCGTTCCCTCGCCCGGCGCCCCGGCTTCGCCGCCGTGGTGGTGCTGACCCTCGCCCTCGGCTTCGGCGCCAACGCCGCGCTCTTCAGCGTGGTCGACGCCGTGCTCCGGCGCCGCCTGCCGTTCGCCGCGCCCGAAGAGCTGGCGCAGGTCTGGGAACGCCACGAGCGGGGCAGCGCCGCCAACGTCGTCTCGCCCGCCAACTTCGCCGACTGGCGGCGCGAGGCGCGCGGCTTCGCGGACCTCGCGGGCTACTGGCGCCAGCCGATCAGCCTCACCGGCCTCGGCGAGCCCGAGGAGGTGCAAGCGACGATCGCGTCGCCCGGCATCTTCCGCCTGCTCGGCGTGCCGGCGGCCGCCGGACGGCTGCTCGCGGAGGACGACATGGCCGCGGGCCAGTTCACGGGCGAGGCCGCCGTGCTCTCCTACGACTTCTGGCAGCGGCGCTTCGGCGGCGATCCGGAAGTCGTGGGCTCGAGCGTGACGCTGGGGACGTCGAGCGTGGCGATCGTCGGCGTGGCGCCGCCCGCCGCCCGTCTCGTCGAGCCCGCCACCGACGTGTGGATGCCGAGTGGGCCAACCGCGTCGACATGGGCCGCTTCATCTCCGTCGTCGGTCGCCGGGCTCCCGGCGTCTCGCCGCAGCAGGCGCAGGCGGAGATGGACGCCGTGGCCCGCCGCCTGGCGCAGGCCCACCCCGAGCTCAACACCGGCTGGGGCGTCAACGTCGTCCCCCTCGCCGAGCAGCTCGTGGGCGACGCGCGGCCGGCCCTGCTGCTGCTCTTCGGCGCCGTCGGCCTGCTGCTGCTGATCGCCTGCGCCAACGTCGGCAACCTGATGCTGGCGCGCGCCGCGGCTCGCGAACGGGAGATCGCCATCCGCGCCGCGCTCGGCGCCGGCTCCGGCCGCATCTTCCGCCAGGTGCTCACGGAGAGCGCGCTGCTCGTCGCCGCCGCCGCCGTCGCCGGCCTCGTGGCCGCGGCCCTGGGAAGCCGCGGCCTGCTGGCGCTGCTCCCCGCCGACTTGCGCATCCCGCAACTCGCGGACGTGCGCCTCGACGCCTCGGTCGTCGCCTTCACCGCCCTGCTGGCGCTGCTGGCGGGTCTCGTCTTCGGCCTGGTGCCGGTGCTCGGCACCTGGACGCCGCGGCTCATGGAAGGGCTGCGGGAAGGGCGCAGCGAGGCGGGCTCCGGCCGCCGCCGCGGCCTGCGCAGCGGCCTGGTGGTGGCGGAGATCGCCCTGGCCCTGGTGCTCGCCGCGGGCGCCGGCCTGCTCTTCCGCAGCTTCCTCGAGCTGCGCCGGGTGGACACCGGGCTCGAGCTCGACAGCGTGCTGACGGCTCGCCTGACGCTGCCGCGCGGCCGCTACGGCGAGCCGGCGGCGCGGGCGGCCTTCTTCCGCCAGGCGCGCGAGCGCGTCGCGGCGCTGCCGGGCGTCGAGTCGGTGAGCGCCATCCAGTGGCCGGCGCTCCGCCACCGACTTCTTCGTGGAGGACCAACCGCGTCCGGAGCTCGGCGCCGAGCCGGTGACCGACGTGCGCGTCGTCATGCCCGGCTACTTCGAGACGGTGGGCATACCGCTCCTCGCCGGCCGCGCGATCGACGAGCGCGACCACGCCGAGGCGCCGGCGGTGGCGGTGATCAACGAGACCCTGGCGCGCCGCTACTGGCCAGGGGAGGACCCGGTCGGCCGCCGCCTGTCCTACGACTGGGGCGATTGGGTGTCGGTCGAGGTGATCGGCGTCGGCTCAACCTGTGGCTCTTCGGCGCCTTCGCGCTGCTCGCCCTGACGCTGGCGGCGGTCGGCGCCTACGGCGTGATCTCCTACACCGTCGCGCAGCGCACGCGCGAGATCGGCATCCGCATGGCGTTGGGGGCCGAGCGCGGGGCCGTCGCGGCCCTCGTCGTCCGTCACGGATTGGGGCTGGCGGCGCTCGGCGCCGCCGTCGGGCTCGGCGGCGTGCTGGCCCTGACGCGCCTCATGGAGAGCCTGCTCTTCGGCGTCGGCACGGCGGATCCGCTGACCTTCGCGGCGGCGCCGCTGGTGCTGATCGCGGTGGCCGCCGTCGCCTGCCTGGTGCCGGCGCGGCGGGCCTCGCGGGTGGATCCCACCGTCACGTTGCGCTACGAGTGAACGGCGTCCAGCCGCGGGCTCGCCTTCTTCGAGGCGCTGCGCGCCGCCTCAGGACCGGCGGGCGCGCTCGGCCAGGAAACTTCCGAGGACGCGCCCGGGGTCCTCGTCCGTCCGCAGGACCACGTGCGGGATCTCGAGCTGCCGGAAGAGCTCGCGGTGCGCCGCCATGAACGCGGCGAAGCGCTCGCGATAGAGCTCGCGGATCCCGCCGCCGCTCATGCTCCACAAGACCACCGACCGGCTCGGCTCGGTGCTCACCGGGGCCTACAGCCGCGGCCGCCGCGACTACCTCGAGCAGGTGCCCGGGCTCGCCGCCGTGATCAAGGCCCTGCCGGCGCGCGCGGCGATCGTCGACGGCGAGCTCCACGGCACCCTGGTCGGGCTCGACGGCGTGCGTCCGGCCACGGTCTACGAGCTCTTCGGCGCCATGAACGGCGAGGCCAGCCGTCCGACGAACCTCAAGTTCGCGGCCTTCGACCTCATCTACCTCGACGGCCAGGACCTGACGGACCGCCCGCTCGCCGAGCGCCGCCAGCGTCTGCAACTGCTGCTGGCGCCCCTCCAGGGCTACCCCTTGCCGATCGCCGTCGCCCTCGCCGAGGGGCAGATGGCCGAGTCGATGGACGACGTCAACCGTCTCTACCAGCACTTCCGCTCCCAGGGCTACGAAGGGGTGATCACCAAGGACCTGAAGTCCCCCTATCGGTTGGCGGCGCGCGATCCGGCGTGGCTCAAGAAGAAGCCGTCCGTCACGCTCGACCTGGTGCTCCTGGGGGCGGTGCTGGCGGTGACCACCAAGGAGAAGACCGGGATGTTCGGCTCCTACGTCATCGGCGCCCGGCTCCCCGACGGCTCCTTCGAGGACGTCGGCGACGTCGCCGGCGTCGACCAGGTGCGCGACGCCGAGATCCGGCAGCTCATCATGAGCGAGGGGCTGCTCACCGGACGCCGCATCGAGCGTCAGAGCGCTTCGGGCGTGCGTCCGGGCTTCGAGCTGGCGCCGCACGTGGTGGTGGCGGTGCGTTTCGAGGGGGTGATCCGCGATCCCGCGTCGGGGCGTCTCACCCTGCGCGATCCCAAGCTGGTGGCGACCCGCGCCGACAAGGCCGCCCACGAGGCCGACGCCGTGAAGGCGATCGAAGAGCTCTACCTGAAGCAGAAGTTCGGCTGATTCCGTCATGCCGTAGGGATCATGATGCGCGACGTCATCTCCATCGCCCGGTCCTTCGCCGTGCCACGCCTTGCCCCCTTCATCGCTACTCGGGACGGCCTCCCGACCGATTCCCCGGCTCCGCCGCGGTGACTGCCTCTGTGATGCGCCGACGCACGTCGGCCACCACCTCCGGCACCTCCGGCGTCTTGCCCGCGGCGCCCAGGATCTCCACGGCGTCGAGGCTCGTCGACCGAAGCGGCAAGGGGGCGTCGACGCCGGCCTTTCATTTCTTGCCTCCGTAGACCGTCTTGAAGTACCGCTCGAATTGCGCCACGGCCCGGCGCATTCCCTGGAGGCGTTCCGCGATGATGGTCGCCAGCCGGCGAGCCCGGCGGGCCAGAATCGGCACCGCGTTCGATGACATGACTCCTGGCTCCTTATTGCCCCCTAGCCGCCGATCAACGCCGGGTCTCGGGAACGCACCGCGGAAGGCTCGACGAGGGCACGGGCCACGACGTGGCCGCGGCCCGCCTCGTCAAGAGCTCTCACCGCTTCCTGGTAGGCCGTTTCTCCGCGCTCCGGATCCGCGGCGAGCTTCGCCTGGATCAGCAGCCACAGCGCTCGCGTGGAGAGGTCGGCATGCTCGACCATCAGCGCGCTGTCGCCCTCCATCGTCTCCAGTGCCGCGAGAGCACGGCGCCGGCAGACCTCGTGCTCCGGGTCGACCTCCGCCAGATGCGCGGCGAGCCGCCCGAGCTTGAAGACCGCCCGCAACCTCACCGAAGGATCGTCCGCTGACAGGAACGGCGCGAGAGCGGCGTCGGCCTCGCCCAGCGCTTCGAGCAGGCGATCTTTGCCGCCCGCCTCGACGGCAAGCTGCGCAATCGACGCCCACAGCTCGAAGCGGCGCATGGGGAGGCCCTTTCCCAGGGTTCGGATCGTGCCGCGCAGCATGTCCTCGGCCCTGGCGTAGTAGCCGAAGGCCCACTCCACGCAGGCGAACGACTCCTGGAGGTTGGCGACCACGCTCTCGCTGGCCGTGCCTCCTTCCCTGGCGAGGACGGCTTGAGTGCGGGCGTTGATTGCGGCAGTGGAATCGCGACGGCACCAAGCGTGTACCATCGCCAGGTGAGACCACCCCAACGCGTCGAGATCGCGAAGCTGCCGCGCGTGGCGGCCTGACGCCGGAAGCGTGCCGATCACCTTGCGAGCCTTCAGAAGCGGCTCGACGTCTCCGGAGTCGAAGGCCACTTCCAGGGCCTCCTCGAGCAGCACGAAGGCGAAGCCGAGGGGACGCACGCGGGCTCCGACGACCGCCTCGAAGAGATCGCTCGAAAGCGTGATCCAGCTTCCCGGCGTCCGAAGGTGGTAGAGCGACTCGACCAGCGGGTCGGATGAGCGCTTGATCGCCGCAGGTTCCCCCCCTCGATCCCCCCAGGGGGACGCCGCCGCCGGAAGCTGCCCGACGACCGACCAGCAGCGACGGCACCCGCGAGCCAGATGCCCGGCGAAGTCGAACCATTCCTCCTCGCCGAACCGGCGCGGATCCGCGCAGCGGGCACGCAGCCACTCGA
>Ga0299906_10002474_pt1 | contig 15328 bp, 14 predicted proteins | sample RVTome_14_FD_200259 | JGI IMG/M metagenome (GOLD analysis project Ga0299906, IMG submission 200259) | Soil microbial communities from uranium-contaminated site in the Upper Colorado River Basin, Wyoming, United States - RVT145D125 (version 2) ... | reverse complement strand
CAGCAGGTCTTCTCGAATCTCCTGTCGAACGCGGTGAAGTTCACGCCGGCGAGCGGGCGCGTGAGCGTGGTCGCCGACGCGCACGACGCCGGCGTGCGCATCGCGGTCACGGACTCCGGCCGGGGCATCGACCCCTCGCTGCTGCCCTACATCTTCGAGCCCTTCCGTCAGGCCGAAGGCGCCCGCCGCCGCACCCACACCGGCCTGGGCCTGGGGCTGGCGATCGTGCGGCACCTGGTCGAGCTGCACGGAGGACGGGTGGACGCCGCCAGTGCCGGGCTCGGCCAGGGCGCGACCTTCACCGTCTGGCTTCCGGCGGAGCCGCCGGAGGCGGGCGAGGTCCCCGCGGGGGACGAGGCGGCCGGCGACGTCGTCGATCGGCCGTCCCTGCACGGCATCCGCCTGCTGCTCGTGGAGGACGACGCCGACACCCGCGAAGTGGTGGGGTTGGTGCTGCGCGAGTCCGGCGCGTTCGTCGTCGGCGTGGACACCGCCGACGCCGCGCTGGCCGCGATCAATTCCGAGCCGCCCGACGTCCTGATCGGCGATATCGGCCTGGGCGATCGCGACGGGTACGACCTCATCCGCGCCGTGCGGCAGCTGCCCGGCGGGCCCGGCGAGGTGCCGGCCATCGCGCTGTCCGCCTTCGCGCGCGAGTCGGACCGCCTCGATGCGCTCCGCGCGGGCTACGACCGCCACCTGTCCAAGCCCATCGAGCCGGCGGCCCTTCGCTCCGCCGTCGCCCAGCTCCTCTCCGCCCGGTCCGGCCGCTGAACGGGGCCCCCGTCCGGGGGTCCTTGGTACAGTTCTTGGACGCTCCCTCCCTGCGCCGTGACGCCGGCGGCAGCGGCCCGCCTCGCGCGGGACAGGAACCTGGATTGCCGATCTTTGAGGTCCAACCGGCAACCATCGACCACAGTCGTGGTCAGGGAGCGGACGACCATGGGAGTGCTCGGCGACCTTCGCACGTTCGTGCGGCAACACCGCGCCTGTGGCGTGCTGACCATCCACCTGGAGCCGCCCGCGGGGGCGGCCTACAGCATCGAGATCACGTGCCGGCGCTGCGCCACCGGGCTGTTCCGCAGGGTGGACGCCGCCGCCGCGGCCCGGGACCTCGTCTATACCGACCTGCTTCCCGCCCTGAACTGACCACGATGTAGGACTTACACGACGCCGTGGCGGGTCGGAGTGGGAAAAACTTTTCTGTCTTCCCTCCGGGCCGATTGTCTTCATATACTTTTCCGCCGATCCCCGGCTGCGCCTGGGCGGATGGCGCGAGCTCGAACAGCCCCTCGATCGGGAGAACATGCGAACGGATCTCCAGCCGATGAATGGTCGGGCCAGTGGGCTCGTGGACGTGCTCGACCGCGTCCTGGACAAAGGTCTAGTTGTCGCCGGCGACATCAAGGTCTCGCTCGCCGAGGTCGAGTTGCTCACGATCCGGATCCGCCTGATCGTGTGCTCGATCGACAAGGCCGAGCAGATCGGGCTGGACTGGTGGCGGTACGACTCGCACCTGGCGCCGGGCCGCGATCGCCTGGCCGCCGAGAACGACGCACTGAGAAAGCAGATCCGGAGCCTGGAGCGGCGCGTCGCCGCCCTGGCGAAGCCGGTCGGCCGGGCCCCGACGGCCCGGGCAAGGGGACGATGACGGTCCCGGGGAGATCCAACGATGCCTGTTGAGCGCACGACCGGTGGCAGCAGTCTCATCGACGTCCTCGATCGCGTGCTCGACAAGGGGATCGTCATCGACGCCTGGGTTCGCGTGTCCCTCGTCGGCATCGACCTGATCACGGTCGAGGCGCGGGTGGTGGTGGCGTCGATCGACACGTATCTCAAATACTCCGAGGCGGTCGGCGCCGTCGGGTCGGTGTCCAAGCCGGCGCTGCCGGGCGACGGGCGCGCCAGCGACGCGGTGCTGGCCGAGAACGCCATGCTCCGCAAGCAGCTCGCCGCCGCCAGCCGCGACGGCGGCCTCCGTCGCCGCCGTCCCCCGGCGATCAAGACGACGTAACCGATGCCGGCCGCGCGGACCACGGCGGGGCGTGTCGGCCGCCGGGCCAGGCCGGATGCCGGCGCGGCCAGCCGCCTCGAGTTGCTGGAGAGCCTCCTCGTCGCCGGCGATCCCGTGCAGTGCGCGCAGCGCGCGCTGTCGTGGCTGCAGCGCCGGGCCGGCGTCCACCGCGGTCTCTGCCTGGCCTCCGATCCGGGGGAGAGCCCCCGGCTGCTCCCGCTGGCGAGCCTCGGCGTTCCCGACGCCGCGGCCGCACGGTTCAGCGTCGATCTCGACATGCACGACCACCCCTTGACCCGAGCGCTTCTGGCCGCGGGCCCGGTGCTGATGCCGAGCAACGGCAGCGGGGCGCCGGTGACGCCGCTGGGCAAGGCGGAGGTCCAGGCGATCCCGCTGGCGCCGTTGCGGGCGGGCGACTTGCCGGCCGGCCTGTTGCTGGTGACCCCCTCGACGCCGGCGGTGGCCCGCGACGCCCGCTGGCTGGGCCGCGTGCTCGGCCCCCGACTGGCCGCGCTGAGCGCGGCCGGCCGGCTGGAGGAGGCCGGCCGGCGCCTGCGGCGCGAGCGCGGCTTGCTGTCCAGCATCATCAACGCGGTGACCGATCCGATCCTCCTCACCGACGGCGAGGGGCGCATCATCATCGCCAACGCGCGCGCCGAGGCCCTGCTGGCGACCGACGACGAGCAGAGCGAGGGACGCCGCCGGGCGGTGGCCCTCAACAACATGCTGTTCTCCGCCGCGCTCACCCGGCGCGCCATCGAGGGGGCGGAAGCGCCCCGCCACGAGGTGCCGCTGGTCGATCCGGTCGACGGCTCCGACCTCCTGTTCGAGCTGCTCAGCACGATGACCAGCGACGCCCGCGAGGACACCGGCATCGTGTCCATTCTGAGGAACGTCACCGACCTGCAGCGCGCCAGCGTCGAGCTGGAGGAGAACTATCGCAAGCTGCGGCAGACCGAGGCCGACGCCCGGGCCGAGCGCGACCGGCTGGACCTGGTGATCGACTCGGTGGCCGACCCCATCCTCGTCACCGACCCCGGCGGCAATATCGTGATGATGAACGCGCCGGCCGAGCACCTGTTCACCGCGGCGGGGACGCCCCGCGCGGAGGCCGAGCGGCTGGTGCAGGCCAACGACGCCCACTTCTCGTCGTTCGTCTCCAACCTGTTCTTCGAGGGTGACAGCCGGCGCCGCAGCGGCAGCATCAACCTCGTGGACCCCGGGACCGGGGCCGCCCTGCCCATGGAGGCCATTTCCGGCAAGATCGTGTCCGAGCACGGCGAGGTCACCGCCCTGGTCACCATCCTGCACGACCGCACCGAGGAGCTGGAGCGGGCGCGCCTCTACGAGGAGCTCAAGAAGGTGTCGGCCGAGCTGGAGGTCAAGGTGCGGGAGGCGACCGCCGAGCTGGTCCGCCAGAACGAGCTGCTGCGCCGCTCGCACATCGCGCTGGAGCAGGCCTCGGCGCTCAAGTCGCAGTTCCTGGCCAACATGTCGCACGAGTTCCGCACCCCGCTCAACGCGATCCTGGGCTACACCAGCATGCTGCTCAAGGGCGTGTCGGGGGAGCTGTCGGCCCACCAGCGGCGCAACCTGGAGCGAATCGACTCCAACTCGCAGCACCTGCTGTCGATCATCAACGACATCCTCGACATCACGCGTATCGAGGCGGGGAAGATGCCGCTGACGGTGGCCGACTTCCCCCTCGTCGACCTCGTGGGCGAGGTGCTGGCGGAGGTGGAGCCGCTCATCGCGCGCACCAAGCTGGAGGTCACCAGCCGGATCGACCGCGCGCTGCCCGTGCTCCGGAGCGACCGCCAGAAGGTCAAGCAGATCGTGATCAACCTCCTGACGAACGCGCTGAAGTTCACGCCGCAGGGCTGGGTGAGGCTGACGGCGGCCCACGACCCCGACACCGACCTGGTGGCCGTCGTGGTGGCCGACAGCGGCATCGGCATCTCGCCCAAGGATCAACAGGTCGTCTTCGAGGACTTCCGCCAGGCCGACGACTCGCCGACCCGCCAGTACACCGGCGCGGGCCTCGGCCTGGCCATCTGCCGGCGGCTCACCTCGATGCTGGGCGGCGAGCTCACCGTGCGCAGCGCGCCCGGCGAGGGCTCGGCGTTCACCCTGGCGCTGCCCCGGGTGCCCAAGGACGCCGGATGATGATCGCCGCGCCGCCGACCCTGGTCCTGCTGGTGGACGACTACGCCGACAACCGCGACATCTACGTGCAGTTCCTGACGTACTCGGGGCTGCGGGTCGAGGAGGCCGAGAACGGGCACCAGGCGCTCGACAAGGCCTTCGCGCTCAAGCCCGACGTCATCGTGATGGATCTGTCGCTGCCGGGCCTCGACGGCTGGGAGGCGACCCGGCGCCTCAAGGAAGACCCGCGCACCCGGGACATTCCGGTGATCGCGCTCACCGGCCACGCGCTGGCCGGGCACTCCAAGGGGGCGTTCGACGCGGGGTGCGACGCGTTCATCACCAAGCCATGCCTGCCCGAGCGGCTGCTCGACGAGATCCGCGCCATCCTCGTGCCCGGCCGCCCACGATCGGGGGACCCCACACCATGAGCCGCACGGCCAAGCGGACCGCCCGTTCCAGGACGCCCAAGGAGGCCAAGCCGGCGCGGCCGGCGCCGGCGGAGTCGCGCGTCATCCGCGAGGCGACCCCCGGGTCGCACCTGCCGGCGGGCGCCACCCGCACGCCGGGGGGGCCGCCGGCGGCGTCGGACCGGCGGGGCAAGTACGTCTACTGCATCGTGAACGCGGACGAGGCCCTCAGCTTCGGGCCGATCGGCTTCGGGAACCCGCCCGGCGAGGTCTACACGGTGCTGTACGAGGACATCGCCGCCGTCGTGTCCGACGCGCCCATGGAGGTGCTCGACGCCACCCGCGACAACGTGCTGGCCCACGAGCGGGTGAACGAGGCGGTCATGAAGTACCAGACCGTCATTCCCATGTCGTTCGGCACGGTGTTCAAGACCCGCGACGACATCGTCGAGCTGCTGCGGGGGGCCCACGGCGCCTTCCAGGACGTGCTCACCAAGATGGAGAACAAGGTCGAGTTCGGGCTCAAGGTGCTGTGGGACCGCGATGCCATGATCCGCCACATCGAGCACGACGACGAGGACATCCGGCGGCTCAAGAGCGAGATCGCCACCCAGAAGGGCTCGACCTACTTCGCCCGGGTCCAGTACGGGCGGCTGGTGGACGGGGCCATCCAGAACCGCTCCGAGCAGTACGTCGCGGAGATCTTCGAGGCGCTGCGCGACGTCTGCGTGGCCTCGCGGGCCAACAAGCCCATCGGCGACAAGATGATCATGAACGCGGCGTTCCTGGTCGAGCGGGAACGGGAGCCGGCCTTCGACAGCCGCGTGAAGACGCTGGGCGCGCGCTACGAGGCGCTGACGTTCCGCTACACCGGCCCCTGGCCTCCCTACAACTTCGTCAACATCCGCCTGAAGCTGGAGCGGGCGAAGTGACCGCGGGATGAGCGGGACCTCCGGGGCAGACGAGGGCTCGGGCCCCGGGCGCGTGGCCGGGTACGCGGTCGCCGCCGGCGCGGTCGTCGGCGCCGCGCTGCTCACCTGGGCGCTGTGGCCGCTCATCCAGCCCAGCGGCACCCCGCTCTTCTTCGCGGCGGTCGCCATCAGCTCCTGGTACGGCGGGCTGGGGCCGGGGTTGCTGGCGACCGCCCTGGCCGCCGTCGTCACCGAGCGGTTCTTCGTGCCGCCGGTGCACCTCTTCTTCACGCCGGGGACGGCCGTGCGGGGCGTCTCGTTCGTCGTGGTCGCCCTGCTCGTCGCCTCGCTCTACGAGCGGGCGCGCCGCGCCCAGGCGCGCGCCGAGGCTCTGGCCCGGTCTCGCGAGACGCTGCTGGCCGCCGAGAAGGCCGCCCGGGAGGCGGCCGAGACCGCCAGCCGGGGCAAGGACGAATTCCTGGCCACGCTCTCCCACGAGCTGCGCACGCCGCTGAACGCGCTGGTCGGCTGGACGTGGTGGCTGCGGCGTGGCGACCTCGACGCCGAGCGCCGGGTCAAGGCGCTGGAGACCATCGACCGCAACGTCAAGGCCGTGGCCCAGCTCATCGAGGATCTGCTCGACGTCTCCCGGATCATCACCGGGAAGATCCGGCTGAGCATGCGCACGGTGGAGCTGGCCCCCGTGATCGAGGCGGCCGTCGCCGCCGTGCAGCCGGCCGCCGCCGCCAAGTCGATCGACATCGACCTGACGCTCCCGCCCGCGGTGGCGCCGGTGCGCGGCGACATCGACCGCCTGCAGCAGGTGGTGTGGAACTTACTGTCCAACGCGATCAAGTTCACTCCGGACAAGGGCCGGGTGAGCGTGCGGCTCGACCAGGGGACCGGCGGCGTCCGCATCGTGGTGCGTGACACCGGGCAGGGGATCAGCCCCGGCGTCCTGCCGTACGTGTTCGACCGGTTCGCCCAGGGGGACGGGGGGCCGCGCGCGGGCGCCGGGCTCGGGCTGGGGCTCGCGATCGCGCGCCACGTCGTCGAGCTGCACGGCGGCGAGATCCGCGCGGAGAGCGAGGGCGAGGGACAGGGGGCCACCTTCACCGTCACGTTGCCGAGGGCGGCGCCGGACACGCCGGCTGCCGAGTCGGCGGGGGCGGCGGGCGCGGCCGTCCTCCAGGGCCTGCGCATCCTCGTCGTCGACGACGAGCCGAGCGCGCGCGAGTGGTGCCAGCTCACGCTCGGACACCACGGCGCCCGCGTGATCGCCGCCGCCTCGGCGGGGGAGGCCCTGGCCGCGCTCGGGCGCGAGGCGGTGGACGTGCTCGTGTCCGACCTGCGGCTGCCCGGCGACGACGGCTACGACCTCATCCGTCGGGTCCGCGAGCTCGACGCCGAGCGCGGAGGCCGGACGCCGGCGGTGGCGCTCACCGGTTACCCGCGCGTGGAAGACCGCAGCCGCGCGCTCGACGCCGGCTACGACGCCCACGTGCCGAAGCCCGTGGCCGTGACCGAGCTGGTGTCGGTGGTCGCCCTGCTGGCCGGCCGCGCCGCCGGGGAGCCGGTGTGATCATCCTCGACACCCTCGTCATCGGTGGGCTCAAGTTCGTGCTGCGCCGCCTCGCGGAGGCGGTCGACGCCCAGCTGAACGACGTCGACACCCTGCGCGAGGAATTGCTGGCCGCCCAGATGCGGCTCGAGCTGGGCGAGCTGAGCGCCGAGGACTTCGCCTGGCTCGAGCGCGACCTGCTGGCGCGCATGCGCGAGATCCACGAGCGCCAGGCCGGCGACGCGTCGGGCCCCGTCCGGATCACCGGCATCGACGTCAGCGTCGCCGACGACGTCGAGGACCGGTCGCCCGACGAGCCGCGGCCGCGGTGACGCGGCGGCCGGCGGTCCGGCTGCATTTCTTCGCGGGCAAGGGCGGCGTCGGCAAGACGACGTGCGCGGCGGCGGCCGCGGTGGCCGCGGCGGAGGCGGGAACGCGCGTGGCGGTGATCTCCACGGATCCGGCGCACTCGCTCGGTGACGCGGTCGGGCGCGGGCTCGGCCCCGCGCCCCGACGCGTGCCCGTCAGGGCCGGCGCACTGGACGCCGTCGAGCTCGACGCCGACCGGGCACTGGCGCGGTGGCTGGCCCGGTGGCGGCCGACGCTGTCGACCATCGCGGAGCGCGGCACCTACCTCGACGACGAGGACCTGGAACGGCTGTTACGTCTGTCCTTCCCCGGCGTCGACGAGCTGATGGCGCTGGTCGAGCTGGCGCGGCTGGCCGAGCACGGGCGCTACGAGCTGGTCGTCGTGGACACCGCCCCCACCGGCCACGCCCTCCGCCTGCTCGCCATGCCCCGGACGCTGCAGCGCATCGCCTCGGTGCTGAACGACATGTACGCCAAGCACCGCTTCCTCGCCGACAGCCTCGGCCGCGGCTACCGGGCCGGCGCCGCCGACCGCCTGATCGCCGAGCTGGACGACGGCGGCCGCCGCCTCGCCACGCTGCTCCGCGATCCCGCCCGTTGCCGCTTCAGCTGGCTGATGCTGCCCGAGCGGCTGGCGCTGGCGGAGACGCGCGACGGCATCGCCGCCCTGGCCGCCGACGGGATCCAGGTCGGCGAGCTGATCGTCAACCGGCTCACCCCGCCCCCCGACGCCGGCTGCGCGCTGTGCCGGGGACGGCACGCCGAGGAGGCGCGGGTCGTCGGCCAGGCGCGCCGGGCCTTCCCGGCCCTCGTGCTGCGCGGCGTGCCGGCGCTCGAGAGAGAGCCCCGCGGCCCCGGTGCCCTGCGCGCGGTGGGGCGGCTGCTCCGTTCGCGATCGGTGGGGTCGGTGGCGCCGGGTGGCCGGACGGCGGCGAAGTCCATGCTCGTGCCCGGCTCCCGGTGGGGAGGCGAGACGCGCGCCTCCAGGCCCTCCGGTTCGCCCTCGGCGCGACAACGGCCGTCGCATTCCTGGCTCGACGTCATCGCGCCCGCCGGGGTGCGGCTCGTCGTCTTCGCCGGCAAGGGCGGCGTGGGGAAGACGACGTGCGCGGCGGGAGCGGCGCTCGCCCTGGCCCGGCGGCCGCGGGCGCGGGTGCTGCTCCTCTCGGCGGATCCGGCGCACTCGCTGGGCGACGCGCTGGGCGCGGCGCTCGACGACGACGAGCGGGCGGTGCCCGGGGCGCCGGCGGGGCTGCGTGCCCGCGAGCTGGACGCCGCCCGCGCGCTGGAGCGCACGCGCGAGCGCTATCGCCGCGCGGTCGAGGACACGTTCGACTCGCTGCTGCGCGGCTCGCGCTTCGACGTCGCCTACGACCGGCAGGCGCTGCACGGGCTCATGGACCTCGCCCCGCCCGGTCTCGACGAGCTGTTCGCGGTGCTCTCCCTCGTGGAGGCGCTGGGCGAGCGCCAGCCGCCCCACGACGCCGTCGTGCTGGACACGGCGCCGACCGGACACGCGCTGCGCCTGCTCGAGATGCCGGCCACCGCCCTCGCCTGGGTGCACGCGCTGCTGGCCATCCTGCTCAAGTACCGCGAGGTCGTCGGGCTCGGGGAGGTGGCCGCCGAGCTGGTCGCCACCGCGCGCCGGCTGCGCGAGCTGAGCGCGCTCCTGGCGGATCCCGTCCGCGCGCGCGTCGTCGTGGTCACGCGGGCCGCCGAGCTGCCCGAGCGCGAGACCGGACGCTTGCTCTCCCGGCTGCGCCGCCTGGGCATCGCCGTCCCGGCGGTGCTGGTCAACGCGCTCACGTCGGGAACCTGCCGGCGATGCCGGCGGGCCCGGCGCGTGGAGCACCGGATGGTCACGGCGCTCCGCCGACGGCGGACGCGCCGGCGCGCCTGGAGTATCATTTCCACGCCGGCCCTCGCTCCGCCGCCGCGCGGCGTCAGCGGGCTCGAGCGATGGACGCGCACGTGGGAGTGCCAGGGATGACCGCGGCTCGCAACTCCGCCACCTACCTCTACTGTCTGGTCGAGGCGGACCGGCCGCCTTCGTCCGCGACGGCGCCGCCCGGCGTCCCGGGCGCCGGCGGGCTGCGGATCGTGCCGGCCGCCGCCCGGTTGTGGCTGGTCGCGGCGGAGGCGCCCCTGAAGCTCTACGGCAGCGAGCCGATCGAGCGTGGGCTGCGCGACCTGGAGTGGGTGGCGGTGCGCGGGGCCGCCCACGCGCGCGTCGTGCAGCACTTCGCGCGGCGGTTCCCGACGGTGCCGATGAAGCTCTTCACGCTGTTCAGCACCGAGGATCGGGCGGTGGCTCACGTGCGCGGCGCCGAGGCGCGGGTGCGCCGCGCCCTCGCCCGCGTCGCCGGCCGCCAGGAGTGGGGCGTGCGCGTGCGCCTCGACGCCGCGCTCGCTCGCCGGCGCGTGCCGCGGCAGCCGGCGGTGGCATCGCCGCGCCGCGCCGGAACGCATTTCCTGCTGGCGAAGAAGCGGGAACGGGACGTCGCCCGCGCGGTGCTGCGCGAGGGGCGGGCGGCCGTCGAGGACGCGTTCGAGGCCCTCGCCGGCCTGGCCGAGGGCACGCGACGGCGGGCGGCGGCGGAGATGAACGGCACCCCCCTCGTCCTCGACGCCGCGTTGCTGGTGGAGGCGCGCCAGGGCGCCCGGTTCCGGCGCGCCGTCCGCCGCACCGCCGCCGCCCTCGCCGCGCGCGGCTACCGCCTCAGCCTCACCGGCCCGTGGCCCGCCTACAACTTCGTGAGCGACACCCGATGAGGCGCGGCGACCATCTGCGGGAGATCCTCGAGACCGGCGACGACTCCATGCTCGACCTCGTCGACAACCTGCTGACCCGCGGCGTGGTGATCTCGGGCGAGGTGATGCTGGGCCTGGCCGGAGTGGACCTCATCTACGTGCGGCTCCAGGCCGTACTCTGCGCGGCCGACCGCGTCGAGGAGCGCTCGCGCCACTCGCGACCATGACTCCACTCACACCTCGCGTGTACCTCTACGCCCTGCTGAGCGGTCCGCCGGCGTGCGAGGCCGGAATCGGCGTCTGCGCGGAGCCGCTACGGGTCGTCGCGGTGGCCGGATTGGTCGCGCTGGTCGGTGACGTCGCGGAACCCCCGGCGCCGACGGCGATCACGCTCCGCGCCCAGGACACCGTCTTGCGCCGCCTGTCGGCGGGGATCGATGCCATCCTGCCCGCCCGCTTCGGCACTCTCGTCGAGAACGACACCGCGCTGGCGGAGGCGCTGGACCGGCGCCGCCCGGAGCTGGCCCGGGCGCTCGAGCGGGTGGCCGGCTGCGAGCAGATGACCCTGCGCGTGTGGGGCGAGTGCGCGGCGGCCGCGCCGCATTTCGAGGTCGCCGGCGGCGGCCCCGGCACCCGGTACCTGGCCGGGCGGCGGCGGCTCCACGAGCGGGCGAGCCGCGTTCCCGAGCTCGAGCCGCTGCGCCAGCGTCTCGGCGACCTGGTGCGCGAGGAGCGGGCGGAGCGGCACGACCGGCCGCCCCTGCTGGCCACGGTCCAGCACCTGGTGGAGCGCGGCGCCGGCGGGCGCTACGTGGACGCGGTCCACGCCGCTCGCGAGGCGGTCGCGCCCTGGCGCGTCAGCGTCAGCGGGCCGTGGCTGCCCTACGCGTTCGGCGAGGAGGCGGCGTGAGCGCACGGCGGCCGGTCTTCGAGGTGCGGGAGCTGGAGTCGCTGCGGGCGGAGCTGGAGCGGCAGGCGGCGCTGGCCGCCGCTCCGCGCTGGAATGCGGACCCCGAGGACGTGCAGCGCTCGGTGGCCCGCCTCGTCCTCACCCTCGTCGAGTTCATCCGCCAGCTCCTGGAGCGCCAGGCGATCCGCCGCATGGAGGGCGGCACGCTGTCCCCCGAGGAGACCGAGGCGGTGGGCGTGGCGCTCATGCGCCTGGAGGAGACCGTGCGCGACATCGCCTCACGCTTCGGGCTGGAGCCGGACGACCTCAACGTGGACCTGGGCCCGCTGGGGCGCCTGCTCTGAGCCGGCCCCCGCCATGGTGGCGCCCGCCCCGCTGATCGTCGCCGTCCGCTGGCTCCTCGCCCTCGCCGCGCCGGCGGCCGCGCTCGGCCTGGCGTTCGCGCTGCGGCCGCTGATCTCGCAGGTTCCCGGCCCGCCGTTCGTGGCCGCCATCATGCTGGTCGCCTGGCTCGGCGGCCTCGGCCCCGCGGTGCTCGCCATCGTGCTGAGCGTCCTCGCGCTCGCCTACTATTTCCTGCCGCCGACCGGTTCGCTGACGCTGTTCGCCAGCGACAGCATGTGGCTCCTCACCTTCGCCGCCGTCGCGACCTGCACGGCGTGGGTGGTCGCCACCCGCGGCCGCGTGCAGAGACGGCTGGCCGCCAGCGAGCGACAGCTGCGGCTGGTGACCGACGCGGCGCCGGTGCTCATCTCCTACGTCGACGCCGCCCGGAGGTATCGGTTCGCCAACCGCCCCTACGCCGAGCGCTACGGCCGCACGCCCGACGACATCGTGGGCCGGCGCGTCGCCGAGGTGGCGGGCGGCGAGCGCGCCACCGGCTTCGAGCGACACCTCGCGGCCGCCCTGGCCGGCGCGCCCGCCGTCTTCGAGTTCACCGGCGAGGGGGCGGAGGGGCCGCGCCACATGCTCGCCACCTACGTTCCCGATCCCGGGCCGCGGGGCACGGTACGCGGGGTGGTGGCCGTCCTCACCGACATCACGGACCGCAAGCGGGCCGACGACGAGCGGGTCCGGCTGCTCGAGCTGGAGCAATCGCGCCGGCGGGAGGCCGAGGCGGTGGCCGAGCTGGGGCGCATCCTCACGCAGGGGCTGGACCTCGACGCCGTGGCCCAGCGGATCGCCGAGCTGGCGCGCGGGCTGCTGCGCGCGGTGACCACGACCGTGTACCGCGTCGACCCCGCCTCCCGCGATTTCGTGTGCCTGGCGATCTCCGGCGACATGGGGTCGTTCCGGCCCGGCGGGATCGTGCCGCGGGGCGCCGGGGCGGTGGGGCGCGCCGTGGAACGCCGCCGGCCGGTGACGACCGCCAACGTGCTGGAGGACCCCGAGATCGACGCGCCGCCGTCGACCCGGGAGTGGATCGAGCAGGCGCCCTATCGCGCGGTGCTCGCGGTGCCGCTGCTGGTCAAAGGGCGGGTCATCGGCGCGTTCGCCGCCGGCGACCGGCTCGGGCGCGTGTTCGGCGCCGACGAGATCCGGCTGGCCGAGGCGCTCGCCGACCACGCGGCCGTCGCGCTCGAGAACGCCCGGCTCTACCGGGAGGCCGAGGAGCGGCGGCGGGAGGCCGAGCTGCTGGCCGCCGTCGCCCGGGTCGTCAACGCCTCGCTCGATCTCGACACCGTGCTGGGCCGCGTGACCGCCGCCGCCAAGGATCTCTGCAACGCGGACCTCGCGCGCATCGCGCTCTGGGACGCCGGTCGTGAGGGCATGGCGTTCCGCTACACGGTGGGCACGCGGGCGGGGGCCCACGACCACGTGTTGCTGACCCCGGGCAAGGGGCTGGCCGGCGAGGTGCTGGCGACGGGCCGGCCGGTGCGCACCGCCAGCGTGCTGGACGACCCGCGGCTGCACCCGGATTATGCCGGCATGATCCGCGCGGAGGGCAGCGTCGCCGTCCTGGTGGTGCCGATCCGGACGGGCGAGCGGGTCGAGGGCCTGATCTACGTCGACAACCGGACGGCGCGGGCGTTCACCGACCGCGACGAGACGATCCTGGGGCGGCTGGCCGATCACGCCGCCATCGGGCTGCGCAACGCCCAGCTGTTCGCCGGCGAGCAGTCCGCGCGCGGCGAGGCCGAGGCGCGGGCGCAGCGCGCGCGCCTGGTGGCCGACGTGAGCCGCGCGCTGGCGTCGTCGCTCGACTACGAGGCCACGCTCGACGCCCTCGCCCACCTCGTGGTGCCGGCCCGCGCCGACTGGTGTGTCGTGCACCTGGCCCGGCGGGACGGCGGGCTGCGCCGGGTGGCCGTCGCCTACGCCGATCCCGCCCACGCGGCCCTCGCCGCCGAGACCGTGCGGATCGTTCCGACGGCCGACTGGCTCCGGGACGTCAGTCCGGCCGTCCAGAACGTGCGGGCGGGGCGGTCGCTGCTGGTCGCCCACGCGGCCCCGGCGCGGATCGAGGAGATCGTCACCGATCCGGACGACCGGCGCATCTTCCTGGCGTTGCGGCCGCACTCGATGCTGGTGGTCCCGCTGGTCGCCCGCGGGCGCGCGCTGGGCGCCATCACGTGGCTGCGGATCGCCGGCGGCGAGCCGTACACGGCGGAGGATCTCGGCGTCGCCGAGGACATCGCGGCCCGGGCCGCCCTCGCCGTCGACAACGCCCGGCTCTACCGGCAGGCCCAGCGCGCGCGGGGCGAGGCCGAGGCCGCCAACCAGGCCAAGGACGAATTCCTGGCCGTGCTCTCGCACGAGCTGCGCACGCCGCTGACCTCGATGCTCGGCTGGCTGCGTTTGCTCCGCACGGGGCAGCTCGGCCCCGAGCGCGTCGCCCAGGCGCTGGAGGTGGTGGAGCGCAACACCCGCACCCAGGCCCAGCTCATCAACGACCTGCTCGACGTCTCCCGGATCATCGCCGGCAAGCTGCAGCTCGACCTCTATCCGGTCGACCTCACGCCGATCCTCGAGGAGACCGTGGAGTCGGCGCGGCGGGACGCCGAGGCCAAGGGCGTCGAGGTCGAGCTGACGGTGAGCGCGGCCACCGGGCCGGTGCTGGGCGACCCGCTGCGCCTGGGGCAGATCGTCGCCAACCTGATCACCAACGCCGTGAAGTTCACACCGGGCGGCGGCCGGGTGCGCGTGCGCCTGGTGCGGGAGGGCGGGGAGGCCGTCATCACCGTCGCCGACACCGGCATCGGCATCCCGCCCGAGCTGCTCGCCCACGTCTTCGACCGGTTCCGCCAGGCCGACAGCACGATCACGCGGCGCCACGGCGGCCTGGGGTTGGGGCTGGCGATCGTGCGTCATCTCGTCGAGCTGCACGGCGGCAGCGTCCGCGTGGAGAGCCGGGGCGATGCGCAGGGGGCGACGTTCACGGTGCGCCTGCCGATCGCCGCCCCCGAAGCCCGGCGGGGCCGCGGCGAGTCCGCGGCCATGACCGGCGCCCCGGCGGTCGGCCGCCAACCGCTGGGAGGCGTACGGGTGCTGGTGGTGGAGGACCACCACGACACCGCCGAGCTGTTGCGCGCGATCCTGGGCAACCAGGGGGCCCACGTGCGACTGGCCGCTTCGCTGGCCGACGCGCTGGCGGCGCTGGAGGAGAGCGAGTTCGACGTGCTCGTCACCGACATCGCCATGCCCGACGGCAACGGCTACGAGCTGCTCGAGCGCCTGCGCCGGCGCGAGCGCGCGAGCGGCTGCGATCCGGTGCCGGTGGTCGCCGTCACCGCCTTCGCGAGCGGCGAGGAACGCGAGCGGGCGCGGGCCGCCGGGTTCCACGACTACGCCGCCAAGCCGATCGATCCCGCCGTCCTCGTGGAGGTCATCGCCCGGGCCGCGGCCACCGCCGCCCGGCCCTGACCCTTTCTTGACTGGCCCGGCCCCTGTCGCGTAAACAGCGAGGAGCAGGGCACGGTCGGGCACGCCCCGAAGGGGCGTTGACGCGGCGCGAAGCGCGCGAACGAGCCGACGGGCGGGTTCCCGTCGGGGTGTCCGGGGGGAAGCGGCGGTCGCTCCCCCCTGACAGGTAGAGATCAATGAACGCCGACATCACCGTCAACGGCAGGACGTATCGCTGGCCCGACCGGCCGCTCGTCGTCGTCTGCATCGACGGCTGCGAGCCGGACTACGTCGCGCGCGCGGTCGAGCACGGGGCGGCGCCGTGGCTGGGCCGCGTGCTCGCCGACGGGAGCGCTCACCTGGCGGACGCGGTGGTGCCGACCTTCACCAACCCCAACAACCTGTCCATCGTCA
>Ga0299906_10002472_pt1 | contig 15330 bp, 12 predicted proteins | sample RVTome_14_FD_200259 | JGI IMG/M metagenome (GOLD analysis project Ga0299906, IMG submission 200259) | Soil microbial communities from uranium-contaminated site in the Upper Colorado River Basin, Wyoming, United States - RVT145D125 (version 2) ... | reverse complement strand
CGCACCCTCGCGCAAGAAGCCGACCTCGACCGTGTCGTCCACGTCGTGGCGAGCGATCGCGGTGACCAGGTCCTCCATGGAACCGATCTCTTGCCCGTCGAAGGCCACGATCACGTCGCCGTTGCGTAATCCGGCTGCAGCCGCGGGAGTGTCGGGCTGCACGTCCTGGACCAGCGCGCCGCCGCCGTTGGGGATGCTCTCGCCGGTGATCCCCAGGTACGGGCGTTCGGCTCGACCGGTCTCGATGATCTGATCGGCGTCACGGCGCGCGATGTCGATCGGGATGGCGAATCCGACGCCGACGTTGCCGCCCGCACCGCCGACGATCGCGGTGTTGATACCGATGACCTCGCCGCGCGCGTTCACCAGCGCGCCGCCGGAATTGCCGGGGTTGATCGGCGCGTCGGTCTGGATCGCGTCGGTGAATCGGGTGCTGCCCAGCTCGATCGTGCGGTGCACGGCGCTGATCACACCCGCCGTGACCGTCCCCTGGAGGCCGAACGGGCTTCCGATCGCGACCGCCAGGTCGCCCACCTGGATGGACGAGCTTGCGCCGAAGCGGGCTGCGGGCAGCCCGGTCGCGTCAACCTTCAGCACCGCGATGTCGTCGGTGGGTGAGGCGGTTCCGACCAGCGCAGCCTCCATCTGGTTGCCGTCGGGCATCGTGACGGTGATCGAGCGCGCGCCCGAGACGACGTGATCGTTGGTGATGATGTAGCCGTCGGAGCGATAGATCACGCCCGACCCCGTCCCGCTGGAAGGCCCGAACGGGCCGGCTGCTCCGGTGACGTCGATGCGAACGATGCTCGGCAGCACGGCCGCGGCGACGTCGGCGACGCCGGTGGTGGTTCCCGTCGCCGTCCCCGACGCGGGGGGCGCCGGCGTGGTCCGAGCCGGAGTCTCGTCGAGCAGCGCATGCGTCGTCACCGCGCCGGTTGCGCCGGCGAGCACCGCGGTCAGGACGAGCGACAAGGCGGTGCGCGCGCGTGGGCGCGCGGCCGCCGCCGGAGGATCGGCGTGAGGCGGCGGGATCGGGAACGGGAGCGGCGTCACCGGCTCCGGACCCGGTGCGGCAACAGGGTCCGGGCCCGGAGCGGTGACGGGATCCTCGGGGGGGAGACCGGGATCCCCGGCAGGAGAGGGCAGCTCGGATGCATCGTGGGGGTGGGTGAGGTGCGGCTCCGGAAGCCTTACGGTTTCCTCTGTTCGATCCATGCTCGTCTCCTCTTGAGCGGATGGCTCCATCGAAGCGCTCGAAGCTGAGTGTCTGCTGGGAGGCACCCGGGTCGTCCCTGAGAAAGTGCGATGGCCGAAGCGATGAGGCCAAAGCCTGGTGGTCGCCTGGGGCCACCTATACTCCCGGCAAGGAGGGATGGACGATGGATCTTCACCCGTTCCGGCGTGCCGTGGAGGCGCGCGACCTGGATGGCCTCGCAGCGCTGCTCGCGCCCGACGTCGTGTTCCACAGCCCTGTGACGTTCAAGCCGTACGTGGGCCGCGAGGACGTGCGCGCGCTGCTCGGGATCGTCATGTCGGTCTTCGAGGATTTCATCTATACCGACGAGCTGACCGCCGACGGCGTCGAAGCGTTGATCTTCCGCGCGCGCGTCGGTGACCGGCGGGTCGAGGGCATCGACATCCTGCGCTTCGACCAGCAGGGCTTGATCGCCGACTTCACCGTCATGGTCAGGCCCATGTCCGGCGTGCATGCCCTCGCCGAGGCGGTCGGCGCCGGTCTGGCCGCCATCGGCGTCAACACGGCGCCGAGCGAAGGATGAAGCTCGCTCAGATGTCGGCGAAGCGGAGGAGTCCGCCGAGCACGCCGACATACGCCGTCCCGTCCGGGCCCAGCGAGACCGGCGCGTAGTTGTTGTTGTAGCCGAGCCCGTCTCCGGCGAGGCGCTTCCAGACCGTCTCGCCCGTGCGCGCGTCGATCGCCGTCAGGTACCACGGATCGGTCCCGTCGGCAGCGGGCGTCTTGGTGTAGACGTAGAGCAGTCCGGTCGCGAGGGACACTTTCGGCACCAGGGTCGGCGAGCGCTCGCTGCTCTCCCACACCGTCGAGCACGTACCGGTCTCGGGGACGAAGTCGACGCGGGTGATCCCGGGCTCGGTGCTCGCGCCGTTGTCGGTGGCCAGCGGGCCCGTGTAGCCGTAGTTGTTCTCGACGATCACCGAATGACCGAAGCCGACCAGGGTGTTCTCCGTGGCGCTCAGGCCATCGGCGAACACCGGCTCGCTGCATACGAGTCGCGAGCCGGTCACCGTTCGGTTCCGCCGGTAGACGACCACGTTTATGCGCGGCTCGGCGTTGTCGGTGATCGCTACGTAGTCCTCGCCGAGCAGCGTGGGCGTGGTGCCGGTGCCCTGGCTGACCTGCCCCGGCTTGATCCGCGTTCCGCGGTCGTATGCCTGGGCCCAGGTGATAGCGGGATCGTCGTATGAGTCGGCGTCGAAGCGGTAGAGCGCATGATCGCTCGCGATATACACCCCGCCGGTCTCATCGACGGCGAAGGAGTTCGCTATCACCTCACCGGCGAGCCTTCGAATGTGAACGTCACCGCCGCGATCGATCAAGCCCACGGTCCCCTGTGAGCCGGCGAACCAGATCAGTCCGTCCCAGTCCGGCAGCGCGGAGACGATCGCCTCGCCGGGCGAGAGGTCGACCGAAAGCGTATGGACGGTCTCGAGGACGAATGTGGGTCCCGCCGGCGTGTCGAGCAGCCCGACCACCCAGATCTGCCTGCTGTTGGTCGGGATGATCGCGCGATCCTGCTCGTCAAGATAGAAGTACCCGCCGCCGGAGAAGTCGTTGAAGATGCTCGTGCCGGTGCCCGGCGTCGGGAATCGCGGCGGCAGCGGATGGTACGCGAGCAGCTCGAGGGTTTCCGGATCGAGCAGCACGAGCCGCGGGCTCTCGATGCCGACGCAGATGGTCACGATGCGGCCTTGGGAGTCGAACGTCACCGATGCGCAGTCGGCCACGTGGAAGGTCGAGCCGACCTCGATGTCCGGGCCGAGGGGGCCGGCCACGTCGTAGGCGTCGGTCATGTACGCGTCGTTATGGAGGTTGCTGCGCCCGTTCGGCGCCATCGCCGGATGCTCGGGAACCGGGAAGCTGGCCAAAGGCTGCGGGGCCGCGCCGGCGCCGAGGAAGGCAGGGTGCTCGAGACGGGGATCCTGCGGGACCGGGATCGGGGGGATCCCCGCGCGCGCCGGCAGCGACACGGCCACGCTCGTCATCACGATCGCCGTCGCGAGCAGCTTCCTGTTCATCGGCCCTCCGGTCCCTCGGCGGGGATACGCTTCGACGCCACCGGTAGCGTTCCCTGTCTGGAGGAGCCGATGCCTCGACGGTGCAAGTGGGCCGACCCGTCGGATCCCTTGTACGTCGCGTATCACGATCGGGAATGGGGCGTGCCCTCGCACGACGACCGCCACCTGTTCGAGATGCTCGTCCTGGAGGGCGCGCAAGCCGGGCTGTCCTGGTCCACGATCCTGCGCAAGCGCGAGGGCTACCGCGTTGCCTTCGCCGGCTTCGACGCCGCGAAGGTCGCGCGCTTCGATGCTCGCGCGGTCGAGCGGCTGATGCTCGACGCATCGATCGTGCGCAACCGCGCGAAGATCACCGCCGCGATCGGCAACGCGCGCGCCGCCTTGGCCGTTGGCGAAGAGCTCGGCTCACTCGACGCGTATCTGTGGCGGTTCGTCGGCGGGGAGCCCAAACGCAACCGTTGGAAGGCGATGGCAGAGGTTCCCGCCGAGACGGTCGAGTCGCGCGAGATGAGCAAGGACCTGAAGCGCCGGGGGTTCCGGTTCGTCGGCCCGACCATCTGCTATGCGTTCATGCAGGCGGTGGGGATGGTCAACGATCACGTTGCCGGCTGTTTCCGATACCGCCAGGTCTAGGACGAGACCGCCGCGAGCGCGCGCTCGGCCTGCTCGAGGTGGAAGCGGTCGTGTCCGGCGATCAAACGGAACGAGAGGTCGAAGCTCTCGCGACCGCGCTCGGCGTGCATACCCACCCGCGCGCGATCAGCCTCTGATGTGCGTTGCCACAACGAGATGTTCGCCGTCCGCAGCGCCGCGAACAGGGCGAGCAGCTGCTCGGCATCGGCCTCGTTGGCGTGCAGCCGGTCGACCCAGAGGTCCTGGTCGTAGCCGATCAGGGGCGGCTCGTCGTGTGCGAGGATCCAGCGATACCTGCCTGCGTAGACGATCTCGGCTTGCGCCACGTGCGCGACGCATTCGAGCACCGACCATTCGCGTTCCTCCGGCCTGGTGCGGAGCCGATCGCCGGCGTCGGTGACCAGCCGCCGCATCGCCTCCGGCGTGCCGGCTTGCACGTTGGCGGGGTCGTCGCCCTCGACGAGCGACAGCAGCAACTCCTGGTATGCCTGCGGCTGAGTGACCGGATCCGGACTCGTCATGCAACCCCCTCTGATCGCCGTCGTCGCGGCCCAGGATAGGGTCGGCGACGTCGGCGGGCATCGGATTGTTACCCTGCCGCCGGAGGGAGGCGGAGATGGCCTACGACGAAGACCTGGCGAACCGGATCCGCGAGATCCTGGGCGAGCGCGTGCGCGCGACCGAGATCGCGATGTTCGGCGGGCTGTGCTTCACCGTCCGTGGGAACATGGTCGTCGGCGTGGTCCGCGACGACCTGATGGTACGCGTCGGTCCCGAACAGCACGACGCCGCGATCGCCAAGCCCGGCGCGCGCCTGATGGACTTCACCAAGAGGCCGATGCGCGGCTTCCTGTTCGTGGATCCCGCCGGTACCAAGACCAAGCGCGCGCTCGCCTGGTGGATCGACCGGTCGCTCGCGTACACGGAGACCTTGCCCGAGAAGAAACCGCGCGCGCGCACCAGCAAGCGCCAGAAGGCGCGCCGATGAGGCTTCGCGATCGGGTCGCGCTCGTCACCGGCGCGTCCCTCGGCATCGGACGCCGGATCGCACTCGACCTCGCGCGTGCAGGCGCGACCGTCGTCGGGGTGGCCCGCCGGGCCGAAGCGCTGGCTGAGGCCGACGCCGAGTTGCGTGGCATCTCGCCGGACTCGTGGACGCGCACGCTGGACGTTGCCGACGAGCAGGCGGTACGCGCGCTGCTCGAGGAGATCGTCGAACGGCACGGGCGCCTGGAGATCCTGATCTGCAACGCGGCGATCGAGGAGCGAGGCTCCGTACTGGATCTCGATCTCGAGACGGTGCGACGGATCATGCGGGTCAACTTCGAGGGAGTCGTGAACTGTGTGCTCGCCGCCGTGGACGACATGGTGGCGCATGGCGAAGGGTGGATCGTGGGGGTCTCCAGCGGCGTCTCGCGCGCGCCGGTGCCCATGGAGGCCGCGTATGCGGCGTCGAAGGCGGCGATGGTCGCGTTCCTGGAATCGATCTCTTACGAGCTGGAGCCGAGAGGTGTTCGCGTCAAGGCGTTGTGGCCGGGGTTCGTGGGAGAGACGCCGATGGCGCGCGCCTCGATCGCCCAGGGCATGGCGGTGCCACCGAAGGTCGTGCATCGCACGCCCGAGAAGGTCTCGCGCACCCTGCTCCGCAACCTCGACCGCCCCGGGTTCGAGATCAACACCTCACGCGTGGAGATGATCGCGCCGGTGTTCCGCACGCTGTTCCCCCGGCCGTACCGGCGCAGCGTCGTGCGGACGCAGCGCCCGCGCTGACGCCGACGGTCAGCTGCCGGCGGTTCTGCCTCTGCGCACGAGCAGCGTTCCCCCTATCGCTGCGATGGCCACGATGGCTGCGATGATCGCGATCAGTGGGAACCCTCCGCCGTCGTCATCCGGGAGAGCCAGCGGCGTGTCGTCCGCGGTCGGCGTGGCGTCCTCGGTCGGCGTGGCGTCCTCGGTTGGCGTGGCGTCCTCGGTTGGCGTGGGGGCGGCAGCGTCGTTGTCGATGATGGTGACCGTCGCCGTGTCGTCCGCGGAGATGTCCCCCGTCCCCCCGCTCAGGACGACCGTGAACGTTTCTCGATCTTCCCCTTCGTCGTCGTCCACGATCGGGACCGTGATCGGCTCCCGGCGGTCGTCGCCGGCAACGAAACGCAGCTCGCCGCTGCTCGAGGTGTAGTCGCCGGGCGCGATTGCCGTGCCGTCTCTGGTCTGGAAGTCGACCGTCCCCTCGCAGCTGGGCTGCCCACCGAGCAACACGACGGTCAGCGTCACCTCGCCGGCGGACTCATCCACCTCAGGCTCGTCGTCCGAGAAGCCGGCGTTGTGACAGGCCGCCGAGGCCGGCAGCCCGATCACGGTGACGACCACCGCGACGACCGATGCGATCGCGGCGATGCGATGCCATCGCCCGACGGGGACCCCCTCCGCTCGTGCCGCGTGAACGGTTCGCATCTCCATGGCTCCCTCCTGCGAGTCGCCTGCCCTCGAACCCTAGCGCCACAGCGCTCGGCTCAGCGAAGTGAGGTTCCCTCGACGATCGCCGTCGAGCCGACGCGGCGGGTTGAGGGGTGTGGATGCGCGTTCGAAACCACAAGGCGACGCTGGTCGGTGAGTGGTTCCGACACGGCACAGGCTTGCGGCCGCAGCTTCACGCGCGTCTTCAGTCACCCAATATTGGGGATGGGTGCCGACCTTGACGGCTGGCATCATCATCTCGCCCCGCCGAGGCTGGAGGAGGATCCCTGATGGGCGACCGAAGGCTCGATTGTCCGGAGTGCGAGAGCGCTGGATCGGTGGAGCTGGGAGTCTGTCAGGTCTGCCTCGAGCCTGTCACCCATCGGAAGCCCGTGACCCCGGCGGCGCCGATCTCTCGCCGGCTGCGGACGATCGCGACGGATCGCGGTCCTCGGCGGGAGCCTGAACTCGCTCGGTAGGCCCGACCCAGCAAACACGGCCCGCGCACTTCGAATATTCGATCGGACGCTGCCAGTTACGAGCGCGCGACGCGCCAGACCAACCCGACCGGCGCGGGCCGGCCGGCTTCATCCAGATACGGGATCGCTCCTCCGAGGCTGGGCCAGATGATGCTCGACTCCACGTCTCCCACCGAAGGTTTCGACCAGTCGCACACGCCGTCCGGGAAGATCTCATGCAACTCGATGACCTGCTCGTCGGCGAGCGACGCCGTGTAATCGGTTGGATCCACGGCCTTGAGGTGGCACTTGATCACGTCGTCACTGGCAGGACCTCCTGCCGCGATGCGCGTCGTCGACACCGGCGGCATCGTCAGCGAGCACGGGCCGATCCCAAGCTCGTGATCCTCCGGCACGAACGCGCGCAGGTGGACCATGGCATCCGGCACGGGCGTGCCCGGTGCCACCGTGATGGGGATCGCGAGCGGCCCGCGCACCGTCGACGGCGCCTCGACGCGGCCGCCCAGCGTGCCGACCGCGCACTGGTCGATCGATGTGATCGGTTTCGCCGCGGCCACGTCCGCGATCCGATCGCCGCTGGACGGCGTCGCGTTGAGGGTCGTGACCCACTGGTCGATCTCGGTGAAGCCGTCGGCGGGGACGACGACCCCCCTCCACATCGCCATCGTGGACGCGCCGCCACCGGCGTGTCGGACTCGGCGCCGGTTGATGAACGGACGGACGGACTCGTGGATGTTGAGATCCGCCACCGGCACCAGGTCCAAGTAGGGTGCGAAGTCGATGATCGGCGTCTCTGCCAGCGCGCCCCGGCCTATCACCTGACCGACGCGATACACGATCGACGCGACTTCATCGGCCATCGAGTGGCGTTCGGTGCGGATGTTCCCGTCGTCGTCGAACCCACCCATGTTCCGGTTCAGGTCGGCGAACTGCTCGAGGGTGATGAGCCCGTCGTTGAATGCTCGCAGCCCGTACTGCACGCCGACATTGTCCAATGGGCGGCGCGCGAAGCCCGTCTCCGGATCGCGGCCGAGCCAGTTGACGTTCGCGTCGGCGACCGTGCAGCGGGACCCCGTCGGGTTGGTCTGCGGGTGGTACCGCTGCTCGGGTGCGAGACCTCCACACCCCGCGGTCGCATCGAGGGTTGTGCGAGTCCCGTTGGCCCAGCTTTGGCAGATCGAGTTGATGCTGGTCCCGGTCTGAGCGTTGTGGCCTGTGACGAAGGCTCTCTGCAGCTCGCTCCATTCGATGTCTGTGTTTTCGAAGTAGTTGACGAACAGCACACAGTCGCTCGTTGTCATCGACAGCGTCGTGGTGTCCGCGAAGGACGCCGACGGCATGGCGGCATCGAGCACGCCGGGCGCGTTGTTCACCAGGTTGTACTGCTGGAGGGCGCCGCCCGAGTTCCCGCTGCCGACGTACGTCCGGATCGACGCGAGGCCACCGCTTTGCGGATAGGTCTCGGAGATGTACTCCTTGAGCATCATCGCCGTCTCGATGCTCACGAACGGGTTGCAGTGATTGCCGAAGCTCGTCAGCGTCGAGTGCACCACGACATCTCCCTCGCCGACGCGGATGACCAGACCGAGCGCGTAGTCGGTGTCGATCGCGCCCGATTGGGGTGAGCCGAGCACGCCGCCGATGCTGTTTCGACCCTGGTCGTAGCCGACGCCGCACGCCTGGCCGAAGGCGTGGTAGACGCGGCCGTTCCAGTTGGGAGTGAAGTCGGCGGGATCCTCGCGCGCGGCCGGGTCGTCCAGCACGGCGATGCGTGCCACGCCCCGATTGATGATCGCCGTCTCGACGCGCGCGACGAAGGGGACCGGGGTCCCGTCCAACGCGGGATCTTCCGAGCGCAAGACGGTCGTGGCGACATCGGGAGGATATGAGGCCGGATCCGCGAGCTCGTGCCACTGGAAGTCCTCGGACGAGAACGCGAACCACTGGGAGGTCGCCGGGACCCAGCAGGTAGCGGGATCCACCGGCTCGCCGAGCCCCAGATCGACCGTCCGGCAGCGGAAGGGCATCTGATGCGGCCCGCTGATCACGGGGCCCGAGATCGGATGGTTCAGCACCGACAGCTCCGCCGTCCGGGCGCCGAAGACCCGACCTTCCACGATCGCCGTCACCGTGTTCGAGCCCTCGATGAGCCCGTTCACGAGGAAGTCGGATCCGTCGGGGCCGGTCGCCGTGGGCCCCGGGATGGGGACCGGCGAGCCGTTAAGGCGGAGGTCCAGCGCATCCTCGGGCTGCGTGCCGCGGATCCTCATGAGCACATCGCCGCCGGTCACTGTGTCGGGAAAGGTCGACACCGTCAGAAGCTCGATCTGCCCCGGCGCGAGGGGCGCGGTCTCGAGCGTGTGCACGTCGGCGACCACCTCGTTCTCGACCCCCGAGACACCCGACGCCGCAGCGAGGACGACGACGGCGGTGAGAGCGAGCCGACCAGGCAGGGGCATGTGAGCGATCATGTCGCTTGGTACCACGGCTGACGCTCCGTCCCCTGCTGGAGATGCGAGGAACCTCCGGCGTTCCGCGCCGGTGGATGCACAGCCCGCCCATCCACGGCGGTCGATCGGTTCCCTTGTGGCTTCACCAACGTGACTGCGCGCATCTTGTCGTGACGCGGAAGGGAACTCGGGGCCCCGGCGACGAACCTTCCGGAGAAGCTCGCTCTCCAGGAGGTTGGACATGCGGAAGGCCCTGATGCTCGTGCTCGCGCTGGCCCTCGCCGCCGCCGTCGCTCCCGCGGTCGGGGATCCGTACCCGGTCATCGAGGAGCCGGTCCTCAAGCCGGACACAAGCTGGGTCAAGACCGACTGGGGCTATCAGCACAACGACCTCTCGTTCCCAGCTCTGAACCCCGCGGGATTGCCGTGGCCGACCCTGATGGAAACTGAGGGCTACGGGGGGGCGGGCACGCCGAACGCCTACCTCCGCATGGACGACGGCGAGCTGATGGCGTTGCGGATCCAGTTCGGGCGCGGCCCGCGGGGCGATTACGCATACGTGAAGGCCTCGGTGCGAGGCACCGAGTGCTCGGGCGGATCGTTCAACCTCTACGACCGGCGTCACGCGTGGGATGGCCATCACATCATCGAGTGGATCGCCGCCCAGCCGTGGTCGAACGGCCGCGTGGGGCTGCACGGCTCGTCGCTGTCGGGTCAGACCGCGTACTGGATCGCGACGACGCAGCCGCCGCATCTCGCCGCGGTCAGCTCGAATGCGCTGCACTCGGACATCTACCGGGACATCTTCATGGTCGGCGGCATCCAGAACAACCTGTTCCCCGTGATCTGGACCTACGGCACCGGCCCGCACCGCTTGCCTACGGAAGCCCAGGACAATGGGACGTTGCAGTCCGATGAGATCTGCCAGCAGAACCAGGTGACGCGCTACAGCGCAGGCGACCTGCCGCAGCCGCAGAACGAGCCGGCGTGGGCGGCGCTTCGCTCGGTAGACGATGACTGGTACACCTCGCACGCGGCGATCACGTACGCGCCGAGCATCCGCATCCCCTACTACCAGCAGGTGAACTGGCAGGACGAGCAGGTGGGTCCGCGCGCCGTCGCGCTGTTCAACCACATCTATCCCGACGCGCGCGAGATCGTGGACGCGCTGGGTGAACGTAAGACGATCGTGCCCAAGACCTTCTCGACCGGCTCGGGTGACCACGGCTGGGGACGGTTCCACGACCGGGACCTGTGGTCGTTCCTCGACATCTGGCTGCTCGACATGCAGGATGCCGACGGCCTGTACAACCACCAGATCCGCAACTACTTCGAGACTCGCGACGACAACTGGGAGCAGGGGTTCACCGCAGTGAAGTCGGGCGACACCTGGCCGTTCCAGGGGACCGAATGGCGTCGGTTCTATCTGCACGAGGGCGGCGGGCTGGACCTCCAGGCTCCCACCGGAGTCGAGGCGACTGAGACCTACCTGTCCGCGGCGGCTCGCCAGAACTGGTTCTGGTACACGCGCGACGACGATCCCACCACCGACGTCTCGACCGCGCGAGGCTATCCCGATGCGGTGGCGTACGAGAGCGAACCCCTCACCGAGGACATGGTGGTCGCCGGACCGGTGATGATGCAATTGCAGGCTTCCCTGACCGGCGTTGACACCGACTTCTTCGTCTCCATCGAGGACGTCTACCCGGATGGGAGCGTCTCGCACATCCAGCGTGGTCTGTTGAAGGCGTCGCACCGTCGGGTGGATCCGCTCCGGTCCTACTACGACTCGGACGGCAACGGGATCATGGTGCAGCCCTACCATCCGCACACGAATCCGCAGCCGGTTATGCCCGGCGAGGTCGTGACCTACGACATCGAGATATTCCCCATCGGCCACATCTTCCGCGCGGGACATCGGCTGCTCGTGCAGATCCATACGCCGCCCGCCGTCGACGGGCTCTGGGGCTATACGCCGACACATCACGCGCCGAGCCTGGTGACCGTTCACCACGACGCCGGCGCGCCGACCTGGCTGCAACTTCCCATCGTCGCGCTCGACGCGGAGCAGCCGCCCGAGGCGCTGGGCGTGGCGCCGGAGAGCTGCAAAGTGCCGGGTGGCTTCCCGTGCACGGCACCGTCGAGCCTGAACAACTGAATCCGAAGAGGAGCTGATGGAGATGTCGAGGTTCGTCCGGGCCGCGCTCGCGGTCGCGGTCGTGCTGTTGGGGCTCGCGAACGTATCGCAGGCCGAGGCCGATGACACCGCTGCCAACGTCTTCACCCTCGAGACGCCACCGCTCGAGGCCGGACAGATCGAGCTGCTCACGATCTCGACGTTCCCCGACGCGGTCACCGGCGGCGACGTCCTCGTCGAGGTGCGCGGCCTTCAGGCCGGCGACGCGCTCGATATCGAGGTGAACGGATCGTCGATCTCGCCTGCGCCGCCGGCGGGTGCCGGAAACGTCGACGTGCTGGTCGGTGGGCTGACCGAGGGTTCGAGCATCATCACCGCCGTCGTCGACGGCCCGCTCGGGCACCGCGAGGCCGACCTGACGGTGGTCAACCATCCGATCAGCGGCCCGATCATCTCCGGCCCGCACCAGACACCGTTCCGGTGCCGCACCACCGATCTCGGCCTCGGTGAGCCCCTCGACGCGAACTGCTCGGCGCCGACCACGCACCAGTGGTTCTACTTCTCCAGCGACGATTCCGGCTGGCACGAGCTGAGCGATCCGTCCGCGTATCCGTCGGACGTCGCCACGACCGAACTGGCTTCGGAGGATCCCGAGCTGGACGGCAATGCGGTGCCGTTCGTCGCGCGCGTCGAGACCGCGATCATCAACCGGGGCGTCGCGCGCATCGCCGTCCTGGACGACCCGGCCGCGCGCGCCGACGTGAACGACTTCCACCCGAACTGGAACGGCCGTGTCTACCACTCGTTCGGCGAGTCCTGCGGCGTCGGCTACGACCAGGGACGGAACTCCGTCGATCAGGTGCTCGGCGGCGTGCCGAACCCGAACAACGTCAGCGCCGACAACCTTTTCGCCAACCTCGTGGGTCTGCTGACGCGTGTCGGCGAAGGCGACGTCGTGCTTCACTCGACGCTGACGGCCTACGGGAACCACTGCAACCCGTTCGTGAGCCTGGAGACGGCGATGATGCTCAAGGAGCACATCACCGAGCAGTACCCGCAGCGGACGGGGCTTCACATGATCCGAACCTATGTCGGCACGGGCAGCTCCGGCGGCGCGCTGCAGCAATACAACGCGGTCAACAACGGGCCGGGGCTGCTCGATGCCGCCATGCCGGGCGCATCGTTCCCGGACATCGCGACGACGGCGATGACCGTCACCGACTGCGGCCTGTTCGTGAACTACTTCGCGAACACCGATCTCGACTGGAACGAGCTGCAGAAGGCGATGGTCACCGGCCACAACACGCAGACCGGAACGAGCGCGAACTCGATCTGTCAGAGCTGGACCGACGCGTTCCTCGACCGGATCGATCCGACGACCAGCTGCGGCGGCCTGCGTTCGGAGGATCGCTACAACCCTGAGACCAACCCCACGGGATCGCGCTGCACCGTGCAGGACGCGAACGTCAACTGGCTCGGCCGCGATCCGGAGACGGGCTTCGCGCGCCGTCCATTAGACAACGTCGGGGTGCAGTACGGCCTGCGGGCGCTCAACGCCGGCATCGTCAGCTTCGAGCAGTTCGCCGACCTGAACCGCGCGATCGGTGGATGGGACGTCGACGGCGAACACCAGGAACAGCGGCACGTGATGGACGCCGAGGCCGCGGCTCTTGTGTACGAGGTCGGTCAGGTGATCGGGCGGGGCGCGCTCGCCGAGACCCCGATCATCGACTACGCGCCCTACCTCGACCTCGTTCCGGTCGCGAACATCCACGAGTCGGTGCGCCCGTTCGTGATCCGCCAGCGCGTGCGCCGCGCCGGCGGTGACGGCTCCACCATGGCGATGTGGCGCGGGGTGGTCGTGCAGTCGGACGGTTTCGAGGAGGTCGACTCCTGGGTCGCGGCCCTCAACGCTGCACCGTCGAGCGGCGACCGGATCGCCGACATCGTCGCGGCCAAGCCGCTGACGGCGCTGGACCAATGCGCGCTCGGCACCGTCGGCGGGCGCGTGGAGGCGACCAAGGGCGGGCGCGCGCCGCTGGGCATCCCGGTCACCGTGGCGCCGGGCACGCCTGGTCCGGACGCGGCCGCGCACATGCGCGCGTTCGTGCCCGAGGACCACGAGTCCGGTCTGGGGCCGTGCTCGGCGGCGCTGCCACCGGTCACGACCACGCGGATCGCCGCGGGCGGCCCCGCGAGCGACGACGTGATCAAATGCCAGCTCAAGTCGATCGATCCCGCCGACTATCCGGTGGCGCTCACCGCCGAGCAGCTCGCCGAGCTCGCCGGGATCTTCCCCGACGGAGTTTGCGACTGGTCCAAGCCGTCGGTCGGCGACCTGGATCGCAGCATCTTGTGGCCGAGCCTCGGCGGCCAGACGCCTTACCTGGACGAGAACGGAGAACCCGATCCCGTAGGGCTCGTCTGGCGGACCGCGCGCTCGAGCTGACGTCGAAAAAGGCTCCGCCCAGAGGCCTATCCTTACTTCAGCTCTTTAGTAAGGAGCAGAGGATGGACGTCCCCGCGACGATGACCTCAGTCGCCCGAAGCCCAGCGGTTTGGGTCGTGCCTCCGGCAAGCGCCGATCGAACTCCCCGCCCGATCCCGGACGTCTTGTCCCTACGGCGCCAGCGCGCTCTTCGACACCCAGTAGTCGTTCAGGGCGCGCTGCACCTTCACGAACCACACGATCGAGCCGATGAGTGGCAATAAGAGCCATAGCCCTGTGATGCCTCGCACCGGGCTCTCTCGGCCGTCCATCTCGTAAGTCTTCCGAACCTCGGACGGTATGACGAAGTAGGTCACGACCGAGATGAGGATGTAGATCACGAGCCCCAGAACACCGCCCACCCCCTGGCCGGAATGGGTCTTGATCTCCTCGTGCGTCTTGTAGGTCCACACGAACGTGTAGATCCCCAACGTGACCACGGCCAAGAGGATCGATTTCCCGACCGAGCGCGGTGTGCCGAATCCTCCCCGAACGCCTTCCTGCGCGCTCATGCAAGCCCCCTCTCCCACGCGTGCTGGCGCCCACTATACGGCTGGGGTTCTCGGATGCACGAGAATGGTCCGATTGGCGACAGGCGGCCGTGTTGCCCGTGATCGCGGCTGTCGGCAAGCGCGGCACCGCGTCGACCAACTCCCGCAGACTCAACCGGGGCTTCTCGAGTCGATCGAATGATGCCGGGAATCTACTCGGGTTAAGTTCGTGCGCCCGGCAGTGTCGTGCTCCCAACTGGACAGAGGTCGAAATACCCTCCCCTGCTCGTGGCTGAACCGTTCGCGCTCGCGGGCAGGCACGCCAAGATCCGCCGCGGTCGTCGAACTTATCTTTGTCGTGACGGCCTACGTGCTAACCGGCAAGGTCTTGTGGGCCTTCCGGCGCAGGAGACGACGGAAGCGATGACGGCATCGAGGTTTCCCAAGGGCTGGGACGAGGCCCGCGTTCGACGCGTGCTCGAGCACTACCAGGCGCAGTCGGAGGAGGAGGCCGTCGCCGAGGACGAGGCTGCGTTCGAGGACGAAGGAAAGGCCACGATCGTCGTCCCCCGTGAGCTCGTTCCGGAGATCGACGAGATCATCGCCCGACACGAGCGCGGCTGACGCTCATCAGAGCCGGTCTTCGTCAGGGTATTTTCGCCACCGTATCGGTACGGCTAAGGGTGCGCTGTTCGCCCTGAGCGGGCGGCATGGCAAGCTCCGGCGCGACGGATACCAGGCTCGGCGAGGCGGCTCGGTTAGGCCCCTCTGACGAGGCGCCAGTCGATCCTCCTGCCAACCGCGGATGCGAATCGCTGGAGGGTGGCAACCGTTGGGTTCATCTCTCCCCGTTCCAGGCGGGCGACGGCAGAGACCGAGGTCTTCATTCGGGCGGCGACGTCGGCTTGCGTCAGCCGAGCAG
>Ga0299906_10002471_pt1 | contig 15333 bp, 13 predicted proteins | sample RVTome_14_FD_200259 | JGI IMG/M metagenome (GOLD analysis project Ga0299906, IMG submission 200259) | Soil microbial communities from uranium-contaminated site in the Upper Colorado River Basin, Wyoming, United States - RVT145D125 (version 2) ... | reverse complement strand
GGGAATAAAGAAGATGACCCATCCAAAAGACTCCAGCTCGGAAGTGACTCAGAAGCTCTATCAGCAAGACTTGCAGCGAGCAAACTCGTTGAAAGAGCAGATCCTGAACCAATTGAACTCAAAGACTTTCTTTAGTCTGACTGTCACGAGAGAAGTAGTCAAAGAGGTTAAATCCCATGACTGAACTCTTCGATGCCAGCTTTGACTTAGAGGAAGTTGCCAGTCTTGCTAAGGTTGACCCAGACTTCATGGCTGCCTTAGCTATGCCGGAGGTATTTGAGTATGCCTGGCCCCCAGTATTTAAGGCTGTGTGGGCTTGGCTGCTTGAGACAGTGGGTAAGGAGAGGGATTTCTCTAATTTGGCCCTGGGACTCCCCCGGGGTTTTGGTAAGTCTACAGTAATTAAGCTCTTTGTCCTATATGTCATACTCTTCACAAATCGCCAGTTCATTCTGGTCATGGCTGAGACTGCAACCAAGGCAGAGAACATAATCTCAGACGTCTTTGATATGCTGGATGAACTTAATATCAAGACAGTCTTCGGAGATTGGAGGCTTGGGGTAGAGAAGGACACAAACTCAACTAAGAAGTTTGGTTTTCGTGGCAGGAACATCATAGTTGCAGCACTTGGTGCAGGTGGCTCGGTTCGAGGACTTAACCTTAAGAACCAGCGCCCAGATGTGATGATATTTGATGACGTACAAAGTAGGGAAGATGCAGATTCTCTTGAGGTTTCTGATAAGCTTTACAAGTGGCTACTTGGTACGGCACTTAAAGCTAAGTCTCCCAAAGGTTGTATGAACCTCTTCATCGCCAATATGTATCCTACACCCCATTCCATCCTTAAGAAGCTCAAGGGGAATAAATACTGGACCAAGTTCATTGCTGGCGGTATCTTGGCAGATGGCACTTCCTTGTGGGAGCAGCTTCAGCCAATTGAGCAGCTTATGATTGAGTATCGGCGGGACTTAGAGTCTGGGCATCCTGAAATCTTCCACGCTGAGGTACTTAATGATGAGAATGCGTCTCTTAATAACTTGGTTGATATTTCTAGGGTGCCTGAGTATCCTTACCTTGATGACGATGTTCATGCAGGCAACTACATAATCATCGACCCTGCTACTGATAAGGTGAATGCGGATGCTGTCTCGCTTGGTTACTTTGAGATCCATGAAGGTGAACCCTGCGCTCGTGAGTTAGTAGAGGGTAGATTCTCTCCTGCTGATACCATCAAGGAAGCGATTAAGCTCTGTGCTAAGTGGAACTGCGCCCTTGTGGTAATTGAAGCTAACTCATACCAATACACCCTGAAGTTCTGGTCTGAGGAGATATGCAGGCAGATGGGGATTATTGGTATCACCTTCATTGACATCTACTCAGGTAAGCTATCCAAGAACTCTAGGATCCTTACCATGTTTAAGGGTTACACAGCTGGCGAGATTCGTTGCCACCCAACTTGCAAGTCTCAGTTCCACTCGCAGATACAAGGATTTAACCCGCTGAAGACAAGCAACGTGGATGGTATCCTCGACCTCTTTACTTATGCCCCTAGGGTAATTGAGGAGTTCGCTGATCTCATAGCAATTAATACCATCGAGGGCAGGCAAGAGTTTGAGGCCATGTCCAGAGAAAGCTACACTGACCAAGATAACTCCCCATTCTGATAGAGGTAATCCCTGATGGCACTTCCCGCATATAAGCCTTCTGAAAGAACTCAGGAAGCAATTCTCCAGTTCTCGAAGCAAGCTTACTCTCTTCTGAATCAGCAGTGGAATATCCGTTCGCAACTTAAGCGGATTGACCTGGCATATATGAGGGAGCAAGACTGCACAGAGGAACAAGCAAAGGCTAAGCTAGCTAATCGCCGTGGAGATTCCACTAAGTTCCAGAACATCACAGTCCCAATAGTTATGCCACAGGTTGAGTCAGCAGTGACTTACCAGCAATCTGTCTTCCTCACTGGCTATCCTATCTTTGGTGCAGTATCTCTGCCAGAGTACATGGATGAAGCCATGATGATGGACACCATTATTGGTGAGCAGCAGGTTCGTGGCCGCTGGGTCTCGGAACTTATGAAGACAATGCGAGATGGATTCAAGTACAATCTCGGTGCTGTAGAGGTGGATTGGACCCGGGAAGTAAGTTATGCTCTGGGCACTGATGTAACCCGAGGGAAAGAAGGCACTCAGAACCAGGTAATCTGGGAAGGGAATAAGCTCAAGCACCTGGATATGTACAATACTTTCTGGGATACTAGAGTCCCTGCTGGCATGGTGGCTGAGTTTGGCGAGTTCGCTGGTTACATTGAGCTCATGAGTCGTATCCGTCTGAAGAAGTTTATTGCCTCCCTGCCAGTTAAGACCAACGTGACTCAGGCATTTGAGGCTGGTTCAGTCTCTCCGATTGCTTACGGTAGTGATGGCACCCCAGGTTACTACCTGCCCTTCCTGAATCCTGAGGCTTTACTTGACCTGACTACCCAAGCTACAACCAATTGGCTAGCATGGGCTGGCTTGGCTGGGGAGAACAGCAACATTCGTTACAAGGACATGTACCAGGTAACCACTCTGTATGGTAGAATTCTCCCTAGCGACTTCGGCATGTCCGGGATCCCAGGTCAGAACACTCCACAAGTTTGGAAGTTCATCATTGTTAACGAGCAGGTTGTAATCTACGCAGAGCAGATGACCAATGCTCATGACTTGCTCCCGATACTGTTTTACCAACCATTGGATGACGGCCTTGGATACCAGACTAAGTCGTTTGCTCAGAACATTGTCCCGATTCAAGATATCACGACTGCTCTGGCAAACTCTTCTATTGCTAGCCGGCGGCGTGCTATATCTGACAGGATGTTATTTGATCCTAGTCGAGTTAGTGCTGGCGCCCTAAACAATGACTCTCCATCTGCCAAGATTCCAGTAAGGCCTTCTGCTTACCAGGATGACTTGTCTAAGGCAGTGTATGCTTTCCCATTCAGGGATGATCAGTTCCAGATAAACTCCGCAGAGATTCAATTCTACGGGAACCTTGCTAACCAGATCTCTGGGCTTAACCCAGCCAGGCAAGGGCAGTTTGTCAAGGGGAACAAGACAAGGACAGAGTTCCAGGAGATCATGGGGAATGCAAATGGCAGGGATCAAGCAGTAGCGCTCTCTACGGAAGGTACTTTCTGGACCCCACTTAAAGAGATCGTGAAGATAAACATCCTCCAGTATCAGGGGGGTGTTAGTCTCTTTAACAGGGAGATTCAGGAGTCAGTAGTTGTTGACCCAGTCTCGCTGAGGAAAGCGAACTTGGTCTTCAAGGTAAGTGATGGTCTCATGCCTTCGGAGAAGCTCATAGATGGTGAGTCACTTGCCATGGCGATGCAGACTATTGCAGCGGTACCGCAACTAGCTCAGGCATATAACCTAGCCCCAATGTTCAGTTATCTCATGAAGGCTCGTGGCGCTAAGCTGCAACCCTTTGAGAAGTCTCCTGAGCAACTGGCTTATGAGCAAGCTCTGGGTACTTGGCAACAGTCAGCTATGATGATTGCTGAGGCAGCTAAAGAGACTGAGCCACCAATGACCCCAGAAGCTCTGAAGGAACTGGTAGAGACTAACCCAATGCCAACTCCTGAGCAGTTTGGTTACAACCCGCAAAAGCCTCTCTCCTCTCCAGGTAATCCGATGCTAGAAGATAAGTCAATTCTGGCTAGCATTGGTGAGAAGGTATCAGCAATTCAGAACCCACAGCAGGCTCAAGGCCAGCAAGGAGCTCCAAGTGGAACTCGCTAAATTCTCAAGCTTTATCTCGTATGAGTTGACTGAGGTTGAATACAGGGCAGCTTATACTTACAACAAGGCGCAGATTGCAGGGATTCAAAATCAACTAGCGGCGGCTGCTGAGGAGTTCCTTAACTTGCCGCTAGATGAGGATGATACGGATATCAAGTCAATTAAGAGAAGGTCTTATCTCCAAGGCCAGATCAGTATCTGCAAGTACCTCCTTTCTTTGCACGATGCTGTTAGGGCTTCTTCCCTGGAATCTCAAGAAGGTAATAACCAATGAGCATTATGGATATGTTTCGCAGCGCTAAGCCAACCCAGCCACTGCAAGTAGCTGAGAATACCAACAAAGAGAACTTGGACGCTAAATTAGCTGAGGCTGCCAAGCCTGAAGCCAATCCGCTGGACAAGTTCAATGAGTTGTGGGCTGCACCTAAAGAGGGTGATCCGGTCCCGGCAAACTTTGACCCCAGTAAGATGTTCCAGATTGACCCGGCAAAGATTCAAGAAGAAGTCTCCAAGATTAACTTCGCTGGCTCAGTTACACCGGAACAACTTGCTGCCATCCAAGCTGGTGGTGATGATGCAACTAAGGCATTCGCGTCTGCCATGAATAGCGTTGCTCAACAAACCTTCGCCCAATCCATGCTCGCTTCTGCCAAGCTGGTAGAGGGTGCCATGACTCAGGCAAACAATACACTGGATGCTCGTATCGCACAGGAAGCGAAGAAGTTGAATGTTTCAAGCTCACTTAGAGAGACCAATCCCGCGTTATCTCACCCTGCCGCAGAGCCGCTAGTTAAGGCAATGGAAGCTCAGTTTGCACAGAAGCATCCTAACGCTAGCTCTTCGGAACTCACCAAAATGGCTCAAGAGTATCTTGCCACTTTCGCAAATGTAGCTGCTGGCAAGAAGGATGAACCCGTAGCTAAAGGCGCCTCGAAAGAGTTTGACTTTAGTAACTTTTTGGAATGATATGAGGTAATGCAATCATGACTACTTATCTGGTAGAAGCAATCCCCGTCGACGACGATGCTGAAGGCCGCGGGCTCCCAGTGATGCTGGACTTGGAAGCTACTGCTGCTGCTTCTGTTCCCGAGGCTACTGAAACTGTGGAAGGCACCGTTATGCAGGCAGCTTTCCAACCGGACGCAGCCGGGGCTAACCCAACTGCAGCAGAGTACGACGCTCTTCTCGCTGCTCTCATTGCTGCTGGCATTATGGCTGCTAGCTAATACTTTCCCCATCTCAGGAGATCGCAATTATGACTACTGGTATCTTTACCACCAATGACTTCATCACCGACGAGGCGAAGAAAAGTTACGCAGGCATGCTTACTCGGCTGATGCCGAATGGTACTGCCCCGCTCTTCGTACTGACCTCGATGCTGGCGTCTGCCACTGCTCTGCAAGTTGAGCATGGCTTCTTCACCAAGACCATGGTGTTCCCAGCATTCACCATCACTGCCAACGTGGCTGACACTGACACTGTGATTACGGTAGCCAGTACTGCCAACCTTCTCCCTGGCCAGATTCACCGCCTGGAAGATGGTGGCGAGAACGTCATCATCAACTCGGTTGATTCTGCTACCCAGATCACCGTTACTCGTTCGATCGGTTCGGTAGCTGCTGCTGCCATCCTGATTGCTTCGGATAACGTTGAGGCTTATCAGGTAGGTAACGCCTACGAGGAATCCAGTCTTCGTCCTCAGGCTCTCAGCATCAACCCGGTTCGCGTGACCAACCTTACTCAGATCTTCCGGAATACCTGGGCGATTTCGGGTTCGGCACAAGCCACACAAGTTATCGTTGGTGATACCAACGTAGCTGAGAACCGCCAGGACTGCGCTGCTTTCCACGCTGCTGATATCGAGAAGGCACTGTTCTTCGGCCAGAAGTCGCAAGGCTTCCGCAATGGCCAGCCTTTCCGTACCATGGATGGCTTGATCAACATCGTGAGCAACCTGGCCTACTACCCACCGAGCTTCAGCGTACCGAACGTGTTCCCTGCTGGTTCCACCACTGATTACAGTGAGTTGGAAGATATGCTGGATCCAGTCTTCAACCAGGCAACTGATCCGAAGATTGCGAACGAGCGTGTTCTGTTCGTTGGTGGTACTACCCGCAAGGTAATCAATCACATCGGTCGACTCTCCGGTGAGTATCAGATTGTGGATGGCCAGACTTCCTTCGGCCTGCAGTTCTCCACCTTCAAGATCAGCCGTGGCACCTTCCGTATGATCGAGCACCCGCTCTTTAATACGAACCCAGACTGGGCATCCATGGCAGTTGCAGTGGATCTCAGCACCTTCCACCTGGCCTACTTGGGAGATCGTAAGACTTCCAACAAGGAATTCAACATGACCGGCCAGGCAGTAGATAACGGCATTGATGCTGTTGGTGGCTCGCTGTTGACTGAGATGACTGTGGAAGTTCGCAATCCTCCAGCCAACGCAGTTATCACTGGCTTCACTGCCGCTGCTGCTGAGTCCTGATTGGGTTGTTGGCGAGCTTGCGAGCAAGCCACACCCTCTTGGCTCCATCTAACGCAACTAGCGCGAAAGGGAGGGGGGTTTTCCCTCTCCTTCTTTTTCTCCCAGTACAGGATACTCTCTCATGGCAACTGTTCCCCTCTTCAAGAATCGCAAAGGCTCTGTCGCAGTAGTTCGCAAGGGTATGCGATTCAACTTTAATTCAGGTCGGTACTTCACAACTAAGGAGAAGGAGATTACTCTCCTCATGCTCCTGGCACAGCACGGCGAACAGGGTGTTTACATCGACCCTAAGGAGCCAGACATTGATACAGAAGCTGCCACCCCCATGGCAGTTCTGCGTAAGAAGTTTTACAAAGAGTTCCTGGAAGAGCAAGCGAAGGTTACCGATGCAGGTAGTTACGTTGCTCCTACTGGCCAGGACATCGGTGCAATGAACACTTCCTCGAATGTTCTGCAAGGTAACCAGCTTGCTGAGAAGGTAGCTCGGGAGGATGCAGATCCTACCCCAAAGGATGCAAGCAGTGCGTCGACAAAGTCGCCCGCCCTAAGCGCACTTGAGAAGCTGAAGGGTGAGGGTGGCGGCCAAGATAAGAAGTAACATAAGAACAAAAAGGGGACGCTAGAGATGGCTCCCCTTTTTATTTGCCCAGATTTTGTGTGGAGAATCCCATGACTTTCCAAGAGCTTGTATCAGAAGTAATGCTCCTTACTCGGAGGCCTGACCTAGTAGAGAGGACGGAATCCGCAGTCAGGGCAGCCACACTTAAGGCGCACCATAGTGACTTCTACTATAAGGATATCTATGAGCAGTCCATTACTTTCGTGACACCTGCCTACGTGCAGAACTTCCTGCCAACGGATATCTTCCCTACTTTCAGGAAGGCTAAGTACCTCCGAATCTGGGAGACTGATGGTTCAATCAATGGATTCCCTGGTAAGTTCCTTGTGCCTATTCAGATTGAGAACTCGCTGGATTCGTACAAGTCAATTAAGACAGATGTCTTTTACCAGGCTGGCCAGCTACTCCAAGTGAGGCTTGCTACTGCATCCCAGTACTTGCTCTTTGGTGCCTACCTCCACCCGACCTTACTTCCTGAAGGTGCCTTCTGCTCCTGGATTGCTTCTGAGATGCCATGGGCAATTATCTATGAGGCTGCCAGGGTAATCTTTAAGAGCATAGGTATGGACCAGCAGACTGCAGAGATGACTCAACTAGTAGGTGAGCAATACTCCCTGCTGAAGATGTCTTATATTGACGACCTTCCAGTAACTTAATTTAAGAGGTGGGCAAAATGGCAGAATTACCTACGGCATCCACTTGGTTCCCCACAGTTGACGGACTTCCGGGTAAGTCTGCTTATGAGATCGCAGTTGATGAAGGCTTTCTTGGCAGTGAGGCACAGTGGTTAGCTACGTTGATTGGACCCCAGGGGGAGCAAGGTGAGCAAGGTGAGACTGGGGAGCAGGGTATTCAAGGAGATCCTGGAACTAATGGTACCAATGGCACTGACGGTGCAGACGGCTTGGTACTTTCTGTGGTTGCTGGTACTGGCATAGCTGTTGATGATACTGATCCAGCTAACCCGATTGTCTCAGCAACTGGGGGTGGCGGGGGTGGCGGCTTCTCCCTCCTTCCTTCTCCTACCCAACTAGCTCCTAATGACTATGCTGACGCAGCCTTTGCCTTCCGAGGTAATGAGGTATTTGCTAGGGCAGACTTGGATGTGCTTGGCTTGGTTGTCCCTTTCGCTGCGCTTGCTGGTGACTCTGAGCAATATAAAGCTGTAGCTTTCCGTGTCACTAGGTCCTCCGACTTAGTTCACGAGGTCTATGAGAGCCAGGTACTTGCGCCCCCAGTAGGCACAAATGATGGGGAAGCTCTCTTCTTTGAGTTTGACTCTCCCGTGCCTTGTCGCAGGCAGACAGGAACTACCCAGGCCTGGCTATTTGGAGTACTGCGAATAGACGGAGCTGGCACTGACCCTTGCCGCATTGGTAGGAACTCTAACTTTGTAGCTACCCTCTGGAACTCTTTCACTGTGAACGGGTCTGCTACCAAAGCAGATAATACAGTACCAGTTGTGGATGGAAACTATGTAACCAACGCTGGTTCAGGGCACTTCCCTTTCTTTCTGATAGCTACTTTTCCTTCCATCTAATAGGGGCTAAGGAGGCACCATGAGCGAAGCTACAATTTATAATCCTGGCTGTGATTGTGGGGGTGCCTTCCTTTCTGGTACTGTCCCACCTATCGCCGCGCAGGGAGAGAACGGTGATTTCTATCTTGACTTCACTCTTTATGATCTTTACGGTCCCAAGACTGCTGGGTTGTGGCCAGAGCCTCCGGTCTCCATAGTTGGCCCAGATGGCGTAGGTGCCATGGGTCCGGCTGGTCCTGCAGGCCAACAAGGCATCCAGGGCCCTAAAGGTAACAAGGGTGATCCAGGTGCTGATGGTGACTCTGCCTACCAGGTGTGGCTTGATGAGGGGAATGTCGGAACTGAGGCAGACTTCCTTGCTGATATCACTGGACCTACTGGCGCGGCAGGTCCTGGTGGCTCCCAGATCTTCTCGGATATCGTTGACCCAGTTGACACTGATGGAGAGGTAGGAGACTACTGGCTTAATACTACCACCTCAACTCTCTGGGGCCCTAAGGATGAAAGTACTGATTGGGTTGGCACTGATCTTCTGCTTAAGGGGGATACTGGGGATACTGGGGCAACTGGGCCAGCAGGTGCAGACCAGCCAATCCTGGATCTCCACTGTGGTCAGCAGAACGTTACTGATAACGCAACCACAATTGCTATCACAGCAGCCGGTGATCCCACCCTTCATGATCCTACTGATTATGTCCAGGTAACTGGTATCTTTGATGCAGTGCCACACGGTGTAAACAATGGGGTGACTCAGCAAACTAACCAGCTTACCATTGCCAGGACTGGCACTTACAGGATTGCGGTGTGGTGTACCTTTACTACCTCCACTAACGCTACCAGTATCGGCCTCAGGTTTGCACTGAATAGTGTTGTTGGCTTGGCTAGAACCCCGAGGAACAGGGTCGGTACAGCTAACGATCGGCGCCAGATTGTGGCTCATGGTATCCACGACTTCTCTGCTGGGGATATCATTACTCTCTATGCTGCTGCTGATACCACAACCAACGTAACCTTTGAGGACATGGTGTTCTCTGTTGTGGAGATGATTGCCACTGGTATAGAGACAGAGGTACAGGATGAAGGTACTCCAATCCTCACCGCTGCTGATGCAATTAACTTCGTAGGTGCAGGTGTTACCGTCACGGATGTGTCTGGCGTGGCCACTGTAACTATCCCAGGCGGTGGGGGCGGTGGCAGTCTAGATGTAGAGGATGAGGGAACTTCCATCGATGCCGCAGTTGTAGTCATGGACTTTGTTGGCGCTGGTGTTACAGTAACTCAGACTGCTGCCGGCGAGGTTGAGGTTTCTATTCCAGGAGGTATCTCCGGAATTGACTTCGAGGAAGAGGGAACTCCTGTTGTGACTGCAGCCTCCGTGAACTTTGTTGGTGCTTCTGTAACCGTAACTGATGTGGGTGGGGTTGCAACTGTTACGGTGACTGATGCTGATACGAATACCACTGACTTAATAGTAAATGATGAAGGGACTCCAATTGTAACCACGGATGAGATTAACTTCGTCGGAGCTGGGGTCACAGTCACTGATGTTGCAGGTGTAGCTACAGTTACGATTCCGGGTGGAGGGGGCGGCGGAAACATCTTCCATGCAAATAACCAGGAGTTAGACCCGACAGTGACTGCCTCCTTCAGTTCTGGGTTTTTTGGCGGTAGGTACATAATAGTAGAAAGGGATGGGACTATAGATAGTCTTTCATTTATAGCCACCTCCGCCAACGGAGCATCAGTCGTATACCCTGCCATTTACGCAAAACATGCATCCTCTAATGAGCCTGGAGCTTTATTAGCATCTGGGTCATCCGTAACGGGTGTGGTACAGGGAGTTAACAATTTACCCCTAAGCGCCCCTCTAAACGTAACAGCGGGGACATTGTTAGCTATCGGACTTGTAACGCAAACTTCTGGTTTCAACATCGCGGCTTCCCCGCCATCTACTCGAGCCATTTACTTTGCTACGGCTGGCGCCCCGCCTGATCCTGCACCAGCAACCACGCATTCAACTTCAAGTTTATTTACTACAATGTGGCCCGTTATGACAATTTAATACACAAACCGTTATCGCGGCTTAGGACGCCCGTTTGTAACTGTGGTTAAGCCTTGGCAGCGTTGCAAGCTGTTACCCAGTAGGGTAGGCAACGCCAGGGCGCGGATCGCCCGCTGTGGGGCGGCTTGGGGCCGCATTGAATATAACTCCGGCTAATCTAGGCTCTATAGACCGAAGAGTGACGTGCGATATTCGCAACTTCCTCATCACTTCCAATGTTGGGGTAATAAATGCCTTGCGCTTCTTTAACAGCACCGGGGGAAACTTCACAGCTGGGTCTATCAGGATTTATGGCAGGTAACTTTTGTAATAACGTAGGGGAGAGACTCATGAGCGAGAAACTTGACCAAGCAACAGGAGTTGTAACGATTGCCCTAGGCTGGCTGACTGTGGCTTTAGCTCCAGCAGATGCACTAGCCTGGGGTGATACCCTAACCCAACTGGCTCCATTCTGCTTAATCGCATTTCTTATCTGGAGGATGAGGCGATTAGATTCAGAGCTTAAGGACTACAAAGAGCGCTGTGATCGATTGACAGATCAGTTAATGGATCTTAGCAGACGTGTTGAAGATAGTGAGAGAGGGTAACTAAAATGCATCGCACATCTCAGAAGCTCTTTAACTCTCAGAGTGATATCTGGGATGCCCATGAACCAGTGGAGGGGGAGTTCACCTTACTTCCGGTAGGGGTCCCTCCACTGATCATGACTGCACAGGAGATCCTTCTTGCCAGTGATCCAACTTCTGGGCTTGAGGGTTACGCTACCTCTGGCCAAGCCTGGAGTCCTAAGCCATTGAGTGCTGTCTTTGGGACTCTCCTATCTGGGGAGGACTTCTTCCCCTTCTATAGGAATGGTACCTTTTGGTATACTCGCCAGATCAGGTCTATGGTACTTAATGGGCTGCTCTTTGACTCTGGTGATCCAGCCCATGCTTTCTCCATGAGGCAGCCCAGCTTTTCTACCAGTGGGTTCTATCAGATAGCCCTGACCTCTAGGCCAAGTGGATTCACCTTCTTTGATCCGATCATAGCTTTAACCCCTGGCCAGACTCTTACCATCACAGATATAGTTCTTGCCACTCCCTGAGGATACCATCATGCCAAGCGAAGTCTTGCCCTTTGGGCCTGAGGATAAGAACACAACTATCTGGTCTCCAGGTTCCCACCCAATTCCGTCCAGTTGCGCGAATGTGTACTCCAGTCTCTTTGTGGAAGGTTACTTCTATAAGGTCTGCCCGACTGGATTCTCTAGTAACCAACTGTATCTCAGCTTCCCCGCTGGGTTTGTCAACTCTACCATCTCACAAGATGATGCAACTAGGGCAGCCCAGGAACTCCTGGCTCTCAAGGGGGCGGAACTTGCAGAAGCTTCTGGCACCTGCACTCTTGGTGAGTTCCAGGAAGTCTTCTCTCTTGTGGACTCCACATATAACTGGGACTGGGTTGCAGACCGGGCTGATATCTTTCCTAGAGAGATTAAGAACACCCTGCCTGATGGCTTTGCTTATGGTACTGGCATGGATGGCGGTATCAAGGTAGAGTTTCCTATTGGGAATTCCCTAGCCTGGCCACTGATGATTGGCTTCTTCTACTCCGAGACCACTCTCTTCTTGGATGAAACAGCTAACATGGTCTCTCCAACTGAAGCACTCCGGATTGATATCCATGATGACTATGGCTTGATTCATTTGGACTTCCGGACTCTGCACCATGAACTCTATCCGGACCTGGTAGTCTACGCAGGCAAGAACTCCAATGAGTCTGCAGATATCCCTGAGGCTGACGAGTACGTATTCCAGAATACCTGTCTCTACCTAGGTAAGCTAGTTGCTGACTTTGGCTCTAGGGAAATCTATGGGCCTGCTTGGGATGAAGAGACTGATGGGCCAAGTGACGAACCCTCCTTCACAGGCATAGTTAATGAGGACCAAATCAGGGAGTTCACTGTTGCTGAGCTTGGTGGCTTTCTCTTTCGAATAGATACTGCCTCGCGCTCAATCATTAATGGGAAGCTGGCTGGTGTCTATCTGGTCTGCTACAAGAATGACATCCAAGTATATAAGTATGATGTTGGTACCGATGAGTATGAATCCTTATACTCTATCCCATATGATCCACAGAACAAGACCACTTACTTTGGTTGCTCCATCATCTTCGATGGTACGAATAAGGTAGCTGAGATTTACATAGATGGCCAGTTCGAACTCTCTATCCCAGATGACACTCTTACAAACATTCACCTCCCAATGTGCTATCAGCGTGGGGTGTTTAGTATGGACCACTGGGTTGGAGATATAGTATCAGGTGTGACCTACCCTGGAACTAACCGCCTGCCACCACCAATCACGACTCGGTACTTCGAGCCGACTGATATGCTTAACCCTGAGGAGTTCTCTCCGTCTGAGCCAACTAAGCGGATCCTCTACCCTGCTACCATCGTTGGTGCAGATACCATGCTGGAGGCGAACCGGCCCTACCCTAACCTAGCGGCTGGGGAAGTAGGCACTGGGTTCAGTAAGGATCTCATGGATGCCAATGAGCTGGTTGGCTCCTGGTGGGGTGGTGCCTTCTTCGGTCAGGCTATAAATATCCTGGCTAACTTTGACACAGATCAATATCCGGAGCTTGGGAAGGTTCTGTGGGGATCCTATGCTCTCCAGGTTGCTAAGATTGAAATGAATCGGTACTCTGATGTGGTGGGGATTCCATCCAATCCGTATAAGTTCCTCATGACATCTTACCAGATTTATCCAATCATAGAGAAGGAGGAGATCCCAGGGATTGACTGGTCAGATTATAACCTCTTTGACTTCTACTGGGAAGCATACAACCAACCAGTTCGGTGGACCTGTTCTTGGGATGGAGTCTTCCAGCCTTCTGATCTTTTCCTTGAAGGTTCTGACCCAGAGCCAGCAGAGGGAGGTAATGCAACTAACTTGCGCGACCTGACTGAAGCTGAGATCCCAGTCTACCAAGCTGGGGGGTATGAACAGTTTGCAGAGCAGACAGGAGATGGCTGGCTCTACTCTACTAGCATGCTGACTCTGACTCCGGGCCGAGTATTCTCTAGTATCAGCAACGGGGAGTATAAGGATATCCTCACTAAGGAAGACGTAAATAATCACTACTACTTCTTCAGTGAGGGCTGGTTTGATACCCAGGTAATCACGGACTTGTTCTCTGGGATCAGAACAATCAAGCTCATGACAGGAGTCCAAGGGAAGAGAACTTCGGAGCCACTGGAACCTCCAGAGTATGACTTCTATTACAGGTGCCCGCTACCCCCGGTCTTCCCGGATCCAATTGACATACGGATTCCTTGCTTGAGGCAGGAGTATGAAATCGTTGGAGTATTTGGGCCGATTGAGGGAGGTACCCACTACCCTCTAGTAATTGAAGACTACCATGACTGCCTCTTCGGAGATCCCTATGATGATGTATGCTATCCGAGTCGGCGCTCTTGGTCTGCTGGGTTTAGCTTTATCCCATCTCTGGATGTTGTATTCAATGCTGGGCAAGGACTCTTCGTCAGCTTTAATCCCGCCACTCCTGAGCTGGTTCATGGAGGTGCCAGGATTCTTGAGAAACTCCACACTGAGTTTGTCCGCCTGGACTTCACAGTTAGGAAGGAAGGCTGGCCAGATATCATCTATCGTGGGGAAGTCTTCATTAACTTGCGAGATATGTTTAATGACCCACCTGCTTCAGACATTGGATTCTCTACTGTGCAGGAAGCTTGCTACTTTGTGCCTGCTGGTGCAGTTGCAAGGTACGAGGAGGATCTTTTTGGAGACTCTCCAATGATCGCACTGGTAGAAGTTGGGGTCAGATATAAATTCGTCTTCACTGCTTGAGGAGTCTACCATGGCACAGACACCATTCCGGGGGAACTTGCAGAGCATGACTTTCCCTCTGCTCTCATCCTTGCAGGCGCCAACTGTCATAGATACCAGGGGGGACCAAGTCTTCTTCCCTTCTGTATCTACTGATGGTCAGGTGCCCACTGACCGGGGAGTACCAACTGCATTCTACGCCCATAACATCATGCCCTCGACTTATGGGTTCCAGACAATCAATTATCAGAATGTATTTGCTGCCCCTGAGGATGCCACTGTCTTCGATGAAGCGCAACTTGTCTTCGCAACTAGGGGCACAATCAACCCAACGCCCACTGGGTTCCGTTCCTATATGGCAATTGGGAAGGACATAACCTCTGGGGATAACTTCCTTTATGTGGTCGATGTTGACTTCCTTAACTGGAGGCAAATAACAGGGGGTCAGCCAACCATCCCAGACGGAACTGTGATGACCACAGCTAACGTGAATGGTGTGACTTACATCTTCCTCTCAGGTGTGGGTGCATTCTTCTACGATGACACCATTGATATGATCCTCACTAGGACCCTAGATGGCCTGGATGTCTCTGAGATTATAGGTCTGGCATCCAGCAATGGCTACCTCTTTGCCTGGAAGCCTGATGCTGTAGCTTGGTCATCTGTGGTAGATGTTGAGGACTTCGTACCTTCTGATGTCAGCGGCGCCGGCGGTGGCTCTGTGCAGGAAGCGGCAGGGAGGATTATCACAGTCAGGGCAACCAATCTAGGATTCATCATTTATACTGAGGGGAACGCTGTCTCTGTGACCTACTCAGGGAACGAGGAATTCCCTTGGACCTTCAAGAGTATCCTGGGATCAGGTGGAGTTGCAGATGCCAAGCAAGTTACTCGGGATCAGAACAATGGTGCCCATTATGCTTACACAACTAGTGGACTCCAGCAAATCTCTCACGTCAAAACGACCACAGTACTACCTCACATCACTGACTTCCTTGGTGGAAATATCTTT
>Ga0299906_10002470_pt1 | contig 15334 bp, 8 predicted proteins | sample RVTome_14_FD_200259 | JGI IMG/M metagenome (GOLD analysis project Ga0299906, IMG submission 200259) | Soil microbial communities from uranium-contaminated site in the Upper Colorado River Basin, Wyoming, United States - RVT145D125 (version 2) ... | reverse complement strand
GTCTGGCGGGTGCAAAACCAGGCTGGGGGTGTCATCGCCGAAGATATTGTCGATTTGAGCGTGCCCGATTACAAATGGATCGCCCCCGTCGCCGGTGGTTCTTACGAGGTGGCCGCCTCTATTTCTTCTAATCAAAATAGTGTCGTCGCCGTGCCTCGGGGCAGTGTGGCCGTGCTGGTCGCGACCCCAACGCCCGAACCAACGTCGACGCCCGAACCAACGCCGACCCCTGAAGTCACCCCTACCCCGGAAGCAAGTCCGACGCCTGAACCGGCTCAAGAAGCAGCGCCCGCCGCGCCACAGCCGGCGGCGCCTGCCGCCGCGCCGCCACCAGCAGCAGCTTCGGTCAATGTGCCCTTTGGCTACGGTATCCAGGCCGACCCCCGGGGTAATACCAGCGGCAATGTCGGCGCGATCAAGGCGCTGGGCTTCAACTGGGTCAAGTTCCAACTGCCCTGGAAGGATGCCGAACCCTCACCGGGTGGCTATTCCTGGGGCTTGTGGGATGAAATCATCGGCGCGTACAATGCTAATGGCATCCAGGTCATGCTGAGTATTCCGAAAGCGCCGGATTGGGCGCGCCCGGCCGGCGATGATCGCAGCGTTGAAGGCCCTCCGGAAGATCCGGTCAAGTATGCCGAGTTTGTGGCTCGGGTGGCCGACCGCTACCGGGGCAAGGCTCAGGCCATTGAGATCTGGAACGAGCAAAACCTCTGGTACGAGGCCGGGGGCCAGGGCCGCATCAATCCGGCCGCCTATGTCCAGTTACTGCAAGCCTCATACACCGGGATCAAATCGGTCAACCAGGATATGATCGTTATCAGCGGCGCGCTGACCCCGGCCGGTGACGTCGGTAATCTGGCCATGGACGATATCAGTTATCTAAGCCAAATGTATGGTAACGGCGCGAAGGGCTACTTCGATGCCCTGGGCTCGCACCCATCCGGTTACAACTGTCCCGCCCTGGCCGACTGGCAGACGGTGACGCCGGAAGAAGCCGGGGCCGACCCTGGCCACGGCACCTTCTCTAATCGTCATCACAGTTGGTGCTTCCGGGGTACAATGGAAGGGTACCGCAACGTGATGGTCGCCAATGGTGACGGCGCCAAGGCGATTTCACCCACCGAATTTGGTTGGGCCGTGTCCGGCAATCCGCAAGCAGGCTATGAGTATGCTCGCGACAACACACCGCAGGAACAGGCCACGTGGATTGTCCAGGCCTACCAATGGGCCAAACAGCAAGGCTGGGTTGGTCCGATGTTCCTCTGGAACCTGGATTATGGCGTCACGGCGGCCGGCACCGAGTTGGCTAACTTCGGCATCATCGGTAAACCTGCCTTTGACGCCTTAGCCACGATGCCCAAATAGATTGAAACGGCTGCTAACAAGCGCCTGGTGGAGATTCTTGACTCTCCTTGGTCGCTCAGAATGATATAAAATCAATAAATCAATTAAATTAGGGTAGGGGCCTCTTGTGCGGCCCTCTGGGGCGACCACAAGGGTGCGCCCCTACTTTTTGAAACGATACAAACCCGAGACTGATTCGAACCGAAGAAGGTGAGTTTATGCGTCAACAAAACCAACTGGAACCTAAACGGAAAGGGTTTAACTTTCTGCTCCTGCTGCCGGTGCTGGGAGGTGGAGCCGTGGTTGTCCTGGTGCTGTGTGCGGCTGTCTTTGCTGCCTACGCCATTTTCTTTTACGAACCCGGCCGCCCAGAAGAAGGCGCCGAGCCGACCCCCACCGTCAGGATCGCTCGGTTTACCGAAGAAGGCGATGCTACCGGCGATGCCGCCCAAAATGGCCCAGCCGAAGCCCCTCAGACCGAAACCGGCGAGTCACCGGACACCGCCGCTGAAGGCCAGACAGTCGATCAACCTCCGGCCGAGGCAGTTGCCCCCGTCGAACCGGTGATCAACACCGCACCCGTCACCATGACCTCACCGGATTATGGTATGCAGGTCTTTCTTTTCTGGAGCGAGGAGATTGCGGATCGAGATCTCCAACTGGTTCAGGATGCCGGCTTTCGCTGGGTCAAGCAAGAGTTTGCCTGGCGCGAGATCGAGGGCGCTGGCAAAGGTGCTTTCGACTGGAGCCGGACCGACCGGATCATGGATCAAATCGATGCCCACGGTCTGAAGGTTATCGTCCGCCTGGGGGTTCAGCCCGAATGGGCCGGGGGTGGCTACCCGGAAGTGGGCCCCCCGAATAATATGCAAGACTTCGCCGATTTCGCCGCGGCTGTCGCTACTCGCTATCAGGGCCGCATCGATGCGTATCAGGTCTGGAACGAACCGAATCTGGCTCGCGAATGGGGTAATCGCCCACCTAACGCAGCCGAATATACCGACATGCTCAGGATGACGTATGAAGCCATCAAGGCGGTCGATCCGTTCCCCATTATCATCAGCGCCGGCCTGGCTCCGACCACGCGCAACGATGACGTCGCCCGCCCTGACCTCTTTTACATTCAGGAAATGTACGATGCCGGGGGCCAGGCTTACTTCGACGCGCTTGGGGCCCACGGGCCTGGTTATGCCTCGCCGCCAGAAACCGACCCCGCCGAGATTGCCAGCACGCCGGGTCTGGCCAATCCGGGCGACTTCAAGCCGGAAAACAACGTGCCCGAAGAGCTACGTCGCGTCTATGGCTTCCGCCACGTCGAAGATGTGCGCGAAGTCATGGTTCGCAACGGTGATACCGACAAGAAGATCGTACTGCTCGAGTTCGGCTGGACCATCGATCCACGCCCGGAATCGCCCTACAACTGGCATGCGGTCACGCCCGAACAACAGGATCAATATTTCCAGCGCGCCTACGCCTACGCCAAAGAAAACTGGCAGCCCTGGATTGGCATCATGAGCCTGATCTACGTCGCCAATCCGCAGTGGACCATGAATGATGAGCAAACCTATTGGAGCATCGTTTACCCTACCTATCCGGAATTCACCCCGGCCCCGGCCTACTTTGGCTTGAAGCAGATGCCCAAAGACTAAATCAAACGAAATTGCTCATCTTAACCGTAACTTCGCTTTTTGACCTGAGTGAGATCGGAGACCGGGGACCGTAGGAATTAGAATTGTTACACCGGTCCCCGGTCTCCCGTCTCCGGTCATTTGTAGACCTTGATGAAGCAGTTATTAATCCGGGTCGGTAGGGCCAGAAGCCGCCTTATGTTTGACACCGCACCTTTCGCTTCCCAGCCAACGAACGGCTTCAAAAAGACTGTCAACCGCCTCGCTTCCGGTTTAGACCCGGCCCTGCTGCTGGTCTGGTTGCTGTCCGTTCCGGCAATCTCGCCCCTGATCCAGCCAACCCTCACCCGCAGCGCCGATGGCCTGCTGCATCTGTATCGCATTGTTGCCCTCGATCACGCCATCCGGCAAGGCGTTCTTTTTCCGCGCTGGCTGCCCGATCTGGCCTTCGGTTACGGCATGCCGCTCTTTGTGTTTTACGCCCCACTGTCGTATTATCTAACCGAGGGCCTCAATCTATTAGGGCTGGGTCCGGTCAAGGCCCTCACCGCTTCGTTTGCTCTGGCCTTCCTTGTCTCCGGGACCGGGGCGTACCTTTTTGTCAAAGATTGTCTTGGCTCCCAGGCCGGCATCCTGGCTGGGATAGCCTACGTCTATGCTCCCTATCAATTGTACAATACCTTGGAGCGAGGTAGTTTGCCCATCGCCTGGGCCGGGGCTTTGTTCCCGCTGGCTTTCTGGGCCTTTGGGTGGCTGATTAAACGTCAAGGCAGCCTCGCTTTACCTCTAAGCGCCCTGGCCTGTGGCGCGGCCTTGCTCGCCCATAATATTTCCAACCTGATCTTTTTGCCCCTGCTTGCCTTTTACATTCTGCTAGCGTTATCGTTTCGATTCGACCGGCGGATTTTGCTCCGAGTCGGTTTGGCCTTGATCCTGGGCTTGGGGCTGGCTGCTTTTTTCCTGGGGCCGGCTCTCCTGGAAAAAGAGTATGCCCAGGTCGAGCGCGTCATTACGCCGCCCGACTTTGACTACCGCTCGAATTTTGTCACGCTCGGCGATCTCTTCAGCCTGCCGGAACCGGCCAACACGGGCTTGCTCAATCCCGATCCACCGTTCACGCTCGGCCTGGCCCAGGTTGGCCTGGCTGCAATTGGCATGGTAAGCGTCCTTGTGTCGGTCCTGGCTCATCGAGTGCAATCTGAACCGGGCGACTCGCCGACCGGCATCACCTCACCCCGTCTCATGATCGCTGTCTTTACCAGCCTGTCTCTGGCGGGAACCATCTTTATGATGCTGCCGGTTTCCAGAGGTGTGTGGGACAGCTTTCCCCTCCTGGCTTTTGTTCAGCAGCCCCACCGTTTATTGAGCCTGGCCGGCTTCATCCTGGCCATCATGGCGGGGTTGGGGCTGGCTGCTTTGCCACGGCCAGTCGGATTCGGATTGACTCTGATTGGGGTCATTCTGATGTTCCTCACCGCTGCGCCATTACTCTATCCTCGCTACTACGTCCCATTGCCCACTCCCCCGACATTAAATGGCATGATGGCCTACGAACATGCCAGTGGAGCCATCGGCGCCACCTCCTTTGGCGAGTACTTGCCGCTTTGGGTTGAGCAAGTCCCGCGTGAATCACCGCTCGAGCCCATGTACCGGGCCGGCGCGACCATCGAACGGCTGGACCCGGCGTATCTGGCCCCGGACGCTCGGATCGAGGCGGCCAGCTACGGCTTTAACCGGACCGAGTTGGTCGTTGACTCGCCCGAACCGTTTCAGGCCATTTTTCATGCCTTCTATTTCCCCGGTTGGGAAGCCCGGCTGGACGATCAACCGCTGCCGGTCAGCCCGGTCAGCGAGCGGGGTCTGATCGGCGTGACGATCCCGGCGGGGCGGCATCAGCTTGATCTTAGATTTCGCGAAACGCCGGTTCGTCGGGCAGCAAATGCCGTATCAATACTGGCCCTGATTGGGGTAGCATTCTTAACCGTTCAAGCGATTCGTCGGCACGAATCACTTCCAGGTGGTCAGCCTCACCAGTCTGAATCACTCTTGCCGGTAGGCCAGTTTGCCATGCTGGTCGGTCTGGCCCTGGCCTTGATCGGCCTTAAGATGCTCTACCTGGATCACTTTGACAATGCACTCAAGCGCGTCTTCGATGGCCGCAGCGTAGCCGGGGCCACGGTATCGCGCCAGATGAACTTTGCTGACCAAGTCAATTTGTTGGGCTACGATCTCGAAGCCAAGGCGATCGCTCCGGGCCAGACATTCGAGTTGACCGCCTACTGGCAGGCCCGCCAACCCCTGGCGACCAACGTCAGCGCCCTGGCCCAACTGGTCGATGAGGACCAGCATCTCTATGCCGGGCAGGATAATCTCCATCCCGGCAGCCTGCCCGCGATCCGCTGGGAGCCGGATGGCTTTGTTCGGGACCGGCATGCGCTGCGAGTGCCGCCCGGAACCCCACCCGGTGACTATTTTCTGGTCACCGGTCTCTATGATCCCACCTCCTGGGGTCGGCTGCCCGTTGTCGACGGCGGTGACTCCGGCTGGGCCGACGTCGCTGCGATTCCCGTGAGCGTGATCCAACTAGCTCAGCGGCCCACCCTGGCCGAGTTGGATATCGCCTGGCCGGTTGAGGCCGAAACAACTACCGGCCCGACCCGGTTGCGCTTGCTTGGAGCCACGCCGGAACGAGCCATCATTGTGCGCAATGACTTTCTACGAATTGCCCTGTTCTGGGAAGCCGGCGACACGCCCACGACCAACTACCAGGTCGGTCTCCGCCTGGTGACCGCCGCCGGCCAGGTCATTCAGGAACAGGCCGAGCACCCATCATACGGTCGATACCCCACTAGCCGCTGGCAAGCCGGTGAGCGCGTCCGCGACAATCACGCCCTCTGGATCCCCCCCGATTTCCCCACAGGACAATACACCGTGGAAACACGTCTGGTCGCCCCCTCAGGCGAAGCAGTCGGCGATTGGATCGAGCTAGGCATTTTAGAAGTCCATGAGTAGGTATCAAGTGCCAAGTATCAAGTGTCTCAGGAGTTAGGGGTTAGGAATCAGGGACCAGGCGTTCCTAATCCTTCGACTACACTCAGACCAATCGCCCATCCCCCATCCCATATCCCAAAGTTAGAACCGTCATTTTGATTGTCACCAACCAGCAGTTATGATATACTCACTATATTAAAATCATCCCAACACGTGTTTAACAAATATGGAACGTAAAGATATCATTGAAAAGATAAAACTCACTCGCGATGAAGGCGAAATCCCCGACTTAAGTGGAGCCGATCTACAGGGGATGGATCTGAGTCAACTCGATCTCCGCAGCGCGAACCTGAGCCAGGCCAATCTTGCCAAGAGCAATCTTTATAAAACTAACCTCATCCGCACGAACCTGACCGAAGCCAACCTGGTTGGAGCGGAACTGGTCAAAGCCTATTTACACGGCGTCATCCTGGATCGGGCCGATCTAACCAAGGTCTACCTGGGGGGCGAACGATTGGAAACCGCCAGCCTGGTGGGGGCTAACCTGACCAGGGCTAATTTGAGCATGACCTTTCTGCGCCGGACCAAGTTGACCAAGGCCACCCTCCAGGAGGCCAATTTGCACCAGGCTGATCTCCAGAGAGCTGATGTCAGCCAGGCCGACTTGAGTCAGGCCAATCTGAGCCGGGCCAACCTGAGCCAGGCCGATCTAAACCGGGCCAACCTGACCCGGGTCGACTTAAGTCAGGCCGAGTTGTGCCAGGCCAGTCTGAAACAAGCGAACCTGAGCTGGGCCAGGTTGCGCCAGACAAATTTGACCGACGCCGATCTAAGCGGCGCCAACCTGGCTCACACCGATCTGAGCCGGGCCAACCTGGAAGGCTGTGACCTGACCGGGGTCAACCTGACCGAAACGCAGCTAAGTGACGCCAATCTGAGGCGGGCTAACCTGAGCGGGGTCAATTTGAACGCAGCCAAACCGGGCCGCGTCGATCTGACGGGGGCCAATCTGAGCAAGGCGGATCTCCGTGAGGCCGACCTGAGCGAAGTCAACTTGAGCCATGCTGACTTAAGTGAGGCTAATCTCCAGGGGGCCATCATCAGCCAGGAACAACTCGACAAAGTCAAAACTCTGGATCAGGCTATTTTGCCTGACGGGACCAAACATGTCGAAAAACCGGGAGCTAGAAAGGCCAGATCCGCTGGCAAGAATGAAAAGCACAAGGCAACTGCCTCCGGTCTGGCTGCCAGTCTGGCCCGAATACGTAATAACGAGGATGATGAATGAGCCCCCTCTGGTTGGCGCCAAAATAAAAAGGCCAGGGCGTTGAACTGCCCTGGCCTTTATCATTACCGGCTATCCCAAACCTGACAGGTTTCCAAAACCTGTCAGGTTTTCAAGAGGGAAGAAACCACGTATTGATTGGAATGTGCTACTCTTCTATACTAACATCATGCGTCGGGACTTCGACGACCAACTCGTCCTTCTTGACAAACACCAGCCCCTCTGATTCATTATGATCCACGATGACGGTATCGCCATCCTTGAACTTGCCTTGCAGCAGCAGCACTGACAGCGGCGACTCAACCTGTTTTTGCAGGGTGCGTCGCAGCGGTCGCGCCCCAAAGGCCAAATCGAAACCCTGATCGGCCAGCCAGGTGCGCGCCGTGTCGGTCAGCTCGATGATGATCCCGTGCTCACCCAGGCGAGCGCCAATTTCCTTCATCTGTAGATCCACGATCAGTTTCACCTGCTCTTTGGTCAGCGTATGGAAGACGATGATCTCGTCGATCCGGTTCAGGAATTCTGGCCGGAAATGCTGGCGCAGGCTGTCCTGAATGTCACCCCTGAGGCGTGTATCCTCAAACGTGCCCTGGTCCCCCTGCTGGCGGAAGCCGAGGGTTCCACCCTTGGCCCCGAAGGCAGTCCCCACGTTGCTGGTCATGATTACAACGGTATTTGTGAAATCAACGTGGCGGCCATGGCCATCGGTCAGGCGGCCCTCTTCCAGGATCTGCAGCAGCGCGTTCCAGACATCCGGGTGCGCTTTCTCGATCTCGTCAAAGAGCACCACTTGATACGGGCGGCGGCGAATCGACTCGGTCAACTGTCCACCTTCATCGTAGCCCACGTAGCCCGGCGGCGCGCCAAAGAGCCGGCTGACGGTGTGGCTCTCCCGGTATTCGCTCATGTCGATCCGCAGCAGCGCGTCTTCATCATCAAACATAAACCAGGCCAGTGTCTTGGCTAACTCGGTTTTGCCGACGCCGGAACTGCCCAGGAATAGGAAGCTGCCAGTCGGTCGCCGGGGATCTTTCAGCCCGGATCGGGACCGGCGAATGGCATCGCTGATAGCAATGATCGCCTCATCCTGGCCGATGATACGCTCGTGCAGCGCCTCTTCCATCCGCAGAAGTTTTTGGGCCTCGGTTTCGAGCATATCATGCAGCGGGATGCCCGTCCAATTCGAGACTACTTCGGCGATGTCGCTCACTTCGACGACCTCATCCAGATTTTTCTCCTGGCGCCAGCGATCACGCTCTTCACCAAACTCCTCTTCCAGGCGCAGGCGCTCAGCCTTGATTTTGGCGGCATGCTCCCAATCTTGCTTTTGCCCGGCTTCGAACTCCGTATCCTGAAGCTGCTTTAACGCCTTCTTCTTTTGCTTCAGGTCATCCGGCATCGAATAGATGGCGACACGCAATTTGCTGGCCGCTTCGTCGATCAGGTCAATCGCCTTATCCGGCAGGTGCCGATCCGTCACATAACGATGGGAGAGTTGGGCCGCGCCGGTGAGCGCCTCATCGGTATAGGTGATGTTATGGTAGGTCTCATAACGATGTTTGAGCCCGCGCAGCATAGCGATCGTTTCTTCCACGGTCGGTTCTTCGATAAAAACCGGGGCAAACCGTCGCTCTAGCGCCGGGTCTTTTTCGATGTACTTGCGAAACTCGTTCAGCGTGGTGGCCCCGATGCAGCGCAGTTCGCCCCGGGCCAGGGGTGGCTTCATCATATTGCCGGCATCAACCGCGCCCTGGGCTGCGCCCGCACCAACGACGGTATGCAGCTCGTCGATAAAGAGGATGATTTCTCCTTGCGCTCGCTGGATCTCTTCGAGCGCATTTTTCAGGCGCTCTTCGAACTCGCCTCTGAACCGGGAACCGGCAATCATCGCCCCCAAGTCCAGGCTGACCACCCGCTTGCCCATCAAAATCTCGGGCACATCATCATCCACGATCTTTTGAGCCAGACCCTCGACAATGGCCGTTTTACCGACGCCCGCTTCACCAATAAGGGCCGGGTTATTTTTGGTCCGCCGTGAGAGCACCTGGATCAGACGCAAAATCTCCTTGTCGCGCCCAATCACTGGATCGAGCTTGCCTTCCATGGCCATCGCCGTTAAGTCGCGACTGTACTTTTCCAGGGTACGATAGCGGGTTTCAGCCTGCGGGCTGGTCACTTTCTGCCCGCCACGCACCTCTTCGATGGTATCCAAAATCTTGCTTTTGGTCGCGCCCAATTCCTGCAAAATACGAGCGCTGGGCGTCCCCCGCTCGCTGCTGATGGCCAACAGGATATGCTCGGTCGAGATATACTCATCCTGCATATTCTTGGCCTCTTCGTGAGCGTTGTCCAGGACCCGTTTCAGCCGGGGCGTGATATAGACCTGCCCCACCGCCATATTGACCGTACCGCCTACTTTAGGCGTGGCCGACAGGATCTGATCGAGTTGGGCCATAATCATCTCTGGCTCAACCCCGATCTGTTCCAGGATATCCGGGACGAGCCCATCCGGCTGTTCGAGCAGAGCCAGAAAGAGATGCTCGGTATCCGCCTGTGAATGTTGATACCGCTGCAGAATCTCATAGGCCCGCATCGCAGCGTCCTGGGCGCGCTCGGTAAATTTATCGAATCGCATCATCGTTAGATTACCTCAAAAAAATTCTTGTATCTTCTCAATACGTGGGGGCGTACCCGTGCGGTCGCCCATGGAGCAGGCGCAAGGCCGCGCCCCTACTATATGCAATACACATTGTAAGGGTCTATTATACCAAGCTTTTCGATAGAATTCTATTAGAATCATTTTTTTTCGAAATAACGACTGCGGAAAACAAGCCAGCTAAAGCGAGGAACTGCATTCCAGATGCGCCGCCAGCGCCATGGCTCCCGGATCAAGCGATGCAGCCACTCCAGGCCCAGGCGCTGCCAGACCAGAGGCGCTCGCCGGGCCGTACCGGCAATAAAGTCGAAGGCCCCTCCCACCCCGATACAAACGGGAATTTGCAAGCGATCCAGATTCCGGGCGATCCATTTGTCTTGCCCGGGGGCGCCGTAGGCCACGAGCAAGATATCTGGCCGGGCCGGTAAGATACGTTGGATAATGGCCTCGTTGTCTTCGATAGCCGGCGATCCGGCGTAGCAGCCGACCACGTTGACCTTGGGAAATCGAGCCCGTAAATTTTGAGCGGCCTTTTCGGCCACGCCCTCCCAGGCTCCCAAGAAATAGAGACCATAACCTTTCCGATGCGACAGCTCGGCCAGATCGATGACCAGAGTGGAACCGGCCACCCGATCCGGGAGGAGTCCAGTTTTCAAGAATCGGGCGGCTTTGAGCAAGCCAATTCCATCGGGCAGCGCCAGGGTCGCCTGGTTGATAATCTGCCGAAACTCGCCATCATGCTGGGCGGCCACCACAAACTCCGGATTAACCGTGACCAGTTGGTGCGGCTCCCCGCTGGCAATAAACGCTTCGATCAAAGCCAGAGTCTGCGCGTTCGTCAGCGCATGAACCTTGACTTTGAGAATCTCGACGGTTGGTGGGATGATTATTTTCTCGCTGCCTTTTCCAACACGCCCAATACGTCCGTCGCCGCTTTGTCCCATGAAAACGCTTGAATCTGCTGATAGCCTCGTTCGACGAGCTGCCGGCGCAGGTCGGGCCTGGATATGAGATGAACCAACCCCTCGGCGATCTCAGCCGTGTTATGCGGGTCGACCAGCAGCGCGGCCTCACCGGCCACCTCCGGCAGCGATGAACGATTACCGGTCAGCACGGGCGTCCCACACGCCATCGCTTCGAGCACGGGCAGGCCAAAGCCTTCATACAGCGAGGGAAAAACGTAAGCCAGCGCAGCGGATAACAACCCCGGTTTGGCAGCATCGTCGATGTAGCCGGGCAAAATGACTCGTTGTTCAAGGCCCAACCGCCGGATTTGGGCCTCGATCTCATTATACAACCAGCCGCGCTTACCGGCAATCACCAGCTTCAAATCTTCATTTTGCAGCGCCGACGTGGCCTGTTGAAAGGCGTCGATCAGCCGGGGTAAGTTTTTTCGAGGCTGAAGCGTGCCCAGATAAAGTAAATAATCACCGTCGATCTGATAGCGCGCTTTGACCCTGGCGATTTGCTGCGGATCGGTCAGGGGCGCCAGCATTTCATCTCGCCCCAGGTACACGACCGTGATCCGGTTGGGGTCGGCCCCGTAAACATCGACCAGGTCCTGTTTGGTCGCCAGGGAGTCGGCGATCACGTGTTCGGCCACCCGGCTGTGGCGGCGTGTGGACCAATCGAGATACCAGCGCTCAAAGGCGTGGTGCGCCTCCGGATAGTAGTGATAGCCCAGATCATGAACCGTGACCACGGCCGGAACGGGGCAATAGAGCGGCAAGACGTGGGCCGGAACGAATAGAACATCAGGGGGATGGAGACGCAGTTCCGCCGCCAGGCGCAGGTGGGTCCACACCCGCAGCCAGGGGATGATGCGGGTTTCAACATCGGGCGACTCGGGCCAATCGGGATGCTGGGGCGGATGGGGTGTATAGAGCCGTAACCGATAGTCTGAAGAAGCCAGTCGAGCCAGCGCCTCGATCAGCGCCAGGGCATAGGTTTCGGTTCCGGTCCGTTGGGCGCGGGCTGCCCGGCTGGCATCGATGCCAATGGTCAAACCCCTATCAGCGATTGTCATCCCCTTGCAAATCCGGCAGATACTCACGCAGTTCGGCCAGGCTGACCGGACCTTGCCGCAGCAGGCGTGGGGGATCGATACTCAAATCGATGATGGTCGAGGCCAGTCCGGTCGTCAACGGCCCACCATCGAGAATGAGCGGCAGCCGGGGACCCAACTGCTCGATCACCTCTTGCGCTGTGGTTGGGTTGGCATAGCCGGAAAGATTGGCGCTGGTTACGGCCAGCGGCCGGCCCAGCTCGATCACCAAATCCAGACATACGGCGTGGTCGGGAACGCGCACCGCGACCGTATTTTGACCCGCCGTCACGTCATCGGGCAATTTTGGGTTTTTTGGCAAGACTACGGTTAACGCTCCCGGCCAGAATTGTGTCAGCAGCGACCAGGCCCGGTTAGGCACGTGCCGGGCCACCTGGTTTAGATCGTCGATCTGGTAGATGAATACCGGCAGCGCCTTATCCGGTGGACGCTGCTTGATTTCAAAAATCTGGCGCACGGCGAACCGCTCGAAGGCGTTGGCGCCCAGGCCATACAGCGTATCGGTCGGAAAGGCGACCACATCACCCTCACGCAGCAGTTGGCGAGCGCGCCGAATGGATTTGGGTGAATCGGCCGGCAAGATTTCGGTCATGCCCCAACCTGGCGGGCCGGGGCTCGACTCTGCAAGTGGGGCAGATCACGCTGCCGGCGCCGGGCACGTCGGGCTTCCTCCAACCATTGGCGAGCTACGTTGGCGTCGGGACCGCCCTCCAGCTCAAACAATGTCACGGCCTCTTGCAGCACGGTTTCGGCCTCGGCCAGGCGGTCTTGCTTGAGATAAACATCGCCAATATTCCAGAGGCTGGTCGCAATTTGGGGTTTGTTGTTGAGGTCTCGATTGATCGTCAGCGCGGCTTGATAATGATGAAGCGCCTGGCTCAAGTCGCCCCGGATCTGATAAATCCGGCCGATGCTGGTCAGACCTTTGGCGACCTGGGCCGTATTGTCGAGTTCCTGATTGAGTTCGAGTGCCTGCCGGTAATGCCGCAGAGCCTGAATCAAATCGGCCCGATCCTGGTAAATCTGGGCGATGTTATTAAGGAGAACCGCCAACCCCGGTTTATCACCCAGCTTCTGCTGAATTGCCAGCGCCTGTTGGAAATGCTGCTGAAACTCCTGATCGGGATCATCTCGATCCCGGTAGATGCGCCTGATGTTATTGAGCACGACGGTCATACCGGCCTGACCACCCAATTCTTGTTGAATGGTCAGGGCCTGCTGCAAATGGTGCAGGGCTTCATCGCTCCGCCCCAGGAGATAATAAATGCAGCCAATCGAATTCAAATTGACAGCCTGCTTTTCTTGAGTGCCCCATATCCGGGCCAGTTCCAGCGCGGTTTGATGCCAGGCCAGCTTCTCCAGCCACAAGCCCAACCGATCAAAAAATGGGCGCATGGCCTCGACAAAGTCAAAGATGTGTTTATCGTGGCTCTTGGTGACGCGGCCCCAGGCGGCTCGAATCTGGCCTGCTGCCAGTTCGGTGGCCTGCCAGTCGTGGGCCGAGTTCTGGGCGATCCGTAGGCAGTATGCCATATGGCGTTGGATGGCAGCATTTCGCTCGGTTTTAGGTAAATGGGTGGGGGCAATCTTAGTCAGAACCGGGTGCAGGGTATACTGAGCCGAAACTTCAACCAAGGTAACCGTTGGGTCAGACGATTTCAGGCAAACCAACAGGGCTGAGCGGGTCAAGCGGCGTAGATAGCTGCGGGTCGGGCTGTCCGGCCTGATTTGGGAAGGCGTTTGATCCACCAGAGCCTCCCAGCCCCCTACCCTGGCCTCCGTCGCGTTCAGGCGACCGGATGGTTTTTGCCGAACCCCATCCAGCGGGATATGAGGCCCGGGCGTATTCCACACGGCGCTGGCGGCAGCTTCATCAAAGGGCGCGCTGGCCATGGTCACGCTCAACTGGGCCAGACGCCGCCGATCGGCAGCAGGCAGGCGCTGGAAGCTGAGGTCGAACATCAGGGCCAGACACGCTTCGAATGTTTCGGGGGCTTTCAAATCGAGGCCGGCCAGTTCACCCTGTCGCGCTTGCAGCGGTCTTAGCAGGTCCGGCATGGTCACACCATCGAGCAGTTGGGCTCCGGCCAGGGCCAGGGTTAAGGGTCGCCGGCCCAGGCGTTGCACCAACTCCAGTTCAGCCGAGTCACCGGTCAAATCTCGTTCGGCCCAGTGACTCAACAGTTCCAGACTTTCGGCCGTTGAAAGATGCTCGATGTGCAGCGCCTTGGCCTCGTAGCGTTGGACCGTCTCGCTTTGGCGCGTTGTGACCAGAGTCCGGCAGTTGGCCCCTCCCAGCAGTAGTGGCGTCAAATCGGTGGCTGGCCAGACATCATCGACAATCACTAAACACGTTCGGGCGCTCAATAGTTCTCGTAAGCGAGCGGCTTTTGAGGCAGGCCCGGGTAAACTCCGTAAATCATCGCCCAGGGCGCGCCCCCAGGCCGCTTGCCAGGCTTCGACCGTCTCCTCCGTGGCGTCCGGGCCAAGCCTGGCCCACAAAATACCATCGTGGAAGTGAGTCATAACCGCCTGCTCGTGAGCCAGGGCCACAGCCAGCCCGGTTTTGCCAATCCCCTCCGGGCCGTGCAATACGATCAGGCTTGAGTTCGTGTCGCTCGAAGCCAGCAGCATTTCTTTTACCGTGCCCAACGCCTCTCGCTCGACGAAATGCGGCGGCAGTTCGGGCGGTCGATAGGGTAAATGGGCATCAGAGGGTGTATAGTCACGATCGATGGTTACAGCAGGATGATCACCGGGCAGATCCAGGTTGAGATCGGCCAGTTTCTCGAGCAGGGCGGCCCTGGACAGATCATCGGCATTGGCTTGCCGAATCAAATCAATCGCTGTCCGCAGGTTTTCAATCTGATCGAGCAGGGATCGAGGCGCTTCTGCTCCATAGGCAGCTTCCTGTTCAAGGAGGGTATTCAAGTTATTGGTCAAAGTCGTGAGTAAGTTTTTCATCATTCACCCCAAACATCAAGACTGCTAAGAGCTTTTCCAAGACCTTACTTGGAAAAGAATGGCGAATAGGCGAATGATGGATTTTTCGCCATTCGCTTATTCGCAGCGTCAGAATATCGACAAAAATTGTCGATGTCGTCTCTATAAGAGGCCTATAACACTATTTGATTTTTAAACGGTAAGAAGGGTAACTACCGGGCCAGTCCAAAGGCATGAGGCAATGGACCCAATCGGTCTATTCTCCCAACCCCCACCGATTCGGCTGTAGCCCAATTACTTTACTCCCAGAGAAGCGACATGTCAACTTGGCGGGGTGTCTTTGGGGTGTCTATTACCGATAGGAAGCTATCTGACTATTGACTCCGGCCCATTCTTGTGATATATTTGTTTCAGAAAAT
>Ga0299906_10002469_pt1 | contig 15338 bp, 17 predicted proteins | sample RVTome_14_FD_200259 | JGI IMG/M metagenome (GOLD analysis project Ga0299906, IMG submission 200259) | Soil microbial communities from uranium-contaminated site in the Upper Colorado River Basin, Wyoming, United States - RVT145D125 (version 2) ... | reverse complement strand
GCGGACGATCATGCTCGCGCGCCCGCTCACGGACTCGGCCGCAAGGATCCGCTCCTCGGGTTCGGTCGCCGCGAGGGCGCCCGGCGCCGCCACCGTGCCGTGGACGAGGACCTCGTCTCCGAGCGGTTCGACGACGTCGACACTGACCTCGAAGACCGGACCAGGATGCTCCGCCCCCACCGGACGGAGCCCCTCGGGCCGGATGCCGACGAGGACCTCGCCGTCGGGTGCTCCAGCTCGCTCGAGCTCGGCCTCGCCGACAGTGACGTGCCCATCGAGCGCCACCCCGGTCAGCAGGTTCATCGGGGGCGAACCGATGAACCCGGCCACGAACACGTTGGCCGGGTGGTCGTAGACGTCCTGCGGCGGGCCGACCTGCTGCAGGACGCCCTCGGACAGCACCGCGATCCGCTCGCCGAGCGTGATCGCCTCGACCTGGTCGTGCGTCACGTAGATCGTCGTGACGCCGATCCGGTCGTGCAGCCGTTTGAGCTCGGACCGCATCTGGACGCGGAGCTTCGCGTCGAGGTTCGACAGTGGCTCGTCCAGGAGGAACACCTCGGGTTCGCGAACGAGGGCGCGCCCCATCGCCACCCGCTGCCGCTGGCCGCCAGAGAGCTGCCCCGGTCGCCGGCGCAGGAGGTCCTCGAGCCCGAGCATCCGGCTGACTTCGTCGACGCGCGCGCGCACGTCGTCGCGGGGCATCCGGCGGCGACGGAGGCCGAACCCGAGGTTCTTCTCCACCGTCATGTGCGGGTACAGCGCGTAGTTCTGGAACACCATCGCGATGTCGCGCTCCTTCGGGGGCACGTCGTTCACGACGCGGTCGCCGATCGAGATCGTGCCGTCGCTGACGTGCTCGAGGCCCGCGACCATCCGTAGGGCCGTCGACTTGCCGCACCCCGACGGCCCGACCAGGATGAGGAACTCCCCCTCGCCGACCTCGAGGCTGAGGTCGTCCACCGCGACGACCGGCCCCGGGTACACCTTCGTGGCTCCGTCGAAGACGACCCGGGCCACGCCGGCTACCCCTTCAGCCCCTGGGTGGCGATGCCCCGCACGAAGTAGCGCTGCGCCAACAGGAACAGCACGAGCATCGGCAGCATCGACATGATGTTGGCGGCGGCCAGCAGGTGCCAGGTTGTTTGGTGCGCGCCCTGGAAGGTGGCGAGCCCGAGCTGCAGCGTGAACGCGTCCTGGTTCGTCAGGATCGTGACGAGCGGCCAGAGGAAGTCGTTCCAGGTCCACATGAACTGGATCACGGCGAGCGTCGCGAGCGCCGGCAGCGAGAGCGGGACGACGATGCGGAGCAGGATCGACAGCCGCGAGGCGCCGTCGATGCGAGCGGCCTCCTCGAGCTCGATCGGCAGGGTTCGGAAGAACTGCGTGAGCATGAAGATGCCGAACACGCTCGCGAGGTTCGGAACGATGAGCGCGCCGAGCGTGTCGATCAGGCCGAGCTCCTTCACGATGAGGAACGTCGGGATCAGCACGATCTGCAGCGGAACCATGAGCGTGGCGAGCAGGACGAAGTAGACGAAGCCGCGTCCAAGGAAGCGGACCCTCGCGAACGCGTAGGCGGCGAGCGTGCACAAGACGAGGTTGCTGATCACGATCGCGACGGTCACGACCATCGTGTTCCAGAACCACGTGCCGAACGCCGACCGACGGATCGCCTCGAGGTAGTTGTCGAACTGCGGCGTCCCCGGCCACAGCACCGGCGGGAAATGGTGGGTCTGCGCCTCGGTCAGGAGCGAGGTCACCACCATCCACACCAGGGGCAGCAGCATCACGACGGCGAGCGGCGCCAGGAACAGGTGCCACGGGTCGAACGGGAGGAACCGGCGCCGTGGCCGCTCGACCATCCCGGTGTCCCCCGGGAGCAGGCTCGGATCGAGCCGTGCGGGGCGTGCGCGAGCGGGAGCGATCGTCGAGCTCATGACTGATAGTGGATGACACGACGGCCGAGCCAGAATTGCGCGAGCGTCAGCACGAGGATCACGAGGAACAACACGTACGCGATCGCCGCCGCGTACCCGGCGAGCGACAGAGCTCCGAGTCCCTGTTCGAAGGCGAGCCGGTAGACGTAGAAGACGACGACCGAGGTCCGGCCCAGCGGCCCCCCCTTCGTGACGAAGAACACCTCGTCGAATAGCTGCAGGGCGCTGATCGTGGACCACACGACGAGCAGCAGCGTGGCCGGCCCAAGCATCGGCCACGTGACGCGCCAGAAGGTGCTCCACCGGCTCGCCCCGTCGATCGCGGCGGCCTCGATCAGCTCGTGCGGGACGCCCTGCAACGCGGCGAGGTAGATGATCGTGTCGAACCCCAGCCATCCCCAGATCGTCATGAGGACGAGCGCGATCATCGCCTGATCCGGATCCTCGAAGAACCCGAACGGACCGAGCCCGATCTTGCCGAGCATCCAGTTGGCCAGGCCGAAGTTCTTGTCGAACAGCCACAAGAACATGATCCCGGTCGCGATCGTCGAGGTGACGACGGGGATGAACACCGCCAATCGATAGAAGCGGATCAAGGCGATCTTGCGGTTGAGCGCGTGTGCGACGAAGAGCGCCGCCAGGATCGACGTTGGCACGAAGAGCAAGGTGTAGGTGATCGTGTTGACGGCCGCCTGCCGCGCCTTCGGGTCGCTCACGATCCGCGTGTAGTTCTCGAACCCCACCCACTCACGTTCGGGCGAGATCAGGCCCGCCTTCTGGAAGGACAGGACGAGTCCCCACACGATCGGGATCAGCCCGAAGACGACGATCAGGATCACGGAGGGCAGGATGAAGGCCCAGCCGGCGGCGTGATCGGAGACCAGGAACCGCCGAAACCGATCCACCGTCCTGCGTCGCCTCCAGCCGGTCAGCCCGCAGCCTACGCCGCGCCGAGCGCCAGGGCGTCGTTGGCCTGCGCGGCGGCCTCGTCGAGCGCGGCCTGTGGTTCGCTCTCATCCAGCATGGCCGAGACGATCGCGAGCCCCATCGCCTCGGAGACCTGCGGGTAGGCGGCGAGCACCGGCCGGGCCTGCTCGACGTTGGCGAGGTTCTCCGCGAAGACGTCCACGCCGGGGAACGCCGCTCCGAACTCCTCGAGGAAGGCGGCGTCCTCGGTGACCGACAATCGGATCGGGAGGTGGCCGGTCGCGAGCGCCTCCTGCTCGATCTGGTCGGGGTCGGTCAGCCACTTGACGAACTCGAGCGCGGCCTGCGCCCGCCCTTCGCCGTTGTCGAAGACGCACCACATGTCGGGACCCGCGATCGTCTGGTGATCGCCGTCGAACCCCGGCAGGATCTCGACGCCGTAGTCGACGTCCGGGAAGCTCGGCAGGTCCCACGGACCCGTCACGAGCATCCCGATCCTGCCGCTGTTGAACACGTCGGTGTAGGCGGAGTTCTGGATGTCGAGGAAGACCGACTGGTCGTCGACCGCCATCCCCGTCAGGACCTCGAGCGCCTCGACGCCCTCGGGCGAGTTGAACGCGGCCTGCGTCTGGTCCTCGGTCAGGATCGAGCCACCGTTCTGCCAGAGCAGCGGGTCGTAATGCCAGACCGTGTCCTCGGACGCGTCCATCGGGTAGGAGAACCCGAATCGCTTCTCGGCCGGATCGGTGAGTGCCGCTGCCGCGGCCCGGAAGTCATCCCACGACCACTGGTCGTTCGGGTACTCGAGTCCCGCATCGTCGAACAGCGTCTTGTTGTAGACCACCGCCAGGTTGTCGATCAGCGCCGGGACGCCGAGCACCCTGTCCTCGAACGTGGCGGCCGTCCGCGCTCCCGGGACGAAGTCCTCCCAGTTCACCTCCGGCTCCTGCACCCACTCCGTGAGGTCGACGAGGCCCGGCGCCGCCGCCAGCTGCGGCAGCGACGATCCGTACTGGTAGGTGATATCCGGAGGCTCGTCACCCTGGAGGGCGACCGTCAGCTTCTGCAGGGCCTTGTCGTTGTTCACGAACAACGGCTCGATCCGGATGTTCGGGTTGTCGGCGTTCCAGATCTCGAGCAGGGCTTCCAGCGATTCGGCCTCCGCGTCCGAATAGCCGTGCCAGAAGGTAAGGGTGACGGGCCCGGCCGGCGTCTCCTCCGTCGCCGGCGTGCCCTCGTCGTCGTCCCCGCCGGTGCAGGCGGCTGCCACCAGGGCCGTGACGGCCAGGATCGCGAACAGTCGTCGTCTCACGTCGATACCTCCCGTCGAGCGTTCCGCGGTGAACGGTTCATGTTGGCAGCACGACCGAGCGCGTCAGGTGCGCGGGATGGTCGGGATCCAGACCCTTGGCCTCGGCGAGCGCGATCGCCATCCGGTGCACGAGGACGAGCTCGGCCATCGGGTCGAGCGAGGCCACGCGCACGGTGGCGCCGGTCGCCCGCACGTCCTCGGCCACGGCCGGGTCGGGCGAGCCGAGGATCCACACGAGCGATCGCTCGCCGGCGAGGCTGATGGGTCCGTGTCGGTATTCCATGGCGGGGTACGCCTCGCTGTACGTCTGCGTCGCCTCGAGGAGCTTGAGGGCGGCCTCCTCCGCGATCCCCACGGTCCAGCCGTGCCCGAGGAACACCACGTGTTCGAAAGCCGTCGGCTCCGGTTCGAGCCGCTGGGTCAGGGCGCGTTCGCCGTCGGCGATCGCTCGACGGAGATCCTGTCCGAGGTGCGAACGGAACAGCGCCAACGCCGACGTGGCGAACCGCGTCTGCACGACCGAGCGCTCGTCGGCGAAGTCGAGGGCGATCGTCGTCTCGGCGAGCGAGGTGACGGGCGAGGAGACGTTCGCGGTGACGACCGTTCGGGGCACGTGACCGAGGGCCTCGAGCAGCTGGACCACCTCGGTGGTCGTGCCGCTCCGGCTGATCGCCACGACGCGGTCGTAGCCACGCGCCCCCGGGAACTCGGAGGCGGGGAAGGCATCCGTCTCTCCCCGGCCGCTCGCCTCGCGAAGCGCCGCGAACGCCCGGGCGACGTGCAGGGAGGTGCCGCACCCGGCGACCGCGACCCGCCGCCCCCCCGCACCGAGTTCGTCCCCCAGGGGAGCCGCGAGGTCGGTCGCGCGCGACCAGCACGCCGGCTGGCTCTCGACCTCCTGCGCGATGGCGCTCATTCGAGGCCAACCTAGATCACGAACGAGCATCCGGTCAAGCGGGACTCGGCCGAAAGCACGCATCTCGGGGGGTATGCTCGCGTTCGATGCGGCAGGCCGAACGGGTGGCGGCGGTGTTGGAGGCCCTGGCGTCCGAGGGCACGGTCGACGTCACCGCGCTGGTCGAGCGGCTCGGCGTCTCGGCCGCCACGGTCCGGCGGGATCTGCAGCTCCTGGAGCAACAGCGGATGCTCGCGCGCACCCACGGTGGCGCCGTCGCTCACGACGTGCTCTACGAACTCCCCCTGCGGTACAAGGCCGCGCGGCATCAGGTGGAGAAGCGGCGGATCGCCGCGGAGGCCGCCACGCGCGTCGCGGACGGCGCCGTGGTCGGGCTGACCGGGGGGACGACCACGACGGAGGTGGCTCGGGCGATCCTGGACCGGCGCGGGATCACCGTCGTCACCAACGCCCTCAACATCGCGGGCGAGCTCGCGATCCGCGCCGACCTGAGGCTCGTGGTCACCGGCGGCACCGCACGCTCCGAGTCCTACGAGCTGGTCGGTCCCGTCGCCGAGCAGGCGCTCGAACGTCTGAACCTGGACGTCGCGTTCGTCGGCGTCGACGGCATCTCGCTCGAGGCGGGGCTCACGACGCACCACGAGATCGAGGCCCACACCAACCGGACGATGATCGAGCGGGCCCGCCAGGTCGTCGTGGTGGCCGACAGCTCCAAGCTCGGACGGGTCGCGTTCGCGCAGATCTGCCCGCCGGACGCGGTCGACGAGCTGATCACGGACGAGGGCGCCCCCGAGGCCACGATCCGCGAGCTCACGGAGGCCGGCGTCGCGGTGACCATCGCGACTGCGGAGGGAACCTAGCCGCGGCGGATCGGTTCGGGGATCAGCTCCCCGTGCGCGTCGATCAGCTCGTCCACCATCTCGACGATCGCCTCGACCGTGAGAGTGGCTGCGGTATTCGGGTCGACGAGCGCGGCCTGATAGACCAGCCGGCGCGAGCCCTCGACGACCGCTCGGACCGTGAGCTCGACGACGTTCAGGAACGTCCGGTTGAGCGCGAGGCACGCGGGTGGGATCGCGCCGAACCGCGTCGGCTGGACGCCGTCGCGACCGACCCGCACCGGCACCTCGACGCACGCGTCGTCGGGGAGGCCCTCGATGGATGCGTCGTTGCGGACGTTCCCGTAGAGCACGCTCTCGGCCCCGGTCTCGAGCGCCCGGACGAACTGGCTCGCGAGCTCGTCGTTGCGCTGGACCTCGAGCTCCTCGCCGGCGTCGAGCGCGCGCCTGACCCCTTCCCATTCCGCGAGGTTCTCCTCGGAGCGACGCAGGTACTCGTCGACCTCGATCCGGTACCGCTCGACCTGATCGTCGTGCGACAGGAACCACGGCACGTACTCGGCGCTGTGCTCGGAGGACTCGGTCGGGAAGTAGCCGAACCGCTTGAAGAGCTCGACGCGCACCCGCCGCCCCAGCCCATCGGGGTCGCCATCGACGATCGCCCGCAGTCGCGGGTACAGGTCCTCGCCGGACTCGCGGTCGCGGAACACGTAGACGAAGCACTGGTGGTTGAACCCCGCCGTTCGGAACTCGACGCGCCGTTCCGGGACCCCGACCGTGCGTGCGAGGAACGCGTGCGTGTCGCGGACGCTATGGCAGACGCCCACCACGTTGGCCGCGGGCAGGCGCGAACCGCTCCAGATGCCCCAGGGCACCATCGCCATCGGGTTCGTGTAGTTGAGCAGGAGGCCGTCGGGGCACCGCTTCATCATCTCGTCGGCCATCTGGATCATGACCGGGATCGTGCGCAGACCGCGCATGATCCCGCCGATGCCGATCGTGTCGCCGATCGTCTGGCGCAGCCCGAACCTCTTCGGGACGTCGAAGTCGGTACGCGTCGCCGGGTAGCCGCCCACCTGGATCTCGTTGATCAGGTAGTCCGCGCCGTCGAACGCGGACGCCCGCGACTCGTGCGCCGAGACGTCGTATCCGGCGTTCGAGCGCCCCACGATCTGATCGGCCGCCAGGAGCGCGTACGCGAGACGCTCGGGGTCGATGTCGTGGAGGGCGATCTCGAGCGATCCGTGCAGCTCCTCGTACGCGCACAGATCCGCGAGGATCCCCCTCGTGAACTCGACGCTGCCCGCGCCGATGATCGTGACCTTCGCCACGATCACGAGTCTCGCACCCGACCGAGCGGCTCGTCGACCTCGCCGGGTAACGTTCGGGCGTGATCGTCTGCCTGGCGGCGAACCCCTCGATCGACAGGCTGTTCGAGGTCGAACGGCTCGTGGCCGGCGGGATCCACCGACCGCTCGGGTTCGTGCAGGTCGCCGGTGGTAAGGGCCTGAACGCGGCGCGGGCGGCCCATCGTCTGGGCGGGGACGTGCGGGTCGCGGCGATCCTGCGGGGACACGCGGGGAGGTGGCTCGAGGAGGCCCTGCAGGCCGAGGGGATCGGCGGCGCGTTCGTCTGGACCCACGGGGAGAATCGGTCGTCGCTGTCGGTCGCCGACCGGAGCGCGGGCGACCTGACGGAGTTCTACGAGCACGGTCCCGTCGCGCCGGAGGCCGCGTGGGTCGAGCTCATGGAGGCGGCAAGCGGCCTGTTCCGGCCGGGCGACTGGCTCACGATCTCGGGGTCGATGCCCCGGGGGTTGGGGGATGGTGGGTACCGCGACCTGCTGGCGGAGGCTCGAGCGGCCGGCATGCGGGTCGCGCTCGACGCGGAGGGCGAGCCGCTACGTCTCGGCCTGGACGCCGGTCCCGAGATCGTGAAGGTGAACGCCACGGAGGCCTCGGGGCTGTTCGGTCGGTCCGTCGATGGCCGCGACGACGCCATCGCCGCCTGCGCGGAGCTCCGTGAGCTCGCCGGCGGCGGCGGCCACGCAGGGATCGTGACCCGCGGGGCGGACGGGATCACGGTGGTCGCGCCCGACGGCACCAGCTACGAGGGAGCGCTGTACGAACGCGGCCGCTACCCGGTCGGAAGCGGCGACGCGTTCCTCGGCGCCCTGGTCGTCGGGCTCGAACGCGGCGATCGGTGGCCGGACGCGTTGCGGCTCGCGCTCGGCGCGGCCGCGGCGAACGCCGAGCTCCCCGGGGCCGGCGCGCTCGACGCCGCGAGGGCCGACGAGCTCGCGAACAGAGCCGAGCTCCGGTAGCTCTGACGAGCACGGTCCCTCGCGACCTCGGAAGGTCGCGTCAGCCGGTCGCCCGGGCGGCGATCGAATCCGCGAGCTTGGGGCTGATCCGGCCGATCACGGCGAGCTGCTTGATGCGGCCGACGCGGATCTCGAAGCGATCCCTTTCCATGCCGAGACGATCTCGGCGCTCACACACGGTCCGCGTGAGCAACGGGCGCGGGGGCGTCAACACGCCGTCTTGCTCTCACAGCAAACGCCGTCAGACGAAGGTGGTGACGATCTCGCCATCCTTCCAGCGGAGCTCGAGGCGGACGACCTCGCCGACGCTGCCAGTGCGAACACGATCGCCGTTTGCCTCCAGCTCGACGGCACCGGCGCTCCCCAGCTCCAGCTGCAGGATCCGGTCGGCGCGGAACACGATCCGGTCGCCCGCTTCCAGCGTCCTTCCCTGCTCGAGGGTCGTTCCATCGGCGACGGCCACCACCCAGCAGCGATCCTGCAGCTGTAGCACCGCCCTGATGCCTTCGATCGGCGCCTGGGGCGGCGGCCGCGCGAGGGTGGATCGGCCGGTCGACACTTCCGGCGACGCGACCGGCAGCGGCGGCGCCGGTCCCTCGTCGCGCCCGGCATCGATCCTCGCGGCCGCCATCGCCAGCAGGGCCAGGATCGAACCGACCACGAGCACGTTGACGGCGACCCGTCGCCGTGGTCGAGGATCGGGAAGCGGCTGGAGGATCGGATCCCCCCCTGCCGGATGGTCCTCGTCGAACCGGTTGACCATGAGGTCGGTCTCGAGTCCCAGGAACTCCGCATACGCGCGCAGGAAGGACCGGGCGTAGATCGGGGCGGGGAACTCCTCGAGGGGGGCGCTGGCTTCCAGCGCGTGCAGGTACCGATCCCAGATCCGCGTCGCGGCCGCGGCATCCGACAGGGTGAGTCCTCGCGCCTCTCGTGCCTGCCGAAGCGCGGAGGCGACACGAGCGGACGTCACGCCGCTCGAGCCCTGGATCTCCGGGAGGTCGACGAGCTCGATCAGCTCTTCGGACATCGCCGCCGGGACGGGTTCGGGAGCGGCGTCTGCGAGGGCGACCACGGCCGACGATCGATCGTCCGGCCAACGCAGGCCGCACGACCGGCACAGCCACTCGCCCATCGGGCCGCTCCAGCCCGTCGGGGCACTGCCGCTCCGGAGCTGGAGCACGTACTCCGACGGGCCGCCGGACAGCGCGGGAACGACCAGCCCCGATCCGCAGCGTGGGCACTCGACGCTGGGCGCCTCCAGCTCAACGCGGCGGGAGTTCAGCACGCCCGGTCTCCCAAGGATGTCCGGACACCACGCCGCTCAGGGGTCGTCCTTGACGTACGGAGTGCGCAAGCCACACCGAACAGCTTCCCTCGCATGTGAAACCCCGGCCATGGGGTGATTCGACTCGACCATAGGCAGGTATCGCTCCGTAAGTCAACGGAGTCACGGCCTCCATGGGATATTCCCCCGATCCAACGGGACGCCATCAGGCTCGGCCGATAGGTTGCCCATGGATCGTCGGACCACGGGGAGGCTGGGGGAGGCTCGGATGAGGTACTTCGACGACGACGCGCTCGCGTTCCTGCGCGATCTGAAGCGTCACAACGACCGGGCGTGGTTCAACGAGCACAAGGATCGGTACGAGCGGTCGCTCCGGCAGCCGTTCCTCGATTTCATCTCAGATGTCGGCCCCGAGCTGCGCTCGATCAGCCCCAACCTCGTCGCCGATCCGAGGCCGTCGGGTGGTTCGCTGTTCCGGATCCACCGCGACGTCCGCTTCTCCAAGGACAAGAGCCCGTACAAGACGCATGCGGGCGCGCACTTCCAGCTCGGGGGCAAGGGTGTCCACGGGCCCGGCTACTACCTGCACCTCGAGCCGGGTGGGTGCTTCGTCGCCGGCGGGATGTGGATGCCGGAGCCCGAGGTCCTCCAGGCGATCCGGCAGCGGATCGCGGACGAGCCGGCCGCGTGGAAGAAGGCCCGGGGTACGCTCGACCACTCGGAGCAGACGCTGAAGCGCCCGCCACGCGGGTTCGACGCGGATCACCCGATGATCGAGGACATCAAGCGCAAGAGCTTCACGGGGTCGGTCCGGCTCACGGACAAGCAGGTCACCTCCACGACGTTCATGGCGACCTTCGTACGGGACTGCGATCGGATCTCGCCGCTGATGCGGTTCCTCGCGTCGGCCTCCGGCGTCCCCTGGTAGAGCGGTCCGTCGTGGGCGGTCCCGGGGGGCGCACCGATGAGTTCCGGGGTCCGGCTCCGTCGTGGTTTCGAGACCATCGAACGGGATAGCCTCCCTCAGGGCGATCCCACGAGGAAGGAGGCCGCATGAACCTCAACAGCGTCCTGATCGGGAGCGAGGATCCCGCGCCGCTGGTGGCGTACTACACGAAGCTCTTCGGGGCCCCGGCCGGCAGTGAGGGCGGCTACACCTGGTGGCAGCTCGGCACCGGCGGGTTCACCGTGTCCCAACACACCGAGGTCAAGGGGAAGAACGCTCATCCGGGCCGGGTCATCTGGAACATCGAGAGCAGCGACGTGAAGGGCGACTTCGAACGCCTGAAGGCCGCCGGCGCGCGGGTGATCCAGGAACCGTACGCCCCCGACGTCGGCGACGAGGCCGACGCCTCCGAGATGTCGGTCGCCACGTTCGCCGACCCCGACGACAACTACTTCCAGCTCGTAAGCCCGATGTAGCGAGTGGCCGCGCGCCCGTTTCGTGCGGCTACAGGTTGAACAGCCCGGACACGACGTTGATCGTCATGGCGACGACGACGGTCCCGAACAGGTACGACATGTAGGCATGGCGCAGGGCCGTTCGCCTGATCGCCTTCGACGCGATCGACGTGTCGGAGACCTGGTAGGTCATCCCGATCGTGAATGCGAGGTAGGCGAAGTCGGTGTAGGTGGGTGCCCGGTCCCCGTTGAAGTCGATCCCCCCTCCTCCGCCGTAGTACAGCCTCGCGTAGCGCAGCGTGAACACGGTGTGCACGGTCGCCCAGGACAGGATCACGCTCACGGAGGCGACCGCCACGATCATGGCCTTCTCCAGGCCCTCGGTGTCCGACGCCTCCAGGAGCGAGAGGCCCACCCCGATCAGGCTCGTGACGCTCGCGAGGATCAGGACCAGGTCAGCCGTGCGCCGCGAGAGGTCCTCGACCGCCGCGTGCCTGGCCGTGGCCGCGCCGTCCATCCCCGCGACCGTGAACCAGATCCAGGCGATGAAGACGGTCGTGGCGACGCTCCATCCGATCAGGGAGGCCGCCTGCCACGGTGTCGTGAGCCAGGCGACGCCGAAGGCGGCGATGCCCACGGCGAACGACACCAGCACGCGCATGCCGGCGGCGCCGTGCGCGGTCTCGACGCCGCCCTGCGGATCGTCAGCGGCCGTCCCCTCCACCGAGCCCACGATACGCGTGGCCCTCCCGGCGCGCATCGGACATGAACGCGCCGATACGCTGGGGGGATGCCGTTCGGTCGCTACACCGTGCTGGACGACGGGGAGCCGGTCGGGACCGAGGAGTTCCGGTCCGCCCCCGGTCCGATGGGCTGGCGCTCGTTCAGCCAGATCCAGACCTCGGACCCGTCACCCCACGCCGAGACGCTGGACTTCGCGGTGGACGCCTCGTGGCGCCTCGCCCGGGTCCGGATCGACACCGGCGAGCACGACCTGCTGCTGGAACCCACGCCGGGAGGAGACGCGCTCCAGGGGTTCCGGGACCGACGGCCGATCGAGATCGGGTACGGCCCGGACGTGCATCTCGACTACTTCACGCCCACGACGAACGCCATCACGGCGCATCGCCTCGCGGGCACGGCGGAGATCGACGTGGTCTACCTCGAACGGATCACGCTCGAGCCCAGCCGCGTCCATCAGCGCTACGAGCTCGTCGGCGACGAACGCGTCCGAACGCCGGTCGGTGCGTTCGACGCGACCCGGTGGCGCTTCACGGCGCTCGACTTCGGCCAAGGATCGAACTGGACGTCGGACCTGTGGGTGGCAGGTGACATCGTCGTCAGGTACGAGCGCCTGTTCGAGCTCGAGTGGCTGGATCCGGGCGCCACGGGTCCACGCCCGATCGCCTGACATGGGAAGGCGCTGGGTCACGGCCGCCGGCACGATCCGGGCGATCGCCGAGATCGATCCGGCCCTCGCCGCTCGGATCTTCGGGTCCCGCGATGCGATCGCGCTCGGCGGCTGGCTGGGGGCGACGACCGGTCGCTCCTGGGCGAGCTCCGCGCGGTTCGCCGAGGACGTCGCGAACGACACGATCCCCGGCGACCTCCAGGTCGCGATGTACGATCCGGAGCGCTGGGACGCTACACCGCTGAACGAACAGCTCGACCCGCACGCGTCCATCGAGATCTTCGGCGCACTCGCGCGCTCGAAGGGGTACACCGTCCTGATCACGCCCCACCCGAACCTCGTCTCGGTCCCCGGAAGCCCGTTCGCGCCCAAGGACGGCGAGACCCGCGAGTCGGCGTACCTGCGCTCGGGCATCTCCGAGGTGGCGGCCGCGAATGCGGACGTGATCGAGACGCAGGCCCAGACGCTCCAAGTCGATCCGGACCGCTACCGAGCTCTCGTCGCCGAGACCGTGCGCATCGCGCGCGCGACCAAGCGGGACATCGAGGTGATCTCCGGTCTGTCGACGCACCCCGGGTACCCTGCGACGGTCGCGATGTTGCGGAACGCCTGGATGTCCGTGCGAGACGTCGTCGACGGGCACTACCTGTCGCTCGCGCGCCTGCGCCTGCCCGAGGTGGCAACGGCGTTCCTCGCAGAGACGATCATGACGGACCACCCCTGACCGGCGAGGTCAGGGCAGCGGGGCCGCGATTGGCGCCGGCTTGCGCCAGCTCGTGTTCGTTCGCCAGATCGCGTAGGTGATCGCTCCGAGCGGGATCTGGATCCCGTAGGTGAGGGCTCGGAAGACCAGCACGGCCGCCGTCACCTGGGCGTGGAAGACGTCGGTCGGGACGTCCGCATGACCCTCGCCGGCCAGGATCAGCCCGCCGATGTACGCGACCTCCACGATCCCGAGCCCGCCCGGCGTGATCGGTACCGCGGTCAGCAACCGAGCGAACGCGAACACGCCCAGCACCTGCGCCCAGTTGACCTCGGCGTCCGCCACGCCGACGAACCGGAGCGCGAGCAGCAGCACGAGGTACAGCGAGAGGTGGCTGAGGATCGTGGTGCCAGTCAGCCGGAACCAGCGTTCGACGAGGAAGTCGATCATGTTCCGGCGGAAGCGCACCGCGGTCTCGCCCCAGTCGAACGTGCTCGGTCGGCGGAACCGGCGCGCGACCCACGTCGCCGCTCGCCCGAGGCCGGACCCGATCGCCCTCGCGAACCGCTTCTTCCACATCAGGAGCCCGAACAGCACCACCGCCCCGAGCAGGATGACGACCCCGATGATCGAGGCCCCGATCAGCGATCCGCTCGCGCGGTGGGTCACGATGATCAGGAGGAGCGCGATGGCCGGGAGCGCGAGCTTCGCGAAGATGTTGAGGACGGAGGTCACGGCGACCGAGAGGCCCACGTCCGTCTTCGAGAAGCCCCACGCCCGGTACATCTCGTAGCTGACGGCGATCGAGACGTAGCCGCCGCCCGGCATCGTGTTCGCGACCGTCGTCGACGTCTGGTTGTTGACCGCGGCCTGCCACAGGCCGAGGTTCGGGATCGACACCATGTTCGCCCACCAGTAGGTGACGAGGTTCAGGGCCGTCGCCGCGAGCAGGAACACGAGCTCGAGCGGCGTCATGTCCGTGATCTCGGTCCAGACCTCGGAGTAGTTCGCGATCTTGGGGATCGCGTAGAGGAAGCTGATCGCGACGACCCCGACAGCGAGCAGGATCTGGATGACGCGCCAGACCGGTTTCGTGCGCCTCGGCGCGCTCATCCCGGGATCGCCGTCCTCCGGCGGTGCGACGACCTCGACGTCGGTCACCCGGAGGCTCGGAAGCGTCGAGTCGCGCGCCCTACGCGTACCGCCCGCACGCGAGGCAGGCGTACCAGCCCGCAAGATCCTGCAGCACGAACGTCGTCAGGTTCCCGCAGTGGGCGCACGTGCGCGTCTGGAACGCCGGGAGGTCGCTCCCCTGACGGACGATGCGCTTGGTCTGGGCCCGAAGCCCTTCGAACGCGGGTGGGAACGTGATCCGATCCATGTTCACCTCCGATCACCTCATCATGGTGGTCCGCCTGGCACGCGAGCCATCCGTCGAGTGGTCGGCGTCCGAGAGCAGGTGGTCAGACGCCGTGAGCTCGAAGATCCTGCGGACGGGGGCGGGGGTGTTCACGAGTCGGAGCTCCTTGCCCCAGTCATGCGCCCGATGCTCGAAGTCCATCACCGCGAGCCACGCGGCGCCGTCCATGAACGTGACGTCGCCGAGATCCATGACGACGTCGAGCCGCTGCGTCTCGCCGATCAGGTCATCGAGCGACGAGACGGCCGCCAGGTCGAAGCGCCCGGAAAGGCGCAGGTGTGCGGCGCCGTTGGACGACTCAACGCGAACGGAGAAGGCTTCCGAGGGAACCAGCACCGCGGCTCCCTTCCTGGAGGAACGAACACCTCCCGACTGGGAGCGAGTCTCTGGGCTCCGATGGCGCCCGGTCAGCAGGCGCCTGCGGGCCGGGGATCTGAGGTCCGCGCAACGTACCCTACGCCTCGTTGTCCGAACACGCAATGGGACGACCGCCCGATGCGGGGCACCGACGCGGTCCTACAGCGCTTCCGTCGTGCTACGCTGGCGGTTCCACCATTGGTGGAACGGCCCAAGACGGGGCGCACGCGCGAGGACCCTCGCGACCTTGCCTTTCCCGGTTCCCTGAGACCGAGGAGGCAGCCATGGTCCACTGGCCGAAGAGCATCGTGGGCAACGTGGTGACGATCGCGGTCACCTTCATCGTCGGACTCGCACTCGTCCAATCGGCGATCGCGCTATCGGGCACGTTCGTCTGGATCTCCATCGCCGTCGCGGCGCTGGTCGTCTTCGTCGCCATCATGGTGTATCGCCGAGTCCAGGCCGCGAGCGACCTGGCGCTGGCCGACGCCCCGTCGTTCG
>Ga0299906_10002467_pt1 | contig 15340 bp, 4 predicted proteins | sample RVTome_14_FD_200259 | JGI IMG/M metagenome (GOLD analysis project Ga0299906, IMG submission 200259) | Soil microbial communities from uranium-contaminated site in the Upper Colorado River Basin, Wyoming, United States - RVT145D125 (version 2) ... | reverse complement strand
CCGAGGGTCACCCGCCAGGGCGAGCCCGTCTTCTCGTCGCCGACCGGAAACGCCCAGGTTCCGCCCGTGGGCGCCGGGACGAGAGACCAGGAGAGCTTCGCCACCGCCCCTCCGGCGGCTTCGAAGAAGTCGAGTCGCACGACGTGATTGCCCGCGGTGAGCGGCACGTCCACGGTATAGGTGGTGGGCGCCTGCTCGATCCATCGATCGAGCTTGAGAGCGCCGTCCACGTAGAGGCGCACGCCGTCGTCACCGGTCACGGTGAAGCGATAGGTGCCGGCCGAGAACGTCGCAGTGCGCGACCAGCGGGCCGAGAACCGATCGATGGGCACCCCGCAGGCCGCGCTCGGGCTGCCGGTCCCGAAGTCGAAGTTGAGGTTTCCGTCGCCGTCGTCCCTCACCAGGACCGGGACCCCGCTGAAGGTGGTGTTGTTGAAGTATTCGCCCTTCCAGCGATTCGCCCCCACGGCGGCCTGGCAGGAGTTGGTCGAGACGGGAGTGAAGCGCATCGCGTCGAAGGCGACGCGCCGGCTGTTGCTCGTCTCCCCCGTGAGGTCGGCGAGCTCCACGTACTCCGTACCGTCGGCGCGGAAGGTGTGGGTGCCGAGGTCGGTCCAGACGTTCGAGAGCGCGTTCTGGTTGACGGTTCTCGTCTCGCTCCGGCCTCCCGCCACGACCACGTACTGCGCCCGTTCGCTGGTGGCGTGGTTCGAGGGAATGAAAGCCGCGACGTTGTACGAGCCCGCCTGAGGAAGCCTCGGTCTCCAGCGGCCGTAGTTGTCCTTCCGGGTCTGGGTGTTGGTCGTCCACACCATGTCGTTGCCGTGGCCGACTCCGCTCACCCGGTTCCACCACTCGGGCCTGCCGGTCGCGGTCTGGAGCAGCTCCAGAACGCCAGCCGCGTCGGCCGGGCCGTCGTCGACCACGACGGCGCCGCTCGGCGGCGGCGGCGGAGGAGGAGGTGGTGGAGGAGGCACGTCGCCGATCCGCACCCAGGAGAGACCTGCCACGGCTCCGCCCCCGTTCTCGTAGTACTCCATGCGCAAGGTGTGGTTTCCCGCGGCGAGGTCGACATCCACCGAGTCCGTGGTGGGACCGCGGTCGATCCACTTGTCGATCTTGACGGCGTTGTCGACGTAGAACCGCACGCCGTCGTCGGTGGTGGCGGTGAAGCGGTACCGGCCGGCGGCGAAGCTCAGGGTGCGCGTCCAGCGAACCGAGAACTGGTCCGACGGTACGCTGCAGGTCGCGCCCGGGCTCGCCGTACCCCAGTCGAAGTTGAGGCTCGCACTGCCGTCGTCCCTCACGAGCGCGGGAGCTCCCGAGAGAGTGCGGTTCGAGAAGTACTCCCCCTTCCACCGGTCGGTGGGGACCGCGACCGAGCAGGTGGGCGCGGGCGCATCGGGCGTGGCCACGGGGCCGTTCGCGATGTTGGAGTCGATGTTGAAAGTGACGCCGCCGTAAGTCTCGTTGTGGCTGTTCCAGTACTGGACGATGCGCTGGCCGTTCGCCCAGTAGGTGTCGCTCAGACCCGGGATGCCCGTGGTTCGCGGAGTCCAGCTGCAGCTCGACCCCGTGCAGGCGTAGTAGGCGAGCCAGACCGCGTCGGCGGGGTTCGCGATGACCCCCGTTCGCCAGTCCGCCTGAGCGTTCCGAGGAAGGCCGTAGACCCCGGAGACGTAGCCTTTCGACTTGAGCCGCTCGGTCCAGGAGTTCACGAAGGACTGCACCGCGGCCGAGCACGACCCCCCGCCGCTGTAGGCCTCGAGGTCGTAGTAGAGAGGCGTTCCCTGACCGAGGCCGAGAGCCGCGGCGGCGGCGATGGCCGCTTCCGCTTCGGTCTGGCCCTGGCTGCGGGCGGTCGCAACGTCCGCGCTGATGCGTCGGGAGAAGCTGGTGCATGGCGCCTGAGGGCCTACCCAGGTGGGGATGAGCCGCCAGCCCTGCTGGAAGACCGCTCGCACCCAGGCCGCGTTGAGGTTGGGCTGGGCGCAGCCGCGTGCGATTCCACCGAAGTATATGTTCGCGTCCCGGTAGGGGCTCGAAGTCCTCCAGGTCTGCATCTGCGAGGTGGTCCCGGCCGCGCATTTGTCGAAGCCCCTGGCGGTGCTGATCACCGCTCCGGCCGCGGCCAGGCGCGGAGCTGCGGGCGCTTCGGAATCGACAGATCGCACCAGGAGGTCCCCGCTCACTTCACCCGTGGAGGAATCGATTTCGAGAAGGCGCGTCGTCTGCCGGCAGCCGCTAGCGTCGCAGCCGCCCTCCCCCACGAGCGCCCAGCCGATCTCCCGATCGCCGAAAGACAGAGCCTGCACGGACGCCGCGGTCTCCGAAGCCCGGAGGGCGCCGGTGCGCGCGACCGACAAGCTGCGCTCCGCCCCGGGGCCGAGCGCCACCCGACCTCCGATGGCGAGGGCCAAAGGCTCGCCGCTCGCCGCGAAAGCTGCGGGAACGACCTCTTCGTAGTCGCCCGCGGGAAGTGAGAACGACCGGCTCGCGGCGAACCGCGCGCCCCCGTCGCGGGTCACGAAGAGGACGAGGCGCGGCCGACTCCCGCGGAGCGTGACCGCGACCGTGCCTTCGGTTCGGGACGAGAACTCCGGCAGCCCGTAGAGCGCGGTTCCGGGAGCGGCGTTGACCAGCGCGATCGCTTGCCAGCTCCGGCCGCCGTCGAGCGTGCGGTAGAGCGTCTCGCTCACCGGGGCCCTGGTCATGAAGCCTCGAAGGGGGTCCACGAACAGGAATCTACCGGCCGCGGGCGGCGCGGGCAGGCGCTCCCAGGTCGCCCCTCCGTCTCTCGTGCGCAACAGCTCGCCCAGGCTGAAAGCGGCGCCGGTGGCGACGCGGCCCATGAGCCAGCCGTGCCTCGAGTCGGTGAACTGCACCCGCGCCTCGGCGTAGACCTGGCCGGTCGCAAGGGCGCTCGCATCGACGAGCTGCTCTCGCCAGGAGTCGAATCCGTTTTGCGTCTCGACGACGGTGAGCTTGTTCGGGGAGCCTTGCGCCACTCCGGCCAGCCACCCCCGGGCGGCGTCATGGAAGAAGGCGTCGGTGATGCCGCCGAGGCGTCCGGGCGTCCGGTCCGACCAGGTGGCGCCGCCGTCGTACGTGGCGAGAAGGGAAGTGTCGGTGAGGACGAAGCCTTCCCGGGCGTTGATGTGCTGGGCCTTCCGGATGGAGCCCCTCGCCTCCCGCCCCACGGGTTGTTGTGCCTCTACCGGCCCGGCCCACGCGGCTGCCATGACCGCGAGAGCAGCGAGCCCGACCCGACCGACTTGCCAGTTTCGTATGGACATCTGGGTTCTCCTGTTCCGAACGGGCGGGAACCCTCGGCGGCAGCTGCGACGAGCGCGACGCGACCGCAATGTCCTAGGGGCGAACACCGGCTCCCTCTCTGCTTTTCCTCTTTCAAGTAGCGATGGTGTCGATTCGCCGCTCCCGGTTCCCTCGGGATTTCATTCACGTCTTTCGTGCCGCGAGCAACGATGACAATGTCATCTCTCCGGCGGGGTTGCGGCACTCGTAGTCGAAGCGAAGCCCGCGCCGGTGCCAAGGAGACGGCCCGAAGTGGCCTGGGCGAGAATTTCGGAAGACACCGCGCTCGGGGACGCGTTCGGGTCCCGCGCGAGGATGAGGGCGGCCACTCCCGCGGCGAACGGAGCCGACATCGATGTGCCGCTCAGGAACTGCACCGCGGAATCGCCGGTGTTCCAGGCGGAAGGGATGTCCCGGCCGGGAGCGAAGAGGTCGAGGCAGCTTCCGAGGTTGGAGAAAGAGGCGCGCTCGTCGTCGGCCGCCGTCGCTCCCACCGTGAGCGCTTCTTCGACGCGCGCCGGCGAGACGAGACAGGCGTTCGTCCCGGCGTTGCCGGCCGCCACGACGTAGCTGAGCCCGGCCCGGATCGAGCTCCGGACCGCTTCGTCGAACGACGGCGAGACGTCCCCTCCCATGCTCACGTTGACCACCGCGGGCTTGACGTGATTCGCCGTCACCCAGTCCACCCCTGCGAGGGCGTCCTTTAGGCTCGCGCTTCCGTCGCAAGCCGCGACCCGCACCGGATGGAGAATTACGCTCGCCGCGACGCCGTAGGTGGCGCCGCCGGCGATCCCGGCCACGTGTGTTCCATGTCCGTTGCAGTCGCCCGTGCCGAGGCCGTCCTGAATGGTGCTGAAACCGCTCCCGAGGCGTCCCTCGAACTCGCGATGGGTACCCGAAACGCCGGTATCGATGACGTAGAGGTGCACCCCGCTACCGCCCGCGTCGGGGGTGTAGATGCCGTCGAGGGGCAGATCGCGCTGATCGATCCGATCGAGCCCCCAGCTCGCCGTGGTGCGCGCGAGGCGGAGCCGCGCGTTCTGCTCGACGAAGAGGACCCGACGATCCCGCGCCAGGCGCTCCGCCCCCTCGCGCGAGAGAGTGATGGAAAAGCCTTTCAGCGAGTGCTCGAAGACGAAGGACACCGCCCCGTCGAAGGTCGAGGAGAGCTCCTGAGCGAGCGCGGAAGCCTCCGCGTTGCCTCGGAGGACGACGATGAACTCATCCGGAGCCGCGTTCTCGTGCAGGATCACCGCTCCGGTCTGGGCCCGGGCGGATGCCGAAAACGCAAAGATAGCGAAGGACAGCCGCATTTTCACGTGGAAACCTCCCCGCTGCGAGCTTGCCTGGCCGGGGGTTTCCGCCGAGCTCGATTTGAAAGGGCAGCGGGGATTATGCCGGCGGGGTTTCTTTCGTGTCAACGAGGGCGATTCCCCGAGGGGTTCACCCCACGTGAAATGCCTTCCCCGACCGGGGGGCGCTCGGCCGGGAGATTCCTGCGCTCTGCGAAGCCTGTCGGGCGAGGGGCCGCAGTCGATCGGGAAAAGGCGTCCGTGCCGGCGTAGACGTTCTCGGCCTCGAGGACCGCATGGCCCAAGCGCTCGTGCACCGGCCTATAATGATGTTGTCATGAGCCGAGTTCTGGAAGCCCGGGCCCGGAGGCGCCTTGCCGCGGAGATCGGGACCATTCGCAAGCCCCACGGGAGTTCTCTCCGTATCGCGCTTGCCTACCCCAACCGGTATTACATCGGGATGTCCAACGTGGGGTTCCAGGCCGTGTACAAGTTCTGGAACGAGCTTCCGGACGTCGTCTGCGAAAGGGTGTTCCTGCCCGATGCCGAGGAGCTCCGGGAGCACCGCCGGACGGGTCTCCCGCTCGTCACCCTCGAGTCCCAGACGCCGGTCGCCGAGTTCGACGTTCTCGCGTTCTCCATCACTTTCGAGCCCGACGAGCTGAACCTGGTGCGGATGCTCGACCTCGCGCGGATACCGCCCCTTGCGCGGGATCGTGGCGAGGACTACCCGCTTGTGGTGGCCGGGGGGCCGATCACCTTTCTGAATCCCGAGCCCATGGCCCCGTTTCTCGACGTGGTGGCCATCGGTGAGGCCGAGGCCCTTCTTCCCCCTCTGACCGACGCTCTTCGCCGGCGCCTTTCGCGCGCGGAGCTTCTCGAGGCTCTCGATGCCGAGGAAGGTTTTTACCTACCGTCGCGCGGAGGCGTCGAGCTCGGCGAGCGCCGGATCGTGCGCGCCAAGATGGGAAAGCGCGCCGACCTCCCGCCCCCGGCGACGTACGTTCTCACTTCCGACACGGAGATGTCGGGGAAGTTCCTGGTCGAGGTCTCCCGAGGCTGCCCCACCCTCTGCAGCTTCTGCTGGGCGGGCTACAACTATCTTCCGAAGCGGTCGTTCGAGATCGAGCGCATCCTGGAGGCTGCGCGCGAGGCGCGGAAACACACCGCGGACATCGGTCTGGTCTCGACGGCGGTCGGAGCGCACCGGGAGATCGTGCCTCTTCTCGAAGCGCTCAAGGAGATGCGGTTCCGCATCAGCGTGTCCTCGCTGCGATTCGAAGATCTGAGGGCCGAGCTTCTCGAACCCCTCTCCGCGAGCGGCGAAAGGACGCTCGCGGTCGCGCCCGAGGTCGGAACCGATCGGCTGCGCTTCGCCATCCACAAGCGCGTCTCGAACGAGGAGATTCTCGAGAAGGTTGATCTCATTCTCTCGCGCGGCATCGAGAACCTGAAGCTCTACCTCATGGTCGGCCTTCCCACGGAAGGCGAGGAGGATCTCGACGGGATGGTCGAGCTCGTCGAGCGGATTCGCGGGCTCCTCCTCGAGCACGGAAGGGCGCGGGGCCGCCTCGGGCGGATTATCCCCAGCATCAACCCCTTCATCCCCAAGCCGGGGACGCCCTTCCAGCGGCATCCGATGGAGTCCACCTCCGACTTGCAGCGGAAGATGAGGAAGCTCGAGCGTGCCTTTGCCCGCATGCCGAACGTCGAGGCGCACTTCAAGTCCCCGCGGCAGGAAAAGCTCCAGGCGCTTCTCTCCCTCGGCGACCGGCGTCTGGCGCCGGTCATGATACGCATGGCCCGCGGCGAAGCCGACCTCCGCCGCGCCATGAAGGACGAAGGTCTCGACCTCGACTTCTACATTCATCGCCAGCGCCCGCGGGACGAGGTCCTCCCCTGGGCGCACATCGATAACGGCATGAAGCCCGAGCTCCTCGAGAGCCAGTACGAAAAGGCGCTGAGCTCGGCCGCGGCTCTCAGCCTCGCTTGAGCTCAGCCGGTTTTCGCATCACCGAGATCGAAGGCATCGAGCTTCTCCAGTCGTTGCCCCTTCTCGCGGAGGGCGTGCCTCATGGGTTCACGCTTCGTACCGGTGGTTTCGGAGCCCGCGGGAACGGCGCGTCGGACCTCGCGAAGCTCGAGCGCGCCCTCGGTCTTCGAGAGCTCGCGTCGATGCACCAGGTCCACGGGAACGTCGTGCGGATCCTCGACGAGAGCAAAGCTCCGCGGTGCGATGGGCTCCTTACGAATCGAGGCGGCGCGGCCGTCGCGGTGCAGAGCGCGGACTGCGTTCCCCTGCTGCTCTGGGCCCCGAAGGCGAAAGTCGTCGCCGCCGTTCACGCGGGCTGGCGCGGGACTCTCGCCCGAATCGCGCGCACTGCGGTTTCGAAGCTCGAGGAAATTTACGGCGCTGCGCCCGAGGATATTCATGCGGTGATCGGGCCCGCGATCGGCGTCTGCTGCTATGAGGTCGGAGACGAGGTGATCGCGGCCTTCGCGGACAGTGGACGGGACGTGGATCGGATCTCCCGCCCCGGCCCTCGAGGGAGGCGCCACCTCGACCTCGTGGAGGAGAACCGGACGCAGCTGATGTCTTCCGGTGTTACCGCGGAGCGCATCCACGACAGCCGGCTTTGCACGTTCTGCGACAACGACTGCTGCTACTCCTTCCGGAAGGAAGGAACCGGCGTCGGTCGGATCTTCGGAGTCATCGGTCTCGTCCGCAACGACGACAAGCACTTTCGCTAAGACCCCGTTTTCCAGGAAACCTCCGACCGCGAGAACTTCCAGGTCGGTACGTCCTCCGGCATACCAGCAAGGGCGGGTGGGCGATGTCCGAACTACGCGTCCCTCCAACGGTGACGGCTCAGCGGATGCTAAGGGCCGGGTCGCCCAGCAGGTGGTAAATCGAGAGGAGCTCGGGGAAAGCGCCCGAAGCGGCATAAGCCTCCTGTGCCGCCAGGAACGCGTCGCCCAGTCTCTCATGATCTCGGTTGAAAACTTCGCTCAAAAGCGCGCGATGAAACAGGTGCGCGGGCTCGTTCACGCTCAGACCGCTCGGTGAGAATGCTGCTATCGCTCCTCGTCCCTCCGCCTTGAGCGCCTCCTCGGCGAGCGAGTTGAAGTACGGGAAGTGGAAGTAACCATTGAGGCAGTTCACCGTCACCAGCAGAGGCTGCTGCGACTGATTCGAAAGAGAGGCCAGATCCGACTTGTTGAAGATGTTCTCCTGAGCCCAGAGATGGATGCCTCCGTGGCCGACGTAGCTCATCAGAGAAGCTCCCTCGTCGAAGGCTTCCAAAATCCCGCGCCTCACGGCAGCGGCGCCGAGCTCGTGGAGATAGAGCTTTCGGACGTCGCTTCCGGCGAGCACTCCTCCGGCTATCTCCTCGGCATTGGTTACGAAGTCCCCCGCCTGGTCGGCATTGTCGGCGACCAGAACGAGGGCCTGAGAGAGGCTTGCCTCGCCCGTCTCGTAGGCAACGACTTTCTCGATCATGGTCCGCAGCTCTGAGCGCGAGGCCGCAGGGAGCCGTCCAACGGCAAGATCGGGCAGGATGTCGTCGCCGTTGACGGCGGCGAGAGTGGGATCCGAAGCCGTCCACAAGAAGGACGTCCTTACCGGCAACGCCGGCACCCGATTGGCCACTCCGGTTCCCAGGTAATCCTTGTAGTCGTAGCTGGCGTCTCCCAGAAGCAGCACGTAGCGTACGGAGGGCGCCGGCCAGCGGTGATACGCGTATGCCAGGAACCTGTGGATTGCCTCGGGGCTCATCTCCCCGAACCCGAACTCCTCGTAAACGTCCTCGACCGCCACCGCTTTCGCCCGAAGCCCCTGCCGACGGCGGAGATCGAGCAAGAGCCCGGCCTCGGTCAGAAACTCGCGAGGACCTATCACCAGGTATTCGGCTCCCGATCTCTCGCGTTTCAAACCAGAGGAGCTTGCTCTTCTAACCTCCGGGCGGAAGACCGCTCCCTGCGACGCCACGAGATAGCGCCGGCCCGCTTCGGCCCGGAAGCTGACCGCGCCGGCGGCCGGCGAGACTGAACCGCCCAGCCAGCGCGGCGGCTCTTCGGTCACGTCCAGGACGTGGGCGGGAGAGCCCACGCCCGACACCGTCGCCGTCCCGGACTCGGTCCACGTTCCTTCGAGACGGCCCGCGTCCGCCAGGAGTTGGCGCGGATGCTCGACGGAGAACCGGTCCAGGAACACCATCGAGTAGGGAGCTCCGGTATCGCTGACGCTCTCCAGCTCCAGTACATTTCCTCCGTCTTTAAGGATACCGGGAAGAAGCGCCGCGACGATTCCGCGCGGCTCCTTTCCTTCCCAACGGACCTCGCCCACCAGGCTCCCATTTACGTACGCCCGCACGTGATGGTCGGGATCGGCGTCAAAGTCGCTTGCCCCCTGCAACCAGACGCTCAGGCGGGAGCCATCGGAAGGGTGGGCGAGGTTCGCTACTTCGAAGGTGTAGCTCTTCGTCGCCGGAGCAAAGAGCGCGTCCCACAACCAGAGGTCGGGGGCATCGACCAGGCCCGCCTGATAAAAGCGGTTCTCCTCTCGTTCCATCTCCCGGCGGTAGGATAGAGCGGCTTCTCCCGATGGGACGGCCGGACTCACCGGCATCAGCGTGCCCCCGCCCCCGAGCTCGAGCTCGTAGAGCGCCTCCCGGCCATACGGGTTCGCTTTTGCGCCATCGCTCAAAAAGTACATCCGCGAGCCGGGCGAGAATCGCGCGGGGTCGGGCTCCAGGTGAAACGCCACGGATTTCCCCTGTCGGCTCAGACGAAGCGCATTCGCTTGAACCGGGCGCCGGTTCCCAGGGAGGTCTTCGAACTTCACCTCATAAAGGCCTCTCTCGGTCGTGGCGAATCTCACCAGAACGCCTTTTGTCTCGTGGCGGAGTCCCGCCGGGTACCTCCGACCGCGATGGCTGCGGCCGGCGATCTCCTCGGGCTCTCTTCCCCGGAACGCGAGACGCACCCGCAGCCGACGCGCCAGCAAGAGCTCTTGGCTCGCACCGTCCCACCGGAGCGGCGCGAGCTCCAGTTGCGCTTTCTTTGCGTCACCCTGAAATCCCACGCCGAGCAGCCGCGCGATTTGTTCGGGATAAATTGGACCCGCGCGCGGTCCGGGATTCCGGGCTCTTCTCGTTCTCAGGGCCGCGCGCACCGTCCCTCGCCGAGAGGCCACTATCTCCGGCACCTGGGCGCCGGAGGGATTGAGCCCGCCTATGGCTTCGAGAGATTCCGCTCGAACCGAAAGGATCTCCACTCCCAGACCGGCAAGCGCATCCACCCAGGGGCGCTGGACCGGAATCGAGGGCGAGCCCGCCCGGCTCGCCGGCTCGAAACCGGGAATGGAGAGTCGCACCGTTCCGTCTTCCTGAGGCTCTCCGTAGAATCCCGAAGTGACGAGCTCGAGGAGCGCTTGCCCCGGGCTGCGCTCGATGATGCGCAACGAGTTGGCCGAGGGGTCTCCGAATGTGATGAGAGCCGGGCCTGTCCATTCTTCGAGGGCTGGCGCTTGCAGCGAGGCGCTGGCGCTCGGGACCGCAGCGATCGGACCGTGAACCTCGGTCCCTCCCGTGGTCTCGATGTCTTCGAGCTTGTAGTAGTACGTGGCTCCGTTGGTGACGCCCGAGTCTCGATAGCCGTACCGGGCGCCCTCCGGAGAAGAGCCGAGTCCGGGGATGACCGAAGCGGTGATTCTGTCGTAGGGCCCCTCGCGCGAAGCGGCTCGATAGAGAAGAAATCCCAGATTGTTGTGCTCGGAGCCCGTCTCCCACTCGAGGACGACTTCCCCGTCACCGGCCCGCGCGGTGAAGGAGAGAAGCTCCACGGCGGTGGTGGCGTCTCTCTCGTCCGCTCCGCGGTCCCAGGTGAGTCCCAGGCGCGACTGGCCGTCGATGTCGTTCCAGAAGCTCGAGGAGAGATCGAGACCCGCGTTGACGGCCACGTTCGGGTCGCTCTTGAGATGGAGGTCCGCGTTCGACGCGACGAAGACGGCGGATCCCGTGACGCCGGTCTGCGGGTTGGTGAAGTAAAGCGCCGCCGACCCATCCGTGGAGGTGTTATTGCTTCCGCTAAAGGAGCCGGCCGCATCATCAAAGTCTATGGAACTGCCCGTGGCGATGGTGTTTCTCAGGGTTACCGACGAGGTGTTATCCGCGTTGACGCCTCTGCCTCCGGTGTCCCGTATCTGGTCGATCGAGCAGTTCTCGATGACCAGCGTATCGAGCGGCTCGTCCCCCCGAATCCCGTCTCGGTCGCCGTCCCAGATCATGGAGTTACGGACCGTGACGCTTTTGCCCAGGACGAGATCCCCATCGCCGGCAAGCCGGATTCCCCCGAGGTCGAGGGTCTCAAGGGGGTCAGGTGGGCAGTTGCTGGTGGGGCACCCAATATTGGGATCGTAGAAGTCGTGGACCATGAGGTTCTGCAAAAGAACATTGGTCGGAAAGTCGCTCGGTGCTGTGCTGTAGACCCTGATGGCGGCGATGTTATCGCAGCCGGTAAGGGTGCAACGGAGTCGAATGAATTCCAGCCACTCGACGGTCACGTTGCTATCTCGCACTTCAAACATGTTGGGTCCGAGCTGCGCATCGACGATCACTCCGCCGCCCGGCGTCCCGTTGTGGCGGTTTACTCCGTCCGCGGTGAGCGCGATCGAGTGGAGCGCGTCGGTGGTCGACCCGTTGATGCGGAAGTCGGCAGACAGCGCGAAAACGCTGTCCTCATACATAATGCCGATTTCTCGCCGGTTATCGGCCACGAGGCTCGCACTTCCACAGGCGCTTGCGGGGCCGTCGATACAGGTCTCCCACGCCACAAGGGCTGCTTCTGCTGTGGCTCCAGTGAACTGTCGGGCGATGGTATAGGACTGTCCCGGCCCGGGCGCGCCCGTGAAGGGGGTGGTGAGCCGGAGCTCTGTGTTGGAGTCGATCGCGAGCACCCTGTAGGGTGTGGCGCTTATCGTGATGACGTCGCCGCGGCCGCGGTTCCACGTCTGCCACTGCGTACCGGTGCCTAATACGACGGTTGAGCCCGGCGTCGGCTGGACAGTGCCGTCTGCCGGGCTGGTTCGGTTGGCGGCGGTGCCAATGGAGCGATAGTACGTTACCGGGGCCCGGCCGAAGGCGATCCAGTGGTAGGTCGTTCCCGAGAGATTCACGTCGGCGTCGAGTCCCACCTCAAAGCCGGTGGTCGGAAGAGCTTGTATTCGGTCCGGGGCGTTCGCCGTCGGGCTGAAGAAGATCGTGTTGTCGCCGGCGAGCGACGCGGGCCGGGCGACTCCCTCCTCGGCCGTTTCCGCCTTCACGATCACGTATTCGGGCGGAAAGCCGGTGGCGATGTTCGTGGGGTCGGTGCTGTTGCCGGCGTAGCTGCCTTGAGTCATCACCAGGCCGGCCGCGTTGACCGCGATGTAGTGGTGGGTCCCCGCGCCGTTGACCGCCGGATCGTTTCCCACCTGGAATCCCGTCGCCTCGAAGGCCTGGATGAGGTTCGCGCCGTTGGCATTGGCCGAGAAATAGGCCGTGCTGTCCAAGCCCATGCTCGCGGATCGATGTACGGCGGCGGCGCTTCCCGCCGACATCGCGACCACCCACTCGGGCGAGAAGCCAACGCCGGGAATGCTCCGGTCATCCGCTCCGTCGCCCGGATAGGAGCCGACGGCGATAAAGCCGGGCTGGGCCTTGAACGCCACCCAGTAGTAGTTGATACCGGCGGCGTTCACCTGCGCGTCGTTTCCCACGGTGAAGCCGTTGGCGTTCAGCGATTTGATCCGGTTCGCGACCAGGGCGGAGGAGGCTCCCAGGGGTTTGGAGTTGTCGCCCGTCATGGTCGAGGTGCGACAGACCGCTTCCTGGGGGGCATCCCCCTTGATAATCACCACATCGGGCTGGAAGGACGCTGTGGTGGTGGGATTGTTGATGGCGATGGCGCGAGCCGGGTTATTGTCGCCGACGTACGTGCCGCTGATGATTTGCGCCTCGCTCGGCCACGGAGCGGCCGAGACCGCTACGAGCAGGAGGAGAGGGAGGCTCCGCCCCCGTGCAGCGAAACCGGCAAACGAAGGTGCTGGCATGGATTCGCGCCATTCGAGGTGCAATCCGGGTGCCGTACGAAATCTCGGAGCCCGCCCTTCGAAAGGACACGCTCGTAGGCACTTATCCCGAGGGCATGAGTCGTGGGGCAGGAAGACCGGGGGATTCGCACTACAGGAGCGCAGGACTTGCTGGGCTTGTTGCGAGGGACAACTTTGGGAAGGATAGGCAAGAGAGGTGATCGCGGCCTTCGCGGACGACGGACGAGACGTTCGCCGTGTGTTTGCTGGGAGCGGAATCCCTGGCGTTCGCGGGAACCTCGACGATGCAGGGGAAGACGGTAAATGAGCTCGGCCCATTGCCTATAGGAGGAACAGCCCTATTTCAACGGCATTGCCGGATCCCCCATGAGGTTGTAGACGCGCGGAAGATGCGCGTCGCCCCCCGCCGAGCGATAGGCGGCGAAGGCGCGGAGGATCACCTCTCCGAGAGAGGCGTCACCGTCGAGGAACGCGGCGCGGAAGTACTCGTTTCCAAGGCGCCAGGCCTCGAAGTCGAGCGACAGCCCTGAAGGAGCCCAGACCGCGGCGGCACCGCCTCCGGGCTCGAGGGTCAGCGCTTCTCCCAGCGACTGGAACCCGGGAAGCTCGAATCGATTGATGGTGCAGGAAAAACCCGTTACCACCGGGACCTTCGCCCCGTTTCCGAGATGGGCGACGTCGCTCCTCTGGAGCAGGGCCTCGTCGGCAAAGCGATCCAAACCCCCGTGCCCCACGTAGTTCAGGTGAGCGACCCCTTCGCGGAGGCGGGAAAGGAGCCGGGCGCGCGCTTCGGCGGCACTCGTTTCGGTGAGGTAGATCCTCTCCTTCCCGTAGATTGCGGGCACGGCCGCGGCCATCGACTCGCTGTGCCGGTCGAACGCGGCCCCGGTCCAGGGGTCATCGTCGGCGAGAAAGAGGATCCCATCCTCCGCGAGCGAGGCGCCGTGGAGCTCCTGGGCTTCGAGCTTCGAGACGTACCCTTCGAGCTCGGAATCCGTCGTCGCGGGAATGCGGCCGACCGCTAACTCGGGCCAGCCATCGCCGTCGACGTCCCCGAAGCGGTTGTCGGAGGCATAGAGGCCGTGTGCGGTGCCCACCATGAGCGGAGGCACCAGGTTTCCTCCGAGGCCGTACCGATCTTTGTAGTCGAGCGTACCTGCCCCGGCGAGAACCACCATTCTCGGCGGCTTGGACCAGCGACGATAAGCGTGCGCCAGGAACCGGCGGATGGCATCGGGACTCGACAGGCCGTGCTGGAACTCGTCCATGACGTCTTCGAGGAGGACGACTCGAGGGGTGAGGCCGCTCGCGCTCCGATGGCGGGCGAGCTTCTGGGCGCCGGCTTCGAGCTCCCGGGGAGTGATGACCAGGTAGTCCGCCGCGTTCGAGAAGGAGCGCAGGCTCGTTGGCTCGTCCATCCACGCGCGCGGCGGAGCGAGGACTCCGCCCGAGGATACCGCGGCGTAGGTTGCTTCGGGTGACGCGCCCCGGATGCGGAGCGTGTAGCCGTCTCCGGTTCTCTCGACGGCGGCCCCGGAGACGAGCTTCGGCCGTTCGCGGTCGGTGACATCGAGGACGGTGAGCGGTGGCTCCGGAAAGCCGGACACGGTGAGACTCTCGTTCCCCTCCGCCTGGAAGACGAACGTCGACCCCGACGCACGGTAGCGCCGCGGATAACGGACGTCGAGGGAGTCTACGTAGAAGATGCTGAAAGGAATGCCGCTGTCGAGAGCCCCCTGCAGCTCGACGGCGTTCGTGCCTTCGCGAAGGAGGGACCGATCGACGGCGAGCGCGAAGGTGTGAGGGCCGATGCCCCGAAAACGGCTTTCGCCCACGAACGAGCCGTTCAGAAGCACCTTCACATGGTGATCGTCTTTCTGGCCTTCTGTCGCGTCGGTCGCTCCGAAGAGCTCCACCTGAAGCTCGGCTCGTTCACTCTCCGTGGATAGACCCTCCAGCCTCACCTCGAGCTTCGTCTTCCCATAGACCGGATGGCCGCCCGAGACATAGTTCCAGAACCAGTAGTCAGACTCGGGGTCCGAGGAGACGAGCGTCGCCGGGAAGCGGTCTTCCTCCACGTGGACCGTTTCGGTGAAGTACGGAGTCATCCTATTGCCGGTGCCGCTCACCGTCGCCGTGGATTCCATGCGAAGGCCCGGAGCCCGATCCAGCCAGTAGATGTTCTCGCGCGTGTAGATGCTCCGGGGCGCAAGCCCCCAGAAGCGCAGATCGCTCCCGTCATCGGACGTCCAGGGGACCGTCCGCCCCTGGTTCCGGAGACGCAAGAGTCCCTGCGCGAGCCAGGTGCGGACATCGGCCTCGCTCGCCTCGAAAAGAGCCGCGATGTCCGAGACAGAAAGGGAATGAAGGCCCTCTCGATCCACGGCGATCTTGAGGGCGGCCCTCGGCCGAAGCCCCGGGCCTTTCACCAGCGGCCGGGGAAGGGCTGGCGACGCTTCGGAGCGTACGAGACCTCCGTGCGCGATCGCTTCCTCGGTCGCTCCACGGCGCCGCAGCGTCATACTCGGAAAGCCCCGCTCGAGCCGCACGTCGAAGGGTCCATGGACGAACGGACCGCTCTCGCGCGGTGTCGCTTCGACCTCCATCAAGACGTAGGTGAAGCTCTCTCCGCGGGCGCCGG
>Ga0299906_10002466_pt1 | contig 15341 bp, 12 predicted proteins | sample RVTome_14_FD_200259 | JGI IMG/M metagenome (GOLD analysis project Ga0299906, IMG submission 200259) | Soil microbial communities from uranium-contaminated site in the Upper Colorado River Basin, Wyoming, United States - RVT145D125 (version 2) ... | reverse complement strand
CCGCCCTTGCAGCGCAAGTAGCCGTCGAGCCACTGGCGGGCGATGCGCTTGAGCTGGCCAAAGAGGTTGAGCTGCGGGTCCTCGCCGGGCCGCCACTTGTGGAGGACGAGGTGGGCGGTCAGCTCGTAGAGGACCTGGGAGGGGCGCACGTCGCCGGTGTGGACGAGGTTCAGGTCCACCTGCTCGCCGATGATGCCGGACTGCCGGGTCTCGGTGGCGCCCACGAGGTCGGGCGTCAGCTCCAGGACCGAGTCGTCGGTGAAGCGGGCCTCGAGCCGCTCGCTGGGCAGCTCCACGCGGTAGCCCTCTACGCGCGGGAAGCGGATCTCCAGGGCGTCGCGGTCGGGGCGCACGGCGTGGACGCGCACGGTCTCGCGCGGCGGCTGGGGCGGGGCGACGACGGGCTTGGCGTTGAAGTCGAAGGGGATGCCCAGGACGTCGGCGTACTCGACGTCGAAGAGGCCCGCCTCGTTCAGCTCGTAGGACTGGCGGCGCAGCGCCCGGCCGACGACCTGCTCGCACAGGAGCTGGGTGCCGAAGGCGCGGACGCCCAGGACGTGGGTGACGGTGTTGGCGTCCCAGCCCTCGGTGAGCATCGAGACCGAGACGACGCAGCGGATCTGCTCGCCCAGCCGGCCGGGCTTGCCCACGGTGTTCATGACCTCGCGCAGCAGGGCCGCGTCGTCGATGTTGTCGGCGGCGCGCTGGTCGCCGGTGCGCTCGACCTCTTCGCGGCGGAAGCGCTCGATCTCGTCCGAGGCCAGCGCCCGGAAGCGCGGGTCGAGCCCCTCGCCCGATTCGAGCTGCTCGCTGTCGATGAGGATGGTGTGGGGGCGGCCGATGGGGTTGCCGTGCTCGTCGAAGTTGCGGAAGAGCGGCAACCGGCCGGGGACCGGCGTGGCCGCGCCTTCGGCGTCCACGCGCTCGAACCCCGCGATGTAGTCGTAGACGAGCTTCGAGGTGGAGGTGTTGTTGCAGACGACGATGAAGCACGGCGGCACCCGGATGCCCGAGCCGGTCCACAGCTCGTGGGTCTTCTCGTAGTGGCCGTAGAGGGCGTCGAGGGCGGTCACCAGGGGCGTCGGCAGGTCGTGCGGGTCGAGCCGGCCGGCCTTCGCGCGGCCCTTCTTCGGCATCTTGGTGCGGATGTGCTCCCAGAGGTTCCGGTACATCGGAACGTCGTCCATGATGTTGTCGGCGACCGGAACGCGGGGCAGCTTGACGATGCCGGACTCGATGGCGTCCATCAGCGAGAAGTCGCACATGGTCCAGGGGAAGAGCGTGCCCTCGGCGTAGCCCGAGCCGCTCAGGAAGAAAGGGGTCGCGGAGAGGTCGATCACGCGCGAGACGCCCAGCTTGCGAGTGACCACCTCCAGGCCGGAGATCCACAGCCGCGCCGCCTCGTTGTTCTTGGCGGCCTCCTTCTTGTCGTCGCCCTTCAGGTCCGTCTCGCCCTCCGCCGCCGGCTTCTCGCGGTAGCAGTGGTGGCCCTCGTCGTTGAGGACCAGGACGTTCTTCATGCCCATCAGCTCGGGCATGACGCGCTGGAGCATCTGGCCCTCGGTCTCCAGGGTATTCAGCTCGCCGCCCCGGCCCTGGAGCAGCGCCCGGCCGCCTCTCGAGACCTGGAGCCGCTCGCGGCGCTTGAAGGCGTGGTAGTTGGTGATGACGACCTTGGCGCGGGCGACCTCGCCCAGCATGTCGTTCGGGACCAGCTCGCGGTCGCGGAAGTAGCTGTCGGGGTCGCTGGGCAGCAGCACGCGCAGCCGGTCGCGGATGGTCAGGCCGGGCGTCATCACCAGGAAGCCGCGGGTGAAGCGGGGGCTGCCGGGGCGGCGGACGGCGTTGACGGTCTGCCACGCGATCAGCATCGCCATGACGGTCGTCTTGCCGGCGCCGGTCGCGAGCTTCAGGGCCAGGCGCGACAACTCCGGGTTGGCCTCGGCGTTGGCGTTCTTCAGGTGCTCGAGGAAGCCCTTGCCGGCCTTCTCGTTCGGCGCCACCTCGGTCAGCCAGATGGCCGTCTCGACCGCCTCGATCTGGCAAAAGAAAGGGCGGATGCCGGAGAAGCGGTGGTGGCGCCAGTGCTGGAGCAGGCGGCGGGTCTCGGGCGTCACGCCCCAGTGGTCGGGGTTCTTCAGCTCGCGCCAGGCGTCGACGCGCTTGCGCAGCTCGTTGATGAGGGGGGTGGGGTCGTAGCGCTGGGCTTCGGTGGAGAGGCCCTGGCCCTCGTCGAGGACCAGCTCCTTCTGCTTGCCGGACTTCCGCTTCTTGGGCTTGGGGATCGGCGTGATGAACTCGGACTGGCGGCGGTAGTCGAGGACGCGATGTGTCGGCAGGCCGGCGGGGTCCAGCTCCCAGTGGCGCGAGGGGTACTCGTAAGGGGAGTTGAGGATGGGGCGGGTGAAGAAGTCGGGGCCCGTTCCTCCGGCGACGTCTGCGGGGGCTTCAGGCACCGGCGCTCGCGCACGCGAGAGAAGGGAAACCCACCCGGGGCGCGGCGCGGAAGGGGCGGCGCCGCCACCAGGGGTCTCGACTGCTTGGAGCGTTCCGGGGGGCTTCAACGAGCAACGAGCGCGTTCCTTGGATCCAGAACATCCGAGAAGCGCTCCCACCCACGATGCACGGGACTATAGCCGATACGGATCCCGGCGGGACAACCTGTCGTACACTGAGGCTCAGCCGCCCGCCGGGCCGTTCGCGTCGAACCCGGCCGGCCTCGATACCTCAGACCAGGACCACGAGTTCCCGGCCCTTCAAGGCGTCTCGCCGGGCCGGCGCCGCGGCCCTCAGGAAAGGGAGTTCAGTCGGGGAACGACCACTCGCGCAACTCGCCAGCCCCCAGTCCGACGACGGCAGCAGCGATCGCAGCCGCGTGGGGGCTGAGCCGTGGCCAACTGGTCCGTGAGCACCCGTCGAAGGGGGGCCGGCGTGCCGTGATCCAGAAGGACTCTCACGCAGCGGTGTATCAGGCGTCGGCGAGGCTGAGCTCGGCGTGCTGGAGAACTGCCTCGACCTGCTCCCTCGCCACCCCGGGGAACCACTCGAGAAAGTCATCGATGCGCGCGCCCGACTCGAGATTCTCGAACAACGCCCTGACGGGTACCCGCGTGCCCTTGAACAACCAGGCACCGCCGACCTTCCCGGGTTGGCGCTCGACAGCCGGGCACTGGCTCCAGTCCAGCATCACCCAAGGGTAGCGCAATCCGCCGACTTCGGCCCGGGGCCTCTCGACTCCTCGGATGAGGCCGACAGCGCAACCGTCGCTCCGTTGGATACACCTCGTTCCAGGCGACGGCGGCAGGGCCAGCGACGGCCCATTCCTCCGCTACTCGTAGGCGTAGCCCGAGCCGCGCAGGAAGAAGGGCGCGGCGGAGAGGTCGATCACGCGTGAGACGCCGAGCTTGCGGCTGACGACCTCGAGGCCGGAGATCCAGAGCCGAGCCGGTCCGAGCCGGCTACCCGGCATCGTCCTCGGCGGGCGCCACCTCGCTCTGGAAGCGCAGCGCCGGCGTGTCCCCGGGCTCGATGGGAGCCCCCACGAGGGCGATGGAAAAGGCGTCGTCGGTGGTCTCGGTGACCCAGCTCCAGCCACCACAGATACTCGAGGGCGCCGAACTCGACGCGGGCCAGCTCCCGTTGGCGATGCGCGCTTCCTTTGCTTCGAGGACCTTGCGTGTCAGCTCGAGGGTGAGGGTATGGCGCAGCGCGCTCTGGTAGGAACGTGCCAGGGTCGGCACCACGATCTGCCCGATGGTGTTCCAGCCCGGCACCTCCGGTTGCAGGCCTTCCCCCCCGGCCGCGACGCACGGATCGGCCGCGGCCACGTTCTCGACCATCTGCTGGCCCACGAGCATCGTGTTGGTCATCGAAAGGCGCAGGAAAGGGCTCGCCACCGGATCGACCAGGTAGCGCACCACCGGTGGGCGCGGGTCATCGTCGGCAGCCTCAGGGGCCGTCGCCGCGATGGCGTGGCCCCAGTGGAACCACGTGAGGCTCACGCTGTCGGCCATCTGGTGCCACATCCATGCCTCGAGCATCAGCGCCCGTACCAGCCCCTCGCGGGCATCGTAGGCGGCGAGCGCGCGGTCTCGGTCGCTCCAGGTCTCGACGCTCTCGAGCGAGACGCGCTGGAGAGTGCGGAGGTTTCGCATGTCGAGCACCATAACCACCAGCTGTGTGACCAGCTCGGGCCGGGAGCGCAGCGCGTCGGTCAGCCGCCACAGCGCTTCCACGTCGCGGCTCGCGCCCGCCGTGTCGCCGCGGCCGTCGCGCAGCAGCGCGTCGGCCGCCAGGACGTTGGCCAGCCAGCGGTGCGAGCCGAGGGGCGGGATGGGCGCCTCGTATCCAGCGGCGACGTCGGCGCGCCAGCGGACCTCGGCGGGCCCGAGCACGTGCGTGCGCAACTCCGCGATCGCCCCCGCCTGAGCCTCGAGGGCTTCGACGACCCGTGCCGCGGCCGCCCGGTCGACCGGCTTCCCCTCGAGGCGTCCCGTGACGTATCTGGCCATCTCGGCGAGGGGGAGTGGCGACTCGGTGATCTCACCCGTGGCGAAATCGATCCCGAGAGCGACGGCGAGCCGCGCCAGCTCGCGTGCCGCGGGGCTGTCGTCCGCTCGCGGGTAGCGGGCCTCCGTGGCGGAGAGCGGACCGAAGCGCTCCTCCCAGGACCGCATCGCGTGACGCTGGTAGAGCCATGCTGCGAAGTGGCCGCCAGCGAGCCAGAGCACCAGGATCGCCAGCAGCGCGACGCCCAGCCGGATCAGTCTTCGCTTCATGGTGCCGCCCATCCTACCGCAGGGGGCAGGACGGCCAACGAGACGACCTGGTTCCACGCGTGGGTGGCGCCACTCTCGATGCGGTCCGTCGAGCATCGGCAGCAGGTGCGAGGCTACCGGCTAGAATCCCCCTTCGGGGGCGGTCGGGAGGCGAAATGAGGACCCTGCAAACGGGGCTGGCGGCCATGGCCCTCTCCGTGCTGGCGACCGGCTCCGCGATGGCCGGCGGGTGCGAGGGCGGGACGCACGCTGCGCTCCAGCCCTTCGTCGGTACCTGGCAGGAGTTCACGGTGCTCGAGGACGGCGAGGAGCTCGTGGGCACCCTCGACTTCGCATACATACTGGATGGCTGCGCCATCCGCCAGACGCTGAGCGCGGCCGCAGGCGACTTCCGCTTCGAGACCCTCGGACACGTCGATCCCGAGACGGAGCGCTGGCGCGAGACGTACGTCTTCAACGACGGCCGCTTCGCCACCTACGAGTGGATCGCCGCCGCTGACGAGTGGATCCAGGTCCCCGTCGACCCCGACCGGCGTGGAGAGAAGCGCCTCCGCATCACGCAGATCCAGCGGGACTCTTACCTCGTCATCGAGGAGCGCTCTTCCGACGGCGGCGCGACCTGGGCGGCAGTCGAGCACACGCGGACGCGCCGCGTGCCCTGACCGACCGCGATCAGAGCGCCCGCGGTGCGGCTCCGGGAGGTGCCGAGCGCCGAAGCCGGCCTGCAGTTTGCCACCTCCGAGCCGCGAGGTTAGACTTAGTCCAGAAGACTTGGTCCTAGGAGGACTCATGGTCACCGTCAACATCCACGAAGCCAAGACCCAGCTCTCGAAGCTGGTGGACCAGGCGGCCAGGGGCGAGCCGTTCGTGATCGCCAAGGCGGGTAAGCCGCTCGTGAAGGTCACCGCTCTCGAGGCCCCCTCGCAGCCGCAGCGCCTGGGCTTCCTGAAGGGAGAGATCGCGGTGCCCGACGACTTCGACACGATGGCCGCGGCGGAGATCGAAGCCCTCTTCGGACTCGCCGAGTGAAGCTGCTGCTGGACACGCAGATCCTCCTCTGGGCCGCAGGCCAGCCCGAACGGCTCTCACGGACGGCGAGCAAGCTCCTCAAGGAGCCGAGGAACGACCTGCTCTTCAGCGCCGCCAGCCTCTGGGAGGTGGCCATCAAGAACACCCTCGGGCGGGAGGACTTCCGCGTCGAGCCACGTCTGCTCCGACGCGGCCTCCTCGACAACGGCTACCTCGAGCTTCCCGTGACGAGCCAGCACGCCGTCGGCATCGATGGCCTGCCCCCGCTGCACAAGGACCCCTTCGACCGACTGTTGGTGGCTCAGGCGATCACCGAGGGCATCACGCTCCTCACGGCGGATGCGATGCTGGCCCGGTATCCCGGGTCCATTCGTCGGGTCTAGCAGTCTGTGGTGAAAGTCGCGCCTGAGCGGCCCCTGCGCGTCGTAATCCACCCGCCGGCAACCCCGGCTGGAGGCGGCCCCCCCTCTCGACATGCCGGGCATGGTCAAGTCGGTCGTCAAGGTTGGCCCCGTTCAGGTAGACGTCGCCGAGCGCGCGGCACGTCGTGGTCTTCGCCACCTGCCGCGGACCCGTAACGAACGCCACCTGCCGGTGCCGCGCCCGGTGCTCGCGAAACAGGGCGCTGTAGGAGCGGGGAGTGCGGGCCTCCGTGTCGATCGCCTCGGCCAAGCCGCTGACGATCACGACGCCCTCAGCGATCGCGCGAGCCGGATCCAGGCCCCAGCGGCCTCGGCCTACGGGTCCGGCGCCGCGGCGGCGGCCAGGAGTCCCGCAATCGCCTCCCGGTCGTAGAGCACGCCGCGGCTCATCACCGCCTCGGGCCGGCGGAGCGCGCCCAGGTCCTCGAGCGGGTTCTCGCCGAGCAGCAGCAGGTCGGCGTCGGCGCCCACGACCACACTCCCCAGGCGCCCCTCCATTCCCAGCACCCGCGCGGCGTGGACGGTCGCGGCGCGAATGGCATCCGCGGGCCGGAGCCCGGCGCGCACGAAGATGTCCATCTCGCCGAGCCCGGAACGCCCCCCGACGACGACCGCGCCGTGGGAGTCCGTGCCTACGACCAGGGTTACGCCGGCTTCGTGGAAGGTGCGCAGCATCTTCAGCGAAAAGTCCGGGATGAACCGGCCGAGGTCGGCGATGTCCTGAGGCAGCTCCGATTCGATGAAGTCGATCTGCCGGCGAGCCGCTTCGATCCCGGCCGTGCCGTTCCAGCGACGCACATCGGCCTTGCGCTCCGGCGTCAGCCAGGCCTGCCCGAGGCGGCGGATCTCCTGGACCGCGAAGTCCTGGCCGAGCAGCGTCGTCACGGCGACGTCGTGGGCGCGCAGCGTCCGGGCCAGGGATGCGAGGGCTGCGTCGTCCGGCTTCATCCGAAGTCCGGCCACGATCAGCTCGTCGAGGTGTTCCAGGCTCACCATCCCCGAGGCGACGACCTCGTCGTTGGGGATGTCGAGTGGCGCTTCGTAGTCCTGGTCGTGAACCGTGTCGGGGTGATGTCCTGCGACGGGCAGTCCACGCGCATGCGCCTCGGCCATCAACGCCCGAAAGGGCTCGCGCTTCAGGCGGTAGACCTTGACGAGGTCGTAGCCCCTCACCGCCATGGCGCGCACCGCCGCTCGTGCCTGCTCGGCGGTGTCCACCGGGTAGGGGTGGTCCTCCGGGGCACCGGCGTAGAGCGTCACGCCGGCTGCGACGATCCGGGGCCCGGGCCGCTCTCCTCGCGCCACCTCGTCGCGCCAGGCGAGAGTGTCTCCGAGGCGCCCGTTCATGTCGCGGACCGTCGTGAAGCCGTGCGCCAGGTAGAGCCCCAGCAGCCGGGCTTCGCGAAGGTGCACGTGCATCTCGATGAGTCCGGGCATCAGGTACCGGCCGCGGCCCCGGACGCGCCGCGCGCCCTCGGGGATGCGGACGTCGCCGGTTGCCCCGATCGACGCGATACGGCCGTCGCGGACGAGGACGGTGAGGTCGGCATGAACGCCGGGCGGATCCACGGCGACGAGGTTCACGCCTTCGAACGCCACCGGCTGCGCGACCACGACTGCGGGGAGCAGGCAGAGAGCGGCCGCCGAGGCGGGACGGCTCATCGCTGCCCGCTGCACGCCTTCGAGATCCGCTCGATGGTGTCTTCGGACCACAGGGATCGCGGATCGGTCCCATCCCGGCCCATCACGAACAGCTCGTCGCGCCCGCGCCGGTCGGAGACGAAGAAGACCTCGCTGCCATCCGGCGACCACGCCGGATCCCCGTCCGAGCCGGCGCCGTCGCTGAGCCGGGTCAGCCGCGCTTCCTCGACGTCGAAGCGAAGCACGGCGAGAGACGTCTCCGTTTCCGGTTTCTCGCCGGGAGTCGGACCGAAGAACACGAGAGAGCGACCATCGGGGGACCAGTCAGGCTTGAAGTTGTCGCGGCGTCCGACGTCCAGAACAGCCCTTTGCCCGCCCTCCAGATCCATCAGCTCCAGGACGTAGCCTGGAGCTTCCTGCCTCACGCATACCAGGCGCCCGCCGTCCGGGTGGACGCTCGGGGAGAAGTCGGAAAGCGGGTTGTCCGTGAGGGGGCGCGGATGGGTGCCGTCCGCCTCCATGATCCAGACGTCGTGGTTGCCCGCGCGGTCGGAGTTGAAGACGATGTGGCGATCGGGGGCGTAGGCCGGGTCGCCGTCGTAGAAACCGGAGCCCGTGAGCGGTGTCTCCTTGCCCGTCGCGACCTCGATCGTGACGATTCTGTAGCGGCCCCTGCCGACCTTCTCGGCGCCCCGGAACAGCACGACACGGGCGCCGTCGGGAGACCACTGCGGATACCAGTCCTCGACGTCGTTCCGTGTCAGGAAGCGGAATCCGGTGCCGTCGAGGTTTGCGAGAGCCGCTTCGTGACGGCTGCCGCATTCCAGTGTGAACGCGATGCGCTGGCCGTCGGGCGACGGCGCCGGCCGATGGAACCTCGAGCCCCCGGGCACAGCCTCGAGGGGTGGCTGGGCGAGGAGTGCGACGAGCCCGATGAGCGCTCGGCTCGACACGCCCGACTACTCGAACGTACCGGCGAGCCGGCCGCTGATCGGTTCGGCGTTCGACCCGCCCCGAAGGCTCAGGAACACTCGGCCCCGCCCCTGTTCAGTGGTCGCACCGAAGGCCAGGGTCGAGCCGTCGGGGCTCCAGTCCGCGTTCCCGCTGTCGTTCCCGGCGTAGACCTGCTCGGCGCCGGAGCCGTCCGGGTTCATGACGACCAGGACCCATTCGTCCTGTGTCGGATCTCCGCGAGTGATCACGAGGCGCCCGCCGTCGGGAGCCCAGACCGGGTACCAGTCCGGCAGCGGCTCCCGGGTAACGCGGACCACGTCCGTGCCATCGGGCCGCGACGTGTAGACCTCGTCGTTCCCGTCGCGGTCCGAGACGAACGCGATGCGGGTCCCGTCGGGCGACCAGCGCGGGCTGTGATCGCCGGCCGGATGGTCGGTCAGCCGGCGCACGTCCGTGCCGTCCGCGTTCATCAGGTACAGCTCCTTGTCGCCGTCCCGGTCCGAGTGGAAGACCAGGCGCGCGCCGTCGGGCGAGAAGCTCGCCCCCCCGTCGGAGGCCGGATGCCGTGTCAGGTTGGTCTGTCCCGCGCCGTCGGCATCCATGAGGTAGACCTCGTCGTTGCCGTCGCGATGGCTCTTGAAGGCGATCCGGCCGCCGTCGGGCGACCACGCGATGTCCGCCTCGAAGTCCTGGTTCTCGGTCAGACGCCGTTCGCGCTTCGTGGCCAGGTCGAGGACGTAGACCTCGAAGTTGATGTCGCTCCCGGCGGCGACGCCTTCGCGGTTCGAGATGTAGGCGATCCGACCGCCGTCGGGTGACCAGGCGGGGTGGGTGTCCTGGCCGGCGTACTCGTCCCGGGCGTAGCGGTCGCGGACGCAACGCACGCTGAGGGCGTAGTGCTTCACGACCGGGCTGCGCCAGATCATGTCGTCGCCGGTGTCGATGTCGCGGTGCATGGCGTGGGCCAGGTCCGACTCGGTGGAGGTCCAGTAGGCGCTGGCGCGGCCGCGGGCGTCGTAGCGTTCGCCTTCGTAGCGGCGCCATCCCGCGTACTGGACGTCGAATCCCAGGTCGCCGCCGGGCTTCAACCGCGCTCCCTGGACGGTCCCGCGGTCGTTGCGCTGTTCCAGCTCCGTGTAGGCCAGGCCGGTGGCCAGCTCCAGCGCCTGCCACTCCAGCTCGCTCGCGAGGTGCCAGCCCGGCGGACAGGCGGCCAGCGCCGCCTCCCAGCGGTAGAGCGCGCCGTCGGTGTCGCAGTGGTGCGGGTCGTCGTCGTAGCAGAACGACCCGTCGCTGCGGTGGTCGAGGTTGCGCGCCATCCAGGTCAGACCCGCGATCTCGACGAGCGGGTAGCGCTTGCCGTCTCGCGGATCGACCAGCTCGGCTCCCCCGGCGCGCGCCGGGGGAGCCGGCGCGAGGAGGAGCATCGAGACGGCCACGGCATCGAACAGGATCATCCGCCCTCCCGGCCCGCACGCCCCAGGCGGGCCCTGGTCCTGAGGATAGGCCACCGGGCGCAACCTGGGGCCTGACCTTCACCTGACCTTTTCGTCGCCCCGACCCGGGAGCCCGGCTGAGGCTATGCTGGCCCCGCATGGGGTGCGCCTTAGCCGAGGGGGGATGAACGAGTTCCGGGTCGGCCCGTGCCTGGTGCGGCCCGCCGTCCTGCGCATCGAGCGCGAAGGCGAGGAGGTGCGGGTCGAGGCGCAGGTGATGGACCTGCTCGTCTACCTGGCGCAGCGCCCCGGCCAGACCGTCAGCCGCGACGAGCTTCGCTCCGCCCTGTGGCCCGGGACCCACGTCAGCGACGACGCCCTGAACCGCTGCGTCTGGAAGCTCCGGCGCGCCCTGGGCGCCGGAGCCACCGACGCGATCGAGACGTTGCCGAAGCGAGGCTACCGGCTGATTCCAGGAGTCGAGGCGGTGCCGGCTACGGACGCGGGATACGGGAGCGGCTCGTCCCAACGTGCGCGCGCCTCGCGGGCCGCCCTCGTGACCGCGGCCGCCGCGCTGGCGATCGCACTGTCCAGCTTGTTGCCCCGCAGGGTGGCCCTCGACGCGCCGCCGCGCGCGGAGCCGCGCCACGCCGGGCGCACGCGTCCCTTCACCTCTCTGACCGGCTACGAAGGCGGCCCCAGCTTCTCGGCCGACGGCGGGCGCGTGGCGTTCCATCACCTGCGGAAGGGCGAACCCGGGCCCCTGCAAATGGACCTGTACGTCCAGGACGTGGACGGCGGCTCGGCTCGGGTGCTGGTGTCCGGGCCCGCTGACGAGATGCGGCCGGCGCTGTCGCCGGACGGAGCCGCGATCGCCTTCGTCCGCACCGGGCACGGCGAGTGCCATGTGGTGATCCTGTCGCTGGAGTCGGGGCGGGAGCGAACCGTCGCGGCGTGCGGCCCGGACCATTGGCCCGGTCTGACCTGGTCTCCCGACGGCCGTGACCTGATCCACTCACGGCGCGCCGCCAGCGGCGAGCCCTCGCGCGTTTACCGCACCTCAATGGATGGCGTGACGGTCGCCCTGACCGATCCGCCCCGCCAACAGGAGGGCGACGACCAGCCGGCGCTTTCGCGCGATGGACGATGGCTGGCGTTCGCGCGTGGGCGATCTCCGGACGTGCAGGAAGTCTTCGTGCGCGAGCTGCCGGACGGCCCGGAACGGCGCGTCGGCCTCGGGGCCGGACGCATCGCGGGGCTGGTCTTCGCCCAGGACGACCGCTCCCTGATCGTCTCGTCCGACCGGACCGGGACGTTCCGGCTCTGGCGGGTCGCGATCGACGGCGGACCGGCGAGCGAGCTGCCGACCGTGGGGTTGAACGCTATGGGGCCGGCGCTCTCGGCCGACGGCCGGCGGCTCGTCTACGAGGAGTGGAAGAGCGAGATCAACGTGCGCCGCTTCGAGCTGCGGGGCGACGGCCCAGGAGCAGGGCTCGTCGAGTCGTCGCGCTGGGACTGGCAGGCGCGCTGGTCGCCCGACGGGACGCGCGTCGCGTTCCTCTCCAACCGCTCGGGTGCCAGCGAGGTGTGGGTCGGCCGTGCGGACGGCAGCGACGCCCGGAAGCTGACGTCGTTCGGCGCCAGTTTCGCCGCCCGGCTGCGATGGTCTCCGGACGGGCGGCAGATCGCCCTCGACGTGCCACGTGCCGGCAACCTGGACGTCTACCGGGTCGATGCGGAGGACGGCGGCGCGGTCCGTGTCACGCGAGATGCCTCGGACGAACGCACGCCGAGCTGGTCCCGCGACGGCCGCTGGCTCTACTTCACCTCGAACCGGGAGGCCGGCTGGCAGGTCTGGCGAACCGGCGCCGACGACCGGGGGTCGGCCACCAGGGTCACGGCCGGGGGCGGCCTGGCTCCCCTGGAGTCGGAGGACGGCCGATCGTTGTTGTTCGTCCGCCCCGAGGGCGGCATCTGGCGAAAGCGCCTGCCCGACGGTCCCGAGGAGCCGCTGGCACCTGGCCTGCGTCCCTCCCAATGGATGAACTGGGACGTGGCCGGCGAGCAGCTCTACTACGTGGCGGTCGAGGACTGGCACGTGACCCTGCAAAGCGTGAACGTCGCGGGCGGTGAACCTGAGACCGTTCGCGTGGTCGCCACTCCCGGGAGCCAACCGGAGTTCTTCGAGCAGTCGGGCCTCGCGGTCTCGTCCGATGGTCTCCAGGCCCTGATGGCTACGGTCGACCACAGCGACTCCGATCTCTGGATCGTCGATTGGGAGGGTGGATCGTGAGCCTTCGATGAGTGGACGAGGAGCGGACGCCGAGAATGCGCCTCACGACTCCGGATCCGACACGGCACTGGTCCACGCGCGGGTGTCGCCGCTGTCGAACCCGTCGGCGAACATCGGCGCCCGGTGCGGGTTGCCCCGGAAGGGCCCCCAGCTGAAGCGCACCACCTCGGGGCTGGGGTCGTGCAGGGGCGTGTGGACCGTGTGCACCACACCCGCTCGGTAGGGGAGAACAGGGCGCAGATCGGATGCCTGTCGTCGTGGATCCGGCCGTGTACCGGCGGGCCTGCGACGCGGATCACACGCCGTGGGGACGGAGCGCGGGGTGACGCCCCTCAGGCCACCACGGGCGCGGCGAAGGCCGGGGTGCTGACCAGAGCGGCGGCGCCGCGCAGGCGCGGGTGCTCACCGAGGGGGACCGTGAGGATCTCCGTCTCCGCGTCGGGTACGAGCGCCTGCTCCCGGAGCGCTTGTCGGACGGAGGCCTCGATCAGGTCCCAGGCCTCGGTGATCTCGCCGCCCAGGTAGACCCGCCGCGGGTCGATGCTCTTGACGATCGTGGCGATGCCCCGGCCCAGGTAGTCGGCGGTCTCCCGGAGCGTCTCGAGGGCCTGGCACTCCCCCGCCCGGGCGCGCTCGATGATGCCCTCCACGGTCAGCCCGCTCGGCGGGGGCACCCCGGGCCAGGAGGGGTCCGTGCCGAGGTAGCGGGCCAGGGTGGCGCGGCGGGAGACGTAGGCCTCCCAGCAACCGCGCTGGCCGCATGAGCAGCGGGGCCCGTACATGTTCAGGGGAACGTGGCCGTACTCTCCCGCGACGTTGTGGGCGCCGCGCAGGAGCTTGCCGTCGATCGCGATCCCCACACCCACCCCGTCCGAGACGTTCACGAAGGCGACCGGGCCGTCTACCGGGGCGTCGCCGCGAACCGCCCACACCTGGGCGAGGACGCACGCCTTGCACGAGTTCTCGACGACCACGGGCAGCTTCGTCGCCGCCGCGAGCGGCCGGCGCAGGTCCACGTCACGCCAGCCCAGCGTGGGCGAGAAGCGGAGGCGTCCCCCTTCGAGGTCCACCAGCCCGGAGACCACCACGCCGATACCGACACACTCCCCGAGCTCCGGGTGCCCGGTCAGGATCTGGTCGACGCGGGCGATCAGCTCCCTCACCTGGTGGCCCGGCCTACGCCGGGTCGGGAACTCGCAGACGTCGAGCAGCGGTTGGCCGAGCAGGTCCGTCATCAGCAGCGACGTGCGGCTGGCGCTGACATCGATCGCGAGAGCCGTGCGCCGGCGCGTCTCGATGTGGAGGTGCATCGGCTTGCGCCCGCGACTGCTGTCCCCCTTGGCACCCTCGAAGACGAGTCCCGCGCCGAGCAGCTCGCTCACGAGACGGCTCACTGCGCCTCGGCGTATCCCCATCAGCCGCGCCAGCTCGGCCCGAGAGACCGGCTGGCGGGAGCGGATCAGGTTCAGGGCGATCTGGCGGTTGATCTCCCGGGAGGTGCCGCGGCGAGCGACGCGGAAGCCGGTCGGGCTTATCCGGCGCATGTCGGGGCGGGGGCTGCGCTCATATCGGCACTGGGGAAGCGGGATCGAGGGTAAACCGGGCCCGGCCCGGGCGGGGCCCGATTCCATCGAACGACTCAGGCCGGGTCAAATGACGACCTCCACGTTGGCGATCCGGGCATCACCGGCGTCAGAAAACGCTTGACAGCCAGAAATGGCACACGCTATAAGCCATATTGTCCCATACAGAGACGAATCTGGGAGGTCAGTCATGCGCGAGTTCCAGCGCCCCGACTCAGGTTCCCCTGCCGCCCACCGGCCGACTTCGAGGCGGGGGTCGCGGTTCGCCAGGGCCGGCGCCCTGGCGGCGCTGGTGCTGGGGCCGGGCTGGGCGGAGGCTCAGCCCTTCGTCCAGCACGGCTTCGAGGACGGCACGACGGAGGGGTGGGGGCCGCGCGGCGGTGGCGTGATCGTGGAGAGCGTCGACGAGGCGGCGCTCGCGGGGGCCCGCAGCCTCAAGACGACCGGGCGCTCGGCGACCTGGAACGGGCCCAGCCTGAACCTGCTCGGCACCCTCGAGAAGGGCGGGGTGTACGAGATCGCCGCATCGTTCCGGCTCGTCGCCGGACAGCCGGCCAGCGCGCTCAAGATGACCGTCGAGCGGATGGACGTGGGCGCGGGCTCGGCCGCCTTCGACCAGGTCACGAGCCCCCTGATGGTCGCCGATACGGGCTGGGTCACCGTCCAGGGGACCTACAGCTTCGCGAACGACGTCTCGGCGCTGCTCCTCTACGTCGAGAGCGACCACGCGACGAACGAGTACTACGTGGACGAGTTCAGCGTGACGGTGCTGGTGCCACCCCCCGACCCTGAGGCCCCGGTGGTGTTCCACGACTTCGAGGACGGAACGCTGCAGGGCTGGGGGCCGCGGGGCTCCGCCATGCTCGCGAGCTCGGACGAAGCTGCCAGCTCCGGCCTCCGCAGCCTGAAGACGACGGGCCGCACCGAGCCATGGAACGGACCCAGCCTGGAGCTGTTCGGGACGCTCCTCCAGCAGGCCGTCTACGAGGTCAGCGCCGACGTGCGGCTGGTGGCGGGCCAGCCCGCGACGACGCTGAAGATGACGATCCAACGCCAGGTCGTGGGCGAACCGGATCCGCAGTTCGACCAGGTGACCGCCTCCGCCGACGTCACCGACGCCGCCTGGGTCACGATCTCGGGCGGCTACACGTTCACGACCGACGTCTCCTCGCTGCAGCTCTACGTGGAGAGCCCGGATCCAACCA
>Ga0299906_10002465_pt1 | contig 15342 bp, 13 predicted proteins | sample RVTome_14_FD_200259 | JGI IMG/M metagenome (GOLD analysis project Ga0299906, IMG submission 200259) | Soil microbial communities from uranium-contaminated site in the Upper Colorado River Basin, Wyoming, United States - RVT145D125 (version 2) ... | reverse complement strand
GACCGTCGAGGTTTCGGTCTCGGTCTTCAGCCGCGCTTCCAAGAAAGCCGTGGTCGCGCTCGAGACCTCTTCCTCTCGCCTCGCCCGGCGGGAAGTCGAGCTCGCTCCCGGCTTCAGCCGCATCTCGTTCGAGACCCGGCTTCCCGAAGCGGGCCTGCTGGATCTCCAGGCGCGAATCGAGACCGACCAGGACCCGTTTCGCGGCAACGACTCCAGGGTGCAGACGGTGAGCGTGGCGCCACCCCTCCGCGTCCTCTACATAGAGGGGCACTTTCCGAGCGCCTCGTATCTGAAGCGAGCTCTCGAGTCGGATGGTCTGGAGGTTACCGTAATCCCGGGGACTTCGGCGTCCTCCGCCGCGGCGCGCTTCTCGACGTACGATGCCGTGATCCTGAGCGATGTCTCCGCCAAGAGCCTGGACGCGAGGGCGATGCTCGCCCTCGAGACTTACGTACGCGACGGGGATGGAGGGCTGATCTTCGCCGCCGGCGAGACGAGCTACGGCGAAGAGGGCTACACCGACACCCTGGTCGAGCGGATTCTCCCGGTGGAGTTCCGGGTGGAAGAAAAATGGAAGGACCTCTCTCTGGTCATCGTGCTCGACAAGTCCTACAGCATGTACGGGAAGAAGATCGCGCTCGCGAAGGAAGCGACCAAGGCCGCGCTCGATCTCTTGGAAGAGACCCACCGGTTCGGCGTCGTCACCTTCGACTGGAATCCGTACGTCACCATCCCCCTGCAGCTCGCGACCAACAAGGATTGGATCAAGGACGGCATCAGCCGAATCCAGGCGAGCGCCCAGACCAATATCTACCCGGCGCTCGAGCGCGCGTTCGAGCAGCTTCAGGAGAGCCCCTCGAAGGTGAAGCACGTCATCCTGCTGTCGGATGGCAAGACCTACCCCGACGACTACGAGGAGCTGATTACCCGGATGACGGAGAACGAGATCACCGTCTCCTCGGTGGCCGTTGGGGAAGAGGCCGATCGGGAGCTCCTCGGCGACATCGCTCGATGGGGAGACGGCCGCAGCTATTTCATCGAAGACGCCGAGAAAGTGCAGCAGATCTTCATCGAAGAGACCCAGATCGCCCTCGAGGCTACCCTGGTGGAGGAGTCCTTCTCTCCGCTGGTGAAGCGCGAGATCGAGGCGTTCCGGGGGATCGACTTCGGGACCGCTCCTCCGCTCAAGGGCTACGTGAGCACCCTTCCGCGCGACGGGGCGGAGGTGATCCTGGAGGCGCAGGACGAGGACCCGCTTCTCGCTCGCTGGCACTACGGCATCGGAAGATCGGTGATGTTCACCTCCGACGTGAAGAACCGATGGGCCGCCGACTGGCTCAACTGGGAGGGGTACGGAAAGTTCTGGTCTCAGCTCGTTCGGGAGACCGCTCGGCGAAACCATGGGGCCGAGGTCGACTTCACCGTCGATCGCCGGGGAAACGCCGCCGAAGTCGAGCTCTCGGTAGTCGACGAGAGCGGCCACTACCCTCGCGGTCTCGAGCCCGCGCTCCGGGTCATCGGGCCTTCCGCGGACGTGCGGACGGTGCCGCTTCGACAGACCGCGCCCGGGCGCTATCACGCTTCGGTTCCGGTCTCGATCTCGGCATCGTCTCCCTGGCGCTTCGAGCTCGATGCCGAAGGGATCCCCGAGAAGGCGCTCGCGCAGGCGGGGCGCACCCGTACGGTGTTCTATCCCTATCCGGACGAGTACCGCTTCTATCCTCCCGATGTTTCGAAGCTCGAAGCGCTCTCCCGCGAGACCGGCGGGAAAGTCAGCCCCTCGATCGAGGAGATCTTCGACGTGGGCGATGAGCGATCGAGCGTTCCTACCGCCCTCGCCCCGTTCCTGATGGGGCTCGGTCTCTTCCTCTACCTCCTGGACATCGCCGTTCGGCGCGTGCCGTGGCTCTGGCAGAAGCTCCAGCCCACGGGTCGAGCCCGGTAGCCTTGTCTGCGACGAACCGGAGCGCCACTTCCTTTCGCGATCGCGTCATCGGTCGGCTGAGCGCCACCGCGCCGGGACCGATGCTCGTGGCCGTGGGCTCGATCCACGGAAACGAGCCCGCGGGGGTGGAGGCGCTCGAGGCGGTGGTGAGAAGGCTCTCGGGGGATAGCCTCCTCGAGCGCGGCGATTTCCTCGCGGTCGTGGGCAACGTCGAGGCGCTCGACGCGGGAGCTCGATACATCCACGAGGACCTGAACCGCCATTGGAGCCGGGAGGCGCTCGATCGCCTGCGAACGGCCGAAACCCTCGAGCGCGCCGAAGATCGGGAACGAAAGGCGCTCTTCGAGGAAATGGGAAGGGGGTTCGCTTCGGCCCGCGGCGAGATCGTTCTCCTCGATCTCCATACCACCTCCGGAGAGGGGAAGCCTTTCGCGGTTTTCGCCGACACCTTGAGGAGTCGCCATTTCGCCCGGCGCTTCCCGGTGCCCGCGATCCTCGGCCTCGAAGAGAACCTGGAGGGGACCCTCGCCGACTACGTCGCTCTCCTGGGCTATGTCGCCGTCGCCTTCGAGGGCGGCCAGCACCACGACCCGGCTGTCGTCGCGAATCTCGCCGCGGTGGTGTGCGTGGCGTTGGGAGAGCTCGAGATGGTGGATCGGGAGCGTGCCAGGATCGAAGCCGAGAGAGACCGGCTGCGCCGGGCGACCGAGGGAGTTCCCGGCATCCTGGAGGTGACTTACCGTCACGCAATCGGTCCCGACGACCGCTTCCAGATGAGACCGGGGTTTCGAAGCTTCGAGCGCGTCGCTTCCGGCCAGGTCATCGCGGACGACGCCGAAGGGAGCGTGGCGGTGCCGTCGGACGGTTTCCTCTTGATGCCGCTGTATCAGAAACAGGGAGACGACGGGTTTTTCGTGGCCCGCCGCGTGAAGGGCTTCTGGCTCGCGTTATCGGCAGTGCTTCGCTATCTGCGCGCCGGACGGATCGCCCACTGGCTTCCCGGCGTCTCGCGCCTGGAGGGCGAGCCCCACGCGCTCGCGGTGAATCGCCGCATCGCGCGCTGGTACTCGCTCTCCATCCTTCACCTCCTGGGCTTCCGCCGCCGGGGCGAGGACGGCGACCGGCTCACGGTGGAGCGGCGGGCGCACGACCTGCCCTGACGGGCCCCCGTAAAGGGAGCTCGGGAAGTCGGTGTCAACGAACGGCGGCGAGCGCCGCGTCGTATTTCGGCTCTTCCTTGATCTCGGGGACGAGCTCCCGATAGGTCACTTTTCCGTTCTCGTCCACGACTACCACCGAACGGGCGAAGAGCCCGGCGAGAGGACCGCTGGTCATGAGGACGCCGTACGACTTGCCGAAGTCGGAATCTCTCATGGCGGAGAGGGTGACGACGCTCTCGATGCCCTCGGCGCCGCAGAAGCGCTTCTGGGCGAAGGGAAGGTCCCGGGAAATGGCGAGAACCACGGTGTTGGGGAGGCTCGCCGCCACTTCGTTGAACTTCCGGACCGAGGTTGCGCAAACCGCGGTGTCGATGCTCGGAAAGACGTTCAGGATTACCTTCTTCCCCGCGTACTTCGAGAGAGAAACGTCGGCCAGATCGCCCCCGGTGAGGGTGAAATCCGGCGCCTTGGTTCCCACGGCGGGAAGATCGCCCGAAGTCGAGATCGGGTTGCCTCCCAGCGTAACGGTTGCCATGCAGCCTCCTTAATTAATTCGGGTGTAAGAAGGAGGATGTGGGGATGGGAGGGGATATGGGGATGAAGAAATTTCCAGCAGCATCCCCCATCTCCTCCTATCGCCCATCCCCCTTTGTATTTGGATTCAGTTGCGCGCGGCTCGCGCCACCGCACGGCAGTTTAGCAGAATGGAATGCCCTATACTGCCCGCCGACGAGGAAATGTTTCATCCCGAGGGCCCGACGTTCTGGGAGCTGGCCCGACAGGCACTGTCGTCGACCGAGCGGGGCTACGACCTCCTCGCCCCCAAGTTCGACGTCACCCCGTTTCGCACTCCCGACGAGATTCTGCAGGCAACGGCTCATTACTTGCGGGCGGAGCCCCCCGATCGGGCGCTCGATCTCTGCTGCGGCACGGGCGCGATGCTCGAGGTCCTTCGTCCGCTCGTAAAGGAGATGGCGGTGGGGCTCGATTTCAGTCAGGGGATGCTCCGTGTCGCGCGAAGAACGGGAGCGCCCCTGGTCCGCGGGGACGCGCTCGCGCCGCCGTTCGACGAAGCCTTCGATCTCGTGACCTGCTTTTCGGCGCTCGGCCATTTCCTTCCGTCGGAGCACGAGACCCTGGTGCGGGCCGTTCGGAGATGTCTTCGCCCCGGAGGAAGATTCCTCTTCGCGACGGGGGAGATGCCCGAAACCACCTCGACGGCATACTGGTTCGCGCGCGCGTTCAACGCGGCCATGCACGTGAGAAACGCGCTCCGGTCCCCGCCGTTCGTCATGTATTACCTGACGTTTCTTCTTCCCCAGGCGAGGGAGCTCCTCGAGAAAGAGGGGTTCGAGGTCATGGTGACGGAAGGGCTCTTTCCCGAGCCCTTCGGGCGCTATCGTCTCGTGGACGCTCGCCGCAGGTGAAGCTCAGGGGCTCGCGGGATAATCCGGGGGAACCCACCGCCCGGGCGGCTCCCATTTCCCTTCCTCGTTCTGGACGGTCAGAACGCGCACTCCGTTCTCGGTCACCGCGAGGCTGTGCTCGTACTGGGCGGAGAGCTTGCCGTCCGCGGTCACCGCGGTCCAGCCGTCCGAAAGGAGCGTCATCTCCCACGTGCCCTCGTTGATCATGGGCTCGACGGTGAACGTCATGCCGGGCATGAGCCGCTTTCCCATTCCCGGGGTTCCGTAGTGGTGCACCTGGGGAGCCTCGTGGAAGCCTCGTCCGACGCCGTGTCCCACGAAATCGCGAACCACGGAGAAGCCGAGGGGCTCCACGTGGGACTGTATGGCGTGGCCGATGTCGCCGAGCCTCGCCCCCGACTTCACCGCCTCGATCCCCAGTCGGTTGGCCTCGAGCGCCGCCACCAGCAAACGCATCGCTTCCGCGCTCACCTCGCCGACGGGGATGGTCGCGGCGCTGTCTCCGTGGAAGCCTTCGACGATGAGAGTGACGTCGATCCCGACGATGTCGCCTTCCCGGAGGACTTGCTTCGGGCTCGGAATGCCGTGGCAGATGACCTCGTTCACCGCGGTGCAGATGCTCTTCGGGAAACCGCGATAGTGAAGAGGAGCGGCCACGACCCCTTCCCGCCGGGCGTAGTCCACCTGGAGGTCGTCGATGTCCTGGGTCTTCATGCCCGGCTCGACCTGGCGGACGATCCACTCGAGGCATTCGGAGGCCATGCGGCCGGCGGCGGCCATGGTCTCGAGCTCGGCGCGGCTCTTGATGAAGATCTTGCCGCTCGACTCGTAGTAGCTGGTGCTCTGTTTCACCTCCATATTGTATCTTTGATACCGTTGGCGGCAGAATCGGAACGGGGAGAACCATGACACGAAACCAAACCGGCAGAATGAAGATCTGGCTCCTGGTCCTCGCAGCGGGAGCGAGCGCGGTATCCGCATCGGCGCAAAAACGGCGGCTCGATTTCTCCGACCTGGCGTCCCTCCGGGACGTCTCCGACCCGCAGCTTTCCTCCGAGGGGGAGTGGATCGCCTACGTGGTGAGGACCTCGAACGTCGAGGAAGACCGCAGGTTCGGGGACGTCTGGATGGCGAGCTGGGACGGGACCCGCACCCTCCAGCTCACCCACACCGCGGACGCGAGCGAGAGCCGGCCCCGTTTCAGCCCGGACGGACGGTATCTCTCGTTTCTCGCCTCCCGCGGTAAGGACGACGAGAAAGAAAAGGAGAAATCGCAGGTTTGGATTCTCGATCGGTCCGGGGGCGAGGCGAGGAAGCTCACGGAGTTCCCCGGAGGGGTGTCGGATTATGCGTGGTCTCCCGACGGCGGGAAACTCGCGGTCATCGCCTCGGACCCCGACCCCGACGAGATCAAAAGCGACGAACAAGAGACCGGGAAGGCGAAGACTCCGAAGCCCATCGTCATCGACCGGTATCAGTTCAAGCGGGACGGAGATGGATACCTCCGCAGACTGAGGGACCACCTCTATCTCTTCGATGTGGCGACGGGGAAGTCGGACGTTCTGACCCCCGGGGATTTCGACGAAGCTCACCCCTCGTGGTCGCCCGACGGTTCTCTCCTCGCGTTCTCGTCCAAGCGCGGCGGCGATCCCGACCGCCACGAGAACTCCGACCTCTATCTCATCGAGCCGCGGGCGGGAGCGGCGCCGCGACAGCTCACCCGGTTCGAGGGCCCCGACGCCGACTTTGGCAGTCCGGCCGCTTTCAGTCCCGACGGCAAGCTCATCGCGTACCTCAGGGGATCGTCTCCCACCTACTCGTCCTACGACATGGCGAGGCTCGCGGTGATCCCGGTCGAGGGCGGTGAAGAGCGCCTGGTGACTCCGGATCTCGATCGGGCGGTCTCGGAGCCCGCCTGGTCGTCCGATGGAAAGTCGATCTACTTCCTGCTCGAGGACGATCGAAGCCAGATGGTCGCGAGAGTCCCCGCCGCCGGCGGTGCCGTCGAGCGTTTCGCCGAGGCGCCGGGAGTGGTGTACGGCGTGAGCGTCGGAAACGGGGAGCGGGTGGCGGTCGTGGCGTCGACGCCGCACCAGCCGGCGGAAGTGATGGCGCTCGAGGGCAGGAAGCCTCGCGCGATCTCGAGCCACAACCGCGAGCTCCTCGACACCATCGAGCTCGGCGCTCTCGAAGGCATCGAGGTCGAGAGCCGGGACGGGACGATGGTCCACGGCATCCTCGTGAAGCCCCCGGATTACCAGCCCGGACGCCGATACCCGACGATCGCCTTTATCCACGGGGGGCCCGTCGGGCAGGACGGCTTCGAGTTCGACTTCACCTGGCAGCTCCTCGCCGCCAAGGGCTATGTGGTGGTGGCGCCGAACTACCGGGGAAGCTCGGGAAGGGGACTTCAGTTCACCCGCGCCATCAACGCCGATTGGGGGAACCTCGAGGTACAGGACGTCATCGCCGCCGTCGATCATCTGGTGGCCCAGGGGATCGCTGACCCCGAGAGGCTCGGGATCGGGGGCTGGAGCTACGGGGGCATGACCACGAACTACGCCATCGCGAGCGACACCCGCTTCAAGGCCGCGGTGAGCGGGGCCGGGGTCTCGAACATGCTCGCCGCCTACGGGACCGACCAGTACATCCGGCAGTACGAGAACGAAGTCGGGCTTCCGTGGAACGACATAAAACCTTACCTCAAGATCTCCTATCCGTTCTACGAAGCCGAACGCATCAAGACGCCGACACTCTTCCTGTGCGGCGAGTACGACTTCAACGTGCCTCTCATCAACTCCGAGCAGATGTACCAGGCCCTGAAGAGCCTCGGAGTCGAGACCCAGCTCGTGATCTACCCCGCGCAGTACCACGGCCTCACCCGGCCGAGCTACCTGCGGGATCGAGCCGAGCGCTACGTCGCCTGGTTCGACCGATTCCTGAAGGGCGAAGCCACCAGCGGCGCTCCGTGACCGCCCGAAGAAAAAACGGAAGGGTCAAGCACAGCCAACGCGTTTCCGTACTGTAACAGGGCGGTGGGCCGTCGCGGTGATACGGGAACCCCACTCGTACTCGGCCGCGGTTATGTATAATGATCTCACCGCACCGAAAAACCATGGAACGCGAGCCGGCCCTGCGCCGAATTGAGGAGACCATCGGCCCCTTCATCGGCCGCCACATGGCGAAAGCCTCCATCCAGGTTCAGTGTCAGAGGCTGGGCATCACCGACGGAAACGTCAGCGCGCAGCAGCTCCGGGAGATTCTCGAGGGAATCGGCAAAGGCATGTTCGTCCTCGTGGGCCAGGAGAAGACGAAGGATCTTCTGCGGCAGATCGAGAAGAGCCTCGGGCTCGAGGGCGCGGCATGAGCTTCGACCGGGTGATGGGCCTCGCGTCCCTCGGAGCGATGATCCTCATGGGCGCGATCTTTCTCCCTCAGCTGGTTTCACCGGAATCCGCGCTGTATCGCGATTTCCTGACGCCGCGGGCCATCCTGTTCATCGCGGCCCCGATCAAGCTTCTGTTTCTTCTCATCGGGGCGATCTATGCCTCGCGCTCGGCGGCCTCGTTCGAGAGCACGAATCCCGTTCGGGCGGCCTGGCTCCTCCTGGCGGTCGGTCTCTGGGCGTACGTGGTGGCGCAGTCGGTCCTCGCCTTCTACCAGCTCGCTCTCGGCCGGACCGCGCCCTTCCCTTCGATCGCCGATCTGTTCTTCGTCCCCGCTACGGTGCTCCTGGCGGTGAGCCTGTTTCTCTTCCTGAAGGTCTATAAGAGCGTAGGCTTCGAGGTCGCCGAAGCGTTCGAGGTGGGCATTGTTCTGTTCTTTGCGCTCTCCCTCTTGGCGGTGTTCTTCCTCGTGGTCGGACGGCCGGTCCTCGCCTCGGGGGCGCCTTTCGCGGAGCAGGCGCTCAACATCGCCTATCCCGTTCTCGACTGCATTCTCTTGATTCCCGCGGTGCTGCTTCTGAAAATGGCTCTCTCGATGCGTGGCGGGAGCCTCTGGAAGGTCTGGATGGCGCTCCTCCTGGGCTTCGTGTTCCTCGCGGCGGGGGACATCCTCTTCGCATTCTTCACCACTCTGGGGAAGAGCGCGCTCGACCCGTTGCTCGACGTCGCCTTCGCCTGGAGCTACATTCTCATCGCGCGCGCGGTGGTGACGCAGCACGGAATCCTGGCGAGCTCCGCCGCGTAGGCGGTACGAAGCTACCGCGCCTGCGCTCGCGTGAACGCCACCTCCGCCTCGAGGACTCGATCGATTTCGCTGAGCTCCTGCGGATGGGTGAGGCCGGGGACGCTATGAAGCGTCACCTTGGTTCCGTCGAGCTTCCCCTCGTAAGCGCGCGCGCTTTCCATCGCGCTTTGGTTCTCCGAGCCCACGAGCCAAAGCGTCGGGCAGTCGAGATCGGACGGCTCGATCGGCGGATAGTCCAGCATCGCCCCGAGCCAAGCGAGCGTCAGCGGTACGACCCCGCTTTCCCACCGCGCGCGGTCGGCGTCCGGGAGCGAGCTCGGGTCGAGAGTCCCCGCCCGGGCCTTCTCGATCACCGGGTTCCACTTCGACCGCGTATCGACGATGTACTGCCGGAAGGCCCCGCCCGTGGCGGGGCCGAACGGGATGCCGATATAGATCATCGACTTCACCCGGTCGGAGCGCGCCGCCAGGTAGCGGCCCACGTTCGCACCGTACGAGAAGCCCCACAGCGCGAAATCCGAGACCTCCGCCGCGTCCGCGACAGCGATCAAGTCGTCGCAGAGCCGGTCGATCGCGTAAGCATCGACGTCCTCCGGGCGATCGCTTTCGCCGTTTCCGCGAAGATCCACGGTAAGCACCGTGAACTCGGAGGCGAGGCGGGAAACGTAGCCGGCGTCGTGCCAGGCTTTCCGCGTCTGTCCTCCGCCGTGCAGCAGCATCACTGCCGGACCGGAGCCCGTCGCGTCGAACGCGATACGGGTTCCGTCCTTCGCGGTGGCGAATCTCGTGGCGCTTTCCGACATAGGGCTCATCGAGCCGAGAGCCAGCAGGAGCAGAACTCTCGGGGCGAATCCGGTCCGCATGTCTTCATTGCCTCCTGTCCTCCTTCTTCTTAGAACGCGATCCGGCTTCCTAGAACTCAATCCGGCGCATGGCGAAGCGTGGCAGGTTCCGGATCCCCAGCATCACCCACCGCCACATGGCAGGAGTGTAGACCACGGGGGTTCCTCGCCCGATCGCGTTCAGGATATCCTTCGCGACTCCTTCGGGCTCTCCCGCGAACGGCGGTGGAGCGAGACCCGCGGTCATCCCCGTCTTCACGAAGCCCGGCTTCACGGTGATGGTCTTCAAGCCCCGGCTCCGGAACTTGTGATCGAGTCCCTCGAGGTAAGCAGAGAGGCCCGCCTTGGTGGCGCCGTAGAGAATGACGGGCTTTCGTGCCCGCTCTCCGGAGACCGACGATAGAACGCAGAGCGTGCCTCCGCCCCGGGCGAGAAGGCGCTCGCGCGCCTCCTCGCAGAAGAGGACGGTATTCGTGAAGTTCGTCGTGAGGAGCTCGCGGGTGAGGAGGCGATCGGATTCGAGCCTCTCCTGAGCCGCGAACGACGCCGCGGTGACGATGACGCAGTCGAGGCCCTCGAGCTTCGCCGCCGCCTCGTCGAGAGAGGGTCCGAACGTCTCGGGTCGAAGGAGATCGCAGAGCGCGGCGGAAACGGCCTTCCCGCTCGCGCTTCGGATCCGGAGGTCATCCGCCGATCGCTCCAGGTCTTCGACGTTGCGGCCGAGTAGACAGACGTCGTGGCCCTTCTCGGCGAGAAGTCGCCCGAGGGCGCGCCCGATGCCCCTGGTCCCCCCGAGAAGCGCCGCTTTCACGCGGGATCTCCCAGCACCCGCACCGACTGGGCGCTCCGGATTCGCAGATCGGGATCCCATCGCCGCCGGACCTCGCTCCACTTCTCCAGACGCGGCTCCATCGCGCGGAAGTGCTCGGCGCGCGTGAACGAGTCCTTCGCCAGGTAAATGCGCCCGCCGTCTCCGATCACCGCTTCGTTCAACCGATCGACGATGCTCTGGGTGCCCGGGTGGACGGCGAGGTCGAGGGCGATGGAAATCCCGGGCCGGGGAAACGAGAGCATCCCCTTGCCCTCCGTGGAGCAGTCCTTGATGACGCAGAGGAACGAGTCGGCGCCTCCGGCGGCCACGAGGACCTCCAGAAAGCGGCGGGCGGCGGAAGGTCCCGCGGAATCGGGGAGCACGCACTGGTACTGGGTGAAGCCGCGGGGGCCGTAGATCCGGTTCCACCGCAGGATCTTGTCGAGCGGGTACCAGAAGCTCTCGGGATGCGCGATTCGCTGCCGATTCCATACGTGGCCGTGGTAGATGAGAGCGTTGAAGGCCTGAATGGTCCACTTGTTCAGCACCCAGTTGGGGAAATCGATGGGAACCGTGAGCCGCCGGATCGGCGGCGGCGGGCTCGACGGGGCTTCGCGCGGCTCCGCCCACCGGCCGCGGTTGAGAACGCCGCGTCCGAGCGAGCGGCCCCGGGCCATCCCGTCGATCCACCCGACAGTGAACGGCCACTCTTTCGCGGACCGTTTGAGCGCCGCGATCAGCGCGTCGACGTTTCCGAACCGCTCGCGCTCCTCGAATATCCAGGGCGTCGGGATACGCTTCATGCGGAATTCCACCTCGAGGATGTGCCCCGTGAGCCCCATGCCGCCCACAGTCGCCCAGAAGAGCTCGGGCTCGAGCTCAGGGGAGCATCGCACGATCCTTCCGTCGGCGACCCGGAGAAGGATCTCTCCCACGTGGGCGCCGAACGTTCCCTCGACGTGGTGGTTTTTCCCGTGCACGTCGGCCGCGACCATGCCTCCGAGCGTCACGAACTCCGTTCCCGGGCTCACCGGAGGAAACCAGTTGCGTCGAAGAAACACCTGGAGCAGATCGCGGAGCGACAGCCCCGCCTCGGCCCGCAAGGCACCCGAGGTCTCGTCGAACGCGAGGATTCTATCCGCGAGAACGCTCGACGCGACCTCGAAGCGGCCGGGGGGCGGAAGGGAAGAGTCTCCGTAGGAGCGGCCGAGCCCGCGGGTGAGGGTCGCGTTCTTCGTCAGCTCGCGCAGGTCCTCGGAGAGCATCTCTCGTCCGGGCACGGGAATGCGTCCCCACCCGGACAACTGGGGCGTTTGGGGTCGCGGCATCGAGTCGATGTCGAAATCTATCACGAACCCGCCTGACACCTTGCCTTCGAGGGCCTTCGGTTGGTAATCTCCTCCAGACGAGATGTCGATACGCCCTCTCGGCCTTTGCCTGCTGACTTTCACCGGAGCCCTCCTCGTGCAAACTTCTCCGGCCGTCGCCCAAGGTCCGTCGAAAGAGAACCCGATCCTTGCTCTCCTCGAATCGGGGAAGGCCGTCTTCGGCGCGTTCTCGGGGGAGAAGACCAAGGAGAACGCGGCTAAATTGTCCGGAGACAATCGGCTGGACTTCGTGTTCTACGACATGGAGACGGGCCCCTTCGACGTCGACGGGATGCGTGATTTCATGGCGTCTCTCGGATCGCGCCCGATCGCGACCCGTCTTCCTCCGATCCGTGAAGGCCGCGAGGCGGCTCGCGAGCGCGCGAAGCTCCTCCTCGAAGCCGGGGTCGACGTCGTCGTCTTTCCCCACGTCGAGGACCGGGCTCAGGCCGAGCTCGCGGTGAGCTCGATTTCAGGCGGCCCGGGAAGAACACCCGGCATTCTCATCATCGAGGATCGAATCGGAGTCGGAAACGCGAGAGACATCGTCTCGACTCCCGGCGTCGACATCGTCTTTCCCGGACCCGGGGACTTGAGGCGGGCGTACGAAGGAGATGCCGCCGCCGTCGAGAAGGCGATCCAATCCGTGCTTTCGGCCTGCAAGGAGTTCGACGTCGTCTGCGGCATCACCGCGGGTCCCGGGGACATCGAAAAACGGCTGAAGGAAGGCTTCCGGGTCTTCATCGTCACCAACCTCGACGCTCTGCCTATTGGGCGGCGGGCGGCCTCGCGATGATCCGCGGGGCGAATGGAAAGACGGAGTAAAAATCCCATGGCAACTGCATCCGTTTCCTCGAAGAGCGAGCTTCTCGCGCGCGACCTGGCGCACCTCATCCATCCCCTCCATTCTCCCGCGCTCCACAAGAACGCTCACGTCTGGGTGCGCGGGGAAGGCGCCCGGCTCTTCGACGCCGACGGGAAGGAGTACCTCGACGGGCTCTCCGGGCTCTGGAACGTCAACGTCGGCCACGGACGCAAGGAGCTCGCGCAAGCGGCCTACGATCAGATGGCCACCCTCGGCTATTGTTCGGGCTACACCGGAAGCTCCAATCTCCCTGCGATCGAGCTCGCGGAGCGGCTCTCATCGTGGACCTATCCCTCGATCAATCGATTCTTCTTCACCTCGGGCGGCGGTGAGTCGAGCGACAGCAGCTTCAAGACCGCGCGCTACTACTGGCGGCTGAAAGGTAAGGCCCAGAAGACGAAGGTCATCTCCCGCCAGTGGGGCTACCACGGGGTCACTCTCGCGGCGATGAGCGCCACCGGCATCTCCGCTTACTGGCCGATGTTCGAGCCCCGCGTTCCGGGCTTCGTGCATATTCCGTCGCCCTATCCTTATCGGTACCAGGCGCCCGCGGGAGTGTCTCAGGGGATTGCGGCCGCGAATGAGCTGGAGAAAGCGATCCTGCAGGAAGGGCCCGACACGGTGGCGATGTTCCTCGCCGAGCCGGTCCAGGGGGCGGGCGGCGTCATCCCGCCGCAGGACGACTACTTTCCCCGCATTCGCGAGATCTGCACCAAGTACGAGGTACTGTTCGTTTCCGACGAGGTCATCACCGGTTTCGGACGGACGGGCACGAAGTTCGGCCTCGAGCACTGGGGAGTCGAGCCCGACATGATTCAGTTCGCGAAGGGCATCACCTCCGGGTATTTCCCGCTGGGAGGCATCGGCCTCTCGGACGAGATCGCGAAGACCATGGACGCCGCTGACCCCGTCTGGATGCACGCCTACACCTACAGCTCTCATCCGGTGGGTTGCCGGGTGGCCCTGGCGAATATGGACATCGTCGAGCGCGAGGGTCTGGTGGGCGAGGCGAAGAGGAAGGGGCAGAAGCTTCTCGACGGGCTGCGCGTAGCACTCGCCGCGCATCCCCACGTGGGCGATGTCCGCGGCCTCGGAATGATGTGCGCGGTCGAGATCGTCAAGGACAAGGCGACGAAAGAGGAGTTCCCCGCCGCCGACAAAGTCGGGTTCCGGATACACGAGGAGACCCAGAAGCGCGGCCTCTACTCCCGCCATCGGGGAGACGTCTTTCTCCTGGCGCCGCCCCTCGTCACCACGGACGCCGAGATCGATCGGATCCTCCAGATCCTGGGAGAGTCCGTTCCCGCGGTGCTGGGCTCGTGAGAATACCCGTCCGCCGACGGACTGTGTTAGCCTGACAAGAGGAGGCGGAGAACGAACATGAATCCCCACCGGCCCGTTGGAAATGCGCAAGTGGACCTCGATCGCGAGGCCGAAGAGACCCCCGAGACCGAGACCGGCCAGAGAGTCCTCCGCGAGATCGCCGAGGACGCGCGCCGGCTGAAGAACCGATATCCAAAGGAAACGGTCGTCCCCGAGGGCGGGGAATAACTCAGAAGAACCAGCGGGCACACCCCGTGCTCTTCGGCCGCCTCCTCGGTCAAGAGACCGAATACGCCATCCGTTTCGCACCGGAGCGCCGGCATCCGGGAAACGACGTCATCTACGACGCCCTCGCCGGCGCCATCGCGGCTCGGGTCAAGACCGAGCCCGGGTTCTACCCGGAGAGGCCCCAGATCTTCACCGAGAACGGGGGCGCGTTCCACTACGAGTATCTTCCTTACTGCGCCGAGGGAGGGCTCATCGAAGGCGCGACCCCCGAGTGCCGCGGACCGGCGCAGCTCTTGCTGTACCAGAAGGCCCAGGAGAAGCTGCTCTCTCGAGCGGTCTCGGATGCCGAGAGAACCCTTCGCTCCTCGGGATTTCCCGGAAAGCTCGGTCTTCTCAAGAACTGCCGCGACGCCGAGGATCACATCTACGGGGCCCAGGAGAGCTTTCAGGTGACGATCGCGGCGGGCTTTCCCCTCGCGCTCTACCGTCTGGCGCTCGCGGGGCTCATTCCGCTCCTCGCGATCACCGTGGTCGCCGGGTGGGCGGTGTTCCTGGCCCTCGCCGTACTGGTCCTGGGCGCGGCTCTTCTCTCGACCGTCGCCATGGCCGTTCCCCCGTTTCGCAAGCGGAGCTATTTCGTCCGTCTGGTCTTGCGCGAGGACCGGAGCCTGGAGAACGGGCTCGGGCGGTTTCTCTACGCTCTCAGTTACCTGGTGACGCTGCCGTTCATCGCCTCGTTCTCGCTGCTCCTGCGCCTCCTGGCGTTTCGTCGAGTCCGCCGCCTGGCCACCGCGTTTCTCGTCTCCCGTCCCGCGATCTCCGGAGCGGGCTCGGTCGCAGCTGGCGGAGAGTTCGTGCTCTCCGAGAAAGCGCCCGCCATCCGGCGGCTCCTGAGATTTTCGATCAGCCCGAACGACCGCTCGATCTTCGACGTCGGAAACTTGATGAAGCCGGCGCTGGCCGCGGCGCATTTTCACCTGGCGCCCTTGCTCGCGCTCTTTCGACCCGAGCAGCGGCTGCAGCTCGGTCTCGCCGACTCTTCGATGCTGCAGGAGGTCGAGTTTCTGAAGGCGGGCGCGACCGCGCTGGTGCTGGAGATGGTGGAAGCGGGAGCGCTCGACGATGCTCCGCGTCTGAGGCGTCCCATCCAGGCGCTCCACGCGCTCATCTCCGATCCGAATCT
>Ga0299906_10002464_pt1 | contig 15342 bp, 11 predicted proteins | sample RVTome_14_FD_200259 | JGI IMG/M metagenome (GOLD analysis project Ga0299906, IMG submission 200259) | Soil microbial communities from uranium-contaminated site in the Upper Colorado River Basin, Wyoming, United States - RVT145D125 (version 2) ... | reverse complement strand
CGCCGCCACGGACTTCGCCATGGCGGACTCGGGGCTGAAAGTGGACGCGGAGAACGCCGAGCGGGTGGGGGCCTTCATCGGAAGCGGGATCGGCGGCTTCGCCACCATCGAGCGCGAGCACTCGAACCTGCTGAACGGCGGGCCTCGCAGGGTGAGCCCGTTCTTCATCCCCGCCGCGATCGTGAACCTGGCCTCGGGGTGGATCTCGATCCGCACCGGCGCCAAGGGGCCGAACTCGGCCACCTGCACCGCCTGCACCTCCTCGGCCCACGCCGTGGGCGACTCCTACCGGATCATCCAGCGGGGAGAGGCCGACGCGATGATCGCGGGGGGGAGCGAGGCCGCGATCACGCCGCTCTCGGTGGGGGGGTTCGCCGCGATGCGGGCGCTGTCGACGCGCAACGAGGAGCCCGAGAAGGCCTCGCGGCCCTTCGACCGCCACCGCGACGGCTTCGTGATCGGAGAGGGCGCCGGGGTCGTGATCCTGGAGGAGCTGGAGTCGGCCCGGCGCCGCGCAGCCCCGATCTACTGCGAGATCGTCGGCTACGGCATGAGCGGAGATGCCCACCACATCTCGTCGCCCCCCGAGGACGGCGACGGGGCGCGGCGGGTGATGCGGGCGACCCTGGCGGACGCGGGCTTGAAGCCCGAGCAGATCGACTACGTCAACGTCCACGGGACCTCGACGCCCCAGGGAGACAAGGTCGAGACGAAAGCGATCAAGGCCGTGTTCGGCCCCCACGCGCAGGGGGGGCTCGCGGTGAGCTCCACGAAGTCGATGACGGGGCACCTGCTCGGCGCCGCCGGGGGGCTCGAGGTGGGGATCACGGCCCTGGCCCTGCGCGACCAGAAGCTGCCTCCCACGATCAACCACGAGAACCCCGACCCGGATTGCGACCTCGACTGCGTGCCGAACGTCGCGCGCTCCGCGCAGGTCCGGTACGCCCTGAGCAACTCCTTCGGCTTCGGCGGCACGAACGGAGCGCTGATCCTGGCGCGTGCGCCGGAGGCGTCGTGACCGGTCTGGAGAGGAGCCCCTCGGCTTGAGGATCGCCGTCTGCATCGCGCAGGTCCCGGACACCGCGACCCGGGTCCAGGTCGAGGGCGCCGGAATCGTCGAGGGCGCCGTGTCGAGCTGGATCGTGAGCCCCTACGACGAGTTCGCCGTCGAGGAGGCGCTCCGCATCAAGGAAGCGGGGGAGGCCGACGTGGTCGTCTTCTCCCTGGGACCGGAGCGGGCCCAGGCCGCGATCCGCACCGCCCTGGCGATGGGGGCCGACTCGGGCGTCCACCTCCAGGACCCCTCCTTCGAGGGCCTCGACACCCTGGCGACGGCCCGGGCTCTGGCCGCGGCGCTCCGCAAACAGGGTCCCTTCGACCTGATCCTCACCGGGCAGCAGGGCGTGGGTGGGGACCACTCCCAGGTTCCGGGGCTGCTCGCCGAGATGCTGGACCTCCCTTCCGTGACCATGGCCGTGAAGCTGGAGCTTCGAGACGGCGGCGCGCGCGTCGAGCGCGAGATCGAGGGCGCCCACGAGCACTGGGAGACCACGCTGCCGGCGGTGGTCTCGGCCCAGAAGGGGCTCAACGAGCCGCGCTACGCGAACCTGAAGGGGATCATGCAGGCCAAGAAGAAGCCGATCGCGCGGCTCGGGGCGTCGGAGCTGGGCCTCGACGCGGCCGCCCTCGCGCCTCGGACCCGGGTGCTCGAGCTGGCGCTCCCCGCTTCGCGGCCGCAGGTGACGATGATCGAGGGGGATCCGGCCACCCAGAGCCGGGAGCTGATCCGGCTGCTGCACGAAGAGGCGAAGGTCCTGTGACCGCCGCGGGCGTCGTGGTCTACGCCGAGCACCGGGCCGGGGAGCTGAAGCGGCCCAGCCTGGAGGCGCTCTCCGAGGGCCGCCGGCTCGCCGACGCCCTCGACGGGCGGCTCCACGGGGTGCTGGTCGGATCGGGGGTCGGGGGCCTGGCCTCGGAGCTGGCCCGCTACGGGGCCGATCGCGTCCACGTCTTCGACCAGCCGGAGCTCGCGCACTACGCCACCGAGTCGGTGGCCCGGGCCCTGGCCCAGGTGGCCGAGGCGGAGCGGCCGGCGGCATTGCTCGTCGCGATGACGGCCATGGGTAAGGACCTCGCCCCCAGGGTGGCGGCGCGGCTGGACGCGGGGCTCGTCTCCGACTGCCAGGCGCTGGAGCTGAGGCAGGGCCGGCTGGTGGCCCGCCGCTCCATGTACTCCGGCAAGGCGATCGCCACCTGCGCCTGGGAGAGCGAGCTTCAGATCGCGACGCTGCGGCCGAACGTCTTCCCGCTCGCAGAGCCCGACGCCTCGCGCCAGGCCGAGGTGGTGAAGGGGGAGCTGGACGCCGCCGCCCGGGCCCGGGTCACTAGCGTGGAGGCGGCCTCCGCCGGCAAGGTCGAGCTGACCGAGGCGCAGGTCATCGTCTCCGGCGGGCGCGGGCTGAAGGGACCCGAGAACTTCCACCTGGTGGAGAGCCTCGCCGAGGCTCTGGGCGGGGCGGTGGGCGCCTCCCGCGCCGTCGTGGACGCGGGCTGGAAGGACCACCAGTACCAGGTGGGGCAGACCGGGAAGACCGTGTCGCCGACGCTGTACGTGGCCTGCGGCATCAGCGGAGCGATCCAGCACCTGGCCGGGATGTCGAGCTCCCGGGTGATCGTGGCGATCAACAAGGATCCGGACGCTCCCATCTTCAAGGTGGCGAACTACGGGATCCTCGGGGACGTGTTCGAGGTCCTGCCGAAGCTGACCGAGGAGGCCAGGGCCCACCTCGCCTCCAGGAACTGATTCTTTCGCCGCTCCCGGGGGGGCGGCCGGAGGTCGGTCGATGGCGCCCAGCGCGATCCAGTCGCTGCTGACCCTGGCTCTGCTCCTCGGAGCCTTCGCGTTCACGTTCCGACAGCTCGGGCGGCTGGCGATCCTGATCAACACCGGGACCCGCGGCGAGACGCTGAGCGACGCCCCCGGCCGGCGACTGCTCCACACCCTCGCGATGACCTTCGGGCACCGCAAGGTGCTCGAGGACCCCTTCGCGGGGCTGCTCCACGTCTGCTTCCTGTTCGGCTTCTTCGTCCTGGGCGTCGGCCACGTGGAGGTCGTCCTCGAGGGGCTCACGGCGTTCCGCGGGGCGGAGGCTTTCCGCTACGCGGACTTCCTGTCCGCTCCCGCCGTCGCCGCGTACCACCTGAGCCAGGATCTGCTCGCGGCGGCCGTCCTGGCGGCCTCGGGGGTGGCCCTCGCGCGGCGGCTGTCGGGTCGAGTGGCCCGGCTCCAGCCCCGCTCCACCGATGCCGAGACCATTCTCTACCTGATCCTCGCCCTCTACGTCACGTTCTTCGTGCTCCAGGGCGCGACCGCGGCCCTGGAGCTCTCCGCTTCCTCCGGGACGACGCTGCCGGGCCGACCGCTCAGCGCGCTCGCGGGGAGCACGCTGCTGGCGGCCGGGCTCTCCGGCGGGGCCCTGGCGGCGGTCCGTGCGGCGGGCTTCTGGTCCCACCTGCTCGTGTTCCTCGGCTTCGCCTGCTACATCACCGTCTCCAAGCACATGCACCTGGTGTTCGCGTGGCCGAACATCTTCTTCTCGCGCAGCCAGCGCTTCGGGCTGCCGCGCCCCGTGGACTTCGAGGAGTCCGAGAAGTTCGGCGTCGACCGGGTTCAGGAGCTGCCCTGGAAGACGCTGCTGGACACCTTCGCGTGCACCGAGTGCGGGCGCTGCAACTCCGTCTGCCCGGCTCACCTGACCGGGAAGCCCTTGCAGCCCATGAAGGTGCTCCACGACGTGAAGGTCAACCTGCGCTACCGCAACGCGGACGGTCTTTTGGCGCTGAGGGACTCCCGGGGCCGGCCCGACCCGTCCCGGAAACAGGAGGAGGATGCCTGGGAGCCGGCGCTCCCGCTCGTCGCCCGCCAGGCCCCCGAGGCCGGCCAGGTGCGCGGGGACGGCGCGTACCTGCACAGCGACGGCCAGGTCCACCTGGACGAGCTGTGGAGCTGCACGACCTGCGCGGCCTGCGTGGAGGTCTGCCCGGTCTCGATCGACTCGGTCCCCGGCGCGCTGATCGGCCTGCGCCAGAGCCTGGTGATGATGGAGTCGGAGTTCCCCCAGGAGGCCACGGGGGCGTTCCGGGGGATGGAGGTCCAGGGAAACCCGTGGGGGGTGGGGCAGGACCAGCGCGAGGAGTGGGCCGAGGGGCTCGACGTCCCGCGTGCCAGCGGGTCCCGGGAGGTGGAGTACCTGCTCTGGGTCGGCTGCGCAGGCGCCACGGACCCGCGCGCCCGGAAGACCCAGCGGGCGCTGGCCCGGGTGCTCGAGGCGGCGGGGGTCGACTTCGCGATCCTCGGCTGTAAGGAGAAGTGCACCGGGGACCCGGCCCGCCGCATGGGCAACGAGTACGTCTGGCGCTCCCTGGCCGAGGAGAACGTCGCCACCCTGGCCGGCTACCGCTTTCGGAAGATCGTCGCGAGCTGCCCGCACTGCTTCAACAGCCTCCGGAACGACTACGGGGAGGTGGGGGGGCGCTACCAGGTCGTCCACCACACCGAGCTGCTGGCCGAGCTGCTGCGGGAGGGCCGCGTCCCCCAGGGCGCGTCCGCCGAGGCGGGCTCCGTGACCTTCCACGACCCGTGCTACCTGGGCCGCTACAACGACGGCTACGAGCCGCCCCGGGAGATCCTGACCCGGCTCGGCGCGAAGCTCGAGGAGATGCCCCTGAGCCGGGAGCGGGGCTTCTGCTGCGGCGCCGGCGGCGGGCGGGTCTTCATGGAGGAGACGATCGGGGGCCGGGTCAACCTCGAGCGGACGGACCAGGCCCTCGGGACGGGCGCCCGCACCCTCGCCGTCGGCTGTCCCTTCTGCATGACGATGCTGACCGACGGCGCGAAGAGCCGCCAGGCGGAGGATAGGCTCGCGGTCCGGGACCTCGCCGAGCTGGTGGCGGACCGGCTGCCGCCCGAGGCGTGAGCGCACGGGAGGGAGCGTGACGCTTCCGAAGGTGGGCCTCTACGACGACGACCGCTTCCTGGACCACGACGCCGGCCCGGGCCACCCGGAGCGCCCGGAGCGGCTGGAGGCGGTGCGCCGGGGGCTGGCGGGGGCGGGGCTGACCGGCCGCTGCCTGCCCCGGGAGGCCCGGGAGGCGAGCCGCGAGGAGCTGGGGCGCGTTCACGCCCCGGGGCACGTGTCGCGGGTGGCGGCGAGCGAGGGGAGGACGGTGCGCTTCGACGCGGACACCCAGGCGGGTCCCCGTTCCTACGCGGCGGCGCTGCTGGCGGCGGGGGCCGTGAGCGACGCCGTGGAGCGCGTCCTGGCCGGCGACCTCGACCGTGCGCTGTGTCTGGTGCGGCCCCCGGGCCACCACGCCGAGGCGGATCGGGTCATGGGCTTCTGTCTCTTCAACAACGTCGCCGTGGCGGCCGCGGCGGCGTTGGCCCGTGGGCTCGAGCGCGTGATGGTCGTGGACTTCGACGTCCACCACGGCAACGGCACGCAGCAGATCTTCGAGAGCGAGCCCCGGGTGCTCTACCTGTCGTCGCACGCCTACCCCTTCTACCCGGGTACCGGTGCCCTGGGCGAGGTCGGCGAGGGTGCGGGCCGGGGCTACACCGTCAACCTGCCCATGCCCGCGGGGCTCGGGGACGCAGAGTACGCCCGGGTCTACCGTGAGGTCGTGGAGCCGATCGGGCGCGCCTTCGACCCCCAGCTCGTGATCGTCTCCGCCGGCTTCGACGCCTACTACCGCGACCCCCTCGCCGGCATGGGCCTCACCCGGGCGGGCTACCGGGCCCTCACCGACGTCTGCCTGCGCATCGCCGGCGGCGCCGCCGGCGGCCGCGTCGTCTTCGCTCTCGAGGGCGGCTACGACCTCACCGGCCTCGCCGAGTGCTCCGCCGAGATGGCCGAGCTGGCCCTGGGCGGCGCGCCCCCGGAGCCGATCCCGGGGGACGTCTCCCGGGCCGACGAGCTGCTGGCCTTCTACCGCCGCGGCCTCCGCGACCACTGGCCCGCACTGGGCTGAGCCGCGCGCTCGGGGCGTTTCGGGGGCGTGTGCTACGATCCCGCGCAATGCGGGTCCCGTCTCGCCTGCTCTCGCTCACCCTGGTCCTGACCCTCGGCGGCTGCGGGTACGCCCTGTTGGGTCGCGGCACCGTGGTGGATCCCGACATCAAGGTGGTCGGGGTGCCGACGTTCCGGGACCGGACCGGCAGGCCCGGCCTCGATCAGCAGATCACGGATCTCGTGATCGAGGAGCTGCTCAAGCGGGGCCGCTTCCAGGTCGTGAACCAGGCCGCGGGCGCCGACGCCGTCGTGGACGGGGAGATCACGGGCTACCAGGCCCGACCGGTCGGCTTCAGCGGCGCCGAGGAGACTACCGAGGCGAGCCGCTACGCCGTGGTGCTGACCGCCAACGTCACCTACGCGAAGGTGGGGGTCCGGGAGCCGATCTGGCAGAACCCCGCGTTTCGAGCCAACGACGAGTGGGACGTGGGCAGCCCCGAGGCCTTCTTCGACCGGGAGGAGCAGGCCGTGGAGCGGCTCGCGAAGGAGTTCGCCCGCAGCCTCGTCGCGGCGATGATGGAGGCGTTCTGAGCCCTGGCGCCGTGCGCGCCGTGGTCGGGGCCGACTCCTACATCGCCGAGCTGGCCGTCGAGACCCTGGTGGCCGGCTGGCTGGGTGACGACCGCCAGGACGCCCTGGAGGTCTTGCGCGGCGAGGAGGTGCGCTGGCCGCGCGTGCTGGACGCCTGCCGCTCGCTGTCGCTCTTCTCCCCGCGGCGGGCGGTGGTGGTGCGTCGCGCCGACGCGATCAGCGGCGACGTCGGCGACGTCGCCGAGTACGCCGAGGCCCCCGGCGAGGGCGTGCTGCTCGTGCTCCAGTACGCGAAGCTCGACAAACGCACCCTGCTCGCCAGGGGGCTGGAGAAGGCCAAGGCGATCACCTCCGCGGAGCCGCTCAAGGGGCGCCGGCTGCGGGAGCGGGTCCTCGAGGAGCTCCAGGCCCGGGACCTCTCCCTCGCGTCGGACGGAGTCGACGCGCTGCTCGAGCACGTGGGCCAGGATCTGCGCCGGCTGGTGGGAGAGCTGGACAAGCTGGCGGCCTTCGGGCTCCCGGAGCGGGCGGGCCGCGACGAGGTGGCCGAGCTGCTCGGCCGGGGTATCGCCCGGCCCCGCTGGGAGCTGGCCGACGCCCTGGCCGCGCGCAGGGCCGATCGGGCGCTGCACCTGATCGACCAGCTCCTGGACGAGGGGGAGTACCCGCCGCTGATCCTGGGCACGCTGCATCGCTCGCTGCGCCGCGTTCGCACCGTGCGGGCGCTGGCCGAAGGGCGCGCCTCGCAGGCCGAGATCGCGTCCCGTGCGCGGCTCCCGCCGTTCCGGGTGCAGGACGAGGTGCGCCTGGCGCGGAGCTGGCCACCCGGGGGCCTGGAGCGGGCCTTCGGCGCCCTGGAGACCGCCGACCGGCGCATGAAGACCGGGGCGGACCCCCGGGTCGCGCTGGCGGCGGCGGTGTTGGAGGTGTGTCGGAGAGAGGAGACTACGAGGCGAGCAGCGCGTTGACGCTGCGGGTGAGCCGGCCCTTGGATCGGGAAGCCCGATTCGCGTGAACCGCGCCCTTCTTCGACGCCTTGTCGATCTCGGCCACTGTCTTCGGCAGCAGGGCCTGGACCGCGTCCTTGTCGCCGCCGGCGATGGCCGCGCGCAGGCGCTTGATCTCGGTCTTGAGCCGGGACAGGTTGGCGCGGTTGCGCGCCCGCCGCTTCACGTTCTGTCGGGTGCGCTTCTCGGCTGAGCGGTGCTGGGCCACGTACGAGTCTCCTCAGAGCACAAAAGCCAAGTATAAAGGCCTGTGGACCCAGCGGTCAACCCGGAGGCCCGGGAGCGGAGCGGACGGATGGTCCGGGCGGTGAGCCTCGTCTCCGGGCTCACGATGACGTCCCGGATCCTCGGCGTGGTCCGGGAGCAGGCCTTCGCTGCGCTGTTCGGCGCCGGGGGCCACGCCGACGCCTTCGTCGTGGCGTTCCGGATCCCGAACCTGCTCCGGGACCTGTTCGCCGAGGGAGCGCTCTCGGCCGCCTTCGTGCCCACCTACGCGGCGGCCCTGGCGGAGGGCGGGCGGCGCCGGGCCGACGAGCTGGCGGGTCGCGTCGTCGCGCTGCTGCTGCTGGCGATGTCGGTCCTGCTGCTGGCGGGGTTCCTGGGCTCCGACTGGATCGTCGCCCGGCTCGCTCCCGGCTTCGGGGAGGTTCCGGGAAAGTCCTCCCTGGCGGCGTTCCTGACCCGGGTCATGCTGCCGTTCCTGCCCCTGGTCTCCCTCGCGGCCGTGGCCATGGGCATGCTGAACGCGGAGCGCCGTTACGGGCCTCCGGCCTTCGCCCCGGCCACGTTCAACATCGTCACGATCGCGGTGGCCTTCGCGCTGTGGCAGCTCGGCTGGTCCCCCGACCAGCTCGTGCTGGGCTGGTCTCTGGGGGTGATCCTGGGAGGCGTGGCCCAGCTCGGGATCCAGCTCCCGGCGCTGCGCGGGCAGGGCTTCCGGCTGCGGCCTTCCCTGGCCCGGGACCCGGGGGTGGGCCGGATCCTGCGGCTGATGCTGCCGGCCACGGTGGGTATGGCCGCGGTCCAGATCAACATCTTCGTGAACACCTACTTCGCCTCGTTCCAGGACGGTGCTTTGACCTGGCTGCAGCTCGCCTTCCGTGTCGTGCACCTTCCGATCGGCGTGTTCGGCGTCGCCATCGGGACGATCGCCGCGGCGGGCCTGGCACGGCGCGCCGCCGCCGGGGACATGAGCGGGCTCCAGAGCACCCTGGTGGACGGGCTGCGGCTGCTGGCCTTCCTCACCATCCCGGCCTCCGTGGGGGCAATCGTGCTGCGCGAGCCGATCGTGCGGCTGCTCTTCGAGCGGGGCGCCTTCGGCCCGGAGGACACCGCCGCCACGGCCACCGCCCTGGCGCTCTACGCCCTCGGCCTGGTCGGCTACACCGGCGTCAAGGTCGTGGTCCCCGCCTTCTACGCCCTCGACAAGCCGCGGGTGCCGCTGCTGGGGAGCAGCGCCGCCGTGGCCGCGAACCTGGTCGTCGTCCTGGCTCTCCACCGCAGCTTCGGCTTCGGGGCGATCGCCCTCGGGACCGCCCTCGGGTCTCTGGTCAACTGCGCGCTGCTGGTGGCCGCCTTCGAGCGCCGCTGGGGAGGGCTGCGGGGGCAGGGGATCTCCCGGAGCCTGCTGAAGATGGTGGCGGCCACCATCCCCATGGGCGCTCTGGCCTGGCTGTCCGAGCTGTGGCTTTCCCGGTGGCTCGGCACGGCGGGCGTCGTCGCCGGGCTCGCGACCTGTTTCGGCCCGATCCTGCTCTCCATCGTCGCCTACGGCGCGGTGGCCGCGCTGCTCCGGCTGCGGGAGGTGACCCTGCTCCTCGGCCTGCTTCGGAGAGGGACCCGGCCCGCGGGGGAGGCCGGGTGACGCCCCGGGAGCCGTTCCTGCGCGAGTACCTCGACCACCTGCGGGCCGAGCGCGGGCTCTCGGAGAACACACTGCGCGCCTACGGCGGCGATCTCGACCGGCTCGCGGCCTTCGGGCGCGAGCGCGGGCGGCGCCTGCTCCAGCTCGAGCAGTCGGACCTCGCGGCGTTCATCCGCGGCCTGAGCGAGTCGGGCCTGGTGGCGCGGAGCGTGGCGAGGGCCGTCAACGCCGCCCGGGGGCTCTACCGCTTCGCGCTCCGGGAGGGGCGCATCGAGGCGGACCCGATGCAGAACCTCAGGCCACCCCGGGCCTTCGCCCCGCTCCCTCGCTTCCTGACCGCCGAGCAGGTGGAGGCGCTCCTGGACGCCCCCGACCTGGCGACTCCGGTGGGGCTGCGGGACCGGGCCGTGCTTGAGGTGCTCTACGCCACGGGCCTGCGGGCCTCGGAGCTGGTCGCGCTCCGGAGCGCCGACGTCGACCTGGAGGTCGGAATCGTCACTGCCCTGGGCAAGGGGCGCAAGGAGCGGCTCGTCCCCCTGGGCCGCGAGGCGCGCCGCTTCGTGGAGCGGTACCTCGCCGAGGTGCGGCCGGCCGTGGCCCGGCTCCGCTCCCCGGACCGGCTCTTCCTGAGCGTGCGCGGGGAGGCTCTGACGCGTTCCGGGCTGTGGGGGATCGTGCGGCGGCACGCCGTGACCGTGGGAGTCGAGGGCGTGCTCAGCCCCCACGTGCTGCGCCACTCCTTCGCCACGCACCTGCTGGAGCGCGGCGCCGACCTGCGCTCGCTCCAGGCCATGCTCGGCCACGCCGACATCTCCACGACCCAGATCTACACCCACGTCACCCGCGAGCGGCTGCGCCAGATCTACGAGCGGTACCACCCCCGGGCCTGAGCCCGCACCCGCAAGCCCTTCGTGTCATAGCCCTTGCGAGGCTACGGAGGCTCTGCTACGCTGCACCGGTCAGCTCAAGCCTGATCGCGTCCCCGTCCGGGGACGCCATCCGACCCAGCGGGAGGCACAACGGGAAGTATGGGAAGCAACGGGATGCATTTGTTCACCTCGGAGTCGGTCACCGAGGGCCACCCCGACAAGATCGCGGATCAGATCTCCGACTCGATCCTGGACGCCCTGCTCGCGCAGGATCCTCAGAGCCGCGTCGCCTGCGAGACGATCGTGACCACGGGCCTCGCCATGATCGCCGGGGAGGTCACCACCAAGGCGAATGTGGACATGCCCGCGGTGGTCCGGGAGACGATCAAGCGCGTCGGCTACACCCGGGCCAAGTACGGCTTCGACCACGAGACCTGTGGCGTGGTCTCCTCGATCCACGAGCAGTCTCCGGACATCGCCATGGGCGTCGACCCGGGAGGGGCTGGGGACCAGGGGCTGATGTTCGGGTTCGCCTGCGACGAGACCGAAGAGCTGATGCCCCTGCCGATCATGCTGGCCCACAAGCTCACGAGGCGGCTCGCCGACGTGAGGCGCGACGGGACCCTCGACTACCTGCGGCCGGACGGCAAGAGCCAGGTGACCATCGAGTACGACGGCGCGAAGCCGATCCGCTGCGAGGCCGTGGTCGTCTCGAGCCAGCACAGCGACCAGGTCTCGATCGAGCAGCTCCGCAGGGACGTGAAGAAGCACGTGATCGAAGCGATCGTCCCCGGTGAGCTCCTCGACGCGAACACGAAGTTCCACATCAACCCCACGGGGCGCTTCGTGGTGGGCGGCCCCCACGGAGATTGTGGCCTCACCGGGCGCAAGATCATCGTGGACACCTATGGGGGCTACGGCAGCCACGGCGGCGGAGCCTTCTCCGGCAAGGACCCGACCAAGGTGGACCGCTCGGCGTCCTACATGGCGCGGCACGTGGCGAAGAACATCGTGGCCGCGGGCCTCGCGAAGCGGGTCCAGGTCCAGGTCGCCTACGCGATCGGCGTCGCGGACCCGGTCTCGGTCAACACCAACACCTTCGGCACCGGCAGCGTGGACGAGTCCAGCCTGGTGAAGGCCGTGAGGGAGGTCTTTCCGCTGCAGCCCAAGGGGATCATCGACTACCTCGAGCTGCGGCGACCGATCTTCAGGCAGACGGCGGCCTACGGCCACTTCGGGCGCAGCGAGCCCGACTTCACCTGGGAGAAGACCGACAAGGCCGGGGCGCTGAGGGCGGCTGCGAAGTAGCCGCGGACCCGGCGCGGGCGGGGACGTGAGGCGCAGGGCGCTCGCGCTGCTCGCCGCCGGCCTCGGGGCGGCGGCCCTGTGGGTCGCGACCCGGCGGCCCCTGCCGGTGGAGGGCGAGCCGGCCGAAGACCCGCTGCGGGTGCGCGGCGCCCTCCACGTCCACACGGCGGCCTCCGACGGCGGGCGCCCTGCCCTCGAGGTGATCGAGGCGGCCCGGGGGGCCGGCCTCGACTTCCTGGTCCTGACCGATCACAACGGCGTGGCGGGGAAGGAGCTCGAGGGCTACCACGGCTCGCTGCTGGTGTCCGCGGGCACCGAGATCTCCACCAGCGAAGGCCACGTCCTGGCCATCGGCCTGGAGGCCCCCGGCTACCTCTTCTCGGGGGACGGCCGGGACGCCCTCGAGGACGTCGCGTCCCTGGGCGGGATCGCCTTCGCCGCGCACCCCGACAGCCCGGAGCCGGAGCTGCGCTGGGCGGGCGGCCGGCTGCCCGGTCCCTGGGGCCTCGAGGTCTGGAACGGCGACAGCCAGTGGCGGCACGCGGGGTGGTGGCGGCTGGCGCGAGCCCTGGCCGCCTACCCCTTCAACCCCCGGCGCGCGCTCCTCGGCGCCCTGACCCGGCCGGGCTCGCTGGCGCTGTGGGACGAGCTGCTCGCCGAGCGCGACGTTCCGGGAGTCGCAGGAGCCGACGCCCACGGCCAGTTTCGCCTGGGGGAGCACGTCGCGCTGCCGATGCCCTCCTACGCGTCGAGCTTCGGGCTGGTGCGCAACCACGTGCTCCTGGAGGAGCCCCCGAGCGGCGCCGCCGGACCCGACCTGCGCCGTCTCGTCGACGCCCTCGGGCGCGGTCGCAGTTACGTGTCCGTCGACGCCCTGGCGCCGGGAGACGGCTTCTACTTCCACGTCGCCGGCCCCGATCGGGACTGGGACATGGGGGAGACCGCAGCCCCCGGCCCGGAGCTGCGCGCACGGGCCGGGGGGCCCGCCCCCGCCGGGACCGAGCTGCGCCTGCTCCGCGACGGCGTGGTGATCGAGGCGTCCGGGACCGCCCTCGACGTGCCCGTGGGCGGTCCCGGGGTCTACCGGGTGGAGGCCCACGTTCCGGGCTGGCCGATCCCGTGGATCGTCAGCAACCCCGTCTACGTCTTCGACGCGGCCGCGGCGGCGCGGCGTCACGAGCGCGCCGCCATGCCCGCTCCGCCCCCGGAGCCGCCGGAGAGCGTCGTGATCGAGTCCTTCGACCCGGGCTCGGGCTTCGCCGCGGAGCACGACGAGTCCTCGGGGATGCCGGGAGAAGTGGTCGCTCCCGGGTCGGGTCCCGACGCGAGCGCCGCCGCGCGCCTGGCCTTCCGGCTCGGCACCCCGGGCCCCGGCCGTCCCTACACCTGGTGCGCCCTGGTGGAGCGCGCCCCCCGGGACCTGAGCGGCCGCGAGGGGCTGCTGCTCCGCGTGCGGGCCGACGGCAGCTACCGATTCTGGGTACAGGTGCGGGACCGCAACCCCGACTCCGCCGACGAGGGGCAGGAGTGGTGGTTCGCCTCGGTCCGGACCTCTCCCGAGTGGCGCCAGGTGCGGCTCCCGTTCCGCCGCTTCCGCTCGATCAACCCCGCGAGCGACGGCGCCCTGGACCTCGACGCGATCGTGGGCCTGGTTTTGCTGGTCGACCTGGGCGCGGCGCCCCCGGGGGCCGAGGGCACGATCTGGATCGACGACCTGCGGGCGTACTAGCGCCCGGGACCGTCAGGTCTCCATGGTCAGCATCAGGTAGAGCCCTCCTGTGCCGAACATGATGTTCGGGGCCCAGGCCGCCAGCACCGGGGGCAGCAGCGCGTGGTTGCCCAGGGCCTCGAAGATGCTCAGGGCGGCCCAGTAGACGATGGCGATGATGATGCTCACGCCGATCCCGTACAGAGCGCCGCGGCGGCCCACCACGAAGGCGAAGGGGATCCCGATCACGGTCATGACCATGCTGACCGACGGGAACGCGAGCTTGCGGTGGAGCTGGACGCGGAGCTTCGTGACGTCCAGGCCCCGGGACTCGAGGGACTCGATGTAGGTGGAGAGCTGGGCGTAGCGCAGCGTGTCCGACTCGGGGGTCACCTGCATGAAGTAGTGGGGCTGCTCGATCTCCCGGGTGTGGATCGTGGAGAAGGTCCGGAACGTGGTGGCCTCGCCCAGGGTCAGCCGCCAGCCGTTGTCCAGCTCGTAGCCGCCGCCGTCCCAGCGCGCCTGCTTCGCGAAGAGGCGGTCCCGGAGCTGCCAGCTCTCCATGTCCAGGTCGTAGACCGACAGCGAGTAGATGGTGGCGTTGCGGGAAGGGGCGCCCTCGGCCACCGGGCGCTGCTGCACCGGCTCGACGGAGAAGTAGTCGTAGTTGTAGATGCGCTGGTCCGACCCGAGGATCCAGCGCTTCTCGAGCAGGTTCGAGGACTGGGTGGGGCGACCCTTGATGACGTTGTAGTCCTGCGCCGCCACGCGGTTCGTGGACGGTCGCAGGTAGTCCCCGAGGCCGAAGACCAGCACGCTGAGCAGGCAGCCCAGGCTCAGCAACGGCACCACGGCCCGGTACAGGCTGATCCCTCCGGCCTTCATGGCGGTGGCCTCGTTGCGCCGGGAGAGCACTCCGAGGGTCACGAGGGGCGTGACGAGGGCCGCCACCGGGACGACCAGGTAGACGATCTCGGGCGTGTGGTACAGGTAGTAGTGGAGGACCGTGACCCCCTTCACCCGGTTGTGCTGGACGTCGTCGAACAGGTCCATGAAGTTCGCGAGCACGTAGATCGACCAGAAGCTCACCAGCACCAGCCACAGATGGGAGAGGTAGGCCCGGGCCAGGTAGCGGTCGAGGATGCTGAGCGTGGGCAGACCGAGGAAGCGGCCCCCGGGGCGCTCGGGGTCGCGCTGGCCGCCCCGGCCCTGGATCTTCGCGCGCCGGATCCGCGGCAGCCACAGCTGGTAGTGGCGGGGGTTCAGGGGGTCGAAGGCCGGCTCCCGGTGGTGGAGCACGAGCAGGCCCCCGGCGATGGCCCCCAGCACCACGTTCGCGCCCCAGACCGCCACGATCGGCGGCAGCATGGCGGTGTCGCCGGCCTGCTCTCCCAGCCGGATCAGCACGTAGTAGGCGAAGATCACCGCCACCGAGATCCCGAACGCGGCCGAGCGCGCCTCCTTGCGGCTGCCCATGGACAGGCCGAGTCCGAGCAGCCCGAAGACGAGGCACGCCACGGGGATCGCGAAGCGCTTGTGCCACTCCACGATCCAGGGCTGCACCTCCTCGATGCTGGCACCCTGCTGGCGCAGCTCCGCCACCCGCGCGGTGAGCTCCCCGGGGGTCATCTCGCGGTCGCCCCGGGAGAGCCGCGTCTTCGGGAACAGGTCGTCCCAGTCGAGCGGGGACTCGAACTCCCTGAAGCGCTGCTCCTCGTACTTCGCTGGTTGGTCGCGGTCGAAGACGTGGATCACGCCGTCCTCGAGCAGCAGGCGAGCCCGGCGCTCCTCCTGGTCGAAGATGGGCCGCCCCCGGCGCGCCATGATCAGCCGTGGCTTCGCCGGGTTGCGCATGTCCTTCAGGAAGACGTCGTGCCAGCGCCCGGACTCCGCGGGGATGTCGCTGACCCAGAGCACCATCCCCGGCAGCAGGTCGTCGGTGAAGACCCGGGGCTTGATCCCGCTGCGGGCCTTCGTCACGACC